>QFCS01000496.1_pt1 | contig 115754 bp, 116 predicted proteins | sample 3576561 | NCBI WGS metagenome assembly QFCS01 | reverse complement strand
GCGGCCGGTGCGCAGGCGGTGGATCTCTTCGCGGGGGAAGGGTTTCTTGTGGTACGGCACCTCGCCGGGGCGCTCGGGGGGCTTGACGGTGCCGCGGGCGAAGACGGCGCGGATGCCGGACTCTTCGAGGCCGTCGATGGCCACATCCGTCATCTCGGCGTCGCGCAGGATGTGGCACCAGTCCACCACCGTGGTGGTGCCGTTGCGCAGCTGGTTCAGGGAACCCAGCAGGTTGCCCAGGTACACATCGCGCACGCCGTACTTGGTGGCCAGGTTCTTGTGCATGTTGGCGTGGTAGTCGCGGCTGCCCACCCAGTCGGAGCCGATGCCGCGCAGCTGGAATTCCCAGGTATGGATGTGCGCGTTGACCAGGCCGGGGATCACGATGCGGCCCTTGCCGTCGACGATCTCGGCGCCGTCGGCCTGCAGGTTCGGGCCGACCGCGACGATCCTGTCGCCTTCGATCAGGATGTCGGCGTCGTCGAAGTCGCCCACGGCGGGGTCCATGGACAGGATGCAGGTGTTCTTGATAAGGATGCGGGTCATGGCTTTCGCGGATGAGGAGGGAGAAAAAGGGGCTCAGTCGGCATGGGCCGGCAGGGGGCGGGTGGAGTTGCGCACGACCAGTTCCGGCCGCAGCACGACGGTGGCGGCCGACATCTGCCGCTCGTCGAGCGCATCGAACAGCAGTTGCGCGGCCCGCCAGCCGAGCTCGCGGTGCGGCAGGCGGATGGTGGTGAGCGAGGGATGGACCATGTCGACCAGCGGCATGTCGTTGTGGCCGGTGACGGCCACGTCGCCCGGCACGCTCAGGCCGGCAGCGTGCAGCGCGTCGTAGGCACCCAGGGCCACGAGGTCGTTGGAGCAGACCACCGCCTCGGGCGGCACCGCGCTCTGCGCGAGCAGCCGGGCCATGGCCACGCGGCCGGCCTCGCGGCTGTAGGCCTCGCAGACCACCACGCCCGCGCTCTCCAGCTTGCGGTCGCGCAGGGCCTGTTCGAAGCCCTGCAGGCGCCCCATGCCGGTGGGCAGGCTCTGCGGGCCGGCGAGGTGGGCGATGCGCTGGCAGCCAGTCTGCACCACGTGGTCCACGGCCAGCTTCATCGCCAGCCGGTCGTCGCTCACCACGGAAGGCAGGCGGCCCGATTCGTCGGCGCGGTTGACCATCACCGCGTTCAGGCCGGCGCCCACGATGAAGTCGACCAGCGGGTCTTCGCGCGAGGCGGTGGCCAGCACGATGCCATCCACCTGCTGGGCCAGCATGCGTTCGACGATGGGCTGGGCCATGGCGCTGCCCGACACATTGGCCAGCATCACGAACCAGCCGCGCGAGGCGGCGCAGGCCTCGATGCCCTGGAGGATGGGCGGGAACACCGGGTTGGTGATGTCGGGCACCAGCACCCCGATGGTGTAGGTGCGGCCCGTGCGCAGGGCGGAGGCGGCGCGGTTGGGCCGGTAGCCGAGGCGCCGCGCGGCCTGCTCCACCGCCTCGAGAACCTCGGCGCTGACGGCCGCGCGGCGGCGTGGGTCGAGCGCGCGCGACACAGTGGACAGGTGCACCCCGGCCGCCCGCGCCACGTCACGGATGGTGACGGGGCTGACGGGCTCATGCGCGGTGCTGGTGCGGTGATTTTCAGACATTCTGGCAAAATCTCTGCAAACGTTTGCTCAAATTCTGGCGCTATTCTTTCTAAATATCAACAAGTAGAATTTGGTGAAAACCCGAATGCCACGCCCCAATATGGGGACGAAAATTAGCAAACGTTTGCAACCTTGCAAAATCCTTGCCATCGACGAGAAAAACGACGTGAAACTGATCTCCACACCCGAATCCGTGCTGCCGGTCGCGCTGGCGGCGATGGAACGCACCCCCGACCCGCGCCTGCGCGAGGTCATGGCCGCCCTGACCCGACACCTGCACGCCTTCGTGCAGGAAGTGCACCTGACCGAGGCGGAGTTCGAGCACGCGCTCGATTTCCTGGTCGCCATCGGCAAAGCCACCGGCGAGAAAAAGAACGAGGTTGTGCTGCTGGCCGACACGCTGGGCGTGTCCACCCTGGTGGCGCTGCTCAACAACCCGGGCGATGCCGCCACGGGCGGTGAATCGCTCACCGCGCTGCTCGGGCCGTTCTGGCGCGAGCGCTCGCCCATGTGCGAACCGGGGGACAGCATCGCGCGCGGCGGCACGCCCGGTGTGCCGCTTGAAGTGCACGGCCACGTGCGCGACCCCCAGGGCCGGCCCGTGCCAGGTGCGATGGTGGATGTGTGGCAAGCCTCGCCCGTCGGCCTCTACGAAAACCAGGACGACGGCCAGCCCGACATGAACCTGCGCGGGCGCTTCACCGCCGACGAGGCCGGCCGCTTCTTTCTGCGCAGCGTGGTGCCCGCGGGTTACCCGGTGCCGACCGACGGGCCGTGCGGTGACCTGCTGCGCGCCCAGCGGCGCCACCCCAACCGCCCGGCCCACCTGCATTTCATGATCAGCAAGCCAGGCTTCAAGGTGCGCGTGTCGCAGGTGTTTGCTGATACGGACGAGAACCTGGAAAGCGACCCGGTGTTCGGCGTGACGCGGCCGCTGGTGGGCCGCTTTCAGCTGAACGCCGACGGCACACAGGCCACGCTGCATCACGACTTCACGCTGGAACCCGGTCAGACCGTGTTTCCCAAGGCCCCGATCCCCTGAACCTTTCCACCTTCACACCATGGCTTTTGAACCTCAGACACGACTCGACGGCAAGGTGGCCGTCATCGCCGGCGGCACGGGCGCCATCGGCCTGGCCACGGCGCGCCGGCTGGCCCACCTGGGCGCCACCTGCGTGCTGCTGCACCGGAGCGACGCCGCCGGCGCCGCCAAACACGCCGCCGCCCTGCCGGGCCAGCAGGCACACGGCGCCGTGCGTGCCGACATCGTCGACAGCGTCTCGCTGAACGCCGCCGCAGCCGAGGTGGCGCAACGCTGGCAGCGCTGCGACATCCTCGTCAACAGCGCAGGGTTCACCCAGGCGGTGCCGGCGGCCGACCTCGACGCGCTGGACGACGACCTGATCGACCGCCTGATGCAGGCGAACTTTCGCGGCGTGTTCGCCACCATCCGCGCCTTCGCGCCGCTGCTCAAGGCCAGCGGCGACGGCCTGATTGCCAACGTGTCCTCCATCGCGGGTTTCACCGGCGTGGGCAGCAACCTCGCCTATGTGGCGGCCAAGGCGGGCCTGGATGTGGTGGGCGACGCCCTGGCCAAGGCGCTCGCGCCGGCGGTGCGGGTGGTGTCCGTGTCGCCCGGCGCGGTGGAATCGACCTTCGTGCCCGGCCGTGGCAGCGAGTTCAACGCCAGGACCGCCGCCACCACGCCGCTGGGCCGCGTCGGCCAGCCCGACGACGTGGCCGCCACCATCGAGGCGCTCGCCACCACCCTGCGCTTCGTCACCGGCACGCGCATCGTGGTGGACGGTGGTCGCCATCTCTGACCTGTCCTTCGCCATCCCATGAGCCTCTTCAACCCACTTTCACAGAAAACCCTGATCACCTGCGCGGTCACCGGCAACCTGGTGAAGCCGGAGCAGACCCCGCACCTGCCCGTGACTCCCGAGCAGATTGCGCGCGAATGCCTCGCCGCCGCCGAGGCGGGCGCGGGCCAGGTGCACATCCATGTGCGCGACCCCGCGACCGGCAAGCCCTCGATGGAGGTGGAGCTCTACCGCGACGTGGTGGACCGCATTCGCCGCGAGAACCGCGAGCTCATCATCAACCTCACCACCGGCCCCGGCGGCCGCTTCGTGCCGGGCGAGGACGACCCCAAGGTGTACGCGCCCGGCACCACGCTGCTGCCGCCGGACAAACGCGTCGAACACATCGCGCTCATCAAACCCGACGTGTGCTCGCTCGACTTCAACACCATGAACTCCGGCCCGGACGTGGTCATCAACACGCCGCGCAACGTGCGCCGCATGGCCGCCACCATCCGCGCGGCCGGTGTGAAGCCGGAGCTGGAGATCTTCGACTCGGGCGACATCCACCTCGCGCTCGACCTCATCGCCGACGGCAGCATCGACGGCCCTGGCATGTGGACCTTCGTGCTGGGCGTGAAGTACGGTTTCGCGCCCTCGCCCGCCACGGTGCTCTATGCGCGCGACATGCTGCCGCGCGGTGCCATCTGGACCGCCTTCGGCATCGGTCGCATGGAGTTCCCCATCGTCGCCCAGGCCTGGCTGGCGGGGGGGCACGTGCGCGTGGGCATGGAAGACAACATCTACCTCGACAAGGGCGTGCTCGCTGAGAGCAACGCGCAGCTGGTGGCACGCGCACGCGACATCATTCAAAGCATGGGCGGCCGCATCGCCAGCGCGCGGGAAGCGCGCACGATGCTGGCATTGCCCCAACCATGAAGGCAAGGGAGACGACTTGAACGCACGCATTCACGACAGCGCCGGTACAGCGCCCGTATCCACCGACACCGGCCAGGCCCTGCGCCTGCTGCAGAAGGCCGCCAGCATCGACGCCCTGCAGCTCGCGCTGGCGGACAGCCCCCGGCGCACACCCGCGACGGGCCATGCGCTGGTGCGCGTGGGCGCGGCGGCGGTCAACCCCAGCGATGCCAAGGCCAGCCTGGGCATCATGCCGCAGGCGGTGTGGCCCCGCACGCCGGGGCGCGACTTCGCCGGCACGGTGATCGAGGGCCCGAGCGAATGGATCGGGCGCGAGGTCTACGGCTCGGGTGGCGACGTCGGGATCACCCGCGATGGATCCCACGCCCGTTTCCTCGAGCTGCCGGTGGCGGCGCTGCGCGCCAGGCCGGCCAACATTTCGATGGAGGAAGCCGGCGCCGTCGGCGTGCCCTTCGTCACCGCCTACGAAGGCTTTCGCCGCTGCGGCATGCCGCAGGCGGGCCAGACCGTGATGGTGATGGGTGCCAACGGCAAGGTGGGCCAGGCAGCGGTACAGCTGGCGACCCAGGCCGGTGCGCGCGTCATCGCGGTGCAGCGCGGGCCCGGTCCGTTCGCCGGTTTCAGCTGCGCGCCGGTGGACGTGATCGACGCCACGGTGGCCGACGTGGCCGCCACGGCGCGCGAACTCACCAGCGGGCGCGGCGCGGACATCGTCTTCAACAGCGTGGGCAGCGCCTACTTCGAGGCTGCCAACAAGTCCATGGGCAAGGGCGCCACACAGATCTTCATCGCCACGCACGACCGGGCTGTGCCATTCGACATCTTCACCTTCTACCGCGGCATGCACACCTACGTGGGCATCGACTCGCTGGCCATGGACTGCACCACCTCCACCGCCCAGCTCGACGCGATGCGCGAGGGCTTTGAACGCGGAACGCTCAAGCCCTTCCCCATCGCGCGCGCCTACGCGCTGGCCGACGCGGCCGAGGCCTACCGCGCGGTGCTGGGCGGCAGCACCGACCGCATCGTGCTGCGCCCCTGAGGGACACGCCATGCACGTCACCCGATTCAACGAGGCCAGACCCTACGAGGCGCCCAACCACTTCGACATGCGTTGCCTGCGTCTGCAGGGCAAGGAAGCCGGCCCGTCCGAGCAGATGTGGATGGGCATGAGCCAGATCCTGCCGGGCGGCCACACCACGCTGGACCCGTCGCCGATCGAGAAGCTCTACTTCGTCGTCGAAGGCGAGGTGACCGTGGTCGGCGCCCTGAACGGCACCGAACAGCGAGCGAGCCTGCGCGCCTTCGACTCCTGCCGTTTTGCGCCGGGCGAGGCGCGGCAACTCGTCAACGAGAGCAACCGGCCTGCGCTGGTGCTGCTGGTGATGGGCAACGCGCCGCCCGCCGCCAGCGCTTGAGTGACGCGCGACGCGGCCGCCAGGGAGCTCAGTCGCGGCAATAGCCCTCGCCCGCGCGCACCGTCAGGCAATCGGTTTTTTCGGCGAGCCACTTCATCCCGGTCTCGGCACCGTTCGTGGCGTGCACCGATTCCTTCACGCCGTCGCGCTCGAATTCGATGCGGTCGCCGGTGGCCGTGCCCGCAAAGGTGCGGGGGCCGTCCAGGTTGCGCACCGTGACCTGGTACTGGCCGTTGCCGCCCTCCAGCTTGAGGAACGTGCCCTCAGGCCCGTTCCACTGACCGAGCCAGCCATCGGTGGCAGGTGCAGGCGTGGGTGCAGTGGGTGCAGTGGGTGCAGCGCCGCGGTCCTGGCAGCCGGCCACCGCCAGCGTCAGTGCCAGCAGCGTGGCAAGGCATGCAATGTTCATCGTTTCACCTCCTGTGATGTTGTCGGGCATAGGGTTGTCGATCCGCGCGCCGATGCCGCCTTTCGGCGCTCACCGTTCGGCGATGTAGTGCGACATGCGCGCGCTCTCGCCATCGGCGAGGAAGGCACGCACCTCGGTCTCGATGGCGCGGTCGGCGACCGTGGCGCGGGCGCGCTGGTGCAGGTAATCGGCCCAGGAGGTGACGATGAAGCGCTCGACGTAGCGCGAGGGCTCACCCAGGTCCTTGTAGATGCGCCAGAAGGTCGCGCCGTCGCGGCGGCGCGGCGCCTTCATGCGGGCGATGGTGTCGAGGAAGGCCTGGTCCGCGCCGGGGCGGATGCGATAGCCCACCTCCACCGCCACCGGACCGGCCTCGGGGTTGGGCTCGGCCTCGACGAACAGCTCGTCCCACGGCGTGCCCTGCGTCACCTCGTGGTCCGCCCCCACGCGCAGCGGGAACGGCCGCGCCAGCAGCAGGCCGGCGGCCATGAGCACTCCGGCGGCGACCAGGGCCCCGGTGAGCCCCGCGATGTCGGACACCGCGCCCCAGAACGCCGAGCCGATGGCAAAGGCACCGAGCGCGGAGAGGATGTGCAGCGCCACGGCGCGCGAGCGCACCCATGGTGGTGCGCTGGCCTGCGTGGCGGTGTTGAAGGTGGACATGGTGGCCATCCAGGCCGCACCGCCGAACGCCATGGCGATGTAGACGATCAGCGGCACGCGCACCCAGGCGGCCAGCAGCATCACGGCGGCGAACACCACGCAGCTCACCGCCACGATGTGGTCCAGCGCGAAGCGCGCCCGCAGGCGCCCGATGACCAGCCCCGACGCGACCGCGCCGGTGCCCAGGCAGCCCATGAGCAGGCCGAAGCCCTCGGCACCGGTGCCGAGCTGGCGCTGCGCGATCACCGGCAACAGGGCCCAGAGCGCCGAGCCAGCCGCGCTGAAGGCCATCACGCGCACCAGCTGCGCGAGGATGAGGCGCGAATGCCAGGCGAAGCGCAGGCCGCTCAGCATGCCGCCCCACAGCCGTTCGGGCGGCAGGCTGGACGGCGGGTGCGCACGCGGTGGCCAGCGGCGGATCGACTCCCACATCACCACCGTGGTGAACACCGAGACCACGAACACCCAGCCTGCGCCCAGGCGTGCGAACAGCAGGCCCGCCAGGGTGGGGCCGATGGCACGCGCCGCGTTGTAGGCGATGCCGATGGCGGTGATGGCCTGCGGCCATTCGGCGCGCGGCACGGGATCGACCACCGAGGAGTTCCACGCGGGCGTGAGCATGGCCGTGCAGCAGCCGCACACGAACACCAGGAACAGCACCGACGTCGGCCCGCCCCAGCCCGCGAGCACCAGCCCGGCCAGCAGCACGCTGGCGCCCACCTGCGCGATCAGGGCGCCCGAGATCAGACGGCGCCGGTCGGTGGTGTCGGCCAGCACACCGGCGGGCAACGCCAGCAGGAACATGGGCAGGAACACGGCGGTCTGCACCAGCGCGGCGAGGAAGGAGGAACCAGTGAGCTCGACCATGAGCCAGGCCGCGGCCATGGTCTGCATGCCGGCACCGATGAAGAAGATGGCACCGCAGATCCACAGGCCCCGGAAGGCGGGCTGGCGAAGAGGACTCCAGATGGACGTGGACGGGGGCATCGACCCATTATTCCGTACACATCACCGTGGCGTGTTCCCGTAGGTGATCGACAGGACCACACCCGATCGCATGCGCACCGTCGCCCACAGGTTGCCCGGCCCCCGGTCGTACAGCCATTCGTCGATGAGCTGGCAGGGCACGACGCGGTGGGCGTAGGGCTCGGGCACGGGATACCAGGAGGAGCCCTGGTACACCGGCGCGCAGTACCGGTCCGTCAACATCGGCTGGCCGCATTTGGCCACCAGGGACAACCGCGACTCGCCCTCGGCGGCGATGCCGCCCGCGCAGCGCAGCGACTCGGCACGGACTGGCCCGGCCACGCCCGCCAGCCCGAGCAGCAGGCCCGTGCAGACCAGCCAGCGCCCGACCGGCGGGGCGGTGTGGGGCGCGGCGGCGTCGATGGGCATGGCGGTTACACGATGCCGTTGCGGATCGCGTAGACGGTGAGCTCGGCGTTGTTCGCCAGATGCAGCTTTTCGAGCACGCGGGCGCGGTAGACGCTCACGGTCTTGGGACTGAGCATCAGCTCCTCGGCGATGTCGGAGAGCTTCTTGCCGGAGGCAATCTTCTGCAGCGTCTGCAGTTCGCGTTCGGAGAGGCTGGCGTGCAGCTCCTCGCTCTCGGGTGCGTTCAGGGTGTCCACCAGCATCTGCGCGACGTCGGCCGTCACGTACTTGCGCCCCTGCATCACGGTGCGGATGGCGGCGACCAGCTCGGCCGGCTCGCCCGCCTTGTTCAGGTAGCCCCGCGCGCCGGCGCGCAGGCAGCGGATGGCGTACTGGTCTTCCGGGTACATGGACACCACCAGCGTCTTGACGGCAGAGCCCTCCTCCTTCAGCGTGCCCAGCACCTCCAGGCCACCGCGCCCAGGCATGTTGAGGTCGAGCACGAGCACGTCGCACTCCACCTTGCGCATCAGGTCGCGCAATTCGGGATAACTGCCCGCCTCGCCCACCACCTGGATGTCGGTCGCTTCCGAGATGGTGTCGCGGATGCCGCGCCGCACCATGGCGTGGTCGTCACACAAAATCACCTTGATCATGGGGTTCCTCATCGGCCTGGGCCGCATTGTCCGGGTTGCTGGAAGACTGCAGGGGCACCGAAAGGATGACCGAGGTGCCCCTGGGGGATGAACTCACATCGAGCCAGCCACCGACCTTGGCCGCGCGCTCGCGCAGGCCCAGCAGGCCGAAGGACTTGGCCTTGCGCAGCGCATGCGCGTCCAGGCCCTTGCCGTTGTCGGTGACTTCGAGCGTGAGCACGCCCTCGCGGTCGCTGAGGTCGATGTCCACCGCGCCGGCCTGGGCGTGCTTCTGCACGTTGGTCAGGGCCTCCTGCGCGGTGCGGTAGGCCACCAGCTGCACCTCGCGCCGCACGTCGAGCTGTTCGGACGAGCGGCGCACCGTCACCCGCAGGCCGGTGCGCCGTTCAAACCCGGCGGCCAGCCAGACCACGGCGGCCACGAGGCCCTGGTCCAGAATGGGCGGGCGCAGATTCATCATGATGCGCTGGCTCGCGCCCAGGGCGTGCTGCAGCATTTCCATGGCCGAGCCCAGGTGGCGCTGCACATCGCCCTCCTCCACGTGCCGGCCAACCCAGGCGAGATCGAGCTTGACAGCGGCAAGCGATCCACCGATGTCGTCGTGGATCTCGCGGGCGATGTCGGCACGCTCCTGCTCGATGCTGGTCTGCAAGTGTTCGGCCAGCTCGGCCAGTCGCCGGCGCGATTCGGCCAGCTCCGCGTCGGCGGCGGCCTTGGCGCGGCGGGTCTCGCTGATCTCGATCGCGCGTTCGATCACGTGGGACAGCCGGTGCATGCTGTCCTTGAGCAGGTAATCGCTCACACCACGGTGCATCACGTCGACGGCGGCCGTCTCGCCAATGGCGCCCGACAGGATGACGAAGGGAATCTCCAGCTTCATCTGGCGCACCACGTCCCAGGCGTCCATGCCAGTGAAGCCGGGCAGGTGGTAGTCGGCGAGGACGATGTCGTAGTGCGTGCTCTCCAGCTCGCGGCGGAAATCGTCCAGCGAATCGACCAGCACCACCTCGCTGGCCAGCTGGCTGCGCTGCAGGGCGAACTTCACCAGGGCGTGATCGACCCGGGAATCCTCCAGATGCAGGATGCGGACAAAACGCTTGTCCGGGTTGTCAGGCGATCCGCTCATGGTGTGGGAAGGGTGGGAGGCGGGACGCCACCGAGCGCCCCGTTGTGGGCCGGCAACGCGGGAATTGGTGCTGAATTTGCCCCGTTATCGGTCGATACAGAGGCGTGCAGCTGTCGAAAATTGTAATACCCACCCCTGTACCCTAGCCCGAATCACCCACCATGGAACGACCGACGATGCAGCAGACCACGCCGTCTGTCACCCTGCCCGTGAATCTGGTAGCCGATCTCCAGGATTCGCTGCTCATGGCCATGACCGATCTGCAGCGCCTGGAAGGCCTGCTCGACCACGCCACCAGCAACCTGCTGGAACGTTTCGGCTCGGCCAACCAGGCGCTGGGCGACCTGGGCGCAGAACGGGGCGAGGAACTCGGCCCCATCCGCCAGAGCCTGCACCAGGCCGTGACCGAACTGCAGTTCCACGACATGGCCACCCAGCTGATCGTGCACACCGGCAAGGTGCTGCAGAGCTGCGCGTGGCGGCTGGCCGACCAGACCATGGAGCCTGAGGAAGGCGAGGTGCCGATGGAACTGGACCCGATGCCCGAACGCCCCAGCCCGGTGACCCAAAGCGAAATGGACGCGGGCTCCATTGATTTGTTCTGAGCCAGGGCCGATTCAAGACCCTGCCCCGAATGCCGATATCTGAACCGAAACGGAGTAAGCCATGCGATCGATTCTTGCCGTAGACGACTCGGCGTCCATGCGAAAAATGGTGTCATTCACCCTCACGGGGGCGGGCTACCACGTGGTCGAAGCCGTGGACGGGCAGGACGCCTGGGAGAAGGCCCAGACGCACAGCATCGACCTCGTGCTGACCGACCAGAACATGCCCAACCTGGATGGGCTGGGCCTCACGCGCAAGCTGCGCGAGCACCCCAAGTTCAAGACCATTCCCATTCTGATCCTGACCACGGAGTCCAGCGACCAGATGAAGCAGCTCGGCCGCGCCGCGGGCGCCACCGGCTGGATGGTCAAGCCGTTCGATCCAGGCCGCCTCATCGAAGTCATTCAAAAGGTGATTCGATGACCCCCCGCGTCGCCTTCGGCGCCTCCCCCCTTTCATGGGGGCGACACCCGGGGACCGGCAAAGCCGGATCCCTGGTGTCTCCGGGCAATGACATTTCGCGCCGACAGAACCACATGAACGAGGAGTTTCACCATGGGTGAAATGATGAATGAGGGCCAGAACCTCGGCAACGACATCGACCTGAGCCAGTTCTATCAGATTTTTTTTGAAGAAGCCGGCGAGAACCTCGACTCGATGGAGCAGATGCTGCTCGCGCTCGACCTGGACAAGGCCGACGACGAAGAGCTCAACGCCATCTTCCGCTGCGCGCACTCCATCAAGGGTGGCGCCGCCACCTTCGGCTTTGCCGACGTGGCCGAACTCACGCACCAGATGGAGTCGCTGCTGGACAAACTGCGCCGCCATGAACTGACGCCGACGGCTCCCATGGTGGACGTGCTGCTCGAGTCCTCCGACGCGCTGCGTGGCCTGCTGGGCGCCCACCAGGGTCGTGGCGTCGAGCCGCCGGCCACGGGTGACCTGGTTGCCCGCATCAGCCTGCTGGCCAACGGCGAAGACGCCGCCGAAGCCATGGCCCCCGCCCCCGTGGTGGTGACCGCTCCCGTCGCCGCCCCGGCGCCGGCCCGCAAGGCCGCCGCCAAGGCCGAGCGCGATCTGGAAATCCACATCGGCCCGCTGGAGAATCCGGCCTCGGCCGACGGCATCGCCGAACTGTTCCGCGACATCCCCGGCCTGGGCACGATCGAACCCCTGCCCTGCGACCTGGCCACGCGTCGCGCCTGGCGCGCCCGCACCACCGCCAGCGACAGCGACCTGATGGACCTGTTCACCTTCCACGTGGGCAAGGACGACATCCGCATCGTCGAACCGTCCGCCGTGCCCAACGTCACCATCGGTGAAGACGGTGAACCCATGGGCACGGGCCACCCGAACCCCACCACCGAGGGTCGCGACTACGGGTTCTTCGAAGGCGCACCCGGTGTGCCGGCACGCGCCACAGCCGCGCCCGCCGAGGCACCCGCCGCGTCCCGCGCCGCGCCGAAGGCCGACCCGCGCGCGCCCGCTGGCGCCGGCCTCGAATCGAGCACGCTGCGCGTGTCGGTGAGCAAGGTCGACCAGCTCATCAACCTGGTCGGCGAGCTCGTCATCACCCAGGCCATGCTGGCGCAGAAGAGCCGCGAGCTCGACGACAAGCACAACCAGCCCCTGCTGGCGGGGCTGGCCGACCTGGACCGCAACACCCGCGACTTGCAGGAAGCGGTGATGTCGATCCGCATGATCCCCATGTCCGTGGTGTTCAACCGCTTCCCGCGCATGCTGCGCGACCTGGCCAGCAAGCTGGGCAAGAAGGTGGAGCTGGTGACCCAGGGCGAATCGACCGAGCTCGACAAGGGCCTGGTGGAGAAAATCACCGACCCGCTGACCCACCTGATCCGCAACAGCTGCGACCACGGCATCGAGATGCCCGAGGAGCGCCGCGCCAAGGGCAAGACCGAACACGGCACGATCACGCTGTCGGCCACGCACGAAGGCGGTTCGATCCTCATCGAGGTGCGCGACGACGGCAAGGGCCTCTCGCGCGAGAAGCTGCTGAAGAAGGCGCGCGAGAAGGGCATCGACGCACCCGATTCGCTGACCGACAGCGAGGTCTGGAACCTCATCTTCGCGCCCGGCTTCTCGACCGCCGAGGAAGTGACGGATGTCTCCGGCCGCGGTGTCGGCATGGACGTGGTCAAGAAGAACATCGCCGCGCTCAACGGCACGGTGGAGATCGATTCGGCCGAGGGTTTCGGCATGCGCGTCTCGGTGCGCCTGCCGCTCACGCTGGCGATCATTGACGGCATGTCGGTGCGCCTGAGCGACGAGTTCTACATCCTCCCGCTGTCCAACGTGATCGAGTTGTTCCAGATCAAGCCGAACGACATCAACACCATGGCGCAGGGCGCACAGGTGGTGAAGGTGCGCGACGAGTACATGCCGGTGGTGGAGCTGGAACGCGTGTTCCAGGTGCCGCGTTTCGAATTCAACGGCGGCAGCCCCATCATGGTGGTGGTGGAAGCCGAGGGCTCCCGCGTCGCGCTGATGGTCGACGAACTGCTCGGCCAGCAGCAGGTGGTGATCAAGAACCTGGAGTCGAACTACCGCAAGGTGCCCAACGTCTCGGGCGCCACCATCCTCGGCGACGGCAAGGTGGCGCTGATCCTTGACACCTCCGGCCTGGTGCGCCGCTCCCGCCATTGATGAGCTGATCTCTTTCGCGACGCTGCCTGGCGCCCCCAGCTACTTCCCGGTCAGGACCCCATGCTGCTGCAGACCCCCTCCCCGAAACGCCCGCCCCTGCCCACCGGCAAGACGGGCGTGCCCGCGCCCGAAGACGGCCCACTGGCCGAAGGCCGCGAATTCGTCTGGTCCAACGACGACTTCACGCGCATCAAGGCGCTGATCTACAAGAAGGCAGGCATCAGCCTGCACGATGGCAAACACGCCATGGTGTACAGCCGCGTTTCTCGCCGGCTGCGCGAAACGGGCCATGGCAGCTTCAAGACCTACCTCGACTGGCTCGAGCAACACGACGGCGCGGAGTGGCAGGAATTCATCAACGCGCTGACCACCAACCTCACCGCGTTCTTCCGCGAGTCGCACCACTTCAGCATCCTCCACGACCTGCTGGCCGCGAAACGCACGCAGGCCTGGCGCATCTGGTGCTCGGCCGCGTCCACCGGCGAAGAGCCCTACTCCATCGCCATGACGGCCACCGAGGCGCTGGGCACGTCGGGCTCGTTCCAGATCGTCAACAGCGACATCGACACCAAGGTACTGGCCACCGCGCAACGCGGCATCTACAAGACCGACGGCGTCAAGGGACTGAGCACCGAACGCCTGCAGCGCTTCTTCATGCGCGGCAAGGCGAGCAATGCCGGCCTGATGCGGGTGAAGCCCGAACTGCAGAAGCACATGGAGTTCCTGAGCGTCAACCTGATCGAGAACCTGCCGTTCCGCGAGCCGTTCGACGTGGTGTTCTGCCGCAACGTGATGATCTACTTCGACGCCGCCACACAGCGTGCCGTGCTGGAGCGCATCCACCGCGTGATGAAACCGGGCGGCATGCTCTTCGTGGGCCACGCAGAAAATTTCAGCGACGCGCGCAACCTCTTCGCGCTGCGCGGGAAGACCGTCTATGAGAGGCTTTGAACGCCCCCCTGCGGCGCTTGGCGCCTTCCCCCGAGGGGAACAACACCAGCGGCCCGGCAAAGCCGGTTGCGCGGTGTTTCCCGTGCAAGACACTTCGTGCTTCCCGAACAGCGGAGCCGTCGCATGATCGCTGCCCCACATTCTTCGCTCGAAGCCTTGAGAGCCCGCAAGTCCAAGCCGGGCGAGGCCAGCTTTTTCTACCACGACCACCACTTCAAGCACGACGCGGTGAAGGTGCTGCCGGGCGAATACTTCGTGACCTCGGACGACCTGGTCGTGATGACGGTGCTGGGCTCGTGCATCGCCGCCTGCATCTGGGACCCGCGCGTGCGCGTGGGCGGCATGAACCACTTCATGCTGCCCGATGGCGGCAACGATGCGAGCGGGCGCTACGGCTCGTATGCGATGGAACTGCTGATCAACGAGATGATCAAGCTGGGTGCGCGGCGCGAGACCATGCCGGCCAAGGTGTTCGGCGGCGGCCAGGTGATGCACACCTTCACCACCATGAACGTGGGCGAGCGCAACACGGCTTTTGTGCTGGACTACCTGCAGACCGAACGCATCGCCGTGATCTCCAAGGACGTGCTCGACATCCACCCGCGCAAGGTCTGCTATTTCCCGGCCACGGGCAAGGCGATGGTCAAGCGGCTGGCGCACTCGCACCCGGAAACACTCGAGACACAGGAACGCAAAGGCAGCGCGGCCGTCGTGGCGAAAGCCACGGCAGGCGGCTCGGTCGATCTGTTCTAAGGGAGCACAAGAATGGCAAAAATCAAGGTCATCGTGGTCGACGATTCGGCACTGGTGCGCAGCCTGCTGACCGAAATCATCAACCGCCAGTCCGACATGACGTGCATCGGCGCGGCCAGCGACCCGCTGGTGGCGCGCGAGATGATCCGCGAACTCAACCCGGATGTGATCACCCTGGACGTGGAAATGCCGCGCATGGACGGGCTGGAGTTCCTCTCGCGCCTCATGCGCCTGCGCCCCATGCCGGTGGTGATGGTCTCCACCCTGACCGAACAGGGCGCTGAGATCACGCTGCGCGCGCTGGAGATGGGCGCGGTCGACTTCGTGGCCAAGCCGCGCATCGGCGTGAGCAGCGGCCTGAACGAACTGGCCGGCGACATCGTGGACAAAATCCGCGTGGCCGCCAAGGCGCATGTGAAGCGGCTGGCCAGCGCGCCCGCACCGGCCGCCAGTGCCACGCCGGGACAGGCCCACGAAGCGCCTCGCGTGGCACTGCCGCGCCTGTCCACCGAGAAGGTCATCTGCATCGGATCCTCCACCGGAGGCACCGAAGCCATCCGCGAGGTGCTGGTGCCGCTGCCGGCCGACGCCCCCGCGATCGTGATCACCCAGCACATGCCGCCCGGCTTCACGACCAGCTTTGCCAACCGCCTCAATTCGCTCTGCCGCATCCGCGTGGCCGAGGCGCGCGACGGGGAGCGCATCCTGCCCGGCCATGCCTACATCGCACCCGGCGGGCGGCACCTGCGCATCGACCGCAGCGGTTCGAACTACGTGGCGGTCGTCGAGGACACCGAACCCGTCAACCGCCACCGGCCCTCGGTGGAGGTGCTCTTCAAGTCGGCCGCGCGCGTGCTCGGCCCGAACGCACTGGGCATCATGCTCACCGGCATGGGCGCCGACGGTGCGAGTGCGATGCGTGAAATGAAGGACGCGGGCAGCTACAACTACGTGCAGGACGAGGCCAGCTGCGTGGTGTTCGGCATGCCGCGCATGGCGATCCAGCACGGCGCGGCGCACGAGGTGCTGCCACTCAACCAGATCGCACCGGCCCTGCTCGCCCGCCTGGCGAGCGCACCGGCGGGCGTGCGCCATCGCATTTAGGGACACCCCCCTGCGCCGCTGTGCGGCTTCCCCCCTCCGTGGCGCGCCTGCCGGCGCTTCGAGGGGGGACGGTGCCTTGGGCCGGCGGAGCCGGACCCTCGGCACCTCTGGACGCAGGCACTTCGCGCGTTGCGTGTTCGGCTTTTCACCCGACCGGAGCGCGACCCGCACCGCACGAAGCCACCTCTTCCAGAGGCATCAAGGGTCCGGCTCCGCCGGCCCGAGATGCCGTCCCCCCTCGAAGCGCCGGCAGGCGCGCCACGGAGGGGGGAAGCCGCACAGCGGCGCAGGGGGGTGTCCGAATCTAGACGCGTTCGCTGATGATGGCGCCGGCTTCCACGGGTGCGGCGCTGCCATGGCCGTACTCGTCGTAGGCCACCACCTCGGCGGCGGTGTCCTCACCGGGCACGATACCGTCACCCACCACGTCGATTTCCACCTCGGACGACTCCGGCATCACCGGCCACGGCAGCGGCTCGAGGGCGGGCTTGGGCTGGCGTTCGGCCACGACGGGTTTGCGCGGTATGGTCGATGCGGCCACCGACGAGAGGTCGGGCGCGGTGTCGCTCTGGGTGCCCGGCACCTCGCTGCTGGCGGCGGGCTCGATGCCGAGGGCGCGGTCCACCACGGCCGCGCTGGCCTCCCACATGCGCGACAGCACGTTCTGCAGATGTTCCACGGCCTTCTTGTCGCCGGCCTGCTTGTTTTCCGCCGCCCGGGCGGCCTCCTGCCGGGCCTGCCGATGGGCCACCATATCGTGCGGAGCCGGGGTGCCCGAGGCCGGGGTACCGGCACCTTCGACCGGGGCGCCACGTTCGTCCACGGTGGATCGCCCGGCTGCGGCGCGCTGCGGTGCGGCGCGGTCATCACGGCCAAACCCCATCTGGGTCTTACCATCCTGGCCACCCGTCTGGACGGATGGAACGGACGCGACCGGGTGCACCGGTGCTACGGCGACGGACGCCGGCGCAGGCCAGGACACGGCAGAAGGGCTGGTTACGTTCAACATGGGCGACCCCTTACGGCGGCACCGGGGAAATACAGGCCCGGTGTTCTTGTGGGGGCAATTCGACACCCCGATGTCGATCTTGAGAACTTTTTTCGACCCCGCCGGCCAGCGCCGACAAACGGGGCCCAACGCTCACACCCCGCCAGTGGGGTGCGTCGGGTCCACCCACAGCACCTGCTCGGGCTTTTCCACGGGTTCGATGTCCAGGTTGACCGCCACCGCCTGTCCATCGCTGCGACACAGCACGCATTCCAGCACCTCCGTGGGGCTGGCGTTGATTTCCTGGTGTGGCACGTAGGGTGGCACGTAGATGAAATCGCCCGGCCCGGCTTCGGCGGTGAACTCCAGCGCCTCGCCCCAGCGCATGCGCGCGCGGCCACGCACGACATAGATGACGCTTTCCAGTGGCCCATGGTGGTGGGCACCGGTCTTGGCATCGGGGTGGATGGTGACAGTGCCGGCCCACAGTTTCTGCGCCCCCACACGCGCGAAGTTGATGGCCGCCTTGCGGTCCATGCCGGGCGTGGATGGCACGTTGCCGTCCAGCTGGCTGCCCGGGATCACGCGCACACCGTCGTGCTTCCAGGCGGGGTGGTCGTGGTGGTGATCCTCGTGGGGGTGCGCGTGGTCGTGTGCCATGGAGTCTCCTGCTTGTTGTGAGTGTCCAGTGTGCCAGCAAGCAAGCCCGGGCGCATGGCGAGACAATGCGAAGGTTGACCCCACAACCTGGAGACCCACGTGCCCCTGCCCGACCCCGCCCCCCGCCGCCAGATGCACACCCGGCGTGTCACCTACCAGGGCTACCAGCGCGACGACGGCCTGTGGGACATCGAGGGCGAGCTGCACGACAGCAAGCCGGTCGGCATCGAGATCCATGGGAACACGTGGCCACCGAACGAGCCGATCCACCACATGCGGATCCGCGTCACCTTTGACGAGACGATGGTCATCCGGGACATCGCCGTGGCGATGGAGGCGTTCCCGCACGCACCCTGCCCGGACGCCATGCCGAACATGCAGCGCATGGTGGGTGAGGTGCTGGGGCGTGGCTGGCGGCAGACGATCCAGCGCCACCTGGGCGATGTGCAGGGCTGCACGCACCTGCGCGAGCTGCTGTTCAATCTGGCCACGGCGGCCTTCCAGACGCGCTCGGGCGTGTTCGGGCCCCGCGAGGATGGCCGGCCGCCCGCGCACCTGGGGCAGTGCCTGGGCTGGGATTTCAACGGGCCGGTGGTGGAGCGTGTGTACCCGATGTTCTTTCGCTGGCAGCCGGCGCAGAAGAACTCTGTCGCGGGCTGATGTCCCCCCCTGCACCGCGCGGGCTCAGCAGCGCCATGGAGGCCGTCGCACCCGAAGAAGACTCAGGCCCCCAGAAACACCGAAGGATCCCGCCCACTGCGGGTGAGCTGGGAGCGGCGCGAGAGGTAGGTGACCGCGTCGAGAAATCCCCTGCAGCGCACGATGCCAGCGACCCGGTCGGCCACCCCGACCGAGGTCGGCACCGCATCCTCCCAACCCGCGAAGCGCGCCGGATAGGGCGCGAGCGCGTACAGCTTCTCGGAGGCTGCGCGCCAGTCGGCCGGGCCTTTGCGCTCCAGCAGGTAAAGCAACCAGGCTTCCGTTTCCGAGAGCCTGTAGAAAGTGAAGCTGATGTTCGGGGCATGCCCGGGCGCGCAGTCGTAACGCGGCGCGCTCTCGGGCAGGATCGGCGTGGCGGGGCCATAGAACAGCGGCGCGGGCCGCGAGTCTTCCGCCTCGTCCACCGTGGCCGGGCCGCCAGCGGCGTGGGCCATGTTGAGCCAGTTGCGGTAGATCTGCCGGCTGCGCGACTCCAGCCGCGCTTGCGCGGCGGCGATCAGCCCCATGGTGTCGGGGTGGTGCAGCCAGACCAGTTCGGCATGCTGCGCCAGATGCCGGTCCACGCTGCCGCGGTCGCGCAACACGCCGGGCGGCGGCAGCGGACAACGGAACACGGCCTGCGCGACAGCAGCTTCGGGCGGCGGTGGCGCAGAGGCGTCCAGCACGACATGGATGTGCAACTCCACCCCGGTGTCGAGCCGCACGCGCACCACCGGCTCGTGCGCGGGAGCCAGCGGCTGCCACTGCGCATGGCCCATGGGGCGGGCACGCCACTGCACGTCCTCGTGCACGTTGATCAGGGTGCGCACGATGGAGACGCGTTGCCGGTACGGCGGCAGCGGCAGGCCGCCGGTCCCCTCGCGGGCCCGCAGGTGCTCGATCATCAGGCGCCGCAGCATGCTGGCAGAAGCGGTTTCGCACTCGGGGCGCTCCTGCGAAGCCTCGTGCGCGAAATGCCATTCGTTGGCGGCACCCTGCCGTGCCACCAGCGGGCTGCCGCACACCGGGCACGAGCAGCCGCACCCGGACCCGCGTGCCACTTCGCTGATGAAGCGCAGCGCACCAGAGGCATTGAGGGCGGAAAAAAGCGGGGTCACGGGCGGGAGGGGACCTGGGGGCGAAGGGCATGCACGGGAAGAGCCGGACAGCGCCGGCTCTCATGGCATTCCGGCTCGCGGAGTCAGTCGGGCTGCGCGTCCTCGGGCACCTTGACGAGCGTCACCGGCACGGGCGAGCGCTGCACCATGTCCTGCGACACCGAGCCCAGCACGGCCGCACGCAGGCCACCACCGCGCGTGCTCATGAAGACGGAATCGCAGCCCTGACTCTCCACCAGTTCGGCCAGCACCTGGGCCGGATCGCCGCTGACCACGAGGGCCTCCACCTGTTGGCCCGCCGCGCTCAGCAGTGCCATGGCAGGGCGCACCAGATCGCGCCCGGCGGCATCGCTCACCTGTTGCAGCACGGCCGGGTCGTGAGCAACCACCAGTTCGTAGAGGTTGGCGGCTTCCTGCACGTTGGCAACGACGAAACGCGCCTTGAGGCCCGATCCCACGAGCCTCAGCGCGTGGTGCACAGCCAGCAGGGCATGGGTCGAACCGTCGACAGGGATGAGAATCTTCAGCATGGGCACTCCAGTTTCAGTATGGCCTCGCGTTGACCACGCACCAATACAGCTCGATACGCTCGGCCACCTCGATGAACTTGCTGAAGCTTACCGGCTTCTCGATGTACGAACTCACCCCCAGATCGTAGGCGGACTTGAGGTCCTTGTCCTCACGGGAGGATGTCAATATCACCACCGGAATGCGGCGAAAGCGCGGATGCGCCTTGAGCTGTGCCAGCACCTCCAGGCCACTGGCGCGCGGCATGTTGAGGTCGAGCAGGATCACGGCCGGCAACGGTTCGCCAGCCTCCCAGCGCGCGAACCACGCGAGCGCCTCCTCACCGTCGCGCGCCACGTGGATGGTGTTGGAGAAGTTCTTCTTGTTGAAGGCCCGCAGGGTGAGGTCCAGGTCCATCGGGTTGTCTTCCACCAGCAGGATGGAAGGCACGGTGGAGGTGGCGCTCATGATGGAAACTCCAGATAGAACGTGGCGCCCTCGCCGGGGCTGCTTTCGGCCCAGACGCGGCCGCCCATGCGCTGCACGGCCTTGGCCACGAGGGCGAGGCCGACACCGGTGCCGGCATAGTCCTCGGCGCGCTGCAGGCGCTGGAAGATGCCGAAGATGCGGTCGTGGTACTTCATGTCGAAGCCGACCCCGTTGTCGCGCACCCAGAGCAGGCAACGCCCTGCCTCGCGCCGCGCGCCGATCTCCACCTGCGGCTGCGGCTGGCTCTTGCTGAACTTGATGGCGTTGCCCACCAGGTTGCGCAAGGCCACCGCCAGACCTTCGCGGTCGAGCTGCAGTGTCATGGGCTCGACCTGCACCGCGAGCGAGGTACGGGCGGCCGCGATGTCGGCGGCATGGGTCTCCAGCACCAGATCGAGCACCGGCTGAAGCTCGACCGCGCGCTGCTCCATGGTTCGGCGCTCCATGCGCGAGTAATCGAGCAAGTCGGAGATCAGCGTGCCCATCTGATGCACGCCCCGGCGGATGCGCTGGATGAACTGGCGCCCTTCGTCGTCCAGGCGATCGCCGTGCTCTTCCTGCAGCAGCTGGCTGTAGCCGTCAATGCCGCGCAGCGGCGCCTTCAGGTCGTGCGAGACGGTGTAGGAAAAGGCTTCGAGTTCGCGATTGGCTGCGCTGAGTTGCTCGGTGCGCTCGGCCACGCGCTGCTCCAGCTTGGCGTTGATGCGCTCCAGGTTGGTCTGCGCCTGCTTGATCTGGGTGATGTCGAGCAGGGTTCCGCTGTAGTGGTGGCCCGTGCCGTCCGCATGAGGGCGGCATTCCAAGCTGCCCCGGAACCAGCGCTCGACACCGAGGTCCGGATGGCGCCGGAACTCGGCATGCAGGCGCACGCGGCTGTCCGACAGGGAGCGCATGAAACGCGCCACGCGCTCGCGGTCCTCGGGGTGGATGCAATCCAGGTAGGCCTCGAGATGGGCGGGCGGACCCAGCACCTCGGCCCGGCCGATGTTGTGGTACATCTGGCGCGACCACCAGATGTGCTCGGTCTTCGAGTCGTAGAGCCAGCTGCCCAGGCCGGCCATGGCCTCGGCCTGCTCCAGGAGACTCTTCTGGTCGCTCAGCGCCTGGCTGGTCTGCAGCCGGTCGGTCACGTCCTGGATGATGGAGAACAGGTGCTTGAGGCTGCCATCGGCATTGCGAACCGCACGCACGTGAATCTCGGCATGCACAAAGCTGCCGTCCCTGCGCACGAAGCGCTTCTGCATCTGGTAGCTGTCCGTGTGGCCTTCCTTCATGTGCTGCAGCAACTCGAGGTTCTGGTCGAGATCGGGCTGCGGTGTCATGTCGGACCAGGTCAGCTTCAGCAAGTCCTCGCGCGGGTAACCGAGGATCTCGCACAGGTGGTCGTTGACCTGCAGCCAGTGCGTGCTCTGCGGCGATGAAATCGCCATGCCGATGAGCGGCAACTCGTAGAACAGCCGCTGGAATTCGGCCTGCTCGCGCTGTGCGATCTGCGCTTCCTTCTGCACGGTGATATCGAGCAGCACACCGCTGATCGTGGTGACCTTGCCTTCGGCATTGCGTCCGAGGGTGCTGCGGTCATCGATCCAGATCCAGCGGCCATCGGCGCACCGCAGGCGGTATTCCTGGCGGTAGTGGTCGGGGCCGTGTTCGAGGTATTCGTCGATTTCAGCGTTGACCTGGCCCACATCGTCGGGGTGGATCAGGTCATCGTAGGTCATGCGCCCCTGCAGCAGGGGCTCGGGCGCGTAGCCCCACTGTGCAATGGACGGACTCACGTAGTGAATCGGACAGCCGATCACGTTGTACCACTCGATGACCACCAGCGGTGAGCGGTCCACGAGGTCGGTCATGTGCTGCAGCTGTGCATGGCTGGCCTGCAGGCGCTCGGCCATGCGGTCGGCAGCGTTGCCGATCAGCGCGAGTTCATCGCGCCCCTGCAGCCCGGTGCGTGCTTCCAGCCGGCCTTCGCCCATGGAGGTGAGCGCACGCGCGAGCTGTTCAGCGCGGCGGAACCACACCCAGTGCAACAGCAGGGCCAGCAGGCCGACGAGCACGAGCAGCACCATGGTTTCGCGCAGCACCTGCGTGCGCATGCCGGCGAAGCGGGTCGCGATGGGCTGGCTCAGGTCCACCACGGCCAGCAGTTCTCGCCCCGACTCCAGCAAGGCACGACCGAACAGCAGGGACGACCCCGCCGGGCGTTCCACCTGCAGGCTGGAGCCGGCCATGGGATCGACGAACAGGCTGCGGACATCCGCCAGCTCGGGATGCATGCTCTGAACGTCGGCGAACGGTAGGCCGATGTCCGTGCGCAGCAGCGACGCCATCACGGTGCCATTGCCGTCGATCAGATAGGCGTGCTGCATGCCGCTGTACAGACCCAGCCCTCCCACGAGCCGGCGCACCAGCAAGGCATTGGTGTTGCTGGACTCGGCACTGAGCCGGCTCTGTTCGACGCCCAGCCGTTCGCGCAGCCGCCGGGTCTCGTTCTCGCTCACCTGCTGGTCGACCTCCCGCCACTGGATCACCAGGTTGACGCCGGTGGTGGTCAGGGCGAACGCTGCCAGCAGCAGGGGAGCGAGCCAGCGTGCAGGAATGGAGAGCAGGCGCGCCACCGGTTTCATGGCAGGGGCACGGCGTTGCGCGCGCGCATGGCGGGCGCGGTGTCGATCAGGGCCGCCCAGTTGGGACGGCTGCGCAGCAGGCCCAGCTCGACCAGCAGGCGTGCCACTTCACCCCCCTGCAGTGCCAGCGGAGGCGGGCTGCCCGTGAGCATGGACAGCGATTCGGTCGGCGTGTAGAAGCGCAGCCCGCCCTGCACCGCCTGGTACTGGGCAGGCGTGAGGTCGGTGCCCGGCGCCAGTGAGGCGGCCGCGCCGGGTGGGTCCAGCTGCATCACGTTCAGGCCCGAGGCCCAGGCACCCAGCAGCGCATCCACCGCGGCGGGGCGCTCGCGCAGCACAGAACCACGCACCACCAGCACGTCCACGATCTGGCCGGGCATCTCGCGGCTGTCGAACACAGGCCGGTAGCCCAGGGCGCGGATCGGGCCATCGATCGGGGCATAGCTCACCGCAGCGGCCACGCGTTCGCTGAGCAGCGCGGTGAGGTGCAGGGTCGCATCCATGCGGACCACGGTCACATCTTCCTGCCGCAGGTCCGCCTTGCGCAGCAGCCGCTCGAGCATGAGGGTGCCGACGGTGGCGTCTTCCACCGCGATTCGCTCGCCGCGCAGCTTCTTCAGGTGGGTGATGCGCGGCGCGGCCACCACGACGTCGGCCCCGGCGGAGGTGTCGAGCAACGCGACGATGCGTGCGTCGAACCCGCTGTCGACCAGGCGCAGGGCTTCGTCCAGGGTGAGGCCGGCAGCGTCCAGCAGCCCGTTGCGCAGGTGGCGCAAGGCCTCGGCGCTGGACAGCAGTTCCACCACCTTGAGATGTTCCGCGTCGGTGAGGCCCCGGTCGCGGGCCAGCACCAGGGGGTCGTAACCGACCCAGGTGTTGATACCCACCACCAGCGGCGGCTGCGGGAGCTCGGTGCAGGAAGCCATGCCCAGCACCAGGCAGACGAGCGCCAGCCCGCGTGCCAGCACATGCCTGACCCCGTGCCCCACGCGCTCCCTTCCGCGATTCGAATCGATTCTCATCCCGTCTGCCATGGGAAAACATTCTGTCACCATCGGGGCGGCTCCGGCCCATCGCCGCTGACGGATGGACCGAAAACCGGACTTTTCCGCGTTTCGCCATGCCCCGGCGCACGTCAGCTCAGCGCCACCCCATGGAGATGGCCGGCAAGGGTGCGACACTGCGCTCATGAACAAGCCAACCCGAAACACCGCTGCCAGGTCCCGAACCGTGGCAAAGGCCGCTCCGCCACCCGCGGCGGTGGACCCGCTGTTCCTGGCCGCCCCACAGATCGCCACCTTCGTGGGCACGCAGCCGCTGACCAACGCCAGTGGCTTCTACTTCGAGCGCGACGCACGCCTCTACCTCGCCACCAGCCGTCACGTGCTGTATGACGAGCCCACCGACCACCGGCCCGATCGGATCGAGATCGGCCTGCACACCGACCCCAGCAACCTCACCCTCTCCACCGGTTTCTCGGTACCGCTGTACGTGGAGGGCGTGGCGGTGTGGCACCAGGGAGAGGACGGTGGCGGCGAGATCGACGTGGCCGTGATCGAACTCGATCGCGCCGCCTTTCCCGCAGAAGCGGTGGTGCGCACCTTCACACCCGCCCACCTGCAGACCGATTTCAACGCCGTCCCCGCCGACACGCCGCTGCTGGTGGTGGGCTTCCCGCTCGGCTTCCATGACGTGGTGCACCACCTGCCAGTGCTGCGGCGGGCCGGCATCGCCTCGCCTTACGGCATCCGCTTCCAGGGGCAGGGCTGCTTTCTCACCGATGCCCGAACCCACCGGGGCATCAGTGGCGCAGCGGTCGTCATGCGCGACACCGCCCCCTCGGCGGCCACCGCCACGCTGCCCTGGAAGCTGCTGGGCATCCACTCCTCGCGCGTCGACATGGGCAACCGCGACCTGGTGCTCGACGAGTCGCTGGGTCTGAACACCGCCTGGTACGCCGATATCCTCCTCACCCTGACCGAGCCCCCTGCCGCATGAACCCATCCGTCCCCGTGCGCGCCGCCGTGCTCGCCAGCGCCGACTACCCGTTCTCACCGATCACCGCACCGATCAAGCTCGACCAGAACGAGTCATTCGCCGATTTCCCTGAAGAACTCAAGGCACTCGCGCTCGAGCGCCTGCGCCTGTTGCCGTGGCACCGCTACACCGACCTCCATGCCGAGGCCGTGTGCGAGGCGGTGGCGCGGCACGAAGGCTGGTCGGCCGACGGCACCGTGGTCACCACCGGCAGCAATGTGCTGATCGCCTTGCTCATCCAGCTCAGCGCACTCGGCGGCGGCCGGGTGGTCACGGTGAAACCCAACTTCGCGCTGTACGGGCTGGACGCGGAGCTGCTCGGCGCCAGGTTGACCGAGGTGCCGCTGCGTGAGGACCTGTCGATCGACACCGCTGCCGTGATCGCGGTGCTGCAAGGCAGCGAAGGGCCGGCGCCGCACGGTGTGATCTACCTGCCGCGCCCGCACGCGCCCACGGGTTCGCTCTGTCCGCTAGACGAACTCGAACGCCTGGCCCTGGCCAGCCAGGGCTGGCTGCTGGTGATCGACGAGGCCTACCACCACTTCATCGAAGGCCCCGACGCGCGCGAGCTCGCGCGCCGGCACCCGCACGTGGTGCTGTTGCGCACGCTCTCCAAGGCCTGGGGTCTGGCCGGCCTTCGCATGGGGTACGCGCTCGCCTCCGACGCCGTGGCACGCCAGTTGCGCAAACTGGTGCCGCCGTTCGGCGTGTCGGTGCTGCAGACCGTCTGCGCCCAGGTCGCGCTGGAGCACCCGGGCTATGTGAAGGAGCGCGTGGCGCAGACTCTGCGCGAACGCGATCGCCTGTTTGCCGCGTTGCAACGCCACCCCGGCTGGCGGCCCATCCCCTCGCACGCCAATTTCCTGCTGGTGCGCACGCCCGACGCGGCACAGGCGCACGCGCAGTTGCTGGCGGGTGGCGTGCTGGTGCGGCGGCAGGACCGGCTGCACGGTTTGCAGGGCTGCTTCCGCGTCACGGTGGGCACGGTCGAGGAGAACAACGCGTTCCTGCGCGCGGCCGGGCTCGCGGGCTAGCAAGACCCATCAGACCCGAAGGCACGGCTGCGCCATCGGGTCCGCTTGAGCGGCACCGCGCAGCCGCTGCACCAGGAAGTCCACCGTGAGCGCCAGTTCCTCCGGTGATCGGCCGAAGTGCGCGCCTGGATAGACCACCAGGCGCTTGTCGGGGGTCGCCAACGCGCTGAACACGTCCAGCGTGCCCTGCCGGTCGAACAGCTCGTCGTCCCAGTGCTGTACGAACAGCGTGGCCGCCTTCACCTGCGCAGCGTCGGACAGCAGGTGCCTGCTGTTGGCGTGTGTGGCCGACCACTTGCCGAGCACCGCGGCGCGCATGGAAGGACAACGTGCGACCACCGTCATGCCGTACGCCGTGCCCATGGACAGGCCACACCAGCCCAGGACCGCGTTGGCCAGGCCGTCCACCGCGCCCAGCGCGTCGATCACATGCAGCCAGTCCGCCACCAGCGTCTCCCTTTCGCCGCCCACGGTCTGCCAGAAAGCCAGGAACTGCTGCAACAACGCTTCCCTCCCCGCAGGCGGCAGCGTGCGCCGATCGCCATGGATGAGACCATCGATCGCCACAACCGAGAGGCCACGCGCGCACAGGGCATCCACCAGCTCTAGCACCGACGCGTCACCCTTGTGCCCCGAGCCGCCGTGCTGCACGAGCACGAGCGCGACCGGTCCATGGGCCTGCATGGGCCGCCAGAGCAGACCGGGAATGCGGCGACCTTCGCGCAGGACCTCGAAGGCATCCACCCGCACACCGGGTGGGGCATCCGGCGCACCGGTCTTCAACCAGCGCATCACTCGACCCGGATGTTGTTCTCACGCACGACCTGCTCGTATTTGCGCAACTCCTGCTTCACGTAGGCCGCGAACTGGTCGGGCGGGCTGCCCACCAGCCGCACGCCCCGGCTGGCGCTGTAGGCCTTGAGCTCCGGCGTGCGCAAGGCCTTGCCCACCTCGACAGCGAGCCGCTCGACGATGTCCCGTGGCGTGCCGGCCGGCAGAAAGATGCCCTGCCAGCCGTCCGTGTCGAAGCCCGGGTAGGTCTGCGCAATCGGCTGGGCACCGGCGAACACCTCCACCTCGCGCGGCCCGGCCATGGCAATGGCCTTGAGCTTGCCCGACTGAACGTAGGGAACCGACGTGTTCGTGTCGAACGCCATATCGATCTCGCCGGAGATCAGGCCCAGCAGCATCTCCGATGGCCCGCGGTAGGGAATGTGTTCGGTCTGCATGCCGCTGGCGCGCTGCAGCATCACCATCGACAGGTGCGGCCCCGAGCCCGCCCCGTACGAGCCGTAGTTGAATTTGCGCGGGTGCTTCTTCACATGCGCGACAAGCTCGGGCAGATGAGTGGCGGGGAAATCCTTCCGGGTCAACAGCACATAGCTCACCGCAATGGTCTGCGACACCGGAATCAGGTCCTTTTCGGTGTTGAAGTTGAGCTTCTGCACGAAAGGGTTGATGACAATCTGGGACGCGCTGTTGAGCAGCGTGTAACCGTCCGCCGCGGCCCGCACCGTGGACTCCACCGCGATGTTGCCGGCGGCACCGGGCCTGTTCTCCACCACGAAGGGCTGCCCCATGCTTTCCTGCAGCTGTTTGGCGATGGCGCGGCCCAGCAGGTCGGTGGACGAGCCCGGCGTGTACCCCACGAGCATGCGCACCGGCCTGCTCGGGTAAGCCTGTGCCCGGGATGGCAGCGCGATGGCGGCGACGGCCGCCGCGCCCGCGCGCAGACAGTCGCGCCGCGCGATCACGCGTTTCCCCCATCGGCATCCGCCGTTTCCAGGAAACCGGCCGCGTCGTGCGACAGGCCGGTGGCTTCAGCGGCCTTGACCACGTCGGGGTGCCAGGTGATGCGACCGACCTCGGCGTCGGTGCCGCCCACCACGGAATAGATCAGCAGCGTGTGGTCGTTCGGGTTGCGAAAGCCGCGCATCAATCCGACGGGAACCGAAAAGCAGTCCCAGGCGTTGAGTTCGACTTCGTGTTCGCCATGGTCGCCCCAGAAGACCACCATCTTGCCGTTGAGCGGAAAGAAGACCTCTTCCGTCTTGTGCGAATGCAGGTTGGCGCCTTGTCCGACCGGCACCTCGATCAGGCTCACACCGAAGCGGTGCTCGCCCTGGATGGCAGGCTCCACACCTTTGTTCTCCAGCACACCGCGGTTGATGAGCTTGTAAAGGCGCTTGTTGAAGCCGGGCAGGCGGCTTTCGATGAAGGTCTCGCCATAGGGCTGCACCTTGCCCCAGCGGGCGATGCGGGTGGCTTCCATCTGTTCGGGTCTGATGTCCATGAAGGTCTCCTGTTGAATGTCAGGAGCGCAGTCTAGGAATCGGAAGATGATGCGTCCATTATCATTTTTCTCAGGATTCAATATCAAAAGGTTATGAAACGACATGGATCTCCGACAACTTCGCTCGTTCGTCGTGCTGGCCACCCAACAACATTTCGGCCGGGCAGCGAACCAGTTGCACATCGCCCAACCCGCCTTGAGCCGGCAGATCCGCCTGTTGGAAGAAGAGCTCGGCGCACCGCTGTTCGAACGCCATGCGCGCGGCGCCACGCCCACACAGGAGGCGCTGCTGCTGCTGGAGCGCGCGGAGTTCGTGCTGCGATACGTCGAACAATTGCGGGTGGACATGCTGGACCAGCACGCCACCCCGCGCGGCCCGGTCACGATGGGCATGTCGCCCGCGCTGGCGGCCCTGCTGTCGCTGCCCATTACACAGGCGCTGCGTGCGCGCTACCCGGACATCCGGCTCAAGATCGTGGAGACGTTCGCCCCCACGCTGTACACCATGCTGCTCGACGGTGCCGTCGACCTGGCCATCCTCAGCGGTCCGGTGCCACCGATCCATGCCAAGTCCATGCCGCTGCTCACCGAAAAGATCTGCGCCATCGGCCCGCGTGACGATGCCCGCCTGCGGCGTGAGCAGATCGGCATCCGGGACCTGCGCGGGATCCCGCTGATCCTCACCGGCGTGTCGAAATCAGGCATCCGGCGCGAGCTGGAGGATGCCGCGCACCGCGCCAACGTCGCGCTGGATCAGGTGGTGGAGGTCGAGTCGCTGGATGTCGCACGCCGCCTGGTGGCCGGCGGTGTGGGCTGGACAGTGCACTTCGCCTCGCCGATCAAGCGGGAGATCGATGACGGCATTCTGGCCGCCACCCCCATCCGGGGATTGAAACTCCAGCGTTCCATGGCGCGCTCACTCGACCGGCCGCCCTCGCGCGCCACGGAAGTGTTGATGGCACTGGTACAGGACGCGGCCATCGGCCTGGTGGATGGTGGCGAATGGCCCCACTGCGTGCTGGCACCGGGTGTTCGCACGCGGGCCGGGTGACGCTCAGCCTTTGGCGACCTCGTGGTTCGCCATCAGCTCCAGCGCCTTGACCAGCGCCGAGTGGTCCAGGTCGGCCATGCCATTGGCGGCGCACGCGCCCATGAGTTGCGAGGCGCTGGCGGTCTGCGGCAGGCCCACGCCCAGTTCCTTCGCGCCCTGCAGCGCGAGGTTCAGGTCCTTCTGGTGCAGCCTGATGCGGAAGCCCGGATTGAAGGTGCGCTGGATCATGCGTTCGCCGTGCACTTCCAGGATGCGGCTGGCGGCAAAGCCACCCATCAAGGCCTGGCGCACCTTGGCCGGGTCGGCACCGGCCTTGCTCGCGAACACCAGGGCCTCGCTCACGGCCGCGATGTTGAGTGCCACGATGATCTGGTTGGCCACCTTGGTGGTCTGGCCGTCGCCATTGCCTCCCACCAGCGTGATGTTTTTGCCCATCAGTTCCAGCAGTGGGCGCACGCGTTCGAACACGGCTTCATCGCCACCGCACATGATGGTGAGCGAACCGGCCTTGGCCCCCACCTCGCCACCGGACACCGGGGCGTCGACGTAATCGCAACCGAGCGCGTTGATCTTCTTCGCGAATTCCTTGGTGGCCATGGGCGAGATCGAGCTCATGTCGACCACCACCTTGCCCTTGCCGAGGCCCTGCGCCACACCGTTCTCGCCGAACAGCACGGTCTCTACATCAGGCGTGTCGGGCACCATCGTGAAGATCACCTCGGCCTCGCGCGCCACGGCGGCGGCGTTGTCGCAGCGCACGCCACCGGCGGCCTGGATGGCTTCGGGCACCTGGCTGCGCGTGTGCACGAACAGCTTGTGGCCGGCGTTGACGAGGTGCAGGGCCATGGGCGTGCCCATGATGCCCAGGCCGATGAATCCGATGTTCATGTCATTCCTTGGTTAACACCCCCGGCGCGCTGCGCGCGACCCCCTCAAGGGGGCGACACTTGCGGCCCGGCAAAGCCGGTTCCGCGTTGTCCCTGGGGTGGGGTTGTGGTGATTCAATAGCCGTCCGGCGTGGCCTTGGGGGCCGAGGCGCGCAACGTGGCGAGCACCTGCTGCGAACCGGCGGCGATGAGGCGGGCGTCGGAGCTGATGGTGACGAACTGGAAGCCCATGGCGATGCGCCGTGCGGCGGCCTCGGGCGAACCGTTGTGGATGCCGGCCACGAGGCCGTGCGCCTTGGCGCGCGCCAGGATGTGTTCCACCGCCTGCGCGGCCTTGGGGTCGAGGTCGTCGAAGGTGGGGTTGCAGCCCAGGGCGAGCGAGAGGTCGGACGGACCGATATAGATCGCATCGAGGCCGGGTGTGGACATGATGTCGTCGAGGTTCTCGAGCGCCTGCGCGGTCTCGATCATGGCGAAGGTGACGATGGTGTCGTTCGCGTGTTTCGGGTAGTCGGCACCCCCGTAGAGCAGTGCACGCACCGGGCCGAAGCTGCGCGTGCCGCGCGGCGCGTAGTGGGTGTAGGCGACGAGTTTCTCGGCGTCCGCGCGGGTGTTCACCATCGGGCAGATGACGCCGTAGGCGCCGGCGTCCAGCGCCTTCATCAGGATACCGGGCTCCAGCCAGGGCACGCGCACCACGGGCACGGTGTCGGTGGTGGAAATGGCCTGCAGCATCGCCACCATGGCCTGGTAGTCGACCACGCCGTGCTGCAGGTCGACAGTCAGCGAATCCCAGCCCTGGTGCGCCATGGTTTCGGCGGAGAAGCTGTTGGGGATGGCGAGCCAGCCGTTGGCGACAGCGCCTCCCCTGGCCCAGATTTCGCGCAGACGGTTGGGTCTCATCGGTGTCCTTCGTTGTTGGATTGAGGTCGTGGCATTGTCAGTCAACGGTCCATCGCCGGGCGCTTCGGGTTGAAGGTCCAGTCGGGAATCAGGCTCTGCATGGCGATCGCGTCGTCGCGCGCGCCCAGGCCATGTTCGCGGTAGAGCTGGTGCGCCTTCTCCACCTCGCCCATGTCGAGCTCGATGCCCAGCCCCGGCTTTTTCGGCACCTGCACGTGGCCATCCACGATCTTCAGCGGCTCTTTCGTGAGGCGCTGGCCGTCCTGCCAGATCCAGTGCGTGTCGATGGCCGTGACCTTGCCGGGCGCTGCCGCACCCACGTGCGTGAACATCGCCAGCGACACGTCGAAATGGTTGTTGGAGTGCGAGCCCCAGGTCAGGCCCCAGTCGCGACAGGTCTGCGCCACGCGCACGCTGCCCGCCATGGTCCAGAAGTGCGGGTCGGCCAGCGGAATGTCGACCGACTGCAGCGCGAGCGCGTGCACCATCTGCCGCCAGTCGGTGGCCACCATGTTGGTGGCCGTGGGCAGACCGGTGGCGCGGCGGAATTCGGCCATCACCTCGCGGCCCGAGAAACCCTCCTCCGCACCGCAGGGGTCTTCGGCATAAGCCACCACGCCGCGCATGCGGTGGCCCAGGCGGATCGCGTCCTTCAGCAGCCAGCCACCGTTGGGGTCGAGCGTGACGCGCGCATCGGGGAAACGTTCGTGCAGCGCGGTCACCGCGTCCACCTCCTCGTCGCCGCGCAGCACGCCACCCTTGAGCTTGAAGTCGTTGAAGCCGTAGCGTTCGCGCGCGGCCTCGGCCAGGCGCACCACGGCCTCGGGCGTCATCGCCTCTTCGTGCCGCAGGCGGAACCAGGCGTTGTCGGCGCCAGGGTCGCTGGTGTAGGGGAGAGGGGTCTTCTTCCTGTCGCCGACAAAGAAGAGGTAGCCCAGCATCTCTACCGATTCACGCTGCTGCCCCTCGCCCAACAAGGCTGCCACGGGCACTCCGAGGTGCTGCCCGAGCAGATCGAGCAGGGCCGACTCCACCGCCGTCACGGCGTGGATCGTGGTGCGCAGGTCGAAGGTCTGCAGTCCTCGACCACCGGCATCGCGGTCAGCGAAACGGGTCTGCAGTTCGCGCAGCAGGCGCTGGTGATCGCCGATGGAGCGGCCCACCACGAAAGCCCGCGCGTCTTCCAGGGTCTGCCGGATCTTCTCGCCCCCGGGCACCTCGCCCACACCGGTGTGCCCGGCGCTGTCCGTGAGGATGAGGAGGTTGCGCGTGAAGAACGGCGCGTGCGCGCCGCTCAGGTTGAGCAACATGCTGTCGCGCCCCGCGACGGGGATGACGCGAAGTTCGGTGATGCGAGGGGTGGAAGACATGAAGGAAGCGCGTGAAAGTTTCAATGAAAAGCCGCATCGGCGCGAAGAGACCCGATCCAGAGACACCCCGAGGAACCGGCTTCGCCGGGCCTCAGGTGTCGCCCCCTGGCAGGGGGTCGCGCGCAGCGAGGCTGGGTAGCTCTTTCAGTCCGCCTTGATGTTGCGTGACTGGATGAGTTTCTGCCAGCGCGCGAACTCGGTGGCCTGGAAGGCGGTGAACTGCTCAGGCGTGCTGGCCACGATCTCGAAGCCCACTTCGAGCAGCTTCGGTTTCACTGTGGGGTCGTTCAGCGCGTCCTTGATGGCGGCCTGCAGCTTGTTCTTCAGGTCGACCGGCATGCCCTTGGGGCCGGCAACGGCTTGCCAGGAGTAGACATTGGCGTCCTTGATGCCCAGCTCGTCGAGCGTGGGCACGCTGGGCAGCAGCGGCGAGCGCTGGGCGCTGGTGATGGAGAGCGCACGCAGCTTGCCGGCCACGATCTGGGGCATGGCCGTGTTGATGTTCATGAACGACGAGTCCACCTGGTTGCCCAGCAGGTCGGTCATCACAGGGCCGCCGCCCTTGTAGGGCACGTGCACGCCGGTGGTGCCGGTCTGTTGCCAGTAGAGCTCGGCGGTGAGGTGGTCGCTGCTGCCGTTGCCGGAGGACGCGAAGGTCATCTTGCCGGGATTGGCTTTCTGGAAGGCCAGCACGTCGGCCATGGTCTTGTGCGGCGAGGCGGCGGGCACCACGAGCACGTTCGGGGCCTGCACGGCGACGGAGATGTAGTCGAAGTCCTTGGGGGCGTCGTAGGCCACCTTGAACAGGTGGGGCGCGATCACGAAGGGGCCGAGCGAGGAGACAAACAGCGTGTGACCATCGGGCGCGGAGCGCACGACCTGCGTGGCGCCGATGGTGCCGGTGGCGCCGGGCTTGTTGTCGACCACGAAGGTACCACCAAACTTTTCCTGCAGCTTGGGTTGCAGGGTGCGGGCGATCAGGTCGGTGGAGCCGCCGGGCGGAAACGGCACGACGATGGTGACGGGCTTGGCATCGGGCCAGGCCATGGCCGCGGTGAGGGTCATGGAGGCGCCGAGGGCGCACAGCAGCTTTTTCATGTCTCTTGTCTCCTGTCGTTGGTGATTGTGGGTGGAGGGGCTCCATTTGGTAGCGGTACCAAATGAAGTTGCCGCGGATGGTACCGGTACCAAATTGGATCGTCAACGGGTTTTTCCCGTGTTTTGACTGCCTTTCGGGAACGGAGGGGCATGGCACTCTGCTCCGCGACTGTCCCCCGGCGGCTGGTGCCGCCTCCTCCTTTTATGTCGCTGCGCAGTGCGCCATGCCCCTCCGTTCCAGCAGCAAGGTGGGCGTGCCCGCAGACCGAGTGCCGAAGAGGTCGTCGTCGATGGGGTGGCCGGCGCAGCGGCATAAAAGGAGGAGAACCGGCGCAGCCGGTTCGGGGGACAGCCGCGGAGCCGGCCACCCCATCGGCGATGACCGGAAGCCGCCGGAGAAAAAACTAGGTCGTGTCCCGCTCGACGATGGAAAACCCCACATCGACCAGCGGAGAGGCCACCTCACGCCCCTCTGCCCGATCGATCAGACACCGGGCCGCCATGCGCCCGATGTCCGCGCCATTGATGTGCACCGTGCTCAGCGCCGGCACCATGTCCGCCACGAACGGCACATCGCCGAAACCCACGATCGCCAGACGGCCCGGAATGTCGATGCCCCGCACCCGCGCCTCCGTCACCACACCCGAGGCTAGTAGGTCGGAACTGCAGAACACGGCATCCACCTCGGGATCGATCTCCAGCAGACGGCCCAGCGCCTCCCGCCCGCTCTTGATGGTGCGCGAAGCCCCCACGTCCACCACCTGCACCTTCGCCAGACCACTGCGCTCCGCCTCGACGGCGAACGCCTGCGCCCGGCGGCCGGCACGCTCGTCGTCGGCGCGGATCATCGCCAGGCGGCGTCGGCCCTTGCCCACCAGGAATTTCGCCACCTCGCGCCCGATGTCGCTGTGCGAGAAACCCACCAGCATGTCGATCGGTGCGGGCGTCAGGTCCCAGGTCTCCACCACCGGGATGCCCGAAGCCAGCAGCCGCGTGCGGCCCTTGCCCGAATGCAGCACGCCGGTGAGAAAGATGCCGTCGGGCCGACGGCCGATGATGGCCTCCAGCAGCGACTCCTCGCGGCTTGCCGAATAGCTGGACTGCCCCAGCATCAGCTGGTAGCCGGCGTCGAACAGCGTGCCGTTGAGCGACTCGATGGTCTCCATGAACACCGACATGACCGTGCTCGGCACCACCGCCGCGATCAGCCGGCTGCGCGAGGACGCCAGGCCGCCGGCCATGCGGTTGGGCACGTAACCGGTCTTCTGCACCGCGTCGAGCACCTTCTGGCGCACGTCCACCGACACCTGCTCGGGCGTGTTCAACACGCGCGAGGCGGTGATGGGCGCGACGCCCGCCAGTTTGGCGACGTCGCGCAGCGTGATGGCCCCGCTGCCCCTGCGGGAACGCCGGGTGTTGTCGGATTCTTTTGTTTGCGGCATAAAATGGTACCGGTACCAAATTGATCACATCGTAGTCTGAAATCGCCTGCGATGCGCGCCGAATCATAGGAGATGCGCATGCCCGAGACCCTCGTCCCACCCGCGCCCGCCACCGCCACCACGCCGCTGACCATCCGGATGCATGCCGACGACAACGTCGCCATCGTCGCCAACGATGGCGGACTGGCCGCCGGCACCGCCCTGCCCGGTGGCCCCGTGCTGCGCGAGCGGGTGCCGCAGGGCCACAAGGTGGCCCTGGTGGATCTGCCGCGCGGCGGCGCGGTGCTGCGCTACGGCGTTCCCATCGGCCACGCGCTGGACGACATTGCGGCCGGCAGCTGGGTGCACGAGCGGCTGCTGCGGATGCCCGAGGCGCGCGGCCTGGACAACCTGCCCATGGCGACGGCCAGGCCCGAGAACCTGCCACCCCTGGAGGGCTATACCTTCGAGGGCTACCGCAACCCGGACGGCTCGGTGGGCACGCGCAACATCCTGGCCATCACGCAGACGGTGCAGTGCGTGGCCGGCGTCACCGAATTCGCGGTGCAGCGCATCAAGGCAGAGCTGCTGCCCCGGTTCCCGCACGTGGACGACGTGGTGGCGCTCGAACACGGCTACGGCTGCGGCGTCGCCATCGACGCGCCCGATGCGGTCATTCCCATCCGCACGCTGCGCCACATCAGCCTGAACCCCAACTTCGGGGGCGAGGTGATGGTCGTCAGCCTCGGTTGCGAGAAGCTGCAGCCCGAGCGCTTGCTGCCGCCGGGCTCGATTCCTCTGGTGGACGAGCGCAACGTGGCCGACGTGGGCGCCAGCGCGGAGACCAAGCTGGATGTGGTCTGTCTGCAGGACGACGCGCACGTGGGCTTCATGTCCATGGTCGATTCCATCCTGCGCCAGGCCGAGGAACACCTGAAGCGGCTGAACGCGCGCCGGCGCGTGACCGTGCCCGCGAGCGAACTGGTGGTGGGTGTGCAATGCGGCGGCAGCGACGCGTTCTCCGGCGTCACCGCCAACCCGGCCGTGGGCTTCTGCACCGACCTGCTGGTGCGCGCGGGCGCCAGCGTGATGTTCTCCGAAACCACCGAGGTGCGCGACGGCATCGCCCAGCTCACCGCGCGCGCCACCACGCCCGAGGTGGCCGAGGCCATGGTGCGCGAGATGGCCTGGTACGACGCGTATCTGAAACGCGGTGCGGTGGACCGCAGCGCCAACACCACACCGGGCAACAAGAAGGGTGGCCTGTCCAACATTGTGGAGAAGGCCATGGGATCTATCGTGAAGTCGGGCAGCGCGCCGATTTCCAACGTGCTCTCGCCCGGCGAGAAGCTCAGAGCCCGGGGCCTGACCTACGCAGCCACCCCCGCCAGCGACTTCATCTGCGGCACGCTGCAACTGGCCGCCGGCATGAACCTGCACGTATTCACCACCGGGCGCGGCACGCCGTACGGCCTGGCCCCGGTACCCGTGATCAAGGTGGCCACGCGCAGCGACCTGGCGCGGCGCTGGCACGACCTGATGGACATCAACGCCGGCACGATTGCCGACGGCACGGCCAGCATCGAAGACGTGGGCTGGCAGCTGTTCCGGTTCATGCTCGATGTGGCCAGTGGCCACAAGAAGACCTGGGCCGAACGCTGGAAACTGCACAACGCGCTGGTGCTGTTCAACCCCGCGCCCGTGACCTGAGGGCGAATGACCTGAGCCCTTCGTAGGGTACGCAGGGACAACCCTTGACGCTGCCCGGCCGCGCTGTATCGTCGCCCGTGTGTAAAAACTGAGGAAGACAACATGGCGTTCGTGCCGCACGGGCAACTGCAACGGATTCATGGGGTGGTGGCCTGCATGCTGCTCGCCGTCGGGCTGGCCGGCTGCAAGAGCCTGCCGCGCGTGGTGCCCGACATGGACCGCCGCCCTCCACCGGTTCGGCTGGAAGGCTCGCAGGGCCCCCTGTCGGCCGAACGCAGCCGCGCCATTCTGGAACGCCTGAAGGCCGGTGGCCAGGGGACAGATATCCTGTCGCGACACCTCGCGGTGGAAGAGGCCGTGGCGGGCAGCCCGCTGACCGCCGGCAACAAGACCGCCCTGCTGGAAGATGGACCCGCCACCTACCGCGCCATGCTGGCCGCGATCGAGAAGGCGAAGGACCACATCCACCTGGAAACCTACATTCTCGACGACGATGACGTGGGACAACGCTTCGCGGACGCGCTGATCGCGAAGCAACGGCAAGGCGTGCAGGTGCATCTGATCCATGACAGCGTGGGCACCATTGGCACGCCGGACGAGTTCTTCAAGAAGCTGACCGATGCCGGCATCAAGGTACTGGAGTTCAACCCGATCAACCCCGCCCAGGCGCGCAAGGGCTGGGAACTGAACGAACGCGATCACCGCAAGCTGCTGATCGTCGACGGACGCGTCGCCTTTCTCGGCGGCATCAACATCAGCGGCGTGTATTCCAGCGGCTCGCTGGCCTCGATGTCCAGCGGGGGCAAGACCAGCCAGAAGCCCGAAGAGGGCATTCCGTGGCGCGACACACACATTCAACTGGAAGGCCCCGTGGTGGCCGAATTCCAGAAGCTGTTCCTGGAGACCTGGAAGGAGCAGAAGGGCGAGCCCCTGGCTGAGCTCAACTACTTCCCACCCCCTGAGCGCGTCGGCCGCGACGTGGTGCGTGCGCTCGCCAGCTCGCCGCGCGACAACTTCAGCGGCATCTACGCCACGCTGCTCTCCGCCATCACCAGCGCCGAGACCAACGTGTATCTCACGAACGCCTACTTTGCGCCCGATCCGCAGCTGCTGGAGGCCCTGGAAGACGCCGCGCGGCGGGGCGTGGACGTCAGGATGATTTTGCCGAGCAAGACCGACTCATGGCTCATCTTCCACGCGGGCCGCAACTACTACCACCGTCTGCTGAAGGCGGGGGTGAAGATCTATGAGCGGCAGGGCGTGATCCTGCACACCAAGACAGGCTCCGTGGACGGCGTGTGGTCCACAGTGGGATCCACCAACCTGGACTGGCGCAGCTTCCTGCACAACTACGAACTCAACGCCGTCGTGCTCGGGGCAGACTTTGCCGCACAGCTCCAGGTGCTGTTCGATGAAGACCTGAAGAACTCCCGCCAGATCACGCTCGAGGAATGGCGGCGACGCGGTGTGGCACCCCGATTCCAGGAGTTCTTCGCGCGCATGTGGGAGTACTGGTTGTAGACAGGGACATCCCCTGCGCCGCTGTGCGGCTTCCCCCTCTCTGGCGCGCCTTCGGCGCTGGGAGGGGGACGGCATCTCGGGCCGGCGGAGCCGGACCCTGGATGCCACTGGAGCAGGTGTGGCGTTCGGTGCGGGTTGCGCGCCGGAGGGTGTCTCTGTTCTGGCTTACCGGGTCATCGGCGCGGGCACCGGCGGCAGCGGAGCCGGCGTGGGGTTCATCGAGGGCGGTGTCGTCATGGACGGCGGCGGCATCGGCGCGGCCGGCACGGGTGGCGAGAGCATCGGTGCGGGTGACGCCATGGGCGGCGGAGGCGGTGCCGGCAGCGTCTCCTGCGTCACCAGCTCGCGGATGGTGCCACCGCCCTGCACCGAGCCGGAGGAACTGCCTTCACCGCGCGCCATCCGCTCGCAGATCGTGCGTTCCTCTTGAGAGTTGTGCGACTGGCAGCGCTGCAAGGCATTGCGTTCCAGTTCCTGCGGCGACGTTCCGCCGCGCACGCCCGTGCGCAGGGCCTGAGCGCGGTGTGCACCGGCGTCGCGCAGACAGCTGGTGCGGTCCTGTGTGGGGCTCAGCGCCTGGCAGGCCGCACGATCGCGCTGGTAGGCGGCTTCGATCGCGGCCTTGTCGGCACCAGCAGCCCAGGCGGTGGGCATGCAGACGGCAAACACCGCCATGGCCACCCAGCCACGGGAAGAAGAAAAAGGACGTGTCGATGGGTTCATGGTGTGACCTCCTGTGAACGGGGCCGGCGCGAGACGCGGCGACCTTGTCACACCATGCTAGGAAGCGGGTTTTGGGGCGTCTGTAGGCCGAGTCCGACCCGGGCCTCGGACATTCACTCCCAGTGCAGCTCGATCAGCTTCCAGTCACGGCCTTCCAGTCGCCACTGCAGGCGCACGGCATAAGGCTCCGCGCGTTCGGGGATCAGCCCCTGCGCGCCGGTCACCAGCACCTTCGCCTCGGTGTGGCCCACCTGCGAACTGCCACTGTCGATGCGGCTGCTGCGCGTGACCGCGATGATCCTGATGTTCGTGTAACGGAAGAACATCAGCGTCATGGTGCGCTGGGCCCACTCGCGGTCCATGCCTTCGCCGGCCTGGAAATTCGCGTGCAGCTGGTCCATCACATCGCTGGTCCTGCGTGCTTCGAGGTTGTCCTGCAGCTTCTGCACGGCCGCTTCCAGAGCGGCCTGGGGATCGGTCTTGCCGCATCCGGCCAGCCACAGCGGCAACAGCAGCAACAACAGGGCGAAGCGGCGCAACAGCATCAAGGGTCCTTTCGGGTCGGCAAAAAAACGCCGCGACCATACCACCGTGGCACACGCGCGAAAAAAAGCCCGCGCTGGGCGGGCTCTCGCGTGCGACGCACGGAAGCGTTCAGACCTTCGGCTTGTACTTGTTGATGAGATCGCGGCCGCCCTGCAGCAGCTTCTTGCCGTCGAAGCCGCGCTTGTCCATGTCGGCCACCCACTCGTCGGTGATGGGCGCGGTGAGCCGGATGAACTCTTCCGTCTCGGCCTTGCCCATGACATGCACCGTGTTGCCCTTGTCGATGGCACCCTTGCGCACCACCGGGTCGGCTTCGGCGATCACGCGGCCGAACATGCCCGACGCCTCCAGGCCCGAGTTGCGGTCGATGATCTGCTTCAGGTCCGGCGCCAGGCTTTCGTAGCGCGCCTTGTTCATCACCATGTACTGGATGCTGTTGTTGAACCCCGGCATGCCTTTGGCGAATTCGGTGTGAAACTTCGTCAGTTCGTCGAGCTTGGCGGCCGGCACCGTGTCCCAGGGAATGATGGCGCCATCGATCACACCCTTGGACAGCGAGTCGGGAATCTGCGGCAGCGGCATGCCCACCGGGATGGCGCCCACCGCACCCAGGATCGCGGTCGCCTTGCGCGATGGCCCACGCACCTTCAGGCCCTTGAGGTCGGCGGCCCTGGTGACCAGCTTGTTCTTCATGTGCAGCACGTTCAGGCCGTGCGTGTGGAAGGTGATCACCTTCACCTCCTTGAGCTCGTCGGCGGAGTACGTGCTCATGTACTCCCACGCCGCCCTGGAAGCGCCTTCACCGTCGTAGGTGAAGAACGGCAGCTCGAACACTTCCGCGCGGGGGAAGCGGTTGGGCGTGTAGCCCGCGAGCGACCACACCATGTCCACCACGCCTTCTCGCGCCTGGTCGAACAGCTGGGCCGGCGCGCCACCGAGCTGCATGGCCGCATAGTGTTCAAACCTGAGCCGCCCGCCCGACTCCTTCTCGACCTTGTTCATCCACGGCACCAGCACGCGCGAATACACATTGGAGGTGGCGGGAACGAAGGTCTGGAAGCGCAGGGTGATCGGCGATTGCGCGCGGGCCGCGATGGCGGGCACCGCCGCCACGGCAGCAGCGGACTTGAGCAGGGTTCGGCGTTGGATCATGTTGTCTCTCTCGGGTGGATGAATGGAGTTATCGGATGCGCTCGGGTAATCAGGCCATCTCGAAGCCGTCGTAGCCGCGCGCGGCCACGTCTTCGATGATCCGGCGGTACAGCGGAACCCCGGAGACGAAGGCCATGAACACACGGGGCTTGCCTGGGATGTTCGCGCCCATGTACCAGGAGTTCGCGCGCGGATACAGGGTCTTGTCGGCCTCTTCCGCGCAGCGACGCACCCAGCCATCCTCGGCTGCCTGCGTGGCCTCGATGCGCCGCACGCCCTTCGCGCGCGCCTGGCGCAGCAAGGCCATGATCCAGTCCACATGGGTCTCGATGGAATGCACCATGTTGCTGAGCACCGACGGACTGCCCGGGCCGGCCACCACGAACATGTTCGGGAAGCCGGCGATGCCCAGGCCCAGGTAGGACGTGGGACCGTGTGCCCACTTGTCGCGCAGCACCGCGCCGTTCACGCCCCGGATGTCGATCGCCTTGAGCGCACCGCTCATGGCATCGAAGCCGGTGGCGAACACGATGGCATCGACGGCGTACTCCCGCTCGTCGGTGCGCACGCCTGTGGCCGTGGCCTCCAGGATCGGGTGCGCGGCCGCGTCCACGATGTCCACGTGATCGCGGTTGAAGGTTTCGTAGTAGTGCGAGTCCACGCACAGGCGCTTGCCGCCGAACGGCAGGTCGTCCTTCGGGCACAGCAACTCGGCCTTGGCGGGATCTTTCACCACGGCGCGGATGCGGTCGCGCGCGAAATCCGCCACCATCTTGTTGGTCTGCAGGTTGCTCATCTGGTCGGCGAAGGTGCGCAGCATGCGGAAACCACCGCCCGCACCACGCCAGCGGTACTCCAGTTCGGCGCGCTGCTCCTCTTCCGTCATCTCCGCCGCGGTCTTGGTGTTCGCGTTGAGGAACTGCCCGGTGATGGCCTCGCGACCCATGGCGCGGCGGTCGGGGTAGCGCGCCTTGGCGGCGGCCAGCGCCACGTCGGTGAAAGGCACGTTGTGCGCCGGCACGCTGAAATTGGCGGTCCGCTGGAACACCGTGAGCCGGGCGGCCTGGTCGGCAATCACGGGCACCATCTGCACGCCACTGGACCCGGTACCGATGAGCGCGACGCGCTGCCCGGTGAAGTCCACGCCCTCCTTCGGCCACTGGGCACTGTGGTACCACTTGCCCTGGAAGTCTTCGAGCCCCTTGAGTTGCGGCCGCTGGGGAATCGACAGGCCACCCGTGGCCATGACGAGGTAGGTGCACTCGAACGCATCGCCCTGTTCGGTGCGCACTGTCCACAGCAGGCGCGCCTCGTCGAACACGGCGCTGCTCACCCGGGCATTGAGCTGGATGCCATCGCGCAGCGCGAAGCGGTCCACCACATGCTCGATGTAGCGCAGGATCTCCGCCTGCGGCGCATAGCGTTCGCTCCAGCGCCACTCTTCCTCGAGCTCGCGGCTGAAGGAGTACGAGTAGTCCAGGCTTTCCACATCGCAACGCGCACCTGGATAGCGGTTCCAGAACCAGGTACCGCCGACGCCGTCACCCGCCTCCAGGACGCGCACCGACAGGCCCATTTCACGGGCCTTGTAGAGCTGGTAGATGCCCGCGAACCCCGCGCCCACCACCAGCATGTCCAACCGATTGACCGACTCCACCATGTTTCCTGATTCCGTTCTGTTGCATCGCCCCAGCTGGCGGCATGGGTCCGACTATCTTTCAAATAGGTTGACAAGTCAACAACAAAACATCCGATCAAGGGTTTACCATAGGTTGACCAGTCAACATAATGAAAATTCAATCCAGACTCCATGACACAACACGACGAATTCGCCGGACGGCATGTGCTCATCACCGGTGGCGCGGGTGGCATTGGCCTGGCCTGTGCCCGGCTCTTTCTCTCCGCCGGTTCATCTGTGCACCTGATCGATGCGGACCGGGAGCGGCTGGATGCCGCACGACATGCCTTGCAGAACCACCCCGGCGTGAGCGTTTCGGCATCGGGCCTGGCCGACCACACCGCTTGCGCGCAGGCCATCGACGAGGGCGGCAAGCCACCGTTTGCACTCGTGCACATGGCCGGCCTCTTCGAGGTCGACCGGCTGGAGCGCGCGGACCGCTCGGTCTGGGATCGCGCCATCGCCAGCAACCTCACCAACGCCTACGAGATGGCGATCGCCTTTCAGGCGGCGCGTGACACGCGCCAGCCCTCTCGCATGGTGTTCTCGACGTCTCGCGCCTTCCAGCGCGGCACGCCGGGACGCGCGGCTTACGCAGCGGCCAAGGGCGGCATCGTGGGCCTGGTGCGCGCCTTCTCGCGCGACTTCGCACCCGACACCCTGGTCAACGCGGTGTCGCCCGGTCTGATCCAGACCCGCATGACCGAAGGCCTCATTGCGAGCCATGGCGATCAGCGCCTGGCCGAGATTCCCCTGCGGCGCTTCGGCACACCGCAGGACGTCGCCAGCGTTGTCGCCTTCCTCTGCGGCGACGCGTCTTCCTACATCACCGGTCAGGTGATCACCGTCGACGGCGGTGTGATCAATGGCTGACCCTTTCCAGCGAAACCCTTCATGAGCATCGACCAACCCACCCTCGATCTGCTGGACCGCGTGCGCATGGCCGGCCGCAAGCCGTTCTCCGCCTGCACAGCCCCGGAAGCCCGCGCCTTTCCCACCCTGATGAAGGCGCTGTTCGGTGAAGGCGAGGCGGTGGCGCAGGTGCGCGATGTCGACATCCCGACCCCGCAAGGCCACCAGGTCCCGGCACGCCTCTACCTGCCCACACAGCATGACGATCGCCTGATCGTGTTCTTTCACGGCGGTGGCTGGGTGTTGGGCTCGGTGGCCGACTACGGCAATTTCACCGCCACGCTGGCGGCGCGAACGGGCACGGCTGTGCTCTCGGTGGACTACCGCCTCGCGCCAGAAAGCCCGTTTCCCGGCCCGGTCGAAGACGCCCTTGCCGCACTGGACCATGCGGGTCAGGAGGGTTCGCAGTGGCTTGGCCAACCGCTTTCACGCCTGATCGCGATGGGCGACAGCGCGGGTGCGACGCTGGCCACCGTGGCCACGCGCCGCCTGCGCGATACACCCGGAGCCCGGCAGGTCGACCTGCAGGTGCTGGTGTACCCGGTCACCGACGCGGGCTTCGACACGCCCAGTTACCGGGAATTCGCACAGGGTCACCTGTTGAGCGCCGACGACATGCGCTGGTTCTGGGACCACTACTGCCCCGACACCGCGGCACGGCGCCACCCCGACGCCTCGCCCCTGCAAGCCACGGACCTCGCGTGCCTGCCGCCCACGCGCCTGTTCACCGCCGCCTGCGATCCCTTGCGCGATGAGGGTGAGGCCTATGGGCGTCGGCTCAAGGCGGCCGGCGTGGATTGCGATGTGGTGCGGTGCGAGGGCCTGTTGCACGCCTTCCTGTCCATGATCCACTATTCTCCGAATGCCGCGCAGGCCTTCGACACCATCGTGCAAAGCCTGGTCACCGACACCGCCTTCCATCGATGAAGCCCATGCAACTCGACCTCGACACCTACGTTCCCGGCTTGCTCCTGTGGTTGTCCAACCGTGTCTCCAGCAGCGCTTCCAGCCTCTACAACGAGCGCTTCGGCATCGGCGTCACCGAATGGCGCATCCTGTCGTACTTCAAGATCCATCCCTGGTCCACCGCTTCGCGCGCCTGTGAACTGATGGGACTGGACAAAGGCGCCGTGAGCCGGTCGATCTCGTTCATGGTGGAAAACGGCTGGCTCGATCCCCGGCCACAGGGCCTGCGCAAGATCGAGTACCACGTGACCCCGGCCGGCAACAAGCTGCACAACACGGTGTTCCGCCTGGCCATGGCACGCCAGGAGGCCTTGCTCGACGGGTTCAGCGCGACGGAGCGCGAGTCGCTCATCGCCATGCTCAAGCGCATGCTGGGCAACCTGGAGAATGTGCAGCGCGTCGGGCGCTGAGCGCGGTGCTCAGCCCTGCAAGGCGGTGTTGCAGGGAAGCGTCCACCAGAAGGCCGCGCCCTGGCCCGGCGTGGACGACGCACCAACGGTACCGCCATGCCGTTCGACCGCGCGCTTGACCACCGTCAACCCCAACCCCGTGCCGCCGACCTGGCGCTCGTCCAGCCGCGAGAAGGGTTTGAACAGCTCACCGATCTTGGCGGGGTCGAAGCCCGGTCCGTTGTCCGCCACAGAGAACCGCCAGAAGCCGTCCTCCTCCTTCGCGTCGAGTGCAATGTGCAGGTCGCGCCGTTCGGCCCCGAACTTCAGCGCGTTGCCCAGCAGGTTCATCAGCACGTGGCGCATCAGGCCCGCGTCGGCCTGCACCACCGGCAGTGGCGCGGCTTCCTGAACCGCCTCGGGTGCCTGCGGGAACTGCACCGCGAGCGACTGCACGCAGTCGCGCAACAGGGCCTGCATGTCCACAGGCTCCGGAGCCGGTGGCTCCTCATCGACCTTGGCCAGCGTGAGCAGGTCGTTGACCATGTTCGAGGCGCGCTGCGCCTCGCGGCGGATCAGCTCCAGCGAACGTTCTGCGCCTGCCGCATTGCCCGCACGGTGTTCTTCCAGCGCCATGTCGGCCAGGCCGGCGGCGTTGCGCAGCGGTCCGCGCAAGTCGTGCGACACCATGCCGGCGAACGAGCGCAGGCCCTGGATGATTTCCTCGAGCTGCTGCGTGCGGTTGCGCACGATCTCTTCGAGCGATCCGGTGAGCTGCTGCAGCGCCTGCTCGGCGCGCACGCGCTCGCGCAGTTCGCGCGCCAGGATCTGTGAATCGCGCTGAAGGATGAGGGTCATCACGAACACATAGCCAATGCTCACGGGCAGCGGCGTCACCCGGCGGAACTGCAGCAAGCTCATGTCGGAGACCATCGCCACCGCGAACAGCAGCGGGTACCCGAGGAACAGCACCGCCAGCACGAGCTGGCCACCCCAGCCGTCGCGCGACCAGATCCACACCAGCCAGCCGGCGGCGAGCAGGAAGAGAAGGGCGATCACCGCCGGCGCGGCAAAGGCCCAGCCGTTCAGCCAGGCGCTCATGCCCACCACCAGCACCGGCGCACCCAGCAGCACCCCGACAAACACGCGGACGGGGGGAATGCCACGCGGCACGAAACAGGCCTGCAGACCCGCGAACAGTGCCGCCATGGCGCCCAGGCCCATGAGCGACCCCACCGGGCCGGCCACCTCACCGCTGATCCAGCCCATGGCGTCCACCGACACCAGCAGCCCCTGCGTCACGCCGAACACCAGTGCCGAACCCGCCAGCCATTTGACGTAGGACCACGACCGCGGACTGGCGTAGGCCAGGAAGGTCATGCCCAGCATCGCGATCAGGATGGTGGACAGGGTGCGGATGTCGCTGAAAAAGATCAGCACCGGGTGGGTCACGAAGGCCTCCTCCATGGCAGGTTGCAGGGGCGGCGGGGGTCTGCAACCTGTCGCAGTGTAGGGCAGGCACAGCCTGCTGGGCGAGCCGGGGTGGGTTGAGCATGACCTCCCACGTCATGGATTTCACGCCGGCACAGTGCCACAGTAGGGTCTACCCCAACAAAAGGAGTCCTCCATGTCAGACCTCAGCCAGCTCCCCCTCGCCGTCGGCCACATGATCGGCCTGGGTGCCCTTGGATCCTGCATCGGCATCGGCCTCATGACCAGCCGGTACCTGGAGGCATCCGCCCGGCAGCCCGAGATGATGGAGGCCCTGCAACCCAAGGTGTTCCTGCTGGCCGGCCTGCTCGACGGCGCGTTCATCAACTCGGTGGCGCTGGGCGTGTGGTTCGCCCTGGCGGCGCCGTTCGCCTGATGCGGGGCGCCATCCTCGCCGGAGCGGGCGGCAACCTTGGCAGCGCCGCACTGCACGCCCTGCTGGGCGACGCACGCTTCGACCGGGTGACGGTGCTGACCACCTGCCGTTTTCTGCAGACGCCATCGCGCCTGGCCTGGGCGGTGGTCGCAGACGGCGGGTGGGACCACACACTGCCGGCGGCCACGCATGCGGTCATCGTGCTGGGCGGCAGGCGCCGTGCGCGCGAGATGGTGTACTGGCAGCCCGCGCGCGACGATCTGCTGCCGCTGGCCACCGCCCTGCGCGCCTGCGGTGTGCAGAGCCTCGAGGTGCTGCTGCCTCCCGACGACGGGCTGCACCAGGAGGAGCGTGCGGCGCTGGAGCGGCTGGCGTTCGAGCCGTTCAGCGAGACCCGGGCCGCGACCCTGCCCCGGGTCGCGCCAGCGAATGCGCCCTGGCCCGAGCGGCTCGCGCTGTGGCTGATCCGCACGCTGATCGCCGCGCTGCAGATGGCGCAGGTGGCCTATCGCAAGCCCCCCACCGCTTCAGCCGACCGCGAGCGCGGGGGCTAACCACCGCGCTGAGCCACCGGTTCACGCGTTGCTGGTGGATGCCGTGGAAGACAACGACCTTGATCGGACCGGCAAAGCCGGGTCTTCGATGCCTCTGCGGGCGTTGCTTCAGACGCTCGCCGTCTCGCGGGCGATATGTTCCTCGATCATTCGGCGCGCCTGTACGCCGCCCGCGTCGATGTTGAGCTTGAGCAGCTTGCGCTGCGCGAAGGCGTCCAGGTTCTGCTGCTGGCGTTCGAGCACCTCGAGGTCTTCGGTGAAGATGCCGCCCTGCCCCGCGCGGATGCGCTCGGTCAGCTCGGCGTCGTCGGGCCGGAAGCGCCGCGCCATGCCCCAGAAATACCACATCGACCCATCGACCTCGGGCGTGATGAAGTCGGTCACGACGCTGTACACCTTCTTGTCGTCCGGCGCATCGTAGCCGCCGTGACCGGCCAGTGCCACACCCACCTCGATCAGCACGTGGCTGGGCGGCGAGAAGCGGCAGATCTGCCAGCGATCGACCTTGGGATTGCCCTCCACACCGATGGCGCGCAACGCATCGAGCCAGAACGGCGGGGCTTCGATGTTTTCCATGAAGCGGCTGGTGACCACGGTCGCACCTTCGCGCGTGGTCTTGCAGGGTGTCTCGTCGATCTCTTCCTGGCCGATGCTGGTGGAATGCACATAGGTCTCGTGCGTGAGGTCCATCAGGTTGTCGATCATGAGCCGGTAGTCGGCCTTGATGTGGAACAGGCCACCGCCGTGCGCCCAGGCGGGATTGTTGTGCCATTCGAGCACGGGGATGGTCGCCGGGTCGGCCTGATCCGCCTCGCCCGCCCACACCCAGATGAAGCCATAGCGCTCCTCCACCGCGTAGCGCTGGATGCGGGGGAAGGCGCTGACGCGCTGACCCGGCATCGATCGGGTGACACCGTCACCGCCCATCACGAGGCCGTGGTAGCCGCACACCAGTTCGCCCTTGCACACACGGCCGAGCGACAGCGCCGCGCCCCGGTGCGGGCAGAAGTCTTCGACCGCCTGCACGCGGCCCTCTCCATCGCGGAAGAACGCCATGCGGACACCGAGCAGACGCCGGCCCAATGGCTTGTCACCCACTTCGTCCGAGGTGGCCCCCACATACCAGGCGTTGCGCATCCAGCTCATGTCGTCTCCTTCATTCAGTACACTGAATCAAATGGTAGCCAAAGCTCGCAAGGTCGTCAACCGCGGCGAAACGGCGTCAGCCGGGACTTTGGCCGAGCAGCTTGTGCATCAGGCCCATGAGCACGTCACGCTCATTCGTGTCCAGCCGCTGGAGGATGCGATCGGCGAGCACGGCTTCGGAGCGGAGCATCTCAGCGATCACGCGCTGCCCTTCTGCCGTGAGCTCCAGGCGGCGCTGGCGGCGCGCGCCCATCTCGCGCACGATCCAGCCATCGCGTTCCAGCCGCACGGCGATCTCCGCCGTGGTGGAGGTGTCCAGCGCGATGGCGGCGGCCAGCGTCACCTGGTCGATGCCCGGGTGTTCCTGCAGCACACGCAGCGCGGCGTACTGCAGCGGCGTGACGGCACGCCCGAACACGGTGTTGAAACAGGAGACCGAATGCTGATGGGCCCGGCGGAACAGATGGCCCGGCTCGTGCAGGCCCAATGTGGCTTCCGGGCTTTCAGCGACGGGCGGTGAGGGGGCTTGACGGTGGGTGCGAGAGCGTTCGGTCATCGGATGCGACGATGGTGTAAGTCAATGGAATTCATTCGGCGTGCGCGGCATTTATTGTCGTCGCGACCGGGCGAGGCCTGTGCGCTGGCTCATGTCCGCGTCGATGCGCCTGGTACCGCCAGCGCCCCGGTTGAAGCCCGCGGCGGTTGCCTCTTCCGACGAAAAGGGAACATGGGTCTTCTCGATTCGGAGCGATTCACATGCAACCCGCCGGCGCCTCTGCCCCGCCACCGATGCTCTTCCTTCTGACGGAATTCGCCACCCTCGATGCCCCGTGGATGGCGACCGGGTACCTGCGCAAGGTCCTGCTGCTCGTCTACGCGAACACGGATACCCACTACCCGGCGCTGTCCGCCGAGCGCCACCTGGCGCGACAACTGCTCTCGTGCGGCGCACAGATCGGCAACCGGTTTGCGCACCTGTTCACCCAGGAACTGAACGGCAGGCACTCGTCCCCGGTGCGCTCCAACAACGTGCACCGCCTGTCACGGCGCATCCAGGACCACGCGCACGACGAGGCGGCCGCGCTGGAGCGCATCCTCGGCCGGGAGATACCCGGCATCCAGTTGCGGGGCACCGCATTCGATCCGATCTGCCTGGCCCAATGCCTGGAAGGCGCCCTACAGGGCACCCTCGAACTGAACCCGCTGGACAAGGACACCGTCTTCCGATCCTGGTCCGGCCTGTTCGCCGAAACGGTGCGCGAGTCGTACATCCAATACATCCAGGTGCTGCTCAACGGCGGCGAGCTGGCGCCCAAGGCACAGCAGGACTTCGTGGACACGGTGCCCTTCTCGATCGGGAACCGGCGCGACCCACCCGCCCCCAGACCACCGCTGCGGCGCCCTCCCTCGCGGGAGGGTTGAGCGCCTCAGCCCAGCGTGAACGACTCGTTGATCGCGCTCTTCACGCCACCGCCCATCTGGGGACCGCCGCCCGCCACGATGATCTCGTTGCCGATCACCACCGCGCCCATGCCATGACGCGGTGTGAGCATGGGTGCGTGCGATTCCCATCGGTCGGCCACGGGGTCCCAGGCCTCGTTCTGGCCGAACACGCGGTTGGTGCCCTCACCGCCCATGACGAACACCTTGTCGCGATAGAGCACGCAGCCGTGGCCGCTGCGCGGCGTGGGCATGGGCGTGCGCGCCACCCAGCGGTCGGCCTGCGCGTCGTAGCTGTGGTGCAGGCTGCTGTTGGTGTGGAAGGAGTCGACACGCCCGCCGATCACATGGAGGTGGCGCCCGACAACGACGATGCCGATGTGGTCGCGCGCCACCGGCAGGGGTTGACGTTTCTCGTAGCGGTCGCTGGCGGGGTCGTAGACGATGTGCCAGTCGACGGAGCGCCGCCACTCGCTGCCGATGGCGCCGCCCACCAGGTGGATGCGGTCACCCACCGCGATGCAAGCCATCGCCCCACAGGTCTCCGGCAGGCGGCGGATGCGCTCCCACCGCGCCCCGTCGAAGCGAAAGGCCTCATCGTGCGGCGTGCGGTTCTGCTCGATGAAACCACCGAAGGCGTACAGGCGGTCGCCCAGCGTGGCCACGCCCACATGGTTCGCACCGCGCGGCAGCTGCGGCAGTTCTTCCCACCGGTCGGACACGGGGTCGTAAGCGTGGTGGTAAGGCCTGTCGACGCGCTGCTCGGCATAGCCGCCGACCAGGTGCACGCGGTGGCGGTACGCCACCGCCCAGGCCATTTCGGTACGGGGAATGGGCAAGGGCGCCCGCACCCGCCACGCGCCGGCGCTCACCGCACGGGGTGCGGGGCTGTCGCTGACGGCCTGCTGCGCGTGGATCTCCGGCAGGTCGATGCGGCCGGGCTGGTTCAGGCGTTCGAACTGGCCGCTGTGGTGGCCATGGTGCTGGGCGCGCAGGAGCGATGGCACAGACAGGGCGGCAGCGGTGACGAGGAACTGGCGGCGAAGGCTCATGGAACAGTCTCCCGATCAAGAACAGGACTGGAACGGCACGCACTCAGGAGGCACCCGGCACGCGGAACACCTGGCGCAGGTAGGCCAGAAAGGTCTCGTCGTCGCAGAGGGTCTTGCCCGGCGAGTCCGAGAGTTTGGCCACCGGCTGCCCGTTGCAGCTCACGAGTTTCATGACGATGCTCAGCGGGCGCAAGCCCACGTCGTTCGTGAGGTTCGTGCCGATGCCGAAGCCCGTCTGGATGCGGTCGGCGAAGTGGTCGTAGAGCTTGAGGGCAGCGGGCAGGTCGAGTCCGTCGGAAAACACCAGCCGCTTGGTGTGGGCGTTGATCTTCAGGCGCTCGTAGTGGGCCAGCGCCTTTTCGCCCCAGGCCACGGGGTCGCCCGAGTCGTGGCGCAGGCCGTCGAACAGCTTGGCGAAGTAAAGGTCGAAGTCGGCGATGAAGGCGTCCATGCCGACCACGTCGGTCAGCGCGACGCCGAGGTCGCCGCGGTACTCCTGCACCCAGTTCTCCAGCGCGGCCTTCTGGAAGCCCTTGAGCTGCACGCCCATGGCCTGGAAGGTCTGCAGGTACTCGTGGGCCATGGTGCCGATGGGCACCAGGCCGTACTTGCGGGCCAGGTAGACGTTGGACGTGCCCTTGAAGAACGCCGGCACTTCCTTCGCGAAGGTGGCCACCACCTCTTCCTGCCACGCGGCCGAGTAGCGGCGGCGCACGCCGAAGTCGAAGAACTCGAACGGATGCCTGCGCCCGGCGCTCTGCGCGCCGAAGGCCTTGAGCAGCGCGATCTTTTCGCGCAGGCGCCGCCGCCCCTCGTCCAGCACGCCCGCCGCGTCCAGCCGGCGGAAGTGGATCTCGTTGACGATGGCGAGCACGAAGATCTCGAAAAGCATCACGTGGATCTGCGGGCCGCGCGCGACAATGGACAGCAGGTCGCCGTCGGCACTCACGGTGATGTAGCGGCGCTGCAACTGGAAGATGCGCAGGAAGTCGATGAAGTCCGACTTGATGTACCGCAGCCCGCCGAGGTAGCTCAGCTCGTCCTCGGTGAAGCGCAGCGAGCACAGGTGTTCGATCTGGCGCTCCACCTCGTCGCGGATCTCGCTCAGCGGACGCTCGGGCACGTTGCGGCACACGAAGCGGTACTCGGCCTGGTTGGCCGGCATGCGGTGCAGCATGGGCTGCAGCATGGTGAACTTGTAGAGGTCGGTGCCCAGCAGAGAGTTGACGACCGGAAGGAAGGCGCTGTCGGGGCTCATGAAGGGGTCGGCAGGCTGCCGCGTTGGGCGTGGATGAGGGCGGGGAGTTCGGCCAGCGTCAGCACCAGCGTGCCGGCGGCGCTCGCGCGCTGGAACAGCGCCTCCTCCAGCGGCTCGAAGCCGGCCACCGGGCTCATGCAGTCGCGCAGCAGCACGACGCGCGGGGCGAAGGCCGGCGACTGCGCGAGAAAGCGCATGAACTGGTCGTAGCTGGCGGCCACGCAGTGGCTCGACGCTTCGCCGGCGATCACCACGAGATCGGCCCCGCTGGCCACCGACGCGGCCAGCGCCCGGTTGAACTGCGTGCCCGGCACCGAGGCCACCGGGGCGTCGGCCTCGAACACGCCGAAGTGCTCGCTCAGCGGGTACTCGCCCTTGAGCACCTTGGTCACCGCGCGCTGGTGGGCGAATTCCCAGGCGGCCAGGCCACGGGCCACGTCGGTCTGGATGTTGTGGCCCCAGGTGCCGGTGACGCAGTGCACCGGCCACACCACCATGCCCGGTTTGCCAGCGGTGGCCAGTTGCCCGAGCATGCCCACCACCTGCGGCGTCAGCCCCGGGTCGCGGGGGCGGTAGGTGCCGGCCGTGACATCGTCGGCCGTGATGAAGGTGAACGGCGCCACCGGCTCGCCCTCACGGGTGAGCCAGAAGGTCGTGCGCTCCACCGCCACGCTGGCGTGGGAATCGAGCGTGACGGTGATGCCGTCGATGTCGGCTGCGTGCGAATCGATGAAGCCCGCCAGCCGGCGCAGGTCGGCGTTCGCGCCGCTCACCGGGAGGGCCGCGCCGTCGATGTCGCAAAAGTCGTTCTGGGGGTCGATGACGAGAAGCTGGATGCGCATGGAAGGTCCTCGGTAGCCGTCCACTATGCACCGAATCCGTTCCGCGATCCGTAAGCATCGCGCGCAGGCGGCAATTGATGTGCACGAAGCGACTGCCTAAGCTCGTCTGACATTGGCGCGGGCACCCCGGCACCGCGCAAGGAAACCCGATGCCAGACACCCCACGTTTTTCCCCCATCCACTGCGTTCCGGTCGGTGACGCCACCCTGATGTTCGTCTCCGGCCTCACGGCGGGCACCGCCGCGCCCTACGACACCGAGGCCCAGACGCGCATCGTGTTCGACCGCATCCAGACGCTGCTCGCCGAACAGGGCGCGGACCGTCACGACATCCGCAAGCTCACCGTGTTCCTGACGGACATCCGCGAGTACGCGCTGTTCAGCGATGTGCGCAATCAGCTGTTCGCCGACGTGCGGACGCCGCCCGCCAGTTCGGCGGTCGAGGCGCGGCTGGGTTCGCCCTCGGTGCGCGTGGAGATCGAGGCCATCGCGGTGCGCCGCCACACCTGAGCCAGGAAGGACACCCCATGACTGCCCCTTCATCCGAAGCCAGGGTCGACTTCACCGATTTCGTCGCCCGCTCCTGGGACGACATGCTCTCGGCCTGCACCCGCTGCGGCCGATGCGTCGAGGTCTGCCCCGTGGTGCCGTTCGCGCCCGGCATGCCCGGAGCGGACACGGTCCATGTCGTCTCCGGCGTGCGCGACTTCAGGCGCGACTCGGTGCCCCTGCCCGAGGCGTCCGCCACCTGGATCCGCCAGTGCAACGGTTGCGGTGACTGCATACCGGTCTGCCCCGAGGGCGTGAACCCGCGCAGGATGCTCATGATGAGCTGTTCCAAGGTGGCGGAGGTGCACAACCCCACGCCACACGTCTTCCGCAAGATGGCGCGCGCGATCCGGATCATGGTGTCGATGCAGCTGGTGCCGGCGGACGTCGCCCGCCTGCTGCGCCCGCCCCAGGCGCGTGACGTCGACGTGGTGTTCTACACCGGCTGCAACCCAGTCCGCACGCCGCACGTGCTGTTCAACGTGATGACCGTACTGGACCAGCTCGGCATCGAGTACGAGGTGATGGGCGGGCCGTCGGCCTGCTGCGGCATCGTCTACAGCAAGTGGGAAGGCGACCTGAAGAAGGGAGGGCGCGTGTCCGAGCAGACGCTGCACCGCTTTGGCGACTTCAAGCCGCAGAAGGTGCTGAGCTGGTGCCCGTCCTGCCAGATCCACCTGGGCGAGACCATCAAGGGTTACCGCGAGGTGAAGTTCGACTTCGACCACATCACCCGGTTCCTGCTGGAGCGCGAGGACGACCTCGTCGCGCGGTTCAACACCCCGGTGAACAAGCGTGTGGTGGTGCACACCCACCACGGTCTGCCCGAAGTGGGCCAGGCCGTGCTGCGCCTGCTGCGCGCCATCCCGGGGCTGACCATCGTCGAGGAGGCCGAGGAACCGGGCTACATGTGCGGCGCCTCCGGCTCCGACCGTTCCCCCGAGCTCAAGGCGCATGTGCGCAAGGACACGCTCGCGCTCTGCAAGCGGGACGATGTCGACGCGCTCGTGTCACTGTTCCACGGCTGTCACCTGCAGCTGTCGAAGGAAGGCCAGACCCACGGTTTCCAGGTGATCAATTTCACCGAACTGCTGGTGATGGCGCTGGGCGAACAGCCCTGCCCCGACACCGTGGAACCGTTCCGCCAGCTCAACGATTGGCGCGCCATGGTGCTGGAAGCCGCGCCGATGCTGAAAGCCAACGGCATCGACATGGACCCCGACGAACTCGCTGCCGTGCTGCCCGAGGTGTTCACTTCGGCCGAGTTCCGGGGTGGGCTCTGCAGCTTCGCGCCCCAGGGCTGAGCGGCCCCGGCGTCAGGCAACGGTGTAGGCGCCGTCCACGTTCCACGCCGCGCCCCGCGTCTGCGCGGCCTCTTCGGACACGAAGTAGGCCGCCAGCGCGGCCACCTGTTCCAGCGTCACGAACGCCTGCGAGGGCTGCTTGACCAGCAGCCGGCGCGTGGCTTCATCGCGGTCCACGCCATCGGCCGCCATGCGCGCCTGCAGCTGGCGCTCCACCAGCGGCGTGAGCACCCAGCCCGGGCAGATCGCATTGCAGGTGATGGCGGAAGTCGCGGTTTCCAGCGCAGTGACCTTGGTCAGACCGATCAGGCCATGCTTGGCCGCCGCATAGGCGGATTTCATGGGCGCGGCGACCAGACCGCTGACCGAGGCAATGTTGACGATGCGGCCCCACTGGTGTTGCCGCATCAGGGGCAGCGCCAGGCGCGTGGTGTGGAAGGCGGCGCTGAGGTTGACCGCCAGGACCGCGTCCCAGCGCTCGACCGGGAAAGACTCGATGGGCGCCACGTGCTGGATGCCCGCGTTGTTCACCAGAATGTCCAGCCGGCCATGGCGCTCGCCCACCCGGGCCACCATGCGCTCGATCTCCTCGGGCCGCAGCAGGTCGGCCGCCACGTGCCAGGCCTGCGAGGCACCGCTGTCCACCAGCTCCTTTTCCAGCGACGCGATAGGCGCCGGGTCGCCGAAGCCATGCAGCACGACGTGGCAACCGTCGCGGGCCAGGCGCCGTGCGATGGCCAGGCCGATGCCGCTGGTGGAGCCCGTGACCAGCGCGACACGGCCCGCCAGGCCCGGGACGCTGCCGCTCATGCGGGTTGCCCCTGTGCGGTCTCGTGCATGCCCGGTGCCTCGTTGCCGGCCGCCACCTCGCCCGTCAGGCGCAGCAGCGCATCCACCGCCACCACGCCATCGGCGCGCGCGATCAGCGGATTGATCTCCAGTTCGTCGACGTCATCGGCCAGCGCGCAGGCCGCGTCGGAAATGCACGCGATCGCCCGGGTCAGCGCGGCCAGGTCGACCGGGTCCGCACCCCGGAAGCCGTCCAGCAGGGGCCAGCCCTTGAGGCGCCGCAGCAGCGTCACCACCCCGTCTTCGCGAACGGGCAGCGGGGCGTGCACCACGTCGCCGAACAGCTCGGCCCACACGCCACCCAGGCCCAGGGTCATCACCAGGCCAAAGACCGAATCGCGGACCACGCCCACGAGCAGTTCCGTGCCCGGCGCCTCCTGCTTCTGCACCAGCACGCCAGCCACGCGCGCTCGTGGTTGCCGTTCGGCCACGCTGCTCAGCACGGCAGCGCAGGCGGCCTGCACCGCTGCGTCGTCGCCCAGGTTCAGGCACACGCCACCGGCTTCGGACTTGTGGGCGATGTCGGCGCTCAGCACTTTCAACGCCACCGGGTAGCCGATGGCCCGCGCCGCCTCCACCGCCGCGCCCGCCGACACCGCCACGCGCTCCTGCGCCACCGGCACACCGAAGGCGGCGAGCACGTGTTTGGCACGGTGTTCGTCGATCGCGCGTTCGCCGTCGAGGCGGGTCTCGCGCACGAGTTCGCGCGCCACCGCCGGAGCATCCGCGGGCTTGCCGGTGCGCGTGGTGCCGGCGTGGCGGCGCCGGTTCTCATGCCAGTGGGCCAGGCTGGCGAGCGCGCGCACGGCACGTGTCGTGTCGTCGAAGACCGGCACGCCGGCGGTCTCCAGCGCCTCGCGCGTGGTCACCTTGCCGGTGGAAATGGCCGCCACCAGGCGACCCGATGCGCTGGACACTGCCGCCAGGCCCTCGGCCATGCGGTCGATCAGGAAGCCGGGGGCATAGATCACCGCGAAGTCCACCTCGCCGGAGGCAAAGAGCGCCCGCAGCGCCTGCGACGCGAACTGGTGCCGGTTGACGATGTTGCCGGTGAAGTCCACCGGGTTGTGCACCATGCCAAAGCGCGGAATGCCTTCACGCAGCGCCTCGCGCACCGGTGCGCTCAACTCGGGCAGTTCAATGCCGGACTGGGTGAAGGCATCGGCCAGCAGCGCGCCGATGGCGCCGGAGATGGTGAGCACGGCCACGCGCGGGCCGCTGGCGCGTCCGCGGAAGCGCCCGAGGTAGGCCATGTCGGCGGCATGCAGGATGTCGTGCGCGGGGACCACGCACAGCCGCTCGAACATGGCGCGGTAGACGGCACCGGAACCCGCGAGCGCGGCGGTGTGCGAAGCCGCCGCGAGCGCGCCCTTGTCCGTTTCGCCCGCCTTGAGCAAGGTCAGCAGGCGGCCTTCGTCGCGCAGCCGCGTGGCCACGCGTTCGAAGCGCGCCCCATCGCGCAGGCCCTCGATGTAGCCGACCAGAGTCTCGGTACCGGGGCGATCGGCCAGGTACTCCAGGTACTCGGAGAATTCGACGCAGGCCTCGTTGCCGGTGTTGATCACCACGTTGAAACGCACGCCCAGTTGCCGCCCTGCCGCGTAGATCGCCGAGCAGATGCTGCCGCTCTGCGTGACCAGCCCCGTGTCGCGCGGCGCGGCTGGCGGTTCGACGGTGCGGAAGATGGCCGTGAACGTGCTGTAGGCGTGGCTGTCCAGGTTGCCGAAGCCCATGCAGTTGGGGCCCGCGACCGCCATGCCGAGTTCGCGCGCGACCTCCACCAGTTCGGCCTGCAGGGCCAGGCCTTCGCTGTCGCCGGCCTCGGCGAAACCGGCGGCGAACACCACGGCGGCGCGGATGCCGCGCGCGGCGGCCTGGCGCATCACGCCCACCACCTCCGGCGCCGCCACGGCGATCACGATCACGTCGGCCGGCGCGGGCAGGGAGGCGATGTCGGGGTAGCAGCGCAGCCCGGCGATCTCGGTGTACTTGGGGTTGATGGGATAGATCGCGCCCTGGAAACCACGTTCGGTGAGCAGCGCGACCGGCATGCCACCGAGCCGGGTGAGGTCGGCCGAGGCGCCGTAGATCGCGATCGAGCGCGGGTCGACCAGGGGCTGGAGGCGCGCGGCCTCCACGGATGCGGAAGAGGTCATGGCGTCGGACTCAGATGGGCTTGGGATCGGCGGCATGTTCGGCCAGGCCGCGCATGACCTGCCACAGGCGCAGGTCGCGCTCGCGCTGCAGTTCCAGCGTGGAACGGCCGGCGTAGTCGTAGAAGCCCTTGCCGCTGCCCACGCCCAGTTCGCCACGCGCCACGCGCGCCTGCAACAGGGCCGGGCTGCGGTTGACCGGGGCGTCGACGATCTCGGGGTCGGCCAGGTTGCGCAGGCTCAGGTGCAGCCCGGTGTAGTCGTAGCGCTGCATGATGCCCAGCACCTGCATGCGAGGCGCCAGGCTGGTGCGCACCGCCACGTCGAGTTCGGCGATGGAAATGACGCCCGATTCGATCATGTCGAACGACTCGCGCCCGAGCGCGCGCAGCAGCCGGTTGATCACGAAGCCGGGCACGAACTTCTCGAGCACCACGGGGGCCTTGCCCAGGGCGCGCAACAGGGCGACCGTCTCCTCGCGCAGCGACACCGGCGCGGGCGCCTGGCAGACCACCTCCACCAGCGGCAGGATGTGCGGCGGCGCGAACCAGTGGGCGACCAGCAGCCGGGATGCCAGCGCGGGCGGTGCGAGAGCGAACACGTCCAGCGTCGAGGTGTTGCTCCAGACCACGGCGTGGGCGGGTGCCACCTCGGCGACCTGCGCGTACACGGCGCGCTTGATGTCGCGGTCCTCGGGCACGGCTTCCACGACGAGGTCGGCGCGCGCGATGGCCACGGCGACACCCAGGCGCGGCGTCACGCGCGACAGCGTGGCACGCGCGGTGGCGGCATCGCACACCTGCGCCTGCACCTTGAGGTCCAGCGCATCGGCCAGCGAGGCCATGCCGGCATCGAGCGCGGGTTGCCGCACCTCGCACAGCTCGACCTCGAACCCATGTTCGGCGAAGACCAGGGCGATACCCGGCCCCATCACGCCTGCGCCCAGCACCGCCACGCGCGATGCGCCCGGGGTGAACGCGCGCCCGCCCAGCGTCAGGCTGGCGGCGCATGTCGATTCGAATGCGGCCATGTCAGTACACGACCGCGATCGCTTCGACCTCGAGCAGCAGCTCGGGCCGGGCGAGGGACGACACGCCCACCATGGTGCTGGCGGGCGGGCCGTCCGACCGCAGGAAGGGCGCGCGCGCCTCGCGGATGACGCGCGCCTTCGCCGGATCGAGGTCGCGCACGAAGAGCACGGTCTTGACCAGATCGGCCATGGACGCGCCCTCGGTCTGCAGTGCTTGCTCGATGTTGAGGTAGACCTGGCGCGTCTGTGCCGCCAGATCGCCCTCGCCCACCACGGCACCCGCGCTGTCGTAGGCGACCTGCCCCGACACATAAATGGTGGTGCCCCCCGTGACGCGGGCGGTGTGCGAGAACCCATTGGGCTTCGCGAGCGAAGCCGGTTGCTGGAAGCGGTTCATGCGAACGCCTCCTACAGCGAGTTCTTCATGCCCAGGCGCTCGATGGTGCGCGCCTCCTCGGCATAGGTCTTCTTCGCCCACACCGCGTAATCGGCGGAGTTCATGTAGATGGTGGGCTGGTCGTAGCGGTCGATCATCTCGACCACCTTCGGATCGGCGAGCGCGGTGCGGAAGCCGTCGTGCAGGGTCTTGACCACCGCCGGGTCCATGCCGGCCGGGCCGACGATGCCGAAGGGCGAATCCGACGCCATGTCGTAACCCAGTTCGCGCAGCGTGGCCACCTGGGGCCAGCGCTTGGTGCGCTGGCTGCCGTAGGTGACGAGCAGTCGCATCTTGCCGCTCTCCACATGCGGCGCCCAGCCGGTGGTGTCGGTGCCCACCATCACATGCCCGCCCAGCAGCGCGGGCAGCATGTCGGCGCTGCCCTTGAACGGCACGTGGACGATGTCGATGCCGGCACGGGTGGCGAACTCGTCCATCGCCAGGTGCGGGCCGGCACCCATGCCGGTGGAACCGTAGGTGAGCTTGCCCGGGTTGGCCTTGGCGTAGGCCACCACGTCCTGCAGGCTCTTGAAGGGCGAGTCGGCCCGCACCACCATGCCGAAGGTGTAGCCGGTGAGGTTGATGATGTAGGTGAAGTCCTTGAGCGGATCGAAGGTCTGCACGCGCTGCATGTGTGGCACGCGGAACATGCCCATGGGACATTGCGTGAGCGTGTAGCCGTCGGGCCGGGCCGTGCGCATGGTCGGTGCCGTCATGGTGCCGGCCGCACCGGGCCGGTTCTCCACCACCACCGACTGGCCGAGCGCACGGCCGGCCGCCTCGGCCAGCGCGCGGAACATCACATCGGTGGGCCCTGCCGCAGGGAACGGACAGTACAGGGTGATGGGCCGGGACGGGAAGGTCTGGGCTGCGGCACCGAGGGGCAATGCGCCCAGGGCACCGGTGGCGAGAAGCAGTTCACGACGTCGCATGGGAAGACTCCGGTAAGTGGGGCCGGACATCAGTGAAAGCCTGATGCCCAGAATGCTTTTCCAAGTTCCGCTCAGCGGAATTTGTTGCACCCTGAAATTCAGTTTATAGACGCTCCCCGGCCCGGTAAACCGGGTACGGCCTCGAACCGGGCCTTTCTGCCCTGCCAAATGCTTTCGTTCGCCGACCCTTGTTTTCAGTTTTCGGAACGGATGGCCCGCTCCATGCGCGCGGCGGTGTCCAGCAGGCGCGGCGCGATCTGCGCCAGGCGTTGCGGCGTCATCAGGCTGGCGGGGCCGCCGCAGTTGAGGCCGAAGCGCTCGCGGCCGTCGCCCGGGTCCAGCGTCACCGCGGCCGCGCCGATGTCCGCCCCGGGCAGAGAGAGCACCACACCCTGGCGCCGGTAGCTGGCCTCGGCCTGCTCCAGGCCGGCCTGCCCCTGCTCCCATTCCAGCGGCGCCTCGGCCTTCAGCGTGGCCAGCGCCGTGGATCGCGTCGCCTCGTTCAGCGAGAACAGCACGGCGCGCCCGATGGCCGAACGCGTGAGGGAGAGGCGCGCACCCACGTCCAGCCCCAGCGTGAGTGGAGCGGCGGAACGGCAGTGCGCCACGTACACCACCCAGCCACCGCTGCGCACCGCGAGCGACACGGCCGCCTGCGCCTCGTCCGCCAGCGCCTGCATGAAAGGCCGCACGATGCGACCCAGTTCGAAGTGCGACAGCACCTTGAACCCCAGGCCGAGCACCGGCAGGCCCAGCGCATACATCTCGCGCTCGGGCGAATGCTCGAGGTAACCGAGCGTGGTGAGCGTGTAGGCCAGGCGCGAGACCGTGGCCTTGGGCAGGCCGGTGCGGCGTGCGATCTCCTGGTTGGGGAGCCACTGTTCGGAGCGCTGGAAGCAGCGCAGCACGTCCAGGCCACGGGCCAGTGCGGTGACGAAACGGCGGTCTTCCTCGGCCTGGCTGCGGGGGGTTTTGATCGGTCTGGCGGTTCGTCCCAAGGGCTTCCTCAATAGTTTCGCTGTGCAGAATATAAATTCTGACAGGATGGCGCGCAATGGGGCTCGTGGCTATACTGACCCGCCAACTTCCAAGGAAAGGCGGCGATGAAAGCAGTGGTGTGCAGGCAGTGGGGAGAGCCCGAATCCCTCGTCGTCGACGAGGTGGCCTCCCCTGTCCCGGGGCCCGGGCAGGTGCTGATCGAGGTGCACGCGGCGGGGGTCAACTTCCCCGACACCCTGATCATCCAGCGCAAGTACCAAGTGCAGCCCGAACTGCCGTTCTCGCCCGGCGGCGAGGTGGCGGGGCGCGTCAAGGCGGTGGGGCCGGGCGTGAGCGGCTGGAACGTGGGCGACCGCGTGGTCGGCAGCGCCACCTTCGGCGGCTTTGCCCAGGAAGCGGTGATCGCCGCCGAGCGTGTGGTGCCCATGCCCGAGGGCATGGACTACCCCGAGGCCGCCGCCTTCGTGCTGGCCTACGGCACCAGTCTGCATGCCCTGAAAGACCGGGGCCGGCTCGCCGCTGGTGAAACGCTGCTGGTGCTGGGCGCGGGCGGTGGCGTCGGCATCGCGGCGGTGGAGATCGGCAAGGCCCTGGGCGCGCGCGTCATCGCCGCCGCTTCGGACGACGACAAGCTCGGCCTGTGCACCGCCCACGGCGCGGACGCCACCCTCAACTACGCCACCGAGGACCTGCGCAAGCGCCTCAAGACCCTGGCGCCCGACGGCGTGGACGTCATCTTCGACCCGATCGGCGGCGAACGGTCGGAAACGGCCTTCCGCTGCATCGCCTGGGAAGGGCGCCATCTGGTCGTGGGATTCGCCGCCGGCGAGGTGCCCCGGCTGGCGCTCAACCTGCCGCTGCTCAAGGGCGCGTCCGTCGTCGGCGTGTACTGGGGCAACTTCCTGCGGCGCGATGCCGACACCACGCGCGCGCACATGCGCGAGTTGTTCGCGCTGCACGCCTCGGGCGCGGTGCGCCCACCCGTCACACGCCGCTACCCCCTGGAAGAGGCCGGCCAGGCCCTGCGCGACGTGATGGAGCGCCGCGTCAAGGGCAAGGTCGTCATCCTGACGAGATGAACACCCCCCTGCGCCGCTGTGCGGCTTCCCCCCTCCGTGGCGCGCCTTCGGCGCTTCAAGGGGGGCGGCATCTCGGGCCGGCGCAGCCGGACCCTGGATGCTTCTGATGATGGTGGCCTCTCTCGCCATGGCGTGGCGAACAACTGAATACGAACCGGGAGCCGCACCGTGCACCGTCTGAGTGAAGACATTTCGTCGCGCAAGCTGGAGGCCCTGGTGGCCTACCTGGAGTTCAAGACGCTCAACGCCGCCGCCGATGCGCTCGACACCAGCGCGGTCAGCGTGCACCGTGCCCTGCATTCGCTGGAGGACAGCGTGCGCTGCTCGCTGTTCCGCCACGAGGGCCGCGGCCTGGTGCCCACGGAGGCCGCGCACACGCTGGCCGGCGTGGCGCGCGATGTGCTCGGCCGGCTGGACCGAGGCATCGAGGCCACGCGCATCGCCGCCGGCTACGCCTCGGACCGGCTGAAGATCGGCTCGCTCTACTCGCTCACGAGCCACGTGCTGCCCGAGCTCATCAAGTCGATGAACCAGCGCCGGCCCAACCTGCAGTGCGAACTGATCCTGGGCAAGTCGCGCCACGAGCTGCTGCCCCGCCTCAAGCAGGGGCAGATCGACGCGGTGTTCGCCGAGATCCTGCCCAGTGACCCCGACCTGGTGTGCCTGCCGATGTTCGAGGACGAGTCCTACTTCGCCGCGCCGCTGGGCTCGCCCCTGGCCGCGCGCGAGACCATCGTGCTGGCCGAACACGTCGGAGAGAAGGTGGTGACCCTGGCGGAAGGGCCGTTCTCCGCCGCGCAACTGGCCGAACGCTTCCGGGACTTCCAGCCCTGCGTGGTGATGGAGGTGCAGGACATCTTCACGCAGATGAACCTGGTGGCCAGCGGCGTGGCCTGCGCGGTGGTGCCCGGCCGCATCCGCCCGATGTACCAGCACCTGGTGCGGTTCATCCCCTTCGCCGAAAGCGAGGGCGCGCGCCAGACGATCGGTCTGAGCGTCATGAAGGCGCGCGAACGCGACCCGAACCTGCTGGCCCTCTCATCGGTGGCCCGCGTCTTCGTGCGCGAACGCGAACGGCGCTAACCCATCCAGAGGCATCCAGGGTCCGGCCGCGCCGGTCCGAGATGCCGTCCCCCCTCGAAGCGCCGAAGGCGCGCCACAGAGGGGGGAAGCCGCAAAGCGGCGCAGTGGGGTGTCTCACTCACCGCTGCGCGAACGCCTTCTCGATGACGAATTGCCCCGCATGGCCGATCTGCGGCGAGCCTTGCAAGCCGCGCGCCTCGAGCCGCTCGGTCAGGTCCGCGAGCATGGCGGAACTCCCGCACAGCATGACGCGGTCGGTCGCGGCGTTGAGCTCGGGCAGGCCGGTGAGGCGGGCCAGCCCGCCGTCGTCCATCAGGTTGGTGATGCGTCCGGTCGTGTGGAAAGGCTCGCGCGTCACGGTGGGCACGTAGAGCAGTTGCTCGCTCACCATCGGCCCGAGGAATTCGTCTCGTGGCAGTTCTTCCGTGAGGAAGCGGGCGTAGGCCAGGTCGGATACCCGGCGCACCGAATGCACCAGCACGATCTTGCGAAAGCGCTCGTAGACCGTGGGGTCCTGGACGATGCTCATGAACGGCGCGAGCCCTGTGCCACTGCTGAGCAGGTACAGGTTCTCGCCGGGCAGCAGGTCGTCGACCACCAGCGTGCCCACGGGCTTGCTGCTCACCAGCACCTCGTCGCCGGGGCGGATGTTCTTCAGCCGCGAGGTCAGCGGACCATCGGGCACTTTGATGCTCAGGAATTCCAGGTGCTCGGCGTAATGCGGGCTGGCGATGCTGTAGGCGCGCATCAGTGGCCGCCCGTCGACTTCGAGCCCCAGCATCACGAAGTGGCCACTGTGAAAACGCAGTGCCGTGGACCGGGTGGTCCGGAAAGTGAACAGGTCCCCGTTCCAGTGGTGGATGGAGGACACCGTCTCGCGCAGCAGGTTGCTCATGTCTGGTCTCCCGATCAGGCCAGCGATGGATCGGCGACGCCGAAGGCAGACTGGAGCTTGCCCACGACACCGTCCCAGGCCGGCGCGTCGGGCGGTGGCGTACCCTTTCTGGCAATCGGGCGCCAGGCGGGGGCATAGCGGGCGTTGAACGCGGCCCAGCCGCGCAGGCCGTCCTCGACGTCGGGGCGGATCGCATCGGCCGGGCATTCGGGCGTGCACACGCCACAGTCGATACAGACATCGGGGTCAATGACGAGCATCGTGTCGCCCTCTCGAAAGCAGTCGACGGGACAGACGGTGACACAGTCCATGTATTTGCAGCGGATGCAGTTCTCGGTGACGACGTAAGCCATGGTGGGGCGCGTGGATGGGAATGCCCTGAAGGTACCGGGCAGCGCCTGGCCAAACAAACACAGCGGCGTGTCTTCATTTCGCCTGCGGCAACGATTCGAGCAGAATGGCGGGCTCGCGCCCTGAGAAAGCAACGGATGAACGCAATGGAAGACAAGGCCTGATGGACGCCACGGTGATGTGGCGCTGCCTGGTGGTGGAAGACGACGCGGACAACGCGCGCTACATCGCCAACGGCTTCCGGGAACTCGGCCATGTGGTCGTGATCTGCCGCGACGGCATGGAAGCGCTCGGCCGCGCCACCAGCGAGAAGTGGGACCTGATCATCCTGGATCGCATGCTGCCCAACGATGTGGACGGCCTCTTCATCCTGTCCACACTGCGGGGCCTGGGCAAGAAGACGCCCGTGCTGGTGCTCAGCGCCCTGAGCGCGCTCGACGAACGCGTGCGCGGCCTGAAGGCAGGCGGCGACGATTACCTCACCAAGCCTTTCGCGTTCTCCGAACTCGCCGCGCGGGCGGAGGCGCTGGTGCGGCGCTCGCGCCCCGGGCCGCCGATCCGCACGCTGCAGGTGGCCGACCTCACGCTCGATCTGGCCACGCGCCACGTGGAGCGCGGCGGGCGGCCGGTGGCCTTGCAGCCGCGCGAGTTCCGCCTGCTCGCCTACCTGATGAGCCACCCCGGGCAGGTGCTGACCCGCATCATGTTGCTCGAAGCCGTGTGGGACTACCAGTTCGATCCGCAGACCAATGTGATCGACGTGCAGGTGAGCCGGCTGCGCGCCAAGCTGGACGCGGGCGGCGCGGCGCCACTGATTCACACCGTGCGCGGCATCGGCTACCGCATCGCGGCCAGTGACACCGAAGCATGATCGACAGGCTGGTCGGGCTGTGGCGCTCGGTCGGATTCCGGCTCGCGTTCTATTACGGTTTCCTGGTCGCGATCACCATGCTGGCCGCGCTGGCCATCGTGTACCTTCAGACGGTCGGTGTGCTGCACCAACGCATGGCGCGACAGGTGGGCCTGACCGCGCAGCAGTTGCTGACGGACGTCAACGAGGGCGGTGTGGACGTCGCGGGCGCGGCCATCGCCAGGGCGTTGACGGATGGCCGGGACTCCGACAGCGAAATCTACCTGCTGGTCGACCGCGAGGGCCGCAAGCTGGCCGGCAACCTGGACCGCGCGCCCGGTGCGGTGGCGCACGCGGTGCCCACCCAGCGGCGCGTGGAGCGCGACGGGCGCAGTGTCAACGCCTACCTGGTGATGTACGCGCTGTCCGACGGCGGCATGCTGATGGTCGGCCAGGACCTGCGCGACCAGGAACTGATCGAATCGCTCGTGGCGAGCGCGAGCGCGGCGGCGGGCATCGTGGCGGTGCTCCTGCTGATCGGTGGCACCTTCGTGTTCCGGCAGGAGCTCGAACGCAGTGTGAGCGCAATCCGCCTCACGGCCCGGCGAATCACCACGGCGGGCGAGCTCCGGGAACGGGTGGCGGAGTCGGGCGAGGACGATGAATTCGCGCTGCTCAACCGCGATATCAACGCGATGCTCGACCGCATCGAATCCCTCATGGACGGCGTTCGCCACGTCTCCAACACCATCGCCCACAACCTGCGCACGCCACTCACCCGCATCCTCGTTCGACTGCGCAGCGCGGAGCGGGCGGACAACGATCCCGCGCAGCGGCGCGACGCGATCCAGGGCGCCATTCGCGAGATCGAGGAACTGACCCTGGTGTTCGAGAAGCTGCTGCAGATTGCCGAAGCCGAAGCCGGCGCGCGGCGCAGGCGCTTCACGGAAGTGGCGATCGACGTGATCGCGACCGACGTGGTGGACCTGTACGAAGCCGTTGCCGAAGCGCAGGGTGCGACGCTGCTGCGCGAGCCGGCCGACGCCATCCTGCTGCCCGGAGACCGCGACCTGCTGGCAGGCGCCATCGCGAATCTGCTCGACAACGCGCTCAAGTACGCCGGCCAGGGCGCCGTGATCCGCGTGGGCACGCAGGAAACCGCCGAAGGCGCGCGGATCACCGTGCAGGACGATGGCCCGGGTGTCCCTGACCAGGAACTGACACGCCTGGGCACACGTTTCCATCGCCTGAGCCACGACGGCACGCCAGGACATGGCCTGGGACTGGCCAGCGTGCAGGCGGTGGCCGCGCTGCACGGCGGCCAGCTGCGCTTCGAGAGCGCCCACCCCGGCCTTCGGGCCATCCTCGAACTGCCGCGCGCCACCCGCTAGGGAGCCCCGAACATTGCCAAACGGCAATGTTTTGGTCACCCACGGCAACCCGCTGTCTTCTTACGATCGCGCGGCCTACATGCCGCACCAATGGTGGCGCGGCAGCGGGGCCTGCGATCAACGCCGCTTCAGGAGACAACGTGAATATCAAGAGTCAGAGAGACTTCGTGTCGGGTGTGCTGTTCAGCGCCTTCGGCATCGCCTTCGCATGGGGGGCGACCACCTACAACGTGGGCACCGGTGCCCGCATGGGTCCGGGGTATTTCCCGCTGATGGTGGGTGTGCTCATCGCCATCCTGGGCGTGGCGATCACCATCCAGTCCCTCACGGTCAAGACCGAGGACGGTGAGCCGATCGGCCGCATCGCCTGGCGCCCGCTGATCTTCATCATCGGCGCCAACCTGATCTTCGGCGTGCTGCTGGTGGGCGTGCGGCCCTGGGGCCTGCCGGGCATGGGGCTGATCGTCTCGATCTACGCCCTCACCTTCATTGCCAGCCTGGCTGGCGACCAGTTCAGGTTCAAGGAAGTGTTCGTGCTCGCCACGATCCTGGCGATCGGCAGCTACGTCGCCTTCGAACTCGCGCTCAAGCTGAACTTCCCGATCTGGCCGTCCTTCATCGGCTGACGCTTCCACCACAAGAAGAACCACATGGATCTGATCACCAACCTCTCGATCGGTTTCGGCGTCGCGTTCACCGCGCAGAACCTGATTTACGCCTTCGTCGGCTGTCTGCTGGGCACGCTGATCGGTGTGCTGCCGGGCATCGGCCCCGTCGCCACCATCGCCATGCTGCTCCCGGCCACCTACGGCCTGCCGCCCGAGGCCGCGCTCATCATGCTGGCCGGCATCTACTACGGCGCGCAGTACGGCGGCTCCACCACCGCCATTCTGGTCAACCTCCCCGGTGAAGCCTCGTCCGTCGTCACCGTGATCGACGGCTACCAGATGGCGCGCAAGGGCCGGGCCGGCCCGGCGCTCGCCGCTGCCGGCCTGGGTTCCTTCTTCGCCGGCTGCGCGGGCACGCTGATCCTCGCGGCCTTCGCACCGCCCTTGACCGAAATCGCCCTCAAGTTCGGCCCGGCCGAATACTTCTCGCTCATGGTGCTTGGCCTGATCGGTGCCGTGGTGCTCGCCTCCGGCTCGCTGCTCAAGGCGGTGGCCATGATCCTGCTGGGCCTGGCGTTCGGCATGGTGGGCACGGACGTGAACTCCGGCGTGGCCCGCTACAGCTTCGACATTCCCGAACTCACCGACGGCATCAGCTTCATCGCCATCGCGATGGGCGTGTTCGGCTACGGCGAAATCATCGCCAACCTGGCCACACCGTCGGACCAGCGCGAGGTCTTCACCTCGAAGGTCAAGGGCCTGATGCCGACCAAGGAAGACTTCAAGCGCATGACGCCGGCCGTGCTGCGCGGCACCGCGCTGGGCTCCGTGCTGGGCATCCTGCCCGGTGGCGGCGCGCTGATGTCGGCCTTCGCCTCGTACACGATCGAGAAGAAGGTCAAGCTCAAGGCCGGCGAAGTGCCGTTCGGCAAGGGCAACATCCGCGGTGTGGCGGGTCCTGAATCGGCCAACAACGCCGGTGCACAGACCTCGTTCATCCCGCTGCTCACGCTGGGCATTCCGCCCAACGCCGTGATGGCGCTGATGGTCGGTGCCATGACCATCCACAACATCCAGCCCGGCCCGCAGGTCATGACCAGCAACCCGGAACTGTTCTGGGGCCTGATCGCCTCGATGTGGATCGGCAACCTGATGCTGATCGTGCTGAACCTGCCGCTGATCGGCATCTGGATCAAGCTGCTGACCATTCCCTACAAGTGGCTCTTCCCTGCCATCGTGCTGTTCTGCGCGGTGGGCGTCTACTCGGAGAACAACAACACCTTCGAGATCTGGATGGTCGCCATCTTCGGTGTCATCGGCTACCTGTTCCACAAGCTCAAGTGCGAGCCGGCACCGCTGCTGCTGGGCCTGATCCTCGGGCCGATGATGGAGGAGTACCTGCGCCGCGCGCTGCTGATCTCGCGCGGCGACTGGAGCGTGCTGGTGACGCGCCCGATGTCGGCCACGCTGCTGGCGCTCGCGGTGCTGCTGCTGGTGGTTGTGCTGCTGCCGTCGGTCAAGAAGAAGCGCGAAGAGGCCTTCGTGGAAGACTGAGTTGGCGTGCCGGGTCGGGCCGCGAGGTCCGGCCCCCGGGCACAATCGCGGAATGTCCCAGAGCAACAGCGCGCAAGCCTTCCGCGCCGGCAAACCCATCCTCATCGTTGCAGCCGGCAAGACCTTTCCCGACCTGTGCCAGCAGGAGGGTGATTTCTCCGACTGGATCGAACGGGGACTTGGGGAGGGCGTGGCGGTCCGGCACGTCGACGCCCACGAGACCGGCACCTACCCGGAACCCCACGAACTCGCGGGCGTTGTCGTCAGCGGTTCGCACGACATGGTCAGCGACCGCCAGCCCTGGAGCGAACGCCTGGGGCAATGGATGAAACGTTGCGTGGACGCGGATGTGCCCGTGCTGGGCATCTGCTACGGCCACCAGCTGCTGGCCCACGCCATGGGGGGCCAGGTCGGCAACCTGCCCAACGGACCCGAGGTGGGCACGCAAGACATCCGGCTGAACCACGCTGCGCAGGAAGACGAGCTGCTCGGCCATCTGCCCAAGAGTTTTCCGGCCCAGCTCGTCCATTACCAGTCGGCGCTGAGCCTGCCACCCGGCGCGGTGTTGCTGGCCAGCAGCACCGCCGAGCCGCATCAGGCGTTCAGGGTGGGCAGGCGGGGATGGGGCGTGCAGTTCCATCCGGAGTTCTCGCCCACGGCGATGCGCGGCTACATCGGGCGCATGACGGGCAGCCTGGGGGACGTCTCTCGCTTGCTGTCGGATGTGCGCCCTTCACCGGCCGCTGCCGGAATCCTGCGCCGGTTCTCCGAAGTCGCGACCGGTTGAGTGCCGGCCCTTGCGCGTGCGACGAATAGGCATCACCGATGGATGGGCTTTCACACGTCGTAGCCCAGTTCCCTCGCCACGCTGACCACCTGGTCGCGCAGCCAGCAGGTCGCGCCATCGCTCTGGCGCGACTTGTGCCACTGGACCACGATGCGCAGCGGTGGAATGTCGATCGGCGGGCGAAACAGCTTCAGGGGCAACACCTGGACCTGCTGCTGCGCCAACCGCGTGGGGACCGTGGCGATGCGCTGCGTGCCGACCACCAGCGGCCCGAGCAGCGCCGGCGTGGTGCAACTGATCTCGACCCGCCGCTGGACACCCAGGCGATCCATGGAGTACTGCTCGAAGCCCGGCCGCCTGTCGAACCCGTATCGCGTCACCGCGTGGCCGAGTGACAGGTACTGCTCCAGGCTGAGTCGCCGCTTCACGCTCCGGTGGCCTGTCCACACGATGCAGTGGAAGGTGTCGTTGATGACGAGCGCCTGCGGATGCGTGGCGTTGAGCATGTGCTCGACGACGAATGCCAGGTCCAGCTCCCGCCGGTCGAGCCGCTCTTCGATCTGGCCGGGATCGGAGGGCAACAGCTCGATGGTGACGCCGGGCGCGAGCACCTCGACACGCCGGATCACTTCGGCCAGCAAGGTCAGCACGGTGGATTCCGAGGCGCAGATCTGGAAGTGCCTTCTCGCCGTCGCCGGATCGAATTCGGGGCGCAGGGAAATCGTGCGCTCGACGATTTCCAGCGTCTCCTTCACCGGCTCCAGCAGCATCTCCGCCAGCGGCGTGAGTTCCAGCCTGCGCCCGGCGGGCGTGAGGAGCGGATCGCCAAAGTAGTCCCTCAACCGGGCCAGCGATCCGCTCATGGATGGCTGGGTCACATGCAGCCGGTGGGCCGCCGCCGTGACGTTGCGCAGCGTCAGCAAGGCCTCGAGCGCGACCAGCAGGTTGAGGTCGAGTCGTCGCAGTCGATGGGATGCAGGCATAGGCAATGACTATAGCTCGCATTCGGCGAAACGATTTTTCTTCGCGACGGGTTCTTTCTATCGTTGCGCCCACTGCACAACAGAACAGGAGCCCACACCATGAATGGCATCGCCGAACACAAGGAACCACCGCAAGCCCGCACGCCGGGCGCGTACCGTGCGCAGCCCGGTGAATACGTCTTCAATTTCTCGAAGGTCAACCAGATCCTGGGGGGGCCCGACTATTCGCCGGTGTTCGGTGGCTGCGTGGAAGGCGACCGCATGATCGTCGCGCTGATGACAGCCCCGGCTGGCAAACAGTCGGAGCCGCATTCGCACCCGAACGAGCAGTGGATCTTCGTGCTCGAAGGGGTGATGGAAATCCTGGTGGAAGGCCAGCGCCACACCGCGCATCCCGGCGAGCTGATCTACATTCCGGCCAACACCGTCCACTGCGGTTGCACCCCATCCGGGAAAGACGCGAAGTTCTTCACCGTGAAGGACGCCTCGCACAGCCTGCACGGCATCAAGGTCCGACCATGAGCGCGGACAGCCAAGGTGACATCCACACGCGGACCGAGGTGCGCGACGGGATGCGGATCACCTGGAATGCACCCATCCGGATGCCCGACGGCGTGGTGCTCCGTGCGGACGTCTACCGTCCCGTCGACGAGTCGCAGCGTTCGCCCGTCATCATCTCCCACGGGGTCTACGCAAAAGGGCTGTCCTACCAGGAGGGCTACCCCATGCAATGGGAGAAGATGGTCCGGGACTACCCCGAGATTCTCCAGGGCTCGTCGAACAAGTACCAGGCCTGGGAGGTGACCGACCCGGAGCGCTGGGTGCCCCACGGTTACGCGGTCGTGCGTGTCGACTCGCGTGGCGCCGGCTGGAGCGAAGGCGTGCTCGACCCCATGTCGCCCCAGGAGACCGAGGACTTCTGCTCGAGCATCGAGTGGGCGGCCGAACAACCCTGGAGCAATGGCTCCGTGGGGGTTCTCGGCATCTCCTACTACGCCAACATGGCGTGGCGCGTGGCCGAGCGGCGTCCCAGGGGGCTGAAGGCCGTCATTCCATGGGAAGGCTTCATCGACCTCTACCGCGATCCCACCTACCACGGCGGCATCCTCAACGAGTTCTCCCGCAAGTGGGCGGCGATCCAGGCGGTGACCGTGCAGTACGGCCTGGGCAGCCGCGCGCGGCGCAATCCCAACACCGGCGAATCCATCGCTGGCCCCGTGGACATGTCGGACAACGAACTGGCCCGGCGGCGCCGCGACCTGTATGCGCAGTCGCTTGACGAGCCACTCGACGGTCCGTTCTGGCGGCGGCGCACGCCAGATCCTTCGCGCATCGACATGCCGTTCCTGTCGTGCGCGAACTGGGGCGGCATGGGCATCCACCCCCGGGGCAACTTCAGCGGATTCACCGAGTCGCCCTCCGGGCACAAGTGGCTGGAGGTGCATGGCGACTCGCATTGGTCCCTGTTCTCATCGAACTACGGTATCGATCTGCAAAGGCGCTTCCTGGACCACTTCCTCAAGGGCGTGGACAACAGTTGGGACGCCACGCCGCGCGTGCAGCTCAACATCCGCCACGCGGACGGCCGCTTTGAACGGCGCGACGAGCATGAGTGGCCCCTTGCCCGAACAGAGTGGACCCGGCTCTACCTCGATGCAGGCCAATCCACGATGACCCCCGACGCACCCGCTGTGCCGTCAAAGGCCAGCTACGCGGCCACCGGCCGAGGCCTGAGTTTTCGCCTGCCCCCTGTGTCCAGGGACACAGAGATCACCGGGCCGATCGCGGCCAGGCTCTATATCGAAAGCTCGACCTCGGATGCGGACTTCTTTCTGGTGGTCCAGGTGTTCGACCCCGATGGGAAGGAGCTCACCTTCCAGGGCGCCCTGGACCCCAACACGCCCATCGCCATGGGATGGCTGCGGGCCTCCCACCGCCGCGTGGACGCGTCGCGCAGCAAGCCATGGCAGCCCTACCACCCGCACGACGAGGTCCAGCCACTCACGGCCGGCCAGGTGTACGAACTCGACATCGAGATACTGCCGACCAGCATCGTGTTGCCGACAGGCTGGTCGCTCGGCCTGGCCGTCCGGGGCAGGGACTACGAGTACGAAGGCGAGGTCGACAGCTTCGGCACGCAGTTCTACTACGCCACGCGCGGAACGGGTGGCATGACCCACAACGACCCCCGCAACCGCCCACCGGGCCTCTTCGACAACCTGGTCACCCTGCACACCGGTGGCGACAAGGCCTCGTACCTGCTCGTCCCCATCGTGCCCCCGAAGGCATGAGGACCGGCACGCTTCCCCCCACACCAACCACGAAAGGAGACATGACATGGCACTCATCGAACTGAAGGACGTCCAGGACGAGTTCGTCACCCCCAGGCATTCGAGCGCGTTCGGCAAACTCATCACCGGCGAGCACATCGAAATCGGGGTGCTCAAGTACAAGGCCGGCGAGGGGGCGCAGATGCATTCACACCCGCATGAACAGATTTCCATCACCCTCTCGGGGCGCGCCCGCGTCACTCTCGACGGCGAGGTCTTCGAGGTCGGCCCCGGGCAGGCGGTGCACATTCCACCCAACGTGCCCCATCGGGTGGAGATCATCGAAGACTCGGAAGTGATTTCGGCCAAAAGCATCGTCGACGGCGTGGGCCACCGGATTGGCTGACCCGCGCTGAAAAGGTGCGACGCCACCACGCCACCCGCAGAGGTGCATGGCGTCCGCTTCGATCTTGCCCATCCTTACCAGGAGACAGACATGAACCGATTTTTCCAGGCCACCGTCACCGCGACGCTGGCCTTCGCGTCAGCGCTCGCCGGCGCGCAGGAGAACTTTCCGAACAAGCCGCTGAAGATCATCGTGCCGTTCGCGCCCGGCGGTGCCAGCGACGCCATCGCACGGCCGGTCGCGCTGGCCATGAGCCAGGTGCTGGGCCAGCCGGTCGTGGTGGAGAACAAACCCGGTGCCGCCGGCAACATCGCCCTGGTCCAGGTGGCCCGCTCTCCTGCCGACGGATACACCCTTCTTCTGGGCAACGTGTCGACCAATGCGATGAACCAGACCAGCTACGCCGACCGTCTGCCAATCGTGCCCAGCAAGGAGCTCACCGCGTTCGGCGTGATCGGGGTGACACCCTCCGTGCTCGTCGCCAGCATGAACTTCGCGCCCAGGACGGGCCAGGAGTTTCTGGCTTATTCCCGTGCCCATCCCGAGAAGGTGACGTACTGGTTGCCCGGTGTGGCCAGCGGCCCGCACTTCGACATGGTGGAGCTCGAGCGCTTCGCGGGCATCAGGATGCTCGCGGTGCCCTTCAGCGGCGGGGCGGGTCCGGGCATCGCCGCCCTGGTGGGCGGTCAGGTCGACCTCGGCCTGATCAATCTCGGCGGCGCCCTGCCGCTCGTGACCGGAGGCAAACTGCGGGCCTATGCGGTCTCGACACCACAACGGCTGCCGGAGTTGCCCGACATCCCGACAGCCGCTGAAGCGGGCCTGGGCAACCTGACAAGCTCGTGGCAGGCGCTGCTGGTGCCCAGCGGCACACCCACTCCGGTCGTCAGGAAGCTGCACAAGGCGCTGAACGAGGCCCTCAAGCGGGACGATGTCAAGGACGCCCTGGTCAAGGCACACACACTGGTCACCCCCAGCAAGACACCGGAAGATGCGCAAGCCTGGGTGGTGGGCGAAACGGAACGCTGGGGGAAGATCATCACGGCCTCGGGGGTGAAGCCCCAGTAGCCTTCGTCGCGACTCTCGCGGCGAGATGCGCACAAGTGCGGCGAGCGGTCGGAACCCGCAGGGCGATCAACTGGCGGAAGCGGTCGATCCGGCCAGCCGAAATGCCATTTCACGGCTCTGTTCGGCCCGCTTGAGAGAGAGATCGAGCATGTCAAAAAAAGCCCGGATGGCCATGTTCAAAGGGCGTCGAGGGTCGTGCACCCGGTAGAGATCGAACCTCAACGCGGGCCGCGAAATGGGGTAGATGAACAGCTTGCGGGTGGCAATCTCCCGGGTCAGCGCAACGGCGGGAAAGATGCACACCCAGTCGGATTGGCGGGCAAAGGCCAGCGAGGAGACCACACCGTCGACGCGCATCACGCGGTCAGGCACCATCTGGCCGCTCTTGATGAGCTCCTGGATTGTCGATCCGATCAGGTGCTGTTCGGACGGCATGATCAGCTTCAACGGGCGCAAGCCATGCAGATCGCATGGCGTGAGGTTGTCACCGAATACGGGGGCGCCGCTCACCAGCACGAAGTGGTCGATGAACGCGGGCTCATAGATGAGGCTGCTGCGGTCGGCTGGCATGGCACCGAGCGCTGCATCCAGCAAGCCCTGCTGCACCTGTTCGGTCAGGTGGCGGCTGTAGGCCTCGACGATGGACAGCTCGACATTGGGGTAGCGCGTTGCGTAGTCACAGAGCAGCTCACCGACGATGCCGTGGCACACCGAGGGCGGCAAACCGATCTTGATGCTGCCCGCCACCTTGTTGCCCTGCGCCAGGTCGACGACTTCCTGTTTGGCAGCTGCCATGCTCCGGGCAATGGGCACGGCGAGCTCATAGAACCGATTGCCCGTCACGGTGGGCTCAAGCCCCCGGGGATTGCGATCGAACAGCTGCGACCCCAGTTCGTCCTCAAGATTGCGGATCTGCATGGACAGCGCGGACTGCACGACATGGGCCCGCTCGGAAGCTTTGGTGAAGCTGCGCTCTTCATAGACCGCAATGAAGTAGTTGAGAACGCGCATGTCCATGCGGGTCATTATGACGGACCATCCGAGTGCACACCCATCAGCGAAACTGATTCACGCCATCAGCAGAAAACGCTTTTTTGCTTTCACCGCACTGCCTACCATCCCTGGGCCATTTCAATGACCGCCAAGGACAGGAGACCGATGGAACACACAGAGCAATTCACAACCACCAACGGCGTGCGCCAGCGGATGTTCAAGGGCGGCGCAGGCGATGCGGCGCTTTTCATGCACGGAGGTGCAGGCCTGTCGGTATGGACACCTTTCTTTGATGCGATGGCGCAGCATGTCGAGCTCTCGGTGCCGGAACATCCCGGCTTTGGCCAGTCGGACGACCCAGCCTCGCTGGCCAGCATTTCCGACCTCGCATACCACTACCTCGACTGGTTCGAAGCCCACATGCCTCCCCGCTTTCACCTGATCGCCAATTCGATCGGTGGCTGGATGGCGGCAGAGGCGGCCATCCGGGACAGCTCGCGCCTGGTCAGTCTGACACTCATCGGCCCTGCGGGCATTCTGCCGCCGGGTGCGCCCTACGAGGATTCGTTCGCCTGGGACGCGGAGACATCCGTGCGCAAGCTGTTCCACAACCAGGCGATCGCCGATCGCGCACTGTCCGCCACGCCCACCGAAGCACAGAAAGCCATCAACGCCAAAAACAAGGCCACTGTGGCGAAGCTCGGGCAGGCCACGCGCCTGCACAACCCCGACCTGCCCAAATGGCTGCACCGGATCAAGTGCCCGACGCTGGTGGTCTGGGGCGAGAACGACGCGCTGATGCCGGCGAGCTTCGCGCGAAGCTGGGTCGACGCGTTGCCTCGTGCAGAGGTCTCCCTCATTGCCCATGCAGGGCATCTGCCCCATGCCGAAGAAGCGGGTGCCACGGCCGCGGTGGTCCGCGAATTCATCTCACGCAGCAGGGCATGACGAACACATGATCTACGAACTGAAACAATACACCCCGCATGCGGGCAAGTCGGTCGCCCTGCGCGAGCGATTTGTCAAAAGCACAATGCCGATCTTTTCCCGCGTCGGCGTGAAAGTCGTCGCGGTATTCACGCCCGACGAATCCGCCGGGGAACTCTGGTACATCACCGCTTTCGAAAGTGCTGCCGCGCGCGATGCCGCGTGGGAAGCCTTCTCGTCCGATACCGAGTGGAAGGCGGTGAAGGCGGCTTCTGAAACCGATGGTCCCCTGCTGGCCAGCCAGAAGTCCACTTCATTGGGCCGCGTGGCCGGCACTCCCGCTCTCTGAAGGGAGACGCGGGCCTCAGACCATCGCAGACCCACCGTCCACGACGAGGGTCTGCCCGGTGATGAAGTCACTGGCGGAGGAACACAGAAACACCATCGAACCGAGCAAGTCTTGCGGCTGACCATCACGCTGCAGGGCACGGCTGACCAGGCTTGCGGATCTGGCGGCCTCTCCGGACCAATCCGGATGGGCCACGACGCCTTCGCTGCGGGTCAGTCCGGGCGCCAGGCAATTCACGCGAATGCCCTGCGCGCCCAGTTCGCGCGCGGCGGCGCGCGTCATCGAGATCACAGCCCCCTTGGACGCCACGTAATGCAGAAGGCCCGGCGTGCCCTTGATGGCGGTTCCGGAAGCGATGTTCACGATCTTTCCATACGATCGCTCCGCCATCAGAGGCACCGCTGCCTTCATGCATTCAAAGGTGCCTCGCACGTTGACGGCCATCACCTGGTCCCACTGCTCACTGGTGATATCGCTCATGCGGCACAGGCGCAACGCGGCAGACAGCGCTGCGTTGTTGACCAGAATATCCAGACCTCCAAAAGCCTGCACCGTCGCGTTCACCGCGGCCTGAACCTCATCGCGCCTGGTCACGTCGGCACGCAATGCGATCGCGCGTCCCCCCGACAGCCTGATGCGTTCGCACGCGCCCTGGGTATCGGACAGATCCACCAGCGCCACGCAGGCGCCTTGCGCCGACAGCGCACTGGCGAATGAAGCGCCCAGGCCCTGGGCCGCTCCCGTGATCAGCGCCACACGTCCGTCCAGCACACCGCGGCCAGAAGCCTCGGCGGTCACTGGCCGGATTCCTGTGTCCACTGTTTCCGGATGCGGTCCATGTTGTCACCCGCCCAACCCACGTCATAGCGCACGGTCTTGATGGACGACAGGGCCGGCGCGCCTTCCGGTGGCTTGACCTTGTTGTTCACCGGATTGCGGAACCCCACTCGGGCGTTCACTTCCTGCGGAAATTCGCTCAACAGGAAGTCAACGTACTGTCTGGCCGCTTCGGGATTCGGTCCGCCCTTGACGATGGAAGCGGCCCAGACGTTGACTGCGTTGTCTTCAGGCACGACGAATTCCAGCGGCTGCTTCCGCACGCTGCGCGAGTACAGGACATTCGACAACCAGAAGGCACCGATCGGTGCTTCACCTTGCTCCACCAGCGTGACCACCATGGGCGCCGACGGGGTGTACTGCTTGACGTTCGGGTTGAGTCCGCGCTGCCAGCCCCAGGCTTTCTCTTCGCCCAGCCGGAAGATCTGCGTCGCGAGCACGACGTAGCCGATCGCCGAGGTCTGCGGATTGGCCAGCGCGATCTGCCCCTTGAGCTCGGGGCGGAGCATCTCGTCCCATGTGTGTGGCGGCTTCACCCCCTTGGGCAACCGGTCGGCGTTCCAGAAGATGCAGGTGGTCAGCGCGTACCAGCCGTGCCAGTACCCTTTGGGATCGGAGAAGCCTGCCTTGATGGTGGCATCGTCCACCGACGCTGGCCGGTAAGACTGCAGCAGTCCTTCCTTGGCGAGGGCTTCGTGGAAATCCACCGGCGCGTCCACGAACACGTCGGCGCGCGGATTGGCCCTCTCGCTGCGTATGCGCGCAGCCAGCGTGCCCGCGGCCGGCACCGTCAGGACCTCCACGGCGATACCGGTGCGTCGCGTGAACTCTTCCGTGATGCGCCGCGTGATCTCCTGCTCCGGGATGACGGTATAGATCACCACCTTCTTCGGTGCCTGGGCCAGGGCGGCGAAGGGTGAGGTGGCCGCCACGGCGGCAAGGGTTCCAAGAAGCGCACGACGGTCGCTGTCCACGCTGTGGTCCTGATGATCCATGTCTTTCTCCGGTGTCGTGGTTTGCGTTTCAAGCGCGAGGCAGCAGGTGCAGGCGCTCGGTGGTCAGTTGCAGGTAAACGTCACCCTGGTGTACGCGACCCGCTGGCGAGGGGTCATCGACCATCCATTCCACGCCAGCCACCTCTACCCAATAGCGCGCCATGCTTCCAAGGAAACTGCGTCGACGCACGGTTCCTTTGATCACACCAGCCGAACCCAGCGTGTCGACCGACGTGATGCGCACCGCCTCGGGCCGCACCATCAACGTGGCGGCTCCGGTCATGCCACGTGTCTTGACGGGCACGGAAGTCCCACCGAGATTGACACTGTCGGCTCCGTTGACGGTCACGTCCATGAAATTCGCCAGCCCGATGAAGTCGGCGACGTAGCGGCTCGTCGGCGCGTAGTAGATGTCGTCGGGCGTGCCCATCTGTGCAACGTGCCCACGTTCCATCACCGCAATGCGGTCAGAGATCGACAGCGCCTCTTCCTGGTCATGGGTCACGAAGACCATGGTCTTTCCCAGCACCTTCTGCAACTTCACGATCTCTTCGCGCAAGCGCACGCGCAGCTTGGCGTCCAGGTTGGACAGCGGTTCATCGAGCAGCAACACCTCAGGGTCCACCGCCAGCGCACGGGCCAGCGCCACACGCTGCTGCTGGCCACCAGAGAGTTGATGGGGATGTTTCGATGCTTCCGATGACAGGCCCACGAGCTCCAGCATCTCGCCCACGCGTGCCTTCTTGCGATCGTCGGCGACGCCACGCATCTTCAATCCGTAGGCCACGTTGCCCGCCACACTGAGGTGCGGGAACAGCGCGTATTCCTGAAACACCATGGTCATTCGACGCTTGTTCGGCGCGAGCTCGTTCACCCGCTCTCCGCCCAGCAGAATGTCTCCCGAGTCCGGCGTATACAGCCCCGCGAGCAGTCGCAAAGTCGTGCTCTTTCCGCAGCCCGATGGGCCCAGCAAGGTGACGATGCTGCCCCGGGGAATGTCGATCGACACGTTGTCAACAGCCTGCAGCGCGCCCAGCCGCTTGCACAGGTTCTTGATCTGCACGTGGGGTTCGCCAGCCGCATCGGTGGCGAGCCGGATGTCGGTTTCATCGCATGAGGCCAATTCAAGATCTCGCATGTTCATCAGGAAACTCCTCTCATGGCCGGGGTCAGCCGACCTGCCAACAGCGCGGCGACGCCAACGCAGGCAAACGTCACCAGCAGCAGCAGGGTCGTAAGGGCGGCCGCACCGCTCCAGTTCGCTCCGCCGATCATCTGCAGAATGACGAAGGTCACCACCACATTGCCGGGTGCCACCAGGAACACCACGACGCTCACGTTGCTTACCGAACGCACAAAAGACTGCAGGAACGATGCCGCGAGGCTGCGCGTGAGCATGGGCGCGTAAACGTCGCTCACCAGACGCACCTCGCTGGCGCCCAGGTTGCGGGCGGCGTCCTCGATGCTCTTGTGGATCTGGGACAGTGCCGCGCTCGTGGCCTGATACGCCGTCGGCAGGTGCCAGAGTCCCAGAGCAAACACGATGATCCACATCGTCCCCGCGAGTTCGATGGGTGGGGCATTGAAGGCCAGCACGAAACCCACGCCAATGAACACCCCCGGCAGCGCGCCGGGCAACACCGCGAGGAAATCCACGAGGCGGCTACCCGGCAGGTTGCGGGAATGGATGAATGCAGCCACCTGCGCGAGCACGGCGGTGACAAGGCCTGCGAAGAAGCTCATCTTCAAGCTCGCCCAGATGGCATCGCCGTGATTCAGCGCCTCGCGCCAATGGCTCAGCGTGGGCGTCCAGTCATTGCCCCAGACCGCCACCAGACCCGCCAGGGCGATGCCGATGTACACGACGACGACGAGCAGGCATGCCACGCTGCAAATGGCGACAACAGCCCATTTCACCAGCGCGGGTGTGGCGATCTGATCGACATCGGAACCACGACCCGCCACGGTCACGAACGAATGGCGGGCATTCCACCAGCGACTGGCCACGAAAAGCGCCACAGTCGGCACCAGCAGCGCCGCCACCACCACCGCGGCAGCCTTCAGCTCCGCCAGCCCTTCCAGCAAAAACCAGGCCTCGGTCGCCAGCAAGGGGTAGTTGCCAGCGATGACCACCGCATTGCCGAAGTCAGCGAGCACGGTGATCGCGACGACGAGCATGGCGCCGACAAGCCCGGGCGCAGCCAACGGGATCGTGACAGTGGCCAGTGCGCGGCCCTCGGTCGCACCCAGCGTGAGCGCGGCCTGCTCAAGCCCGGGATGGATGCCTTCGAGCACGCCTTTGATGATCATCGTCGCCAAAGGGAAAAAGGCGATGGTCTGCGACAGCAGCAAGCCTTTCCAGCCAAAGATGTCCGGCGAAAAACCCAGCAGCTGATGACTGATCAGCCCCTGCCGCCCAAACATCAGGATGTACGCAAATGCCACCATGAACGGCGGCGCGAACAGCGGCAACATGCTGGTGAAGCGGAAAACCCGGCGCAGCGGGATGTCGCGTCGCGTCAGCGCGAAGGCGAACACCGCGCCCAGCAGGGTGGCACACGCCGTGGACAGCAGCGTGATGACCAGACTGTTGCGGGCTGCCGTCAACCAGCGTGGCCGACTCAGCACATCGCGATAGTCCTCAAGTCCGGGGTAGGCAAGAACCTTCCAGGTCGGGTAAATGACGAATGCCAGCAGGACAGCGAGCAGGATGGCCATCAGGAAGACCATGCCCGGCTCAACGCGCATTCGCCGCCCGCGCGTCGCGGGCCGGGCCAGTGCGGTCGACATGGTCACTGGCCCGATTCCGTGCGCCACTGTTTGCGAACGCGGTCCATGTTGTCCGTCGCCCAGGTGTTGTCATAGGCCACCTGCTTGATCTCGGCCAGCGAGGGGGCTCCCGCAGGCGCCGCCACCTTCGGGTTCAAGGGGTGCCGGAAACCGAGTGTCGAATTGATCTCCTGGGGATACTCGCTCAGCAGGAAGTCGATGTACTTCCGGGCGCCCTCGGTGTTGGGCCCCCCCTTGATGATGGACGCCGCCCAGATGTTGACCACATTCGGTGATGGCACGGCGAAGTCCAGCGGCTGCTTTCCGTTCACCTTGGCATTGAGCACGTCCGCCAGCCAGAAGGCGCCGGCCGTGCCTTCACCTTGGGCCACCAGCGACACGGTGAGCGGTGCGGAGGGTGTGTACTGCTTGACGTTCTTGTTCAGTTCGCGCGTGTACGCCCAGGCCTTCTCTTCTCCGGAACGGAAGATCTGGGTCGCCAGCAACACATAGCCAATGGCCGATGTCTGCGGGTTGGCCAGAATGACATGGTCCTTGTAGGCCGGCTTGAGCAGATCGTCCCAGCTCGACGGCTTGCCCACGCCCTTGGTTGCCATCTCCTTGTTGAAACGGTCGGTGTTCCAGAAGATGCACGTGGTCATGGCGTACCAGCCTGTCCAGGCACCTTGCGGGTCGGCATACCCGGCCTTGAGTGCGTCCGCCGTCACCAGAGGCGACTTGTACAACTCGATCAGGCCATCCTTGGCCAGCGCCGCGTGGAAGTCGACCGGCGCGGCGGCAAATACGTCGCCCCGTGGCCGGTCTTTTTCGCCACGGATGCGGGACGCCACGGTGCCCACCGCGGGCACATTCAGCACCTCGACCTGAATCCCGGTCCGTTTCGTGAACTCCTCGTTGATTCGTCGGTTGACTTCTGCGTCCGGAATGACCGTGTAGACCACGATCTTCTGTGGCTGTGCCACTGCCGGGGGAACTCCCCCTCCGAGAAGAGAGATCGCGGCCAGGGAAAACAGTGCCAGGCGGCGTGCTGTGTGAGTCTTCATTCTTGTCTCCATGTTTGCTTGATGTGGTTTCCGATGACCTGTTGTTACTTGGCCAGCACCCCGTGGTCATGGGTTCGGGGTATCCCGGTGGCACGTCTTCGCACGGTGAAATCCGAGAGTCGGAACTCCCGGGTGAGCGCCCAGTAGTCGAGCAGGCGCCACGGCGATGTCAACGTGACACGGTTGCGCGCGTTCTTGTACCAGTTCTTCACACCAGGATGTGCCCACACCATGTCGCGGTGCAGGTCATCCAGTTGCTCGTTGTACTGATCGTGAATGTCGCGCCTGACTTCCATCGACGAAATGCCTGTCTCGATCATCTCCCGCAAGGCCTGCTGGATGTAGCGCACCTGGCACTCGAAGTGAAAGATCGCGCTGCCGCCGTGCGCCAGATTCGTGCCCGGCCCGAAGCTGACGAACAGGTTGGGGAAACCGGGAACGTTCATGCCGAGGTGGGCACGCGGATCGTCATCGCCCCATATGTCACGGATCGACACGTCGTCTTTGCCACGGATGTCCATCGGCCACAACACCTTGCTCGCCTGAAAACCTGTGGCAAGCACCATGACGTCGATCTCGTGACGCGTCCCATCGCGCATCACGATGGCATTGGCCTCCACATGGTCGATGGCGCCCGTCTCGAGCCGCACATTCTCGCGCCGGAGCATGCGATACCAATGGTTGTCGCGCAGCATGCGCTTGCCGTACGGAGGGAACGTTGGCGTGCACTTGGCGATGAGATCGGGGCGCCCTTCGAGCTCGGTATGGATGTGCTGGACCAGTCGCTCACGCATCTGGTCATTCTGTGCATTCAGCGATCGTTCAGGGTGTGGCCAGGACGGGTCCACCTTGAGCTGCGAATGGAAGCCGTCCGAAGAGGCCCAGTACAACTGGAAGCGCAGCCACTGGGACAGAAACGGAACGTTGTTCAATGCCCAGCGCATGCCATCGGTGACCTTGCGGTGGTAATTGGGGTTGTTCATCGCCCAGTGCGGCGATCTCTGAAACACGGTGAGACTGGCCGCGGCCGGTGCGATCGCGGGGCCTGCCTGCATGCCACTGGCACCCGTGCCGATCATGGCCACGCGCTTGCCATCGAGTTCGACATCGTGACGCCATTCGGCGGTGTGGAACCTGGGCCCGGCGAAGGCATCGATACCGGGAACCGGCGGCACGGCAGGACGGTTGAGCAAGCCGACAGCCGTCACAAGCACATTGCAATCCATATGCCCTTGTTCGTCCTTGAACTGCAACCGCCAGCGCGAGGAGGATTCATCGTAGGCAGCCCGCTCGACCTCGACACCGAAACGGATGTGCCGGCGCAGGTCGTATCGCGCCACGGTGTCCCGGATGTACGCGAGGATCTCGGGTTGCTTCGAAAAATGGTGTGTCCAGTCGTTGTTCGGATGGAACGAGTACGAATAGAAGTGGTTGGGTGTATCGACCGCGCAGTCGGGATAGGTGTTCTCCAGCCAAGTGCCGCCCACATCGGCGTTCTTTTCCAGAATCACGAAGGGAATGCCCTGTTCGATCAGGCGGATTCCCATGCAGATGCCGGAAAACCCCGCACCGATGACCACCACGCGGAAGTCCTCGAGCTGTGTCAAGGGGGGCCGCTCGCGCCAAGGTACGCTGCGTTCATCCCGGCCACCGAACTGCATTTCCTCCATCAACAGTGGCAGGTATTCGTCGGACACCGGCTGGCCCACACCCGCGCTCATGAGCCGCTTGAGCAGCGCGGGTTCCGTGACCGACGGAGCCTTGCGACCCTCATGGGCATACGCCTTGAGCGTCGCCACCAGACGGCTGCGGATCTCCTCCTTCAATTCGACGGGAACCCGCTCCATGAAGCTCCATGGCCCATCGATGTAAGGCGCCACCCTGTCCAGCAGCGCAAGATCCCCTGTTAGCTGCACCAGCACCATCAGCAGCGGGGCGATATCGGCCTCTTCCAGCGAGGCACGCAGCAACGCCTCGTCCTTGACTGCCTTCTTGAAGTCCGCACCTTGCATTCAATGTCTCCTTTGGCGCCGGATGATGCAGCGCGAGCGCCGGCCGGAAAAGCAACTTTGCGTGATGGCCCCCTTCAACAAATCTGATGCACACGCGAAAGACCCCAGACCACAATAAGGCGCATCACATCAACACCGGATCCATACACACATGGCAACCATCGAGACAAGGGGCGAGCTGTTCAACGTGGCACTGGACGGCCCTGCAGGCGCGCCAGCGATCATGTTGTCCAACTCAGTCGGCACCACTCTGAACATGTGGGACGGCCAGCTGCAGAACCTGGTCGAGCGGTTTCGTGTCGTGCGCTACGACGTCCGTGGACAACACAAGGCCAGCCGTGCCACGGGTGAATTCACGCTCGAGCAACTCGGCAGGGACGCCATCGCATTGCTGGATGAACTGGACATCCGCAGCGCCCACTGGTGCGGCGTGTCCATGGGCGGTGTCATCGGCCAATGGATCGCGATCCACGAGCCGTCGCGCCTCAGGAGCCTCGTGCTGGCCAACACCGCGCCCTATCTGGGCCCACCTCAGAAGTGGCAGGACCGCATCGAAAGCGTCCGGAAAGGCGGCACGGCATCCATTGCCGAGGCCTCCGTGCTGCGCTGGTTCACCGAGCCGTTTCGCCAGTCGCACCCTGCCACGGTGCAGGCCGCCAAGGAGCAGTTGATCGGAACGCGCGACAGTTGCTACATCGGTTGCGCGGCTGCGTTGCGCGATCTGGATCTGCGAGCGCAGGTTGAACGCATCGCCGCACCCACGCTGATCATCGGCGGGACCCATGATCTGGCCACCCCCATCGCCGATTCCCATTTTCTCCACGCGAGCATCAAGGGCTCCAGGCTGATTGAGCTCAATGCGGCGCATTTGTCCAACATCGAGCAGTGCGAAGCCTTCAACCTCGCACTCCACGAATTTCTTCCAGAGGAATGCACTTGAAAGTCCAGCAACTTTTTGACCTCACGGGCCAGGTGGCCTGGGTGACAGGCGCCGCCAGCGGCCTGGGTTTCGCCATGGCGGAAGGGCTTGCAGAGGCTGGCGCACACGTGGTGCTGGCCGACCTGAATGCCGACGGAATTCAGGCTGCAGCAGACACCTTGCGCGATGCCGGGCACTCGGCCGAAGCGATGGCGCTGGACGTCAGCGACCTGCAGGCGGTCGAGGCCGCGAGCGCAAGGATCCTGGCCACGCATGGCCGGCTGGATGCGGCATTCGCGAATGCGGGAGTCTCGGCCGGCCCCGGACCGCTGACAGGCAAAGGACACATCGACGACCTGGACGCAGCGGACTGGGAACGCGTGCTGCGTATCAACCTCACGGGCGCGACCTTCACAGTGAAGGCTGCGGCCAGGGTCATGCGCCCCCGTGGGCAAGGCCGCATCGTCGTCACCGCATCCACCGCTGGATTTCGCGGTGATGGCATGGTGGGATACGCCTATGTGGCGGCCAAGTCGGCGGTGGTCAACATCGTTCGCCAGGCTTCGATCGACCTGGCGCCAGACAACGTGCTGGTCAACGGGATTGCGCCAGGTCCTTTCCGAACAGCCATCGGTGGTGGCCGCATGCACCAGAAAGAAACCCAGGATCTTTTCGCCAGCCGCCTGCCACTGAAGCGGGTCGGCCATCCGCATGAGATCAAGGGGGCCGCCGTGCTGCTCGCCTCCGAGGCATCCAGCTTCATGACGGGAAGCGTAATCCACGTCGACGGCGGCGCGCTGGCTTGGTGAAGGAGCATCTTGCTGTGAGCGGGGAATAGAGTCGTTTACTCAGGGTGTGCGAAACCCGCGCCCCTGCTGGGCCTGTTACGCGACGCTTCCGTTGTTTCGCTTACTGGCGCTACGGGCGTCCTGTGCTGCTTAGCAAAACACTCTCGATGCAGCAAAACATGGTCGCTTACTGCATTGTGGCTGCATCACAGTGGAGGCCAGCCGCTCCGGTGCTGGCAGCCACCAGCACGCCCACCATCACGACGGCAGCCGCCAAGCCCCCCCCGAACGGGGCCAAAGACCTGACCGATGGTGGACAGAAGGTCCTCGGCCATTCGACTGCGCTCGAGCGCAATGCCCATGAGCGTGAAGAACGGGATGGCAAGTAGCCTGTCGTTAGTCGTGATGCCGAACACACGCAACGGGAGCGCCTGCAAGATTGGCCGACAACCACGCGCACATGGTCGCGTCAGCACGAAACGCTAAGGGTTTTCACGATTTGGCCCCAATGTGAGGGGTGTCTACGTAGAATCATGATTTTGGTGCTCGCCATGCGTTTCGCAGCCTAGATGGGCACGGCATTTGCCGCGCTGCTAGGGTACACAGTGGCTGACTTTTGTTCGAGTCGCTCAATGCCTTTCCAGTACTTCCAACAGCTCTACTCAGAATTCGAATCCGTCAAGGGCTCTCAGCGGGACCTTCCAACCGGTCGCCTCAGCGACCCTGTTGCCTACGTGATTCGCAAGGCGATTCTGTCAGGAGTATTGAAGCCTGGCAGCAGCATCCCGGAGCGGGTCCTTGCTCAGGAACTCAACGTCAGCAGGACGCCGGTCCGCGAGGCCCTGTTCGTTCTGCAAGGTGAAGGCCTGGTCCATCTGCGGCACAACCGTACAGCTCAGGTGGCGCACTTTTCTCAGGACGATTTGCGTCGGGTGTACTCTCTCCGCGGGCTTCTGGAGGGGTTTTCTGCAGAATGTGCCGCCAGCAATCCGGACCGCTCAAACGTGCCCAAGGTGGAACATTCGTTGCGGCGCTATCTGAAGCTGAATGAACAGTCCACGCCCATCGAGCAGGCGCAGGCTGACTTGGAGTTTCACGAATCGATCTTGGATGCGGCCGGTAGTCAGTTGCTCTACACGATTACTCGTCAGGTGCTGGCCGTTACCATCACGCACCGCTCACGGTACGCATACACCCCGGAGCAACTGCAAGAGGCGCAGACTCAACACGAGTCCATCTACTCTGCCATCAACAAGGGCGACTACGCGCTAGCGAAGTGGCTCATGGCTCAGCACGTCGACAAATCGAGCTCGCTGGCGTCGATGCATCTCTCGGACGCAGACCCGCTGGCCTCTGAAGTCAACATTCCAAAAACCAGGGCCCGAAAGCCCCGCGTTCAGTTGGAACCTAGTTGATAGCTGCGGTCGCTGGCCACTTTGCGACGCCACTCAAGGTCGATGTCCACCGTTTCCCACGAAGCGAGGGTGGCAATCGCGCGCTCGTACAGAGGCAGCGCGAGCTGAACAGCTCGCGGCGGGCGAATTCGCTCGATGCTCCAACGCAACTTTTCCTTCGCGCCGTCAGGCGTAAAGATGCCTTTGCGGACCCAGTCCACCGCCAACCAGTCGAAGATGTCCAGGAACGAGAGGCCATCCGCTGCTGAAAGGATGTCAGCTTCGTCGCCACCGCCAATTTCATGGCGCAGCACCAATCGCCGTACCTGACGAATGAACGGCTCGCCGCCCTCGGGTCGCTGCTCTCTCAACCACTTCTCAATGAAATCCGCAGAACGGATGGAGTGTGCAAACAGATAGTCAGGGTCGTCAAATCCCGCATCCGGTGTACCTGAGGGCCCGCCTGGGAAGAATCGCTCCGCATCGTGAGTAATAGCCGCCAACTTCAGCGCTTCCGAGGCAGCACCATTGGTGAGCTCAATCACCCAGTAGCGCGTATTGAACAAGTGCTCGAGTTGATAAAAGCCGTCAAGCCATTTGGTGGCTTCCAACTCGAGCTGCGTGAAGCTGGGGTCCGCGTAACGTCCGCGCACAGACGGATTCATGCATTCACTCCTGGCTGTTGGGCTTTGGCCCGTTCCATCGCGCGCCACACCGCTTCTGGAGTGATGGGCAACGAAGAGATTTCGACACCTTGGTCGCTGAGCGCGTCGCAAATGGCATTGACGATAGCGGCGCCAGGCGGAATGGTGCCCACCTCACCCACACCCCGAACGCCGTACGGTGTGACCGGCGAAGGGACTTCAGTGTGAAGCATGTCGATGGGTGGTACGTCCGCCGCGATGGGGACAAAGTAGTCCAGCATCGAGCCGCTGACCAACTGGCCAGTCTCCTCGTCATACCGAAGCTCTTCGCCCAATGCCGCCCCCAGACCTTGAACCAGCGCGCCTCGCACTTGCCCGTCGACCACCTTGGGGTTCACGACCACGCCGCAGTCATGAACGATGATGAACCGTTCAATCTGGAACTCCCCAGTGATGGGGTCGACGGCAACCACTGCCGCGGCCGCGCCGAAGGCGAAGGCTGCGTCTGGCGGTTCGTAGTGCGACGTAGCCTCGAGGCCCGGCGATTCATCAGCAGGAATTCCCTGACCAACGATGGCACGCGTGAAAACCTGCGATAGAGGCACACTTTGGGTGGACCCTGATTTGAAGCGCACAATGTCGCCATCAACGCACAGTTCGTCGGCCGAGGTCTCCAAAGTCCAGGCCGCCAGTCGCAGCATCTTGGCCTGGAAGACCTGTGCCGCCTCTCGCACAGCTCCCGCCACCGCAATCAGAGTGCGCGATGCGAATGCACCGGTGTTCAGGGGAGAGGTCGCAGTGTCACCGGAGTGAACGCAGATGTGCTCGTAGTCGATGCCAAGGGCCTCAGCGCAAAGCTGTGCGATTGCGGTCTCACCACTCTGACCTATGGAAGACACGCCGGTGTAAACATCAACGCCGCCAGAACGGTTGGCGCGTAAGGTCACGCTTTCATGCGCGCCGAACTGCGACCCACGTTTGGCAAGAAAGCGGGCACTGGCGTAGCCAGTTCGTTCCACGAATGACGAGAATCCAATGCCTACGATGCGGCCATCTGCTCGGGGCACCCGCGGAGCCATTCGATGTGCTTCGTAGGAAACAGCTTCAGCCGCCATGCGCAGGGACCGAGGATAGTCCCCACTGTCGTAGACAGCACCACTGGGGGTAGTCCAGGGAAGGTCCTGCGGCTGCAGCAGATTCTGCATCCGCAGGTCGAACGGGTCTCTGCCCATCTTGCGTGCCATCCGGTCAACCAGCACCTCAAGAGCGAAGTTGACCTCGGGCTGGCCGTAGCCGCGGTAAGCACCGACAGGGGTTTTGTTGGTCAGAACCACCTCTCGTGTGACAGACGCATCGGGCACTTTGTAGGGGCCCGTAAACACCACACTGGCAAGCTGCGCCGAGCCGAAAGGCGAGTTCCAGCCACCGATGTCCGTCACGTAGTCGTTGATGATTCCGGTGAAGTTGCCGTCTTCGTCGGCGGCCAGGCGGAACCGATGCACCGACTCACGGCCATGCGTGCTGGCACGGAAATGCTCCATGCGGTCTTCAATCCACTTGACTGGCCGACGCAGAATCATTGCATGCAAGCAGGCGAGCACGTCCTCAGGAAATGCGCCGAGCTTCTGACCAAATCCACCACCTACATCTCTGGCAATCACCTGAATGCAAGACTCCGATAGACGCAAGGACTCAGCAAGCTGCTTGCGCACCAGATGCGGCGTTTGAGTGGACAAGTACACCAGCAGCTCACGCGCACCCGGGCGCCAGGAGGCCACGATGCCACGCGTTTCCATCGGAAGGGGGGTCACCCGGTTGATGCGCATCGTGTCTTCGATGATGTGAACGGCCTCTTGCATGCGGGCGGTTGCATCGCCAGCAGCGTCCGTTTGCCGCGCCATCAGATTCGATTTCATGGAACCTGGGTGGAGTACCGGCGCGCCCTTCTCCAACGAGTCAAGTGCGTCACTCACGTGGGGCAAAGGTTCGTAATCGACGTCGATTAGCTCCAGCGCGTCTTCCGCCACAGCTCGGCTTGTCGCGACGACGCTGACAACAGGTTGCCCCTCATACAAGGCTACGTCTTGTGCAAGAGCATAGTAAGGAAGACTAGGCGCATTGGGCACCGGCCGCAGAACGGTGAGTGGGTCGCTGAGGTCGCGTACTGATTTGGCTGTGAGGATGTGGCGCACGCCTGGCAGCGCGAGAGCCGCCTCCGTATCCACAGAGCGGATTCTCGCGTGCGGGAATGGGCAACGAAGCACCGCCATCTCGAGTTGATGCGCGTACTGAACATCGTCGACGAACTTGCCATCTCCTCGCAGCAACCGTTCGTCTTCCTTGCGCGGCATGCTCTTGCCGAAGGCGCGAGCAGCGGGAGAACCGTGGTCGTGTCCTTGAACCCCAAGCTCCTTGCGAAGCTCAGGGTGCATACGTGCATTCATACCAGCTCCTTCGCGACCGACTGGGGGTTGGCCGCCACGGTTTCCTGAAGGTACTCGTGTATTGCACTGATGATGTTTTCGTAGCCGGTGCACCGGCAAAGGACGCCGCTGATTTCTTCTCTGATTTCATCCCGCGACAGCATCTCTCCGCGCTCAACGATGCTGGTTGCCAACATCAGAAATCCGGGTGTACAAAAACCGCATTGCAGAGCATGGTGCCGGTGGAAACTGGCTTGCAAGCCATTCAGCTTGTTGTCAACCGCGAGCGACTCTACAGTTCTCACGCATGCTCCCTCAAGTTGAGGAGCAAGCATCAAACACGACTTCAGCGCTATGCCGTCCACTTGCACGGTGCACATTCCGCATTTGCCTTGCTCACACCCAACATGGGTTCCTGTGTTCCCTAGACGATGTCGCAGAAAGTCTGCAGCGTGCATTCGCGCAGGCGCTGTTGCCGTCACGGCTTCTCCGTTGACAGTCAAGCTGATGGGTATCTCTTCGTTCATGGCAGGGTAAAGGTTGGTCAGGGTCGCCTGGCGTACTCAGATGTTGAAATCAGGTCAATCGCCACAGCAGCACCAAGCCGACTGCGAAGGTGCCCAAACTCCCCAATGCGGTAAGACGTGACCAGAAGAGCAGCGCTCCCTCCATAGAAGGAGATTGACGCGGCGCCACACGATGAGGGGCTACGATTTGTGCAGGAACAGCAGCTTGGCTGCCGGATTGCGATGAGGAAGCGGATGGCGTCGAGTCCACGCTTCCAGTCGTAGGCGCAGCATCTACGGCAGCAGCAGCCTTCTTCTCATCGCCTTCGCTCAGCACGCGTTCAAGCTGCCTGGCAAACTCCGCAGTCATCTTCTCGGCCTGCTTCGCGACCACTTTCTGACCAAGGCTTCCAAGCGCTCCGCCGAGCGCAACTTCACCCGTCACTGTGACCGCAGTTGCCCGTCCCTCGTCGACCGAAGCCAGCGTCACACTGTTGGTGCTCCGGAAGTTGCCGATGGCCCCGCGTACAGCCTTACCGATGGAAGTAAATCCCATCGACTGCTGCTCCACACGCTCAGTGATTTGAACCCGCGCTTGGAACGTGGCCGTCATCGGACCCACGCGTTGGGCGAGCACCACGTCAAGGCTATCTGCATCAATGACGTCCGCCTTCTGCAGGCCGGGCATGCACCACGCGACACGGTCGAATTGAGAAAAGAAGTTCCAGACGGTCGCGATGTTCTGTGCCACCTGGAAGGATTGTTCGTACTTCAAAACTGAATCTCCCTAGTGCACCACAGGCGCGCATGTGCGCAACGCCTTTAGGGCACGTTCAACATAGACAGGCGCCAAGTGGGCCCTGTACTCCGCGCTGGCCCGGAAGTCGCTCGCGGGGTCAATGACGTTGCCGACAGCAGCGGCGGTGCGTGCAATCACCTCGTCGCTCAGGGTGGTTCCCTCTGCGATTTCCATCAACGCGTGGGCAAGCACCGGCGTCTCGGAGAGGCCGCCGAGACCGATGCGCACGTTCTGCCATGTGCCGTCATCCTTTTGGTCACCAACCACCGCGACTGAAAGAACGCAGAAATCGCCGTGACGGCGCACGACCTCCATGAACGCATGATGACGCGGTGCGGGCGGAATCTCTATCCGCGTGAGCATCTCGTCGGGTTCAATGGCTGCAGCGTAGGGACCGTCATAAAAGTCCTCCATGGCAATCTCTCGAGAACCGTTGGGCCCATGAACGTGTAGACGCGCGTTCAGCACAAGGCATCCCAAAGGCATCTCGGCGCTGGGGTCCCCATGCACCAGGCTACCGCCCAAGGTTCCACGGTTGCGCACCTGACGGTCTGCAACGTGCCGAATCATCGTGGACAGCAGAGGTAGGCGCTTGGCGACCAATTCCGAATGCTCGACCATGGCATGGCGCGTAAGAGCACCAAACACAATGTCGTTTCCACGGGGCTCAATGACTGACAGTCCGGGAATCGCGTTGACATCAATCAACGCGGTGAGTCGCCATAGGCGCATGTTCAACATGGCCACAAGGTTCTGACCACCCGCGAGGACGCGAGCCTCGCCTGGCTCGTACTCCGAAAGTAGCTGCACCGCCTCTTCGACTGAAGTCGCGCGGTGATATTTAATCGGCGCGGATTTCACGCTGCTCCCTTGGCTCCAGTTGCGGCTGGCTTTGCAATTTGATTACCTGCCATACGTGCAAGGACGTGACCAATCGGCGAGCGCGACTTTCCGACGATGCTCTGGGCCGCCTTACGACTCCAGACGGTTTCCGGCCGAACTTGAAGCACCCGGACATTGCCGTTCACGTCGACGGCCCACTCGATGTCTTGAGGCGCACCGCGACGGCGCTCGATGTGCTTGGCCAGCTCTGCCAGCGCAAGCACGTGAGATTCCTCCAGGCAAGACACGCCAATCCTGGCCTCTTCGATAGGCAGGACGGCGACACCCTGACTGGGGTCGAATCGGTACTCCTCGCGCTGGTCGCTGCGCTTGCGCTCCACGATTTCGAGCGTGACTTTGTCCACCATGAAGCGCGACGGCGTGATGTCGCCTTTCACCACGCCTTCACCAAGACCCCACACGGCCTCCATGGCGACCTTGGAACGGTCGCCGTTGAGCGGGTTGAGGGTGAACATCACCCCAGCAGCGCGGGCTTGGACCATTTGTTGAATGCCGACGCACATGCCGAAGTCGCCACGGGAGATGACAGCCTGTCCATCCACGCGATACGACAGCACTGCCTCGCCGAACATTCCCACCCAGCACTGACGGACGTGGTGCAAGACGGACTCGATGCCACACACCCACAGGAACGTGTCGTACTGTCCGGCGAAGCTCGCACCCGCCAGGTCCTCCGACTCTCCGCTCGAGCGCACTGCGACCGGAACGTCCTTCACACCCGTGCGACGTTCAAGCTCAGCGTACGCCTCGCGGATGTCTGCTTCCAGTTGAGCAGGCAGGGGAGCGTTCAGCACCCCGGCAATCAAGGTTTTCGTTTCGGACTTGATGTCTTCCAGCGCCATCTTGTCAGCCGCGGCACTGACGCGCCGCGCTTCTTCGCTCAGCCCGGCGTCATCCATGAAGCTGCGATAGGCGGTGGTGGTGATGCCAAAGCCTGGTGGGACGGAGAAGCCGCTGGCGGTCATCTCACCGAGGCTCGAGAACTTGCCACCCAGAGCCGGATGCCCGTTTGCAATGGGGTCATCCAGCCAGAGCACGAAGGGAGCTGCTGCACTCATGCTTGCACCGCCTTTTCCAGCACGCGAACCGTGCCTTCGGTTCCGTCAACCTCGATGAGGTCGCCGGTAGAAACGTTCACCGTGGCGAAGCCGGTACCCACGACTGCCGGCAGCCCGTACTCACGAGAGATGATTGCCGTGTGAGCCATCATTCCGCCAACGTCGGAGACGGCGGCCGAGATGCGTTGGAAGACCGGGGCCCAACTAGGCGCCGTGATGCGGCACACGAGGATTTCTCCGTCTTGCACATCGTAGAGCTGCTCGGACTCGGTGATAAGACGTGCGCGCCCTGTCACCTTACCCGCAGATGCTGCGATGCCTCGCAGCACGCCGTCTTCTGCCGTGTCGCCGCCGAGCCATTGTTGAATGGTCTCTTGGGTGATGCCCCAGAGCATGATGGTGAGTGGCTCCGTGATGGACTCCGGTGGCACACCCAAGGCCGGCGGAGGCGACCATTTGGCCAGCGCATCCCGAATCTTGCGGCGCTTCTGGATGATGGGGCGCCAGTAGACCTCGCCACGGGGAGGCGTTCCGACCGCCCAACCAATAATCATGTCGTAGAGCGCGTCGTACACCTCGTGGCGGTGCAGATAGAAGATGTCCTCCTTGTCGTCGAAGAACTTGTGCGCGACGAACACTTCGCCGAGCTCACGGACTTTCTCCCAGAAGAGGGAGTGGTGCCAGTGTTCGACGAAGAAGTTGTGGTCTTCGACGTAAGGGTAGACGGTGCGTGCGAGCTTGACCAGACCGTCGAAGGCCTCGCGGTCATCTTCCGTGGGAAGAAGCTCGCGGTATTCCTGGGTCACGCGGGTTCGCGTCTCGATGATTTTGTCGAGAGGGCGACGGATGTCCTCGCCACGGCGCAGTGCCTCGATGTAGCTGCGCAAGGCGGTGAAAGGCAAGCGGGGGTCCGTCATCCAGACGGCGTCAGAGTGCGTGTAGCCCACGCCCGTCGAGAACCAGAACCAGGGATTGCGCGATTCTTCATACGCAGCCAGCCAGGCGGCGCCGCTAGGAAGCGCGCCAACAGCCTTCAACGCCGCAGCCGGGTCTAAGTTGTCCAGCAACGCCCCGTCCACCGACAGCTCGATTGCGCGCGCTGCCAGCTTGCGCAGCTCGTCGTCGGGGCGGAAGAGCAGGATGTCGATGCCAGAGACCATGTCAGTGATGGTCTGGTCACTGATGCCCGGGAACGCTTGCTGGCAGAACTCGCGGAACGTCAGGTAGGCGCCATAGCCGAGGTTCAGCATTTCGAAGTGGTACGAACCCATCTCGAAGAGGTTTTCAATGAGCCGGTTGTACGAGCTCAGCAGGTCGTGCGATGAGTAGATGCCGCGGTGACCGTAAACGTTTTCCTCAGGCTCGAACTCCGGCAGCGGCTTGAACTGAATCTGCTTCAGGCGTTCGATGCAGCCGTTGGCCTTCTTCTTCCATTCAGCATAGATGGTGTCCCAGTTCTCGTAGTAGTGACCAGCACGCTCGTTGAAGAGCTCTGCGCGGCGCGCCACTTCGGCGGGGTCGTCGATGGAGTTCGGGCTGACGTAGAGGTACCCATTGATGATGCGCTGGTCGATGCCCATTGCCACCGGAATGGGCCATACCTTCGTGGTCATCTGGCTAGCTGCCACCCACCAGTTCTCCGTCATGATGGTGTCGAAGGGGTACAGCGGCTCCGGGTTGTGCATGCCATCGAAGTACCAAAGCTTCTGCTCCTCTACCGAGCGGCGCTCTTCGCTGATGTGAGCGTAGTAGGGGTAGAGCTCCTGCCAGCCCTCGGCGCCAGGGGGGGTCGCCACGTCAAATGGGCTTTGGAATCGGCGCTTGGCGCTGGGGGTCGTGTTGTTCTGCACTGCCATTTTGTGTCCTGTAAATACCGTTGCATGAGCAAAAGTGTGACCACATTCGCCGACACCTGAGTCGGCGGCCGTGGCCGGTGGTCGTATCGCATGTTGCGACGCTGTCTCCATGCAAATGGTATACCAACTAACAAGTTGCGCAGTAGGGAAAGTCCTAGGAGGTATTATCCCTTACAACCTTCCATTGCTTTTAAAAGTTGACGAAAAAATTTGACGCGAGCATAACTTATTGTTTTTAAAGGATTTTATCTTTCGATCTTGTGCGATGTATTGCTGAAGCCACGAACGACAGGCACGCAGATTGCGTAGCGTCGGCAGGCAGGCCCGGTTTCAACCCTACTTGGTGCATTCATTTTGGCATACCATTTGGCGCGAATCGTTTTGGTGCCGATGAGGCGGAGATAGGCCTCCAAGGCATTGAATGCACCTGAAAGGTGCGCTGCCCAACGGTCGTCAACCTAGGTTGCCGGCTTCATCAACCGCAAAAAAAGGACCTCGTCATGTCTTCTAAGATTCAAGTGCCCACTACCCAGACGGTGATGCCAGGCGCGAGCGCCGCTGGCACACATCGAAGGGCTGTGCTCAAGGCCGCGGCCGCGGCCGCGATGCTTTCTGCCGGAGCACCACTCGCTTTCGCACAGGGGGCCCCCAACTCCGTGCGAATTGGCTGGGCCATCTCAAAGACGGGCGCCAATGCCGGCGGCGTCTCTGCCTCCATCTCGGGCAACTACCGGCTGTGGGTTAAAGAAGTGAATGACGCGGGCGGCATCATGCTCAAGGCGTTCAACAAGCGCGTTCCAATCGAGGTGGTTGAGTACGACGACCGCTCAAGCACCGAAGAAGCTGTGCGCTACACCGAGCGCCTTATGTCCCAAGACAAGGTGGACTTCGTGCTGGCTCCATGGGGCACGGGCAACAACCTCGCCGCTGCGCCGACCTACGAAAAGCACGGGTACCCCCTGCTGGCAGTGGCCGCTCTGCCGGCCGATGCGACCGCGCTGGTGAAACGCTGGAAGCACGCCTTCTTCTACGAAGGCGATGCCATCCCTTATGCCGAGGCGCTGCTGGACGTTCTGGCCGCCAAGCGCAAGGAAGGCCTGATTGGTGACACGGTCGCCATGGTCAACATCGCCGACAGCTTCGGTGTGGAAGCCGCCAAAGCCGCGCGCGCCGCCATCAAGAGCCATGGCTTCAAGCTGGTATACGACAACACCTATCCCATTGGTGTTCAAGACGTGACGCCCATCATCAACGAAATCAAGAGCAAGAACGCCGACTCTTTCATCGCGTTCTCCTATCCGCCCGACACCTTCCTACTCACGGAACAGGCCAAGGTTCAGGGACTGAACCCGAAGGCGATGTACCTTGGCATCGGCACCGCGCTGCCCGCGTATGGCCAGAAGTTTGGCGCCGACCTGGAGGGTGTGATGGGGCTCGGGGGTGTGGACTACGGCAGCCCCGTCATTCAGAGCTACTTCAAACGTCACAAGGACCTGACGGGCTACGAACCGGACCGCTTCACCGCACCCCTGGTGTGGGTCTCGCTGCAGATGCTCCAGCAGTCCATCGAGCGGGTTGGCAAGGTCGACCGTGCTGCCGTCACGCAAGAGCTGCGCAATGGCAGCTTCGAGACCATCTTCGGCACGGTGAAGCTGCAGAACCAGATTCTTCGTGACCTGTTCTACGTCGGCCAGTGGCAGAACGGCGAGTACTACGGTGTCGCGCCCATCTCGAAGAAGGGCGCCAAGCCCATCGTGATGCCCAAGCCCGCCTGGAAGAAGTCCTAAGCGTCCCTCACTTCGTCGCCTGCCCAAGCCGCTTGTTCGCAGGCTTGGGCAGGCAGAAAGACTTCGATGAACTTTGTTGACGTGCTGCTGACGGGTGCGACCCTTGGAGGTCTATACGCGCTCGTGGCGATGGGGCTGACTCTGCAATATGGGGTCGCTCGCATCATGAACCTGTCGTACGGTGAATTCCTCATCGGGGCAGCCTTTATCGCCTGGCTTGTGTCAAAGCTTGGCCTATCGCCTCTTTGGGGACTGCTGCTCGCAGTGCCTCTGGGATTCGGCGTTCAATGGTTGGTTTACCGCGTTCTGATGGTGCCGCTGGTCAAGCGCACCGGAGCTGGGCCTCAGTTGGAAGTGGACTCAATCCTTGCCACATTTGGTTTGCTTTTCATTGTGCAAGGGCTGATGCTTTTGCAGTTCACGGGCAACTACCACAGCTACAGCTATCTGGCTGAACCCGTGCAGATTCTCGGTGGAACCGTCGCTGCAAACCGCTTGCTCGTCCTGTGCGTCGCGGCAGCCGCGGCTGCTGGCCTGTTTCTGTTGCTCAACCGTACGCGCGTAGGAACCTCTGTCCGGGCGGTTGCGGTATCTCCTCAGTTCGCTCCTCTGGTGGGAATCAACGTTCGCCAGCGCGCTGCGCAGGCCTACGGGTTGGGCGGCGCACTGGTGGCAGTCTGCGGGGTGCTCGTGAGCATGTTCCTGCCCTTCTCGGCCACCATGGGCATCATGTTCACCATGAAGGCGCTCATCGTCGTCATCATGGGCGGGGTGGGCAACCTGATGGGGGCGCTGGTCGCCGGACTCCTCCTCGGCTTTGCCGAGACCATCGTCGCCAGCATCGAGCCTGCGCTCATCCTCGCCGTCAACTACGGACTCTTTTTGCTGGTTCTGCTTGTGCGCCCCACGGGCCTGTTTGGGAGCGTCGGGCGATGAGCACGAAAGAACAATTTGCATGGGCGGCAGCTATCGCCGCCGTCGTGGCCCTGGCCATGCTTCCGTTCGGCATCGAGAGTGACTACTCCCTCGGGTTGTACCTCAACATGTTGATGTACTCAGTCCTGGCAACCGCTTGGGCCTTGTTCTCTGGACCGACCCGATACGTCTCGCTGGCCACCGTCGCATTCTTTGGCATGGGTGCCTACGCGGCCGCGGTCCTAGGCGAGGTCGTTTCCTGGCCCGTGGTGCTCCTCGCCGCAACTGGCATCGGCATTGTCATGTCGCTGTTGGTGGGTCTTGCGACGCTTCGACTCTCTGGGGTGTACTTCGTCATTTTTAGCTTCGGCCTGGCCGAGCTGGTGAAGCAGCTTGTGAGCTGGTACGAAGTCAAGTTCAGCAAGGTGTTGGGCCGCTACGTGACCGCCGACGTAACGACTCAGGACATCTACTGGCAACTCCTGGCGCTGCTGGCCTTCATCCTCCTCATCCGCGTGTTGATTTCCAGGTCTCGACTCGGCCTGGCCCTACGCGTCATCGGCGAAGACGAGACAGTTGCCCGTCACGTAGGCATCAACACCACGACGGCGAAGGTACTGCTGTTCATGTTGTCGGCGTCTTTCATGACCCTGGCCGGAGCCATCATGGCGCCGCGTTGGACCTACCTCGACCCGAGCATCGCTTTCTCGGCGACGGTGTCCTTCCAGACGCTAATCATGGCGCTGCTGGGCGGAGCAAGTGCCCTGTTCGGCCCAATCCTCGGTGCCGTTCCCCTCGTGCTTCTGTTCGAGTACCTCTCGGGCAACTTCCCGAACCACTACCCCATCTTGCTGGGGCTCATCTTCATTCTCATCGTCTACCTGTTGCCCAACGGCTTGGTGGGCGCCGTTGCGCAGCTCAGGAGACGAGCATGACTTCACCTATTCTGAAACTGCAGCAGGTGACGCGTCGGTTTGGCGGTCTGGTAGCCGTGGACCACGTGGATATGGAAATCTTCGCGGGCGAGGTGATTGGCCTGGTGGGACCCAACGGATCGGGCAAGACGACGGCGCTGAATCTCATTTCAGGCGCACTGTCCCCGACGTCAGGGACCATTCAGTTCCTGGACCAAACCATCAGCGGACTGGCCAGCCATCGCATCGCTCGCATGGGCGTTGCGCGCACATTCCAGTTGGTTCGTGTGCTTGGCAGCTTGTCTTGCGCAGAGAACGTGGAGGTCGGCCTGGCCTTCCACCCCAACGGCGTGCACGGTAAAGCCGCTCGAAAGCAGGCGATAGCACTCCTGACCAAAGTGGGATTGCAGAGTCAGGCTGACGCTCCTGCAAGCAAGCTCACTTACATCGACCAGAAGCGGCTTGAACTGGCGCGCGCGCTGGCCCTGCATCCTCGTCTGCTGCTGCTTGACGAATGGCTTGCAGGTCTGAATCCCACCGAGCTCCAGGAAGGCATCGAGCTCATCCGCTCCATGCGCGCTGATGGCATCACCATCGTGATGGTTGAGCACGTCATGGACGCGGTGAATGCGCTTTGCACTCGATGCATTGTTCTCAGCAGCGGCCAAAAAATTGCGGATGGGCCGACGCGCGAGGTTCTCAGCAATCCCGCTGTCATCGCTGCGTACCTGGGCGAGGACGAGTCTGACGCCGAAGAGGAGGTGGCCCATGCTTGAAGTCAAGGACATCTCCGTTCGTTACGGCCAACACAGCGCGCTTGACCGAATGAGCCTCCAGGTCGCACCTGGTGAGATTGTCGTGATGCTGGGCGCCAATGGGGCGGGCAAGACGTCTTTGCTGAAGGCGCTTGGCGGCATGGTCCCTGCGCAGCCGGGCGCTCGAGCAACGCTCAACGGCGTGGACCTGATGAAGCTGCCCCAGCACGACATCGTCAATGCTGGATTGGCACTGGTTCCGGAAGGCCGCGGTGTTTTCGGCCAACTCTCCGTGAAGGACAACCTACGACTGGGTGCGCTTCCAAAGCGTGCTCGCGCGGGCGAGGCCCAGATGCTGGAGCGAATTGTCTCGCTGTTTCCAAAGCTCAACCTTCGAATGAGCCAGACAGTCCGGACGATGAGCGGAGGTGAGCAGCAGATGGTTGCCATCGGTCGCGCGTTGATGTCCCACCCGGACATCCTTCTTTTGGACGAACCATCGCTCGGGCTGTCACCACTCGTGTGTCGCGAGCTGTTCAGTGCCCTCCGTCGAATTCGAGAACTCGGCATCGGCGTGCTGCTTGTGGAGCAGAACGCCCGCCAGAGCCTGGCCATCGCAGACCGCGGCTACGTGGTCGAGACCGGCCGCGTGGTTGGTGAAGGCAAAGCGCAAGCGCTCTTGCACGACCCCGCCGTCCGCAAAGCCTATCTGGGCGCCGCGGCGCACTGACCGTGAACCCCTGCCCCTCTAACCCTTAACAACGAGAGACTCCAGACATGAAGCCTTACCGAATTGGCCAGATTGTGCCCAGTTCAAACACCACAATGGAAACGGAGATTCCGGCGATGCTGCGGTTGCGCGAGCAGGTGTTGCCCGAGCGTTTCACCTTCCACTCAGCGCGCATGCGCATGAAGCATGTGAAGAAGGAAGAGCTGGCAGCGATGGACGCCGAATCCGACCGCTGCGCGCTGGAGCTGAGCGACGCACGAGTGGATGTTCTGGGCTACGCCTGCCTGGTCGCCATCATGGCCATGGGTCGCGGCTATCACCGCCAGTCCCAAGCACGCCTTGGTGAAGCAACTGTTAGCAACCAGGGTGCCGCACCAGTTGTTACCAGCGCTGGCGCCTTGGTGGACGCGCTCAAAGTCATGGGCGTCAAACGCATCGCATTGGTGGCGCCGTACATGGTGCCGCTGACCGAATTGGTCATCGACTACATCCAGAACGAGGGCTTCGAAGTCTCTGACTGGAGGGCGCTTGAGATTCCGGACAACCTCGAAGTCGGCCGACATGACCCGTCGAAACTGCCTGGCATCGTCGCAGGCATGAAGACGGACGATGTGGATGCCATCGTGCTGTCAGCCTGCGTCCAGATGCCTTCTCTTCCCGCTATCGCTCAAGTGGAGGCCCTGACGGGCAAACCCGTCGTGACCGCTGCAGTCGCCACCACCTACGCCATGCTTGGCGCTCTCGGCATTGAGCAAGTTGTGCCTGGTGCTGGTGCGCTGTTGTCTGGTCGTTACTCCAAGAAGGCGTTGGGATGAGCAGCACCTTTCTCTACGGCTTCCACGTTCCCGCCAACGGAATTCGCCACCACCTCTTGCGCTATGGCGGAAAGGGTCCGAAGCTCCTCGTCGTGCCAGGCATCACCAGCCCTGCTGTGACTTGGGGCTTCGTGGCAGAGACCCTCGCACAACACTTTGACGTTCATGTTCTCGATGTGCGTGGCCGCGGCTTGAGCTCGTCGGGTCCTGAGCTCGACTACGGCTTGGATGCTCTGGCGACCGATGTCACCGCTGTTCTCAGTGCGCTCGACTGGCAAGAAGTGACCGTGTTGGGTCATTCCATGGGCGCCCGAATTGCTGTTCGGGCGGCCGCCCATATGCCATCTCGGTTTGGCCGGCTCCTCCTCATTGACCCTCCAGTGGGCGGGCCGGGGCGTCGCCCCTACCCCGCGCCGCTGGCGTGGTACATCGACTCCATCCGCCTAATGGCTGCGGGACAGCCGTGGGAAGAACTCAAGCGTTTCTCTCCCACTTGGACCGAAGCGCAACTGCGGCTGCGTGCACAGTGGCTGCACACGTGCGACGAGAAGGCCATCGAGGAAGCCTGGAGCGGCTTTCACAACGACGATGTTCACGCCAACTTTGCCTCGCTCACGGTTCCTGGTCTCCTGATGATTGCCGGGCGCGGCGGCGTCATTCTGGACGAGGACGCCGCTGAAATCGCTCGCCTTGCACCTGGCCTTAAGCAGGTCGTCGCCACGGACGCAGGGCACATGATTCCCTGGGACGATGAGGCGGGCTTCTTCCGGTTGCTCGGACAGTACCTGAATCTCTCATTCCACCCTGAAGGAGCATGACATGCCAGTCAGCGACGTAGAACTCATCCGCGCCTGGGACCAGGTGCTCAGCCTCTCCGGCGTGCGCTCAGGCGACATGGTGACTATCCTCACCAGCGACAACACTCACCCTCAGACGCTGCGCTGCGCCACCATCTCTGCGGCGTCTTGCGGTGCAGTGGTCAATCGACTCGACCTGCCGCCCATCAACGGGGAGAAGGCACTGAGCCGAGATTCGCTGGCGTACCTCGGGACGACACCCCTGACTGGTAACCGCGCCGCAATGGCGGCACTGAAGGCAAGTGACTACGTTCTCGACCTCATGACCCTGTTGTTCTCCCCTGAACAGCAGGAGCTCCTTGAGTCGGGTACGCGGATTCTTCTTGCGGTTGAGCCGCCTGAAGTTCTCGTTCGTCTTGTGCCCACGCCGGAAGACCGAGAGCGCGTGGCCACCGCTGCTCGCATCTTTGAGGGCAAGAAGGCGATGTACGTCACCTCGAAGGCAGGCACGAATGTCCGCATGCCCTTGGGACAGTACCCGGTGGTGCAGGAGTACGGTCTCGTCGACCAGCCGGGACGTTGGGACCACTGGCCAAGTGGCTTCATTCTCACCTGGCCGAATGAAGGCGAAGTTGAAGGGACCATCGTTCTCGACAAGGGTGACATCCTGCTGCCCATGAAGAGCTACGTTCAGTCGCCCATCACCATCACCATCAAGAAGGGCTTCGCCACGAGCATCGAGGGTGGTTTGGACGCCGAACTGCTCAGTGAGTACATGGCATCTTTCAACGACCCTGAGGCATACGCTATCTCGCACATCGGCTATGGGCTACAGAAACGAGCGTTCTGGAGCACGCTGTCGCTCTATGACCGAGAGGCAACCATTGCCATGGATGCTCGCGCGTTCAACGGAAACTTCCTGTTCTCGATGGGACCCAACAACGAGGTGGGAGGAACTCGCTCCACGCCTTGCCACATCGACATCCCCATGCGCAACTGCAGTGTGGCTCTCGACGATGTTCATGTCGTCCGCGAAGGCAAAGTGGTTGAAGAGCTGCACTCAACATTGAGAAGGGTTGCCGCATGAGCTCCTCGTCCAACGTGCAACCTCACGACGCGGATGACGTCGCCGTGTATGCCAGGCAGGGGCTGGGCGCGAGCCTGGGCCTGCAGGCTCCCTTCGGGTTGCTCATCGTCGACTTTGTGAACGGCTTCGCCGACCCTGCGCAGCTCGGCGGCGGCAACATTGCACACGCCGTCGAGGCTACCGCTCCTGTGCTCGCTCATGCTCGCGCCAGTGGCTGGCCGGTTGCCCACAGCCGCATCGTCTACCCCGCCGACGGCAGTGAAAACAACGTGTTCGTGGAGAAAATTCCCGGCATGCGGACGCTGCACGAGGACGCGCAGGCTAGCGCCATCGTTCCCTCCCTTGCGCCTCGTGCAGGTGAGTTGGTCGTGCGCAAGACGGCTCCGTCCGCATTCTTTGGAACCGCGCTGTCTTCTTGGCTGACCGCTCGGCGGATTTCGACGTTGTTTATCGCTGGTGCCACTACCAGTGGTTGTGTGCGCGCCAGCGTCGTGGATGCAATGAGTTGGGGCTTTCGCCCGGTCGTGCTCGAAGACTGTGTTGGAGACAGGGCAATTGGTCCGCACAACGCAGCACTCTTCGACCTTCAGGCGAAGTACGCCGATGTCCGCCCGTGGAGCGACGTGGCCACTCAGCTTTGACTGGCGTGTCGAAACACGAAGCGCGGCTCGCGCCAGACTCAGCGACTCGTCACGTCACCCGAGTCGCTGCGAGCAACCTGTTTTTTCAAGTGGCTGGGTAACCACCCGCAGCGAGAGTCCTTGCCGAAGGACCAAAGGAGAATCTGGACCTCATAGTTCTGCGGACGTTGCTGGAATGGCGGGGTGCCCCGCTGCGCACATACCACAGAAAACAACGTTCCCCACTCACTCCACCGTGACACTCTTCGCCAGGTTGCGTGGTTTGTCCACGTCGGTGCCCTTGGCCAGCGCGGTGTGGTACGCCAGCATCTGCAGCGGCGCCACGTGCAGCAGGGGGCTGAGCGCGCCGTAGTTCTCCGGCATGCGGATGACGTGAATGCCTTCGCTGCTGGTGATGCGCGTGTCGGCGTCGGCCAGCACATACAGCACGCCACCGCGCGCGCGCACCTCCTGCATGTTGCTCTTGAGCTTTTCCAGCAACGCGTCGTTGGGCGCGACAGTGACCACCGGCATCGCGGCGGTCACCAGCGCGAGCGGGCCGTGCTTGAGTTCGCCAGCCGGGTAGGCCTCGGCGTGGATGTAGCTGATTTCCTTGAGCTTGAGCGCACCCTCGAGCGCGATCGGGTAGTGCAGACCCCGGCCCAGGAAGAGCGCGTTGTCCATGCGCGCGAAGTCTTCGGCCCAGCTGATCACCTGCGGCTCCAGCGCCAGCACGGCCTGCAGCGCCACGGGCAGGTGGCGCATGGCTTTCAGGTGCCGGGCTTCGGCCTCTTCGTCCAGCAGGCCGCGCGTCTGCGCGAGGGCCAGCGTCAGCAGGAACAGGCCCGCCAGTTGGGTGGTGAAAGCCTTGGTCGATGCCACGCCGATCTCGACACCCGCGCGTGTGATGTAGGCCAGTTCGCATTCGCGCACCATGGCCGAGGTGGCCACGTTGCAGACCGTCAGCGTGTGCTTCATGCCCAGGCTCTGCGCATGCCGCAGCGCGGCCAGCGTGTCGGCGGTCTCGCCGCTTTGCGTGATCGTCACCACCAGCGTGCGGGGGTTGGGCACGCTGGTGCGGTAGCGGTATTCGCTGGCCACCTCCACCTGCGTCGGAATTCTGGCGATGTCTTCCAGCCAGTACTTGGCGGTGCAGCCGCTGTAGTAACTGGTGCCGCATGCGAGGATGAGGATGTTGTCGATCTCCTGGAACACGCGGTAGGCCCCGTCGCCGAACAGCTCGGGCGTGATGCCCTCCACACCCTCGAGCGTGTCGCCAATGGCGCGCGGCTGCTCGAAGATCTCCTTCTGCATGTAGTGGCGGTACGGCCCCAGCTCGGCTGCGCCGCTGTGTGCCTGCACGGTCTTCACCGGGCGCTGTTCCACGCTCAATGCGCGGCCTTTGCCGTCGAGCACCCAGTAGCGGCCGAGCTGCAGGTCCACCAGATCACCTTCTTCCAGGTACACGATCTGGTCGGTTACGCCGGCCAGGGCCATGGCATCGCTGGCCAGGAAATGTTCGCTGGCGCCTTGCCCCACGCCGAGCACCAGAGGTGAGCCGGCGCGCGCGCCCACCACGCGGTGCGGCTCGTCCTTGTGGAAAACGGCCAGCGCGAACGCGCCATGCAACTGGGCCACGGCGGCCTGCAGTGCCGCGAACACGTCGCCCTCGTACAGCGAGTCGATCAAGTGGGCGATGACCTCGGTGTCCGTCTGGCTCTCGAACACATAGCCCTTGGCTTGCAGCGCAGCGCGCAGCTCATCGTGGTTCTCGATGATGCCGTTGTGCACCAGGGCCACGCGCCCCGCGGCACCCGCGGCGGCGACAGGACCGTGGCTGAAATGGGGATGGGCGTTGTGCACCAGCGGCGCGCCATGCGTGGCCCAGCGGGTGTGGGCGATGCCGGTGCCGCTGGCGATGGCTTCCTGCTGAACCTGCTGCGCCAGTTCGGCCACACGCGCGGTGCTGCGGGCCCGCCTCAGACCGGCGCTGTGCACGGCGACACCGCAGGAGTCGTATCCCCGGTACTCCAGCCGCTGAAGCCCCTGCACCAGCACAGGCACGATGTCGCGCCCGGAAACCCCTGCCACGATGCCGCACATACTTTGCTCCTGAAATTCGAGATGGGTGATGCTAAACAGGCCAACAAGAAATTAATGGTCAATTGATGGTTGAAAATCGATAATAATTTCTCTAATGTTCATAGAAGAAGAAAAATTTCAATATATAAACATTTATGGAACAAATCACCATCGATGAAGCCGACTTGAGGCTGCTTGATTTGCTGCAGTCCGATGCTTCGCGCAGCAACCAGGCGCTGGCGGAACTGGCCCACCTTTCACCGCCCACCAGCCTGCGGCGCGTCAAGCGCTTGCGGCAGGCCGGCCTGATCGAGCGTGAAGTGGCCTTGTTGAGCGCGGACCGGCTTGCCCCGGTGCTCGGCCACGGCCTCACGGCGCTGGTGGAAATCACGCTGGAACGCCAGGGCATCGAACACCTCGATGCCTTCGAGGCCCGCGTGCTGCCCACACCCGAGGTGCAGCAGTGCTACCGCGTGAGTCCGGGCCCCGACTTCGTGCTGGTGGTGCACTGCACCGACATGCCCGCCTACCTCGCCCTGGCGCAGCAGCTGTTCACCAGCGACGCCAACGTGCGCAACATCAAGGCCTTTTTCAGCCTCAAGCGCGCCAAGTTCGACCCCCGGCTGCCCCTGAACCGTTCACGCGACAACGCCCCGGACTGAATACCTTCGCCCGCAGGTTCAAGCCCCATATTGATGCAAACCACACACAAGCCGCCCTTGCGTCGGCCGTGAACGGTTGACGACAGGGAGCACAAGTAACACGCTCCTAGAATTCCCTGAACCGCCTGTTCCGCAGGCCAAGGAGTTGGCATGGATGTTGTGACGATAGCCCTGTTCGCGGCCGCCGCCCTCGTGGTGCTGGCGGTCTGCGTCTGGGCGGTTCGCCGCCTGCGGCGCCGGGATTCCTCCGGCCGGGACGATCGTTACGCGCCGGAACGCCTGCTCACGCCCGAGCAGGCGCACATGCTGGACTACCTTCAGGACACGTTTCCGGGCCAGATCGTGCTACCCAACATGGCGCTGAGCGACATGCTCTCGGTGCGCCGCGCCAAGGACCGCGATCGGGCGCGCGACCGTCTCCTGCACCAGAAAGTGGATTTCGTGGTGTGCGGCATGGACGGACGGCCCAGCTTCGCCTTCGACGTGGAACAGCACCACCTGAGCGACGCGAAGGCCAAGGCCCACAAGGTCAAGATCAAGAACCGCATTCTGAAGACGGCGGGCGTGCGCTTCGTGTTCCTCAAGAATGGCATCCACCGCATGCCCTCGCCGGCGGAATTCCGCACCCAGCTCAATCTGGCCGAACTGCCCAAGCCCAAGGCCCGCAAAGAGCAGCGCGAGAACGCATTGCAGCAACTGGAAAGCCAGTTCTCGGGCTTCGACCAGCAACACAGCACCAACACCGGCTTCCGCGAGTCGGAAATCATGGGCATGAGCGGCCTGATGGACCTCAACCGCAACGGCCGCCGTGGGTTCGACGACAGCCGCCTGAATGGCAACAGCGGCTTCGGCAGCAGCCGCCAGCCGGGGGAAAGCGGCTTCGACGGCAGCTCGCAGGACGTGCGCGGAAGATAAGACACACCCCGCCGCGCTGCGCGCGCCCCTCGAGGGGGCGTGTCCTGCGGCCCGGCGAAGCCGGTTCCGTGGACAGCCTGGAGTAGGCGTTTCCGCGCCGGATACAACCCTTCTCAGGGTTTCCTCTTTGTCGGGCGCTGCCAGTTGTCCAGCGCCACCTGCTTGCCGCGCGCCACCGCCAGCGCGCCCGGGGCCGTGTTCTTGGTGATGGTCGACCCCGCGCCCACCGTGCCACCTGCGCCGATGGTGACCGGCGCCACCAGCACGCAGTTGCTGCCCACGTGCACGTCGGCCTCGATCACCGTGCGGTGCTTGTTGGCGCCGTCGTAGTTGGCGGTGATGCTGCCCGCGCCGTAGTTCACCCGCTCGCCCACGGTGGCGTCACCCAGGTAGGCCAGGTGGTTGGCCTTGGCGCCAGCGGCCAGGGTGCTGTTCTTCACTTCCACGAAGTTGCCGATGTGCACCTCGGCGCCCAGCTGGGCCCCCGGACGCAACCGCGCAAAAGGCCCGATCAGCGCACCGCTGCCCACCGAGACACCAAGCTTCTCGCCATCGATGTGGGTGAAGGGATGGATCACGGCGCCCGAGTCGATGGCGGCATTCGCGATCACGCAGTTCGCACCGATGCGCACACCGTCGCCCAGCTTCACGCGGCCTTCGAACACGCAGTTGACGTCGATCTCCACATCCTGGCCACAGAGCAGCTCGCCGCGCACGTCCAGCCGCGCTGGATCGGCCAGGCGCACCCCCTGCTCCAACAAGGCCGCGGCCAGCCGCCGCTGGTAGGCGCGCTCGAGTCCGGCCAGCTGGGCCGGGCTGTTCACGCCCGCCACCTCGACCTCGTCGCGCGTGGTGACGGCGCGCACCACCAGACCCCGCGCCACGGCGTGCTTGACCACGTCGGTGAGGTAGTACTCGCCCTGGCTGTTGTCGTTCGTCAATCCTTCCAGCAACGGCTTGAGCAGCGCAGCGGGCGCGGCCATCACGCCGCTGTACCACTCCGTGATGCGCCGCTGCGCCTCATTGGCGTCCTTGTGCTCCACGATGGCGTGCACGGACCGGTCCGCGTCCAGGGCGCGCACGATGCGGCCGTAGCCTGTGGCGTCGCCGCCAGTGTCCACGCTGAGCAGCGCGAGGTGCTGGCCATCGCAGGCCTGCAGCAAGGTCTCCAGCGTGGCCTGCCCGATGAGAGGCACGTCGCCATTGAGGATCAGCACCACCCCATCGTCTCCCAGCGCCGGTACGGCCTGCTGCACCGCATGGCCTGTGCCCAGCTGGGGCTCCTGGCGGACGAAGCGCAATGCCGGTGCAGGTGTGTCGCCCGGCGGGACCGGCGTGCGCAGGCCGGCTTCGACCTGTTCTGCACCATGGCCGGTGATCACGATCACCGAGCGCGCCGATAACCGCGCGGCGCAGTCAATGACATGCTGGGCCAGTGCACGGCCACCCAAACGGTGCAACACTTTGGGCCGGAGGGATTTCATGCGCGTGCCTTTGCCGGCCGCCATCACCACCACATCCACAGGGAACGACATGAACACCTCTTTCGGGGATTGTTTTCGCGGCGTTCTTGCCGACGATCTCGTGCCGCGGATTATCGCCCGCCGTGCCCTGCGGCTCTGTGCGGCCCTGGCCATCGTGGCCACCCTGGCTGCCTGCGCCGCGACCCGCCTGGCCTACAACCAGGCCCCCACGCTGAGCTACTGGTGGATCGACCGGCACGTGGACCTGAACGACACCCAGACCGGCCAGACGCGGGAAGACCTGCAGGCCTTCTTCCAATGGCACCGCCGCGAGGAGCTGCCCGTCTATGCCGGCCTGCTGCGGCAATGGCAGTCCATGGCGGTGAGCGAGGTCTCGGCTGCGCAGGCCTGCGCACAGTTCGAGGACATCCGCCAGCGGCTGGACCGCGCGGCGGCGGAAACCGTGGAACCGTTCGCACGGCTGGCGCTGGGGCTGAGCCCTGAACAGCTGGACAACCTCAAGCGGCAGCAGGCCAGGAGCAACGAAGAGTTCGAGAAGGACTTCCTGCGCGGCAGCCCGGAGCAAAGGCTCAACCGCCGAATGGACAAGGCGCTGGAACGCAGCGAGTCGTTCTACGGCACGCTGGACAAGGGCCAGCGCGAGCTGCTGCGCAGCCTGCTGCAGAAGTCACCCTTCGACCCACAGCGCACGCAGTCCGAACGGCTGCGCCGCCAGGCCGACCTGCTGCAGACCGTGCGCGACGCGCAGGCCGAGCCCGCCAAGGCGGAGCAGTTCGTGCGCGAGCACATCGCGCGCATCCGCCGCTCGCCCGCACCGGGTTACGACGCCTATAACGAGGAACTGGTGCGCCAGGGCTGCGCCCAGTTCGCGGCGCTGCACAACAGCACCAGCGCCGGGCAGCGGGCCAACGCCGTGCGCAAGCTCAAGGGCTACGAGGACGATCTGCGCGTCCTCAGCGCGCAGCGCTGAACCCCGCCAACCGGCGAGCACCAAAACCGCCCAGCCAGCACCTGGCGAACGGCATGCCTTGGTGCGCGGGCGCCGCCACACCCGCCATTTGCGCACGAGGCCGGTGCATCTGTCTTGCATACAAGGCTTGTATGGACGTGGCACGGAATTCGCATCAAGAGACCGCAAAGGTCTTTCATGGTCAGTTCCACCGACATCGCCCAACGCATCATCGAAGCCGTGCTCGCACAGCGCCTTGCCCCAGGCACGCGACTGGGCGAACAAAGCCTTTCGATGCTGTTCGACTGCAGCCGCACGCTGGTGCGCGAGGCGCTGGTGCGCCTGGCGGCGCGCGGCATCGTCACCGTGAGTTCGCGCCGGGGCTGGTACGTGGTGCAACCCTCACACGAGGAAGCGCGTGAGGCGTTCGAGGCGCGCCGTGTCATCGAAACCGGCCTGATCCGGGGAACGACCCAGCTCGACAAAACCGCGCTCCGGCGCCTGCGCCAGCACCTGAAGCAGGAACAGGCGGCCCTGAAAGGCGATGACGTCGGCCAGCGCAGCTATCTGCTGGGCGACTTCCATGTCTGCCTGGCCGAATGCCTGGGCAACCAGTTGCTGGCCGACACGCTGCGCGACTTCACCGCACGCACCACGCTCATCGCCATGCTCTACCAGAGCAACCACGACGCCGTCCAGTCCTGCCAGGACCATGTGGACATCGTGACCGCGCTGGAGCGAGGCGACACCGCCGCTGCCGAAAACCTCATGGCCGCGCACATCGGCCAGGTGCAGGCCGCCCTCCGGCTGGGCACGGCGAGCGACCCGCTGGCCAACCTGCGCGAAGCCCTGGCGCCCGTGCGCGAGGCCACCGCCCCTGCAAAGAAGCCCCGTTCATCCCCCCCGAGCGACACCTACCTAGGAGCCCTGCTATGACCCTCACCAAACGCGCTTTCATCGCATCCACCGTGGCCGTTGCGGCCGCACTGGGTCTGGGCCACGCCCACGCCCAGACCGCGCTCGACACGGTGATGAAGAACAAGCTGATCAAGATCGCCGTGCCGACCGACTTCCCGCCTTACGGTTTCGTCGGCATCGACCTCAAGCCCCAGGGCCTGGACGTCGACACAGCCAACCTGATCGCGGCCAAGCTGGGCGTGAAGGTGGAACTGGTGCCGGTGACCAGCGCCAACCGCGTGCCTTATCTTCAGACCAAGAAAGCCGACCTGGTGATCTCCACGCTGGGCAAGAACCCCGAGCGGGAGAAGGTGATCGACTTCACCGCGGCCTACTCGCCGTTCTTCCAGGCGGTGTACGGTCCGAAGGCCGCGGCGCTGGCCGATTTCAATGGGCTCGGTGGCAAATCGGTGGCGGTGACGCGCGGTGCCATCGAAGACCAGGAGCTCACCAAGGTCGCACCCGCCAACACCGACATCAAGCGCTTCGAAGACAACAACGCCACCGTCTCGGCCTTCGTCTCCGGTCAGACGCAGTTCATCGCCACGGGTGTCTCGGTGGCCGACAACATGATCAAACGCAACCCGGCACTGGGCGCTGAATACAAGCTGCTGCTGAAAGACAGCCCGAATTTCATCGGCGTGGCCAAGGGCGAGGACGCGCTGCGCGCCAAGGTCAACGAGATCATCATCGCCGCCAAGAAGGCCGGCGAGTTGGACGCCCTGGCGAAGAAGTGGCTGGGTCGCCCAACTGGCGCACTGCCCGAGTAAGGCAACACCTCATCGGGTCCTGACATGGGCATCGAACTCGATTTCCCAGCCGTGCTCGCGCAGTGGCCGCTGCTGGCCAAGGGCGTGCTCTGGACGCTGGGCCTGACCGCCGTCTCGGCGGTGATCGGTCTGTTGCTGGGCACCGCCTGCGCCTGGGCGCGCAGCAGTGGACCGCTGGCGCTGCGCTGGATGGCGGGCACCTATGTGGAACTGATCCGCAACACGCCCTTCATCGTGCAACTGTTCTTCGTGTTCTTCGGCCTGCCGGCCGCGGGCGTGAAGCTCACACCCGAGATCGCGTCGGTCATCGCCATGGTGATCAACCTCGGCGCCTATGCGGCCGAGATCATCCGGGCCGGCATCGAAGCAACGCCCAAGGGCCAGTTCGAGGCCGCGGCCAGCCTGGCGCTCTCGCGCGTGCAGACCTTCCTGCACGTGGTGCTGCCGCCCGCGCTGAAGAAAGTGTGGCCAGCGCTCACCAGCCAGATCATCATCGTCATGCTCGGCTCGGCCGTGTGCGGGCAGATCTCCACGCAGGAGCTCAGCTACGCCGCCAACCTGATCCAGAGCCGCAACTTCCGCGCGTTCGAAGCTTTCATCATCGCCACCGGCATCTACCTGCTGCTCTCGGTCGGCGTGCGGGCGCTGCTCAACTGGCTGGGCCCCAGGTACCTGTTCGGAGGAAGACGATGAGCCCCACACTCACTTCGTTCATGGCCCCCAAGGGGCGCGCAACGCCCTCCGGGCGGCCGGGCGGTCCTTGCCATGGTTGACTTCACCCTCTGGGACATCGTGCGCAACCTGCTGCTGGCCGCGCGCTGGACGGTGGCGCTCTCGCTGATCGCCTTCATCGGTGGCGGCATCGTCGGCCTGTTGCTGCTCGTGGCGCGCACCGCGCGCTGGCCCGGCGCCGAAACCTTCGTGAGCGGCTACGTGCAGCTCTTCCAGGGCACGCCGTTGCTGATGCAGCTGTTCCTGGCCTACTTCGGCCTGGCGCTGTTCGGCTACGAAACCTCGGCGTGGACGGCGGCTTCCGTCGCGCTCACGCTGTACACCAGCGCCTTCCTGGTGGAGATCTGGCGCGGCTGCGTGGCCGCCGTGCCCAAAGGCCAATGGGAGGCCGCACAAAGCCTGGCGCTGAACTTCGGTGAGCAGCTGCGCTACGTGGTCCTGCCGCAGGCCACGCGCATCGCCATCGCGCCCACGGTGGGCTTCCTGGTGCAGGTTGTCAAAGGCACGGCGCTGGCCTCGGTGATCGGCTTCGTCGAACTCACCAAGGCCGGCACCATGATCACCAACGCCACCTTCGCTCCGTTCCTGGTCTACAGCTGTGTGGCCCTGATGTACTTCGCGCTGTGCTTCCCCGTGAGCCTGTACGCGCGCTTCCTCGAAAGGAAACTCCATGCAAGTCGCTGAACCCCTCGTGGCGGAGACGCCCGCGATCAACGCCCGCACCATCGTCGACATCCGGCAGCTGCGCAAGTCCTACGGCAGCAACGAGGTGCTCAAGGGCATCGACCTGCAGGTGAAGGCGGGTGAGGTGATCGCCATCATCGGCAAGAGCGGGTCCGGCAAGAGCACGCTGCTGCGTTGCATCAACGGCCTGGAGGTGTTTCAGTCCGGCTCGCTGACGGTGGACGACAAGCCCCTGCTGCACAAGGACGCCGCCGCCATGCGCGAACTGCGCCAGCACGTGGGCATGATCTTCCAGAACTTCAACCTCTTCCCTCACCTGAGCGTGGGCCGCAACGTGATGCTGGCACCTGCCCTGGTGAAGAAAACCCCGGGCGCGGAAGGCGAGGAGCGCGCCAGGCAATTGCTCAAGCGCGTGGGACTGGGCGAGAAGTTCGACGCCTTCCCGGACCAGCTCTCCGGTGGTCAACAGCAGCGCGTGGCGATCGCGCGCGCACTGGCCATGCAACCCAGCGTGCTGCTCTGCGACGAGATCACCTCGGCGCTCGATCCCGAACTGGTGGGCGAGGTGCTGCGTGTGGTGGAGTCGCTGGCCGACGAGGGCATGACGCTGCTGATGGTCACGCACGAGATGAACTTCGCGCGCAAGGTGAGCGACCGCGTGATCTTCATGCACCAGGGCCGGGTGCATGAGATGGGGCCGCCCGCCGAACTCTTCGGCTCACCGAAGACACCCGAGCTGCAGCAGTTCCTGTCGTCGATCCACGACTAGACGAACCGCATCCAGCCCCAGACGACGGCCAGCGTCAGCAGCGTCACCGGAATGCCGGTGATGGCGTGGCGCTTCCAGTCGATGACGATGCCCTGCTGGCGGGCCAGGTCGGCCACGATCAGGTTGGCGATTGACCCCACCAGCAGCAGGTTGCCGGCAAACGTGGTGACGAGCGCCAGCATCACACCCGCCTGTTCGCCACTTGCCCCCAGATGCGGCAGCAGCAGCATCACGGCCGGTACGTTGGACACGAGATTCGAGAGCACCGCGCTGGCCACCAGCAGCGGCCCCGGCTCGGCCAGATGCACACCTTGCGTGCCCAGCCAGGCCACGGCCTGCGCGGCCAGACCGGTGGTCTCAAACGCGTGGTTCACCACGAACAGGCCCATGAACAGCAGCAACAGTGGCCAGTCGATCAACCCCAGCACGTGCGAGGAATGCAGCCTGCGGCTCAGCAACAGCAGGCCTGCGCCCACGAGCGCCGCCACATCGCGCGGCCAGTTGGTGAACAGGAAGATCAGCATCAGCGCGCCCGCCACCACGAGCCCCTTGGCGGTCTGCCAGCGGTCGAACGGTGGTTCCTCCGGCGGTGCCTCGGCCACGGCGGCAAAGGTGGCCTCGGTAACGTCCGGGCCGGAAGCGGTGCGGGACCCCGGCCCATAGGCCAGCCAGAGCCACAGCAGCAACAGGCCGATGGCCACCGGCGGCAAGGCTTGCCGCACATAGCCACCGAAAGGCAGTTGCAGCACCGAGCCGATCAGCATGTTCTGCGGGTTGCCGATGAGCGTGGCGGCCGAGCCGATGTTGGCCGCGCAGGCCAGGCCGATCAGGAAGGGCAGCGGGTTCATGCCGCGCTGCAGGCACAGCCGAGCCACCACCGGCGTCATGGCCAGGCAGATGATGTCGTTCGAGAACACCGCCGACAGCGCCCCGGAAACCACGATCAGCGCGGCCAGCAGGCCGTTGCGCGACAGTGGCATGGCACCCACGCGCCGCGTGACCGCGCCATAGAAGCCACCGAGGCGCATCTGCGCCGACACCACCATGAAAGCGAACAGCAGCACGATGGTGGGCAGGTCGACCGAGCGCGCGGCGTCCTCCACCGGCAGGCCACTCAGACCGATCACCGCGATCGCGCCCAGCAAGGCCACGCCCGACCGGTCCAGCTTCAGGCGCGGCAGGCCTCCCAGAAACATGCCGAGATAGACGATGGCGAACACCGCGACGATGCCCCAGTCGGTGGCGGAGTGCGAGAGAACGTGGTCGGGCATGGTCATGGGCGTCACAGCGCGTGGGATCGTAGCCTGCCGCCCATGAAAAAGCCGCCCCGGGGGCTAGCCGTTCCGACTAGCTGTTGATAAGGTCTGATTTCGAACCCCTCGTTGCTCAGGCAGCGAGGGGTTCTTTCTTGGGCTCTCGCCGGCGCAAGGGAACAGGCTCCTTCGGGGTCCAGTAGATGATGTCTTCGGGG
>QFCS01002371.1_pt1 | contig 115914 bp, 113 predicted proteins | sample 3576561 | NCBI WGS metagenome assembly QFCS01 | reverse complement strand
CGCAAGCCGACCGAGTCGCGTCACCGGACATAAGGAACGCGGATTTGCCATCCACGACCATTCACTGCAGATCTACGCCGACTGCCTCAAGGAAAACTGCCCCAACCGCAAGCCGACCGAGTCGCGTCACCGGACATAAGGCTCGACCGCCGCACACAATTCGGCTACGCCTTCGATCAGGCGCGGCGTGAGACGGTGCAGGCGATCCGCATCCACCCGTACGAAAGCCTGGTTTCTCACGGCGGGCAAGCGCGTGAAGCGCTGCCATACCCGGCGCATGTCGGGTGCATCGGTGCCGCCCACGATCAGTGCCGGCGCGCGCTGCAGCACAGCTTCCCGCGACACCACAGGCGACAGCGCCTGCAGGTCGGCAAATACGTTGCGTGCACCGCATAGCGCCAGCGCATCGGTGATCCAGTGCGTGCCTCCCACCGTCATCAGCGGACGGTCCCATACCTGATAGAACACGCCGACCGGCGGCTCCTGGCCGGGCCGGACCCGCAGCGCCGCCAGCCGCGCGGAATAATCTCGTGCCGCCGCCTCCCCTTCCCCGGCATGGCCGCTCACCTGACCGATCAGACGCAACAGGCGTGCCACGTCATCGAGCCGGGCCGCCTGGGTCTGCAATACCGGGATGTCCATCTGTTTCAGGCGGTAAATGTCTGCCGCCCGGTTACCGCCCACCCAGACAATGACCAGATCGGGCTTCAGCGCCAGGATGCGCTCGAAGTTGATGCGGCTGAAATCGCCGACATACGGCAGTGCCTGTGCCGCTTTCGGATAATCGCTGGCAGCATCCACGCCCACCACCTGCGATCCGGCGCCCACAGCAAACAGCAGTTCGGTGAGATGCGGTGCCAGCGAGACGATACGCTGAGGCGGCCGGCTGAATTCAAGCGTCTGTCCGGCATCGTCGTGCAGACGGAGGGAGGCGGCCTGCGAGGACGCGGCTATCAACAGGCACAGACCAATCAAGCCGCGACGGATCACCGTGGGGCAAGACTACCATCGTGAAAGACCAGGCTCGCGCGATCGCCGTCGAAACGCAGACGGGTCAGCCCGGCATTCGCCACTTCGATGCGGTAGGCATGTGCCAGCGGCACATGCAGCGCCCAAGCAAATGCCATGCGGATCACCCCGGCATGTCCGACCAGCAGAACATGCTCGTCGGGATGCCGAGCCAGAATGGCGTCCAGTGCAGCAGCCACCCTGCCAAGAAATTCGGCCAGCGGTTCTGCTCCTTCCGGGCGCGCATTCACGGGATCATGCTTGAAGCGCGCCACGGCACCCGGCGCATCCTGCTCGATCTCGGCCGCCGACCTCCCCTCCCATACGCCGAACCCGACTTCCGCCAGCCGCTCGTCCAACGTCAGCAACAGGCCGTGGCGGTCAGCCAGGGTTTCGGCGAAGGCACGGCAGCGCTGCAAGGGTGACGACACGATGCGGGTCCAGGGCGCGGTGTTGCCCACGGCCGCATGCATCTGCGCCCAGCCTTTCTCCGACAACGGATCATCGATCTGTCCGCGATATTTACGGCCGCCAACCGGTTCGCCGTGGCGCAGCAAATCCAGCGTGGTGGTCACGCCAGCAGCACCAGATTGTCGCGATGGATCATTTCAGGCTCGTCCATGTAGCCCAGTTCGGCTTCTATCGCGCTGCTCGGCTTGCCGGCGATGCGGCGCGCTTCGCCAGCGCTGTAATTGGTCAGGCCGCGTGCGATTTCGTGGCCGTCCATATCGACGATCGCCACCACTTCGCCGCGCTCGAATTCACCGGTGACGCCCTTCACGCCGACCGGCAGGAGGCTCTTGCCACCCTCGCACAGCGCCCGCACCGCACCGTCGTCGAGCACCACGCCGCCGCGCAGTTGCAGATGATCGGCCAGCCACTGACGCCGCGCGGCAAGCGGCGCTTGCCGCGCCACCAGCTGGCTGCCGATCGCCTCGCCTGCTGCCAGCCGCAGCAGCACGCCTTCCTCGCGCCCGCTGCAAATCACCGTATGCGCGCCGCTGCGTGCCGCACGCTTGGCGGCGAGGATCTTGGTCAGCATGCCGCCGGTGCCGACGCTGCTGCCCGCTCCTCCCGCCATGCGCTCGAGGTCGGGGTCGCCGGCGTGGGCGTCCATCACCAGGGTGGCGTCGGGATGCTTGCGCGGGTCGGCGGTATAGAGACCGGACTGGTCGGTGAGGATGACGAGGCAGTCGGCTTCGATCAGATTGGTCACCAGCGCGCCGAGCGTGTCATTGTCGCCGAGGCGGATTTCGTCGGTGGCGACGGTGTCGTTCTCGTTGATGATCGGCACCACTCTCAATTCCAGCAAAGTGCGCAGGGTCGAGCGTGCATTAAGGTAGCGCGTGCGGTCGGCCAGGTCTTCGTGCGTGAGCAGTACCTGGGCGGCATGGAGATCGTGCGTGCGAAAGATCGATTCGTATGCCTGAACCAGTCCCATCTGCCCCACGGCGGCGGCGGCCTGCAATTCGTTGACGGCCTTCGGACGCTTCTTCCAGCCCAATCGTGCGATGCCCTCCGCGATCGCGCCCGACGACACTAGCACCACTTCCTTGCCCTGCGCGGTCAGCGCGGCGATCTGTTCGGCCCAGCGCGACAGCGCGGCGTGGTCGAGACCGCGCCCTTCTGCAGTGACCAGACTGGAACCGACCTTGACGACGATGCGCCGCGCGTGCTTCACCACGGACTGCATCAGTTCACCCTGCGCCGCAGTCTTTCCACAGCCTCCTTGGCATTGCGGACGTTGATGCCGTCGGGGCAGAAATAATCCTCGTACAGGGCCTTGTGATACGACAACAACGAACGCACCCGGATGCTTTGCCATTGGGCGTTGCGCGCCTTCGACCAGCTACCGTCGGCGTGGCCATAGGCATACAGGCGGCGCTCGCCGGTTTCGCAGCGCAGTCCTTCGTACGAAACGTTCTTCGCCCCGCCGGCAGCTTCGATCACCACGGTGTAGCGCACCACCTTGTCGGAACCGACGCTGATCGAATCGGAATCGACAAAAAACTTGTTGCGAGTCGCCGACGAGACATCGAACGGGATGAGGTTGCCGGGCTTGGGATAGGGCGGCAACTGGGCCGTCACTTCGACCCAGGGCTTGTCCTGATCGAACTCGTGATCGAAATCCAGCCATTCGGCATGGGCGGTAAACGGCAGGCACAGGAGCAGAGCAAGCAGGATTTTCATGCCCGGCATTTTATTGCTTCGACAGCGGGATGTCTTCAAGAAAGATGCCCACCGTCGCGGCAATGCGCAAGGACGCGGGATCAGACGAGCGGCTTGCGGATGCGTTCTGGGGCGGCATAGCCGCACTGGCCCAGGGCGATGACCAGGGCAGGCACCTCGCCCGCTGGCAGGGCGACAGCGGTTGCCAGCGCGGTTGCGTCATACCCGCCGATCGGACAACTTCCCAGACCCATATGCGCCGCCTGCAACAGCATCTGCGCGGCCGCAAAATTGCACTGCCCCTGCGCCCACTCCGCCATGGACTCGGCACGATAGAGCGACCGATAGGCAGAATAAATCGGTTCAGGATCCTGGCCCCGGGCTTCCGCTGTGAAACGTGCCCGCACATAGTCCGAATCCGGTTTGAGCGCTGCAACCAGCGCCACGATCACGACCAGCGCCGCGGCCGTCGTCGCTGCAGGCTGGTCGTAGCAGGCCTGCGCAACCGCGGCCCGGCCTGCCTCGTCGGTCACGGCGATGAAGCGCCAGGGTTCCAGGCCGAATGCCGAAGGTGCCAGCCGGCCCGCTTCCAGCACCCAGGCCAGTTCGTCCGCCGATACAGGCTTGCCCTTGGCAAATTCGTGGCAGGCATAACGCCGTTGAATCGCATCGTTGAGCGTGCTCGGCATCGGGGCATCTCCATGGCAATCATGCTTAACCATAGCCTATAGGACACGCGCCTCCGAACTGTGAATGAACACGTTTGCATACACGGCATGGGCATGCTTCCGGGAATAGCCGGTCCGCGCTGGGATACAATCCGGCACACTTCAATCGCTCCTCGGGAAGATCGAGATGTTACCTCCCGCACTCAAACGTTACGCCTGGCTTTCCATCGCGGCAGCCCTCGCCACCATCCTGCTCAAGGGTTGGGCCTGGTGGCTCACCGGTTCGGTCGGTCTACTCTCCGACGCGCTCGAATCCTTCGTCAACCTGGCCGGTGCAATGATGGCGCTCGCCATGCTGTCGCTCGCCTCACTGCCGGCGGACGACAATCATGCGCACGGGCATGGCAAGGCGGAGTACTTTTCCAGCGCCTTCGAAGGCTTTCTCATCCTGCTCGCTGCGGTCGGCATCGCCTATGCCGCCATCGAGCGCCTGCTCAATCCGCAGCCGCTCGCAGCGGTGGGCATCGGTCTTGGGGTCTCGGTGGTCGCGTCGATCATCAATCTCGTTACCTCGCGCATCCTCATGGGGGTCGGCCGCAAATACAAATCCATCACCCTGGAGGCCGACGCCCACCACCTGCTTACTGACGTCTGGACCTCCGTGGGCGTCATCGCAGGGGTCGGGCTGGTCTGGGTGAGCGGCTGGCTATGGCTCGATCCGGTGATCGCGCTGCTGGTAGCATTGAACATCGTGTGGACCGGATGGCAACTGCTGCAGCGCTCCGCCGCCGGCCTGATGGATGTATCCATCCTGGAGGCGGACATCCGGGCGATCGAAGAGATTCTGGATCGCTATCGTCGGCAGGAACTGGAATTCCATGCCCTGCGCACACGCCAGGCGGGTACTCGTGCCTTCATCTCCTTCCACCTGCTGGTGCCGGGTACATGGTCGGTCCAGCAAGGACACGACTGGTCGGAACGCATCGAGGCCGATATCCGGCAAGCCATCCCATACGCCCACATCACCACGCATCTGGAGCCGAAGGAAGATCCGATTTCCCTGGCCGACCAGGAACTGGATCGCTGACCCGCCATTGCACTCGATGCACAGGCCCGCGCCCAGCGGTCACTCAGCCTGTTTCCGTCTCCGCGCCCGGTACGCCCAATTGTAAGCAAACAAGTTAACCAGCACGACCAGCCCGGCCAATACCTGCTGCAGTGGCATGCTGAGATTCTCCGGATACAGGGCCGGCAACAGGTAGTGTTCGACGAAATCATCGCTGTAGGCACTGCCCCCACCGAGCGTGCGAAAATGATTTTCAAGGGGCGTCAGCGGACAGATTCCGCCGCTCAGCTCGATGTACGCAGCCCAGGTGACAGCGGGCAGTTGCAACGCCAGCAACCTGGGCCAGCGCGCCAGCAGGAAGCCGCCTGCCATGACGAACGCAACGAACAGCAGATGCACCACCACCAGGATATCGGCAAGTATCAACGCCATTCCCCCTTCCATGCGTCTCCCGAGACTCCAGTTGTCAGGCGCGCGCACCCGTCACGCGCTTTCCCTTTGCCCACTTGAACAGTTCGAACCAGGCGACACCCATCGCGCTTGCCACGAAAGCCAGCAACACATCGCCCGCATGCAGATACGCAAAGCCGAACACGTCGCGCAGACCAGGTACGTAGAGCACGCATGCCAGAAAGCCAAGCGTGCCGCCAATCACCCGCCACAAGGCGGGATTCGGGATACGCAGCGAGGCCAGCAGCGTGCTCGACCAGGAGCGGTTGACGAGAATCAGCCCAAGATTGCCGATTACCAGCGTGGCAAACGTCAGAGCACGTGCCTCATCGGCGCCTTGCCCGCGCTGCAGCGACAGGGCATACACCGCAGCCACGGCGAGAAACACGGTCGCGCCCTGCAACAGCGACAGTAGCAAGGTACGCATACTGAACAGGGGAGCATCCGGTCGGCGCGGCGGCCTATCCATGGCGCCCGCCTCCTCTGGCTCAGCTTCGAACACGATGGAGCACGCCGGATCGATAATGAGCTCGAGGAAAATGATATGCACCGGCGCGAGCACCAGCGGCAGACCGAACAGTAGCGGCAACAGCGCCATGCCGGCAATCGGCACATGCACGGCGAGAATGTAGGCCATCGCCTTGTGCAAATTGTCGAAGATGCGCCGCCCCAGACGGATGGCATCGACAATGGTGGCAAAGTCGTCGTCCAGCAGGACCAGCGAGGACGCCTCGCGCGCCACATCGGTGCCGCGCCCGCCCATGGCGATGCCGATGTGTGCGGCCTTGAGCGCCGGTGCATCGTTCACGCCATCCCCGGTCATCGCCACCACTTCGCCGCGGGCCTTGAAGGCTTGCACCAGGCGCAGCTTCTGTTCCGGCGTCACACGCGCAAACACATGGGCGACCCTGAGGCGTTGCTGCAAGGACGCGTCGTCGAGCGCGTCGATCTCCGAGCCGGTAAGAATGCCGCCGCCAAGTTCGATGCCCGCCTCTCGAGCAACCGCTTCGGCAGTACCCGGGTAGTCGCCGGTGATCATCGCTACCCTCATCCCGGCCCGGCGCGCCACGCGGATCGCCTCCGGCACGCGCGGGCGCACGGGGTCGGCCAGCGCGATCATGCCGAGAAAAACGAAGGGAAAATCGTGCTGCTGCGGCGGCCAGGCCGTGCCCCTGAACGTCGCCCTGGCAATGGCCAGGATGCGCAGACCCTGCCTAGCCAGACGATCCGTTTCCTCGGAGATGGCCACGATTTCCGCCGCGGATAGGTGGCACAGATCGGCAATGGCCTCCGGCGCCCCCTTGGCGGCGACCACGTATTCGTCGCGCCGGGTCGCTTGCCAGCCATGCGACATGGCGAGCATATCGCAGCTCAGGGGGTAGTGCTGGACCAGCGTCCAGTCGTCGTGCAGATGCTCGGTCCCCGCCAGATAGTGGTCGGCGAGATGGCGGAAAGCTTTCTCCATCGGATCGAACGGATCGACCATGCTGGCCAGCACACTGAATTCGACCAGTTCATGGAAGGCTTCCGGGAGCGAATTCTCCTGCCCGTCGCCGACCGCAAGGCGCGCGTCGCGCGTCACCAGCTGCGTCACCGTCATGCGGTTCTCGGTAATGGTGCCAGTCTTGTCCACGCATAGGATCGTGGCGGCGCCGAGCGTCTCCAGCGCCGGAATACGACGCGTCAGCACGTGGCTGCGCGAAATGCGCCACGCGCCCAGTGCGAGGAAGACCGTGAGCACCACCAGAAATTCCTGCGGCAGCAGCGAAATCGCGAGCGTGATTCCCGCAAGTAGGGCGTCGAGCCAAGCCCCACGCGTCAGGCCATACAGGACGACAACCGCGGCGCACAACAGGATGCCGAGCAGCGCAAAAATCCACATCATGCGGCGCACTTGGCTCTGCATTGGACTCGGCTCGGGGCGCAGGACCTGCAGAGACTTGCCGATCCTGCCGATTTCCGTGCGCGACCCGGTCGCCGTCACTCGGGCGATGCCCTGGCCCTGCACCACCAGCGTGCCGGAATACACCATCGGCAAATCGTCGCCGCCCGGGTGCGCCGTGACCACCGCCCCCACGCCCACCGTCTTTCGCACCGGTACCGCTTCGCCGGTCAGCAGTGATTCGTCCACCTGCAGGCCGCTACACATCAGGAGGTATGCGTCTGCTGGCACGCGGTCTCCTTCAGTCAGCATGAGGATATCGCCGCGCACCACCTCGTTGCCGGCGATACGCTGCTTCTCGCCATCGCGCAGCACTAGGGCACGGGGACTGGTCAGGTCGCGCAGGGCCTGCAGGACGCGTTCAGTCTTGTGCGACTGATAGAGCGTGATGCCCATCACTACGCAAACGAAGAACAGCAGTACCAGGGCTTCATGCAGGTCGCCTAGCACCAGGTAGATCGCCGCCGCAGCGAGGAGCAACAGAAACATCGGCTCCCGGATCACTTCGAACACGACGCATGCCATGCCGCTAGACCCGTCGGAGGGCAATGCGTTCGGCCCCTCTGTCCTCAGGCGCTCGGCGGCAAAGGAGGATGCCAAACCCTGGAAGTCAGGTTGCTCGCCGGATATCGATTCGCGTTTGCTCACCCGGCCATCCTACCGTCAATGCTATCGTCAATGCCCCGTCATCGTCGCCCTGGCTTGCACCAAACGGCCCGCTTGGTAGTCTGCAAAGGCCTGTTCGATCTCGGGACGGGTGTTCATGACGAAGGGCCCGTACTGCACTATCGGTTCGCCGATCGGCCGGCCGGCCACCAGAATGAAGCGCGCGCCCGCGGCGCCTGCCTGGATATCCACGGTATCGCCCGAACCCAGCACCGCCAGGGTATGCGTCGCCAGATCCTCGCCGGCCAACCGGGCGCTGCCCTCGAAGACATAGACAAAGGCATTGTGCGTGTCGCTCAATGGCAAGGTAAAACGCGCATCGGCCGCCAGGGTGACGTCGAGGTAGCGGACGTCGGTAGACGGATCGTCGATGACGCCGCGCATGCCGTTGAGTTCACCGGCAAGCACGCGCGTACGGGCACCGTCCAGCGCCACCTCCGGGATGGCCGCTGCAGAGAATTCCTGATAGGCCGGCGCCGACATTTTTTCGCGTGCCGGCAGATTGATCCACAACTGGAAGCCGCGCATCAGGCCGTTGGTCTGCTGCGGCATCTCGGAGTGGATGACCCCGCTGGCCGCTTTCATCCATTGCACGCCGCCGGCCTTGAGATCGCCCCGGTTGCCCATGCTGTCGCGATGCTCCATGTGGCCGTCGAGCATATAGGTGAAGGTGATGAAACCGCGATGCGGATGATCCGGAAAACCCGCAATGTATTCGTCCGGATTGTCGCTGCTGAAATGATCCAGCATCAGGAACGGATCCAGGTTCCGTAGCGCGGGCGTGCCGATGCTGCGGTGGACGGTCACCCCGGCCCCCTCAGTGACCTCGAAAGCCGGGACGAGCTGGCGTATGGGGCGCGGATTCATATTATTCGTGGCGAGACTCCGGTTGACTGAATGCTTGAGGTCTGTGCGGGGGCGACTCATCCGCTCGGGCCAAGCGATCAGGTATCGCGGTAGATGAAATCCCGCTTGAACGGATAGCGCGGCTGCGTACCGTCGACGGCCTTGCCCGCCAGTACCTGCCACAGCTCCATCCAGCCATGGTCGAAGGCATAAGCCGAACCTGCCATGTAAATGCGCCAGATACGGTATTTCTGTTCGCCGATCAGGTGGCGGGCCTCGTCAGCATGTTTCTCCAGCCGGGTCACCCAGTGCCACAGGGTCTTGCCGTAATGGGGGCGCAGGTTCTCGGCGTCGAGGCATTCGAGGCCGCTGCCTGCCGCGGCGCGCAGCACCTCGGAGGCATGGACCAGTTCGCCGCCCGGGAAGACATAGTCCTCGATGAACTCGGAAATGCCGCTGCCGAGGCCGCTGTTGGCCTCGGGTTCAGACGTGGTAATCCCGTGGTTGAGCACCAGCCCGCCCGGCTTCAACAGCGCATGGATTTTGTCGAAATACGTGCGCAGGTTGGGACGGCCGACATGCTCGAACATGCCGACGCTGGCGATCTTGTCGTAGCCGCCATGCTCCGGCACGTCGCGGTAATCCATCCGACGCACCTCGACCCGGCCGGTCAGGCCGCGTTCGGCGATCTGTTCGCTGACATAGGCATGCTGGTCGTCCGACAGGGTGATGCCGACCGCACGCACGCCATAACGCTCCGCCGCGTGCAGGATCAGGCCGCCCCAGCCACAGCCGATGTCGAGGAACTGCTCGTCGGGCTGGAGGCCGAGCTTGCGGCAGATATGATCGAGCTTGGCCATCTGTGCGTCGTCCAGGCTCATGTCCGGGGTTCTGAAATAGGCACAGGAATAGACGCGTCGGGTATCCAGCCACAAGCCGTAGAAATCGTTGGACACGTCGTAGTGGTACTGGATGTTCTTGCGATCCTTGCTGCGCGTGTGACGCCACCACTTCCAGCCGTCCGATCCGGTTTTCGGCGAACAGTCACCCGCATTGCACAGGCGGTCGCCGAGCGCGAGGATGTCACGGACATCGCCCTCCAGATCGAGGTTGCCCTCGACATAAGCCCGTGCCAGCGAGCCCAAACTGGGGTGAGCCATGGCCTTGAGACTGGCAACCTGATGCAACTTCACGCGAACTGCCGCATCGGTAGCGGCACCGACCCGTTCGCCATTCCACAATTCAACCACGAACGGCAGGCCGGATGCCTCCACCCGCCGTCGTACCTGATGAACCAGCAATTGATCCAGCATCACACCTCCTCAAAGGATGGCGGCGCGTTGTCGTATTGTTTTCCCGCCTGACTATGAATCTAGGACAAATCGACCGTCAATGCAGCCCGAGTGTTGTCGGCCAGCGTCATGGATTCCACGCGGTAGGCCTCGAGATCGATGCCCATGCGGATGGGCGCCCCCGATTTGGCGGCCGAAATCGAGGTGGGATCAAGCTCGAAGCGCAGGAAATGCACCGACGACGTCTTCTCCTCGTTCTCGCGTTCCAGATCCTCGTCGGCGATGGCATACACGCGCGGCAGGTCGGCCACCTGTACCCAGACGCGATCCTCGATGCCCTTCAGATTCGCCAGCGCAAGCTTGCGCTCGTCCGGATCGGAGTACTGGATCATCATGGTCGCCTTCCAGTTGGTGCCATCCGGGACCAGCGGGTTGTAGGCGTCGAGCTCGTCCTGGATGCCGGCTTCCTCGAAGGTGCGCTCGGCGCGCAGCATTTCCTGGATCTGGTAGCGCATGGTCTTCTCGTCCTCGAAAATCAGCGTAACGTGATCGCCCAGCTCGACCATGCGGTTCTTCTTGTGCGCCATGACCTCGGCGCGCATTTCGGGACGTACCTTGGCATACCCTTCCAGGGTCAGCAGGCTGTCACGGGTAATCAGCGGCATGTTCTACTCCTTGCAAACAACGATTCATTCCAGGCCATAGGCGATGCGCAGCAGCGTGATCGGGTGCTGTTTCTGCGCAGTGGAATCGCCCATGCCCTGCAGGATATGACGCGCGGCAATCGCGCAGTCGGAACTCACGTAATCGGGCTGCGGCTCGGCCATCTGGCGAAACACCGGCTTGCCGATCTTCATCGACTTGTCGAAATACTCGCTCTTCACGCCCCAGGTGCCGTCGTGGCCCGAGCAACGCTCGACCATCGTCACCTTGGCGCCGGCCAGCTGCAGCGCGTCGCGCGTCTTGTTGCCGATGTTCTGCACGCGCTGGTGGCACGGCACGTGATAGGCCACCTTGCCGAGCGGGTCCTTGAAATCGGTCTTCAGCAGGCCGTCGACGTTGCGCGCCATCAGGTACTCGAACGGATCCCACATTGCTTCCTTCACCGCTTGCACGTCGGCATCGTGCGGAAACATCAGCGGCAGTTCCTGCTTGTACATCAGGGTGCACGAGGGCACCGCGGTCAGGATCGCATAGCCGTCGCGGGCGAGTTTGACCAGATGCGGGATGTTCGTTTCCTTGAGCTGTTCGACGGCATCGAGGTCGCCCAGTTCCAGCTTGGGCATGCCGCAGCAGGCTTCCTTATCGACCAGCACGGCGGGAATTTCATTGTGCGCCAGCAGTTTCAGCAGATCGTGGCCGATACCGGGTTCATTGTAGTTGACGTAGCAGGTCGCATAGATCGCCACTTTGCCAGGCGTTCTCTCACCGGCCTTCACCGCGAAATCGCTGCGCGGTTTCGCGGTGGAACGGAATTTCGCGCTGTCGTATTCGGGCAGGACGCGATCGGGGTGAATGTGCAGCACGCTGTCGACCAGCTTGCGGATCGGCTTGTTCTTCAGGCTGGCATTCACTGCCTGGACCACCACCGGAATCGAGGCGAGCTTGCCCATCGCGTCGGTGCTGGACAGGAGCTTGTCGCGGAAAGTCGCACCGCCCTTCTTGAACTTGATCGCCTTGGCGCGCAGCATGGTATGCGGGAAATCGAGGTTCCACGGATGCGGTGGTACATAAGGACATTTCGTCATGTAGCAGAGGTCGCACAGGTAGCACTCGTCGACCACTTTCCAGTAGTCGGCCTTGGCGACACCGTCCACCTCCATCGTCGAGGATTCATCCACCAGATCGAACAACGTGGGAAATGCGGTGCATAGCGACACACAGCGGCGGCAGCCATGGCAAATGTCGAAAATCCGCTCAAGCTCATGGTTGAGCTTCTCCTCGTTGAAGAAATCCGGGTTTTTCCAGTCGAGCGGATGACGAGTGGGGGCTTCGAGATTGCCTTCGCGTGTACTCATGCGAACTCCAGTTTAGACTTGGTATAAATTCAACTATAGATTCAAAAAAAAGCGGGCCGAACCCGACCCGCTTTTTGCCTGGGCGAAATTAGGCGCCCAGGGTGTCCAGGGTCTTCTGGAACTTGTTGGCGTGCGAGCGCTCGGCCTTGGCCAGGGTCTCGAACCAGTCGGCGATTTCGTCGAAACCTTCCGAACGTGCATCCTTGGCCATGCCGGGATACATGTCGGTGTACTCGTGGGTTTCGCCGGCAATCGCCGTCTTCAGGTTGTCGGCGGTAGGGCCGAACGCCATGCCGGTGGCGGGATCGCCGCATTTCTCCAGATATTCCAGATGGCCGTGCGCATGGCCGGTTTCGCCTTCTGCGGTGGAGCGGAACACGGCAGCGACGTCGTTGTAGCCTTCCACGTCAGCCTTGGCTGCGAAATAGAGGTAGCGGCGGTTGGCCTGCGATTCGCCGGCAAAGGCGGCTTTCAGATGGTCTTCGGTTTTCGAACCTTTGAGTTGCATAACCTGATCTCCTTGGTTTACATAGACATGCTTTGCAGCATTGATATTTTCACCCTGCAGCAATGTGCCACGCCTCATATTTATAGCAGGCCAGCCGCTGGGTGAAATCCGGTTTTTAGACTAAGTCTAATACCTGAACGAAGATTAAACCCGCTGCGATGACGCTGTCAACCTCGTATACACTCTTTAATCTGACGGAGAAGACCATGAGCTTTGATAAAACCAAAACCGACGCCGAATGGCGCGCCGAACTGAGCCCCGAGCAGTACCGCATCCTGCGCGAACACGGGACCGAACGGGCGTTTACCGGCCAATACTGGGACCATCACGAGAATGGCGAATACCGCTGCGCGGCCTGCGACGAACCGCTGTTTTCATCGGTAACCAAATTCGACTCGGGCACCGGTTGGCCCAGTTTTTATCAGCCCCTGAACGCCGACGCGGTTGCCGAAAAAACCGACACCAGCTACGGCATGGTACGTGCCGAGGCACTGTGCCGCCGCTGCGGTTCGCATCTGGGGCACGTTTTCCCCGACGGCCCCGCGCCCACAGGTACGCGCTACTGCATCAACTCGGCGTCGCTGACGTTCCAGAAGAAACAGGATTGAGCCTTGCATATTTTTGACGCCCGGATTGCGGCGATCACTCCCGTCACGCCCAGCATCCACAGCCTCCGCCTAGCCCTTCCCGACGCCGGCTTCCGATTTCTGCCGGGGCAATGGGTGGATCTCAGCATCGACATCGACGGCACGACGCACACCTCGGGCTATTCCATCACCACCTCGCCTATCCATCAGGGTGCGATCGAATTGGCGATCAAGGCCAGCGCGCGCCATCCCGTGGCGCGCTGGGTGCACGAGCGTGCCCGGGTCGGCGACAGCGTGCGCGTGAGCCAGGGCCAGGGACCGTTCGTCTACCTGCCCGAGATGAGCGACAACGTGGTGCTGATAGGCGGCGGGGTCGGTGTCACGCCGCTGCTGTCCATCTTCCGCCATGTGCGCGACGCAGCCCTGTCGACCTGTGCGCATCTGGTCTACAGCGTGTCGGACAGCCGCGAAATCCTTTTCCGCGACGAACTCGAGGTGACGGCCCGCAAGCATGACAACCTCCACGTGAGCATCACCGTGACCCAGCCCGATCCGGACTGGAGCGGCCTTACCGGCCGCATCGACCCGGTCAAGTTGCATGCGCTCGAAGTGCCGGACGACACGCTGTATTACTTATGCGGCCCCAAGGGCATGGTCGAGGACATGAGCACCCTGCTGCATGACCTGGGCGTGCCGATGAACCGCATCATTTTCGAAAAGTGGTGGTAGGCCGATTCGACCATTAAACCCATCCCCTGTTCTGTGTATGTTTATCAATTCACCCGACTGGAGAACTTCCCATGCGTACCCTGTCCCTGCTCGCTGCCCTGATTTTCAGCACCTCGGCGATGGCCGGGCCCGATGATGTCGTCCGTCCCTACCCGCCTCAGCAGATCGCGGCAGGGACCTACGTCATCCACGGCCCGCAAGGCGTGCCCTCCGCAGCCAACCAGAGCTTCATGAACAATCCGGCCTGGATCGTCACGAATGAAGGTGTCGTGGTCATCGATCCGGGCTCCAGCGTGCAAGTCGGTCGCATGGTGGTGGAGCAGATCCGCAAGACGACCGACAAACCGGTCACTCACGTATTCGACACCCACGTCCACGGCGATCACTGGCTCGGCAACCAGGCGATCCTGGAAGCCTGGCCCAAGGCGACGTTCATCGCTCACCCAGACATGATCAAGCTGGCCAGGAACGGGGCCGACGCCTTCTGGATCAAATTGATGTCGGACATGACCGGCGGTTACACCGACGGCACCCGAGCCAAGATCCCCACCGTCGAGGCAGCCGACGGCCAGGCATTCAAGATCGGCGGCAAGACCTTCCGCATCCACTCGTCGACCGACGCGCACAGCAAGACCGACCTGATGATCGAGATGGTTGAAGACCACATCCTGTTCACCGCGGACAACGTGCTGAACAGTCAGGTGATGAACCTGCGCGACGGCACGTTCAAGGGCGTGATGAAGGCGACCGACCGGGCGCTTGCCCTCAACATGGCCCTCTACGTTCCGGGCCATGGCAAGACTGGTGATCGCAAATTCGTCGAAGACCAGAAAGCCTATTTCGCCACACTGATGTCCGAAGTGCGTCGCATGTACGACGAAGGCAAGAGCGATTACGAAATGAAACCGGTCATCGCCGAGAAGCTCAAGGCCTACCAGGACTGGGCGGAGTGGGACACCAATCTGGGCCAGCAGATCAGCCTGGCAATCCTCGAAATCGAGCAGGAATAAAACGACTGCACGACCGCGCCGTGCAACGGGACGGCGTGGCCGCCCCGATCATTCGACCAGCCGGCTGACGCTGGCCACGTGGCCCTGCTGCCATTCCCCATCGAGTCCGATCCATTCGACGCGATTGCCGAGCATGCGGACGATGCCGGGGCGGCGGTTATTCCCCGTATCGGAAAACTCGAAGCGATAATCGCGCTGGAATTGCAACTGGCCGCTGCCGTTGCGTGCGAAGCGGATCCGGCTCAGGGCCACACTCTCGTCCAGGAACTGCACCCCGGCCTCGCCGCAGGCACGGCGCCCCACTACAATGGCCTGTTCGCGCACATGCATGCCGGCATACCAATACCAGCCGGCCACACCCAACAACCCCAACAGCAGGATGTCCCAGCTCACTGCCCGGCGGAATCAGGTTTGACCGGGCTGCGGAACAGCGCCGCCACCTGCTTCTTGGCCGTCGGCCGCGTCAGGGCAGGCGCACTGTCGGTACGCGACACATCGCTCGGCACATACGGCGCGTCGAACAAGGCATCGCGCGCGGTGGCGGGTTTGCTGCGCGGGACACTGCGTTCGCGCTCACGTTCGCCGTGTCGCTCCGGCCGCGGCGCGCGCGACTGGAAGGCCAGCACATCGGCCGCGCCCGGTTCGAAGCCGGGAACGATCACCGGCGGCAGCGTGCTGCCGATGAGTTTTTCGATGTCCCGGAGATAACGCGTCTCCGATTCACTCACCAGCGAGATCGCCTCGCCCAGGGCGCCGGCGCGGCCGGTGCGGCCGATGCGGTGCACATAGTCCTCGGCGTTGTGCGGCAGGTCGTAGTTGACGACGAAAGGCAGCGCCTCGATGTCGATGCCACGGGCGGCGACGTCGGTGGCCACCAGCACGCGGATGGTGCCGGCCTTGAAGGCGTCGAGCGCCTTGATGCGCTCCTGCTGGGTCTTGTCGCCGTGGATGGCATCGGCATGGATGCCAGCCTTGTTGAGTTCGTTGGCGAGCCGGTTGCAGCCCAGTTTCGTCCCCGTGAACACGAGCACCTGCCGCAGATCGCGGCTCTTGATCAGGTGTGCCAGCAACTGCCGCTTGCGTTCGTGGTGCACCGGATGCACCACCTGGGTGACCGTCACGGCCGTCTCGTTACGCGCCACCTCGATGAAGGTCGGACTATTGAGGATACTGTCGGCCAGCCTGCGGATTTCCTCCGGGAAGGTCGCCGAGAACATCATGTTCACCCGCTGCATCGGCAACAGGGCGACGATGCGCTTGAGGTCGGGCATGAAACCCATGTCGAGCATGCGGTCGGCTTCGTCGAGCACCAGGGTATTGACCTGGGAGAGCGACAGCGTCTTGTTCTGCACGTGATCGAGCAAACGACCGGGCGTCGCCACCAGTATCTCGACGCCGGTTTTCAGGATCGGGATCTGCGTGTTGATGTTGACGCCGCCATACACCACCAGCGAACGCAGCGGCACGTGCTTGGTATAGGCCTGCACGGCCTCCTCGACCTGGATCGCGAGCTCGCGTGTGGGGGTGAGGATCAACGCGCGGATCGGGTGTTTGGCCGGCGAGGTGCCGTTGTTGGCGAATGGCAGCAGGCGCTGGATCAACGGCAGCGCAAAAGCCGCCGTCTTGCCGGTGCCGGTCTGCGCGGCACCGAGAATGTCGCCGCCCTGCAGCGCCAGGGGAATCACCTGCGCCTGGATCGGGGTCGGGGTCGCGTAGCCCATTTCGTCGAGGGCACGCAGGATGTCGGGCGCCAGCCCGAGTTCAGCAAAAGTCGTCAAAATCTGTCCAGTGAATACTCTGGTTCGGTTAAATTCTGGCCGGCTACATCCGGATCCAGTCGAAACCTGCCGTCTGGCAGGCCACACGCACGTCGCCATCCGCGCAATCCAGCACCTGGGCCAGTGCGCGTTGCGCCAGGGCGGCCGTGTTGTTCTTGCGCGAGACGTGTGCGGCCATCACACATTGCAACCCGCCGTGCTTCAGCTTGTCCAGCAAGGCCGCCGACTGGCCGTTTTCCAGATGACCGAAACGCCCGCCCACACGGCGCTTGAGGCTCACGGGATACGGCCCGTTTTCCAGCATCGCGGCGTCATGATTGCATTCCAGCACCAACGCGTCCACGCCGGCCAGCATGGCCTCGATATGTGGCGTGCTGCAGCCGGTATCGGTCAGCACGCCCAGACGGCGGCTGCCGTCGCCGAACACATACTGCACCGGTTCCCGCGCATCGTGCGGCACGGGAAACGGCTGGATTTCCAGATCGTCCACCGCGAATGCCGCATGGCTATCGATCACCCGCACCGTCACGCCGTCGAGGTCCTGCGCCATGGCCAGCGTGCCGGCGGTCAGCCACACCGGCAATTTATGCTTGCGCGCCAGCCGGCCCACCCCGCCGATATGGTCGCTGTGCTCGTGGGTCACGACGATGCCCGCCAGATCCGCGACCTCCAGCTTGAGCCGTGCCAGCCGCGCAATGCTGTCGGCCAGCCCGAAACCGCAGTCCATCAACACCCGGGTGGAGCCGGCCTCGACCACCAGACCGTTGCCTTCGCTGCCGCTGCCGAGGCTGGCAAACCGCATCACGCCCGTCCCTGCGTCACTTCAACTCGTTGTGCAACAGCTTGATGATGCGATTCTGCGTGTCGATGTCGGCTGCCTTGCCATTGGTGCCAGTGACGCCAACCCGGCTCTTCTCACCCGCTTCGCTGACCACGATTTGCAGTTGCGGCGAGGTCTGCGTCTTCTTGCTGCGCCAGAAGGCGAGCTTGGCGAACATGCCTTCGTCGCGCTTGCTGGCGTTGTCGATACCGGGGTCGATGTAGCGCACGTAGTAGATGCCCTTGGAGCGGTCACGGTCCTCCACGGCGAAGCCGACGCGGTCGAGCGCGAGACCGACACGACGCCAGGCGCGGTCGAAGCCTTCATCCATTTCCAGGACCGGGGCGCCGGCTTGCTTGACGATGCGCGCCATCTCCGGCGCCTGCTGTTTGGCCAGTTGCGCATCGACGCGGCTCTTCTCCACGCCAAAGCGCAGCATCAGGCGGCGCAGCATCTCGGCCTCGAGTTCGGGGTCGGGCTGGCGCGGCTCCCATACGGTCTTGTCCTTGGCCTCGGTGGCGTAGACTTCCTTCATGCCGCGATGGCTGACGTAGATTTCGGTGCCGCTCTTGCCGGTTTCGATCCGCGTGCGGAACTTGTCGCGCTCGGCGGTGGAATACAGGCCGTCGAATACTTTTCCGATCGTGCGGCGGATCACGTCCTGCGGGATCTTGGCCCGGTTTTCCGCCCAGTCGGTTTCGATGATGCCGGTTTCGGGCGATTCCATGTTGATGATGAAACCGTTCTCCTGCCAGAAATCCTTGATCACCGGCCACACTTGCTGCGGGGTGGCCTGCACCACCAGCCAGCGCTGACTGCCGGCGCGTTCGATGTGGGCTTTCTCTTCGGTGGGCAGCAGGGTCTGCGCGCTGCTCGGTGTCGTCTTGCGCTCCTGGCTGTAGGCCGACAACGTGGCCGTGCCACTGCCCTGGCTGTCGGGAATCGCATAACGGTTATCCGCCGTCGGCGCCACCAGATCGGGCGGCACTTCCAGCGTCGGCAGCTTGCCGGCCGACTTGTAATCGATCTTCTTGGATTCCACGATGCCACACCCCGACAGGGCCACGGCAACCATCACAAACAGGGGCAATAAACGCATATAAAAGATGTCCTAAACGAAGGCTTGAATCAAAGCGGCACGGCGCATCGCACCGTGTTAGATCAATCTGGCGTGACGCAGCGCGTCGCGCACCGTGTCATGCAGTCCGGCAGACAACGGGGTCAGAGGCAGGCGCAGGGCAGGCGAAATCAGCCCCAGCTCCGCGCACGCCCACTTGACCGGAATCGGGTTGGCCTCGACAAACAGTTTGCTGTGCAGGGGCAGCAGCGCATTATTGAGTTCGCGCGCGCGCGCCAGGTTCCCGACGAATGCCGCGGCGCACAGTTCGTGCATCATCTTCGGCGCGACGTTGGCGGTCACCGAAATGACGCCGTGGCCGCCCAGCAGCATGAAGGGCAGCGCCGAAGCGTCGTCGCCGGTATACAGCGCGAACCCTTCGGGCGCGCGACGCAGCAGATCGGCCGCACGCTCCATGCTGCCGGTCGCGTCCTTGATGCCGACGATGCCGGGCACGTCTGCCAGACGCAGCGTCGTATCGTTGGAGAGGTCGGTCACCGTGCGTCCCGGCACATTGTAGAGAATCAACGGCAGGTCGACCGCTTCGGCGATCTTGCGGAAATGCTGGTAGAGACCTTCCTGCGTCGGCTTGTTGTAATAGGGCACCACGGACAGGCCGGCCTGCGCGCCTGCCGCCTTGGCGCACGCGGTCAGTTCGATCGCTTCGGCGGTCGAATTCGCGCCGGTGCCGGCGATCACCGGCACACGTCCGGCCACCTGCTCGACCGTCGTGCGGATCAACAGGCAATGCTCGTCGTAGCTGACCGTAGGCGATTCGCCGGTAGTGCCGACGATGACGATGCCGTCCGACCCCTCGGCAATATGCCAGTCGATCAGGCGCCGCAGCGTGTCGAGATCGAGCGCGCCGTCGTCCGACATGGGGGTGACTATCGCAACCAGGCTGCCTCTGGCCCTATTCATTTCTGCCATCTTGTTTCCGCCGCAATATAGTTCAGACACGCGCCGGATTCCCGGCGATGTAACGATAAATCACGCATTCTAATCTATCTGGTCGCGCCCGGCTTTTTCTAAATCAGGGCCGGGACTTGCACCCTAACTCTGGGGGGGACGCGGGTTATGCCAGCGTCCGCCGGCAAGCAGCAGATCGGCCTCGGCCGGTCCCCAGGTGCCGGGCTCGTAGAGACACGCCGGGTCGCGATGTGACAGGACGGGTTCCACCACGCGCCAGGCCGCCTCCACCGCGTCCTGGCGGGCGAACAGCATGGCCTCGCCGTCCATGGCGTCGCCGAGCAGGCGCTCGTAGGCGCTCATTTCATCCGGGTGGTTGTTGCAGACGTAGAGCTCGACGGGCCGGCCGACCATGCGGTCGCCCGCATTCTTCGTGCGCGCGCCCAGCGCGATGGACACGGTGGGCGACAAACGCATGCGCAGGTAATTCGGGGCCAACGGCCCAGCCTCGGACAGCGCGAACACGCGCTGCGGCGGAAGCTGGAACTCGGCGCGGATCTCGGTGGTGGTGAGCGGCAGGTGCTTGCCGGTCCGCACGATGAAGGGGACGCCGGCCCAGCGCCAGGTGTCCACGTAAAACCGTACGGCTGCGTAGGTTTCGGTGTCCGATCCACGCGCGACGCCCTCCTCCTTCCGGTAGCCCTCGTATTGTCCGCGAACCATGTCGCCGGGTTCCAGCGGACGGATGGCCTTGAGCAGTTTGGCCTGCTCATCGCGCACCGCTTCCGCGCTGGTTCCCAGCGGCGGTTCCATGGCCAGCAGGGCAAGGATCTGCAGCAGGTGGTTCTGCAGGACGTCGCGGATGGCCCCGACCGAATCGTAAAAGCGTCCGCGTCCGGCCACGCCGAAGTTCTCCGACATGGTGATCTGGATCTGCCGGATATGGTTGCGGTTCCAGATCGGTTCGAGAAAGGAGTTGGCGAAACGGAAATACAGGATGTTCTGCACCGCCTCCTTGCCCAGGTAATGGTCGATGCGGAAGATCCCGGATTCCGGCAGCGCTTCGTACAGCGTCGCGTTGAGCGAGCGTGCCGATTCCAGATCGCGTCCGAACGGTTTCTCCACTACGACCCGCGCGCCCTCGGTGCAGCCGGCCGCAGCCAGCCCCCGTACCACGATGGGAAACATGGCCGGCGGGATGGCGAAGTAATGGAGCGGATGTTTCCGGTGCTCCAGGGCGCGGCGCAGCGCCACATACGTTTCCGGATCTTCGTAGTCGCCGTTGACATAGGTCAGCAGGCTGGCGAGATTGCGGAACACCGCTTCATCCAGCCCGCTGCCAAAACTGACAATGCCATCGTGGGCGTGGGCGCGCAGACGCTCGATGTCCCACCCCGGGGAATGCGCCACACACAGGATCGGCGGCAGCGTGCGGCCATGCCGCAACATGTCGTGCAGCGCGGGGAAGATCTTGCGCCGGGCAAGGTCGCCCGTGGCACCAAACAGGACCAGGGCATCGGAGATCGGGTTCTCGGTCACGGCATCAGACTCCAGGCTTGTTTCAGGTTGACGTTATAGCAGGTAGGCAGAGCGCGTCGGGACACCCTGTCCGCGGCTCCCCTCACCTGAGCCTGCCCAGCCAGCCCGTGAGTTGCTCGATGCCCAGGCCGACGCCGTGCGCCAGCAGCGGCACCGCGGCAATCCAGATGGCCACCAGACCCAATGCCGCCACACCAAGCCCGACCGACACCATGTCCAGTCCCGGCGTAGTGCGGGCCACGATACCGAACGCCAGTTGCACCAGCAGCGCCAGGGCCAGCAAAGGCAAGGCAAGCTGCACGCCGGTGGCGAACAGCCAGCTGCCGGCTTCGGCCAGCTGGCGCAAGTCGGTTGCGGCCGGCAGGACGGCGACCGGCATGGCCGCGAAGCTGTCGCGCAACGCATGCACGACCAGCAGATGGCCGCTCGCCCCCAGGAACGCCATCGCCGCCAGCCAGCCAGCCAGCGCACGCCAGGTGGCATCCGCGGGGGCTGCCTGCTCGGCGGTCAGGGCCAGCAGACCGCCGGTCGCGGTATGGCCGGTCCATACCAGCGCCGCGCTCACCGCAGCAAACACCAGCCACACGCACAACGCCAGCGCCGCGCCCCATGCGACTTCCATGCCCAGGGCGAGCACGCCTTGCACCGTGAACGGTGCGGTCGTACCGAGTGCGAGGCCCGGCGCCAGCACGGCAGCCAGCACGGCGGCCAGGAACAGGCGCAGCAGCAGCGGCAGGCGGCCGACCAGCGGATCGAAAATGGCCCATCCGGCGAGACGCGCGAAGGCGAACATCCAGACCGACAGGCCCGCTTCGGTCAGGGGCATGATCCGCTCATTCCACCAGACCCGGGAAATCGGTCAGCATGCTGCGCGCGAACTCGACCAGCTGCCCCCCCATCCAGCTGCCCAGCAGCGCCAGCACGAGCAACACGACGATGAGCTTGGGAACGAAGGAAAGCGTCGGTTCGAGGATCTGCGTGGCAGCCTGGAACAGGCTGATGGCGAATGCCGTCAGCAGTCCCGCCAGCAACACCGGCGCGGCAATCAGCATCACCAGCCAGAGCGCGTCGCGCGCAAGGCCCTCCATCAGAAAACACCGCCTTCCATCAGAAGCTCCCGAGCAGCGAGCCGACCAGCAGGTGCCAGCCGTCCACCGTGACGAACAACAGCAGCTTCAAGGGCAGCGACACCAGCTGCGGCGGCAGCATGATCATGCCGAGCGCGGTCAGCACGGCGGCGACCACCAGGTCGATCACCAGGAACGGCAACACGACCATGAAGCCGATCTGGAAGGCGGTCTTGAGTTCGCTGGTGAGGAAGGCCGGCGCCAGTGCCGCCAGCGGCACGCTGTCCACCCGCTTCGGATCGATGCTTTTATCGTTCTCGGTGAACAGACTGAGATCCTCGGCGCGAGTCTGTCGCAGCATGAAGACTTTCAGCGGCGACGCGGCTTTTTCGGCGGCGGCGTTGAAGCTGAGCGTACCAGCGAGATACGGCTGGTAGGCCTCGGTATTGATGGTCTTCAACGCCGGCGACATCACGAACACCGTCAGCAGCAGCGCTAGTCCCATCAGCACCAGATTCGGCGGCGCGGTCGAGCTGCCCAGACCCTGGCGCAGCAGGAACAGCACCACGGCAATCCGGGTAAACGCGGTGAACGCCAGCAGCAGGGCCGGCAGGAACGGGAACAACAGCAGCCAGGGCAGACTCGTTCCGGGCACGCCGAGTACCTGCCCCCCCGCGCCCGGCGTCACGCTCAGCAAAGGCACGCTGGCGTCCGCCGCCCACGCCGGCACGCAAAAGCCGAGGAGCAGCAGCAACAGCACCTTCGCCTTCATCGCCCGTGCTCCTGCGCCGATTCCGGCTTGGGCAAGGTATGCAGCAGGCGCACATTGCCACCGCCCACACCCAGCAACAGCCAGGTATCGCCAACCTCGACCGTCACCACGCGCTCGCGCGCACCCACCGCGGTCGTCCCCACCACCTTGACTGCGCCCTGCGCGCCCATGCCCGGCAGGTAGCGACGGACGAACCAGGCAACCGCAACGAACCCGCCGAGGATGAGCACCAGACTCAGCAGCACGGTGAACAGGCTGCCTGGGGTATCGGTCGCCGCCAGTGCCCAGGACGGAACCAGCAGCAAGGTACCTGCCGCGACGAATCTAGCCATGCCGGATGACCTCCCGCGCCCAGCGCGTCATGTCGGTTGTGGAATGCGGCAACTGCAGGGCAAGCGTTGCCTGCGTGGACGCAGTCGTGATGTGCCATGCCAGCGCAGGCGGCAACGCATCCGACCCCGGCGCATCCAACCAGCTTTCCGCCAGTACGGCATCCAGTGTCCTCACGAAGCTGCCGGGAACGAAGGACGTCCCGCTCACCCCGTTGCGGCCTCCCAGACGGCGCGTCAGCCACAGGGCGGCCAGCATTGCATCGGGCAGCCAGATCGGCGACACCGGCACGTCGGCCGGCTCGGGTGCCGGTTGCGCCATCGCCTGGACCGGCAGGCGCAGCCGGGCGCTCAAGGTGGCGGCCAGCTTGTGGGTCAGGCGCGCCGGCAGACCGCTGGACAGCGGCGCAGGCGCTTTCAGGAAGGCGGTCTCGGCGGAGGTGAGTTCGAGCAATTGCATCAGCGCCCCCGCAGCCCGGCATCGCGCCGGTGCGTCAGTTCCACCAATTCGTCGTGATCGCGCTGCTCGATGCGCCGTTGCAGAATGGCGGCCTGCGCCAGGTGGCGCTGTTCCAGCAGGCGCAGCGCCTTCACCCGCTGCTCGGCCTGCATCCATTCGGCCAGTCGGGCCTGCCAGTCGCGGTGGGCATCGTCGATGGCGGTTTGCGCAACCTGCAATTCCGCGGCTTGCGCGTACTGCAGCCGATTCTTTTCCAGAAGCTGCGCCGCCGTCACGCCATCGCGCAACTCGACTGCCAGCTGCGCGATATGGGCGTCGCGCAGCGCCAGCAACTGCACCTGCCGGCCGCGCGCGCGCAACCACACGCCATGCGCGAGCTTGACCCCGCGCGCCAGCGTTTCGCTGCGCCGTTCGGCCAATTGCAGCACCCGTGCCAGCGCGAAAGGCTTCATCCGAGCACCTCGTCAAGGCCAGCCTGCGCGGTTTCCAGCGGCGCACGCTCGCGCATGCCCTGCATCAGATAGCCCTGCATCCTGGGATACAGGCGGACGCCTTCGTCCAGCACCAGATCGGCACCCGGCACGTAGGCGCCGACGGCAAGCAGATCGCGGCTGCGCATGTAGCGCGAATAGAGATACTTGAAACGGCGGGTGCGCTCCAGCGCCTCGTCGGACAGCAGGTCGGGCTGCGCCCGGCTGATCGACGCCTCGATGTCGATCGCGGGATAGTGGCCGGCGTCGGCCAGATCGCGGGAGAGCACGATATGGCCGTCGAGGATCGCACGCGCCGCGTCGGCGATCGGGTCCTGCTGGTCGTCGCCTTCCATCAGCACGGTGAAGAAAGCCGTGATCGAACCGCTGCCGCTGCGGCCGTTGCCGGCGCGTTCGGCCAGCTGCGGCAGCTTGGCAAACACCGACGGCGGATAACCCTTGGTGGCAGGCGGTTCACCGATCGCCAGCGCCACCTCGCGCTGCGCCATCGCGTAGCGGGTCAGCGAGTCCATGATGAGCAGCACGTGCTTGCCCTGGTCGCGGAAGTACTCGGCGATCGACATCGCATACGCCGCGCCGTTCAGCCGCATCAGCGGCGGATGGTCGGCCGGCGCCGCCACCACCACCGCGCGCGCCATGCCTTCGCTGCCGAGGATGCGGTCGATGAATTCCTTGACCTCGCGGCCGCGTTCGCCGATCAGCCCCACGACAACGACGTCGGCCTCGGTAAATCGCGCCATCATGCCGAGCAGCACGCTCTTGCCGACGCCGCTGCCGGCGAACAGGCCCAGCCGCTGCCCGCGCCCCACCGTCAGGAGACCGTTGATCGCGCGCACGCCGACGTCCAGCGTCTTGCGGATCGGCGCGCGTTCGAGCGGGTTGATCGGGCGGCTGTACAGCGGCACCCGCCGCTCCAGCATCAGCGGCCCGAGGCCGTCGAGCGGGCGCCCGGCGCCGTCGAGCACACGCCCCAGCAGGCTGTCGCCCACCGGCACCTGGCGCACCCGGTCCTGTGCCCGGCGGCGCGGAATGTAGCGCATGCCGAGGCGCGGCGGCTGCGCCGCCAGCGGATTGTCGGGCACGACCCGGGCGCCCGGCATCACGCCGTAGATATCGGTCGCCGGCATGATGAACAGACGGTCACCGGCAAACCCGGCCACCTCGGCCTCGATGCTCTGGCCGCCGGGAATCTGGATGTGGCACTGGCTGCCCACCGGCATCCGCAAGCCGACCGCTTCCATCACCAGTCCGGACACCCGGGTCAGCCGCCCGCTGGTGGCGATCGGGGTCGCCCAGCTCACCGCGCGCCGGCAATCGGCCAAGTATTCGCGCAGGCGGACGGTACGATCCATCACTCGATCCAGTTCTGGTTGCTGCCGAGCACCTGCACCACCTGGCGCCAGCGTGCCGGCAGCGTGGCGTCGAGGTCGCCCTGCGAGGTTTCGATCAGGCAGCCGCCGCGTACGATGCGCACATCCTCGACGATGCGCAGGCGGTTCTTGTCGAGCACCTGGTCGAGATGCGGGCGCACCAGCGCGGCGTCGTCCGGATTCAGCAGCAGACGTGCCTCGCGGCTGGTTTCCGCCATCTGCTTCAGCGCCATGTTGACCACGTCGAGGATGCGTTCCGGCCGTGCCGCCAACTCGCCCGCCACCACCTGACGGGCCACGTCGAGCGCCAGTTCCAGCACCATGTCGGCGAGGCGGAAATCGAGATTGTCGAGCGTCGACGAAAAGCTCTCGGCCAGCTGCTTCATGCGACCGCAGGCCTGTTCCCCTTCCACGCGCCCGGCAGCCAGGCCTTCGGCATACCCTTCGGCGCGCGCCGCCGCGCGCAATGCCGCCAGTTCGGCCTGCGGATCGGCCTCGGTTGGCGCAGCCTGGCCGGCGGACGCAGCCAGTTCCACCACTTCCCATTGTTCGAATGCGGTGGGGGTATTCGGCGCCGTGTCGTCTGTGCTCATGCCGCCTCCTCTTCGGGGAACTGTATCGCGCCTTCAGCCGCCAGCCGCCGCAGGCTCGCGCCCGCCTCGTCCTGCGCGGCCTGGATCGTGGTCACCGGCACCGGGCCCAGCGTATCGAGGTCGATGCGCATGCGCTGCGCAGCGGTCGGACTCATCACTGCCGTCAGGGCGTCGAGCACCTGCCCGTCGCTGCCCTTCAAGGCATGCAACAGAGTACGCGCAGCGACGTTGCGCAGGAAAGTCTTGCGGCTGGCCTCGGGCAGCCGTGCCAGATCTTCGAACGCGAGATTGCGCACGCGCAGCCGCGCGGCCAGTTCCGCATCGTTCCGGTCGAGCTGGCTCAAGGCAGCGGCGGCGCTGCCCTCGCTCATCTGCCCCAGCAGGCCGGCCACCGCCGCTTCGCCCTGGGGCGACGCGGCGGCGTCCAGGCTGGCCAGCCAGTCGTCCAGGTCGCCCAGCATGTCGGCGCTCGGCGCATCGCTGTGCGCCAGGGCCAGCAAGGTGTCCGCGCGCGTCTTGCCGGGCAGCAGTTCGAGCACGGCGGCGGCGACGTCGCGCGGAAGCTGCGCGGCCACCGCGGCGATCAGCTGGGGCGCCTGCGCCTCCAGCAGGCCGGCAATCTCGGCCGGCTCGCGCCAGGCCAGCTTCTCCAGTGCCTGCGCGCCCGACGCCCCCAGGCGTTCCAGCATGGCCTGCGCCCGTTCCGGCCGAAATGCCTGCCGGAGCGTCTCGTCGAGGAAACGGCCGGTATCTGCCGCGAATCCGGTCTGTTCGGCGGCCTCGGCGGCGTAATCGCGCAGGATCGCACGCACGCGTTCGCGCGGCAGCACGTCGAGCTCGCGCATGGCACTGCCGAGCCGGCTGACCTCGAGCGGGCTCAGATAGCGGAACACGGCCGCCGTGGCGTCCTCGCCGAGGGCGAGCAGAAGCGCAGCGGATTTTTCGATGCCGGCCTGGCTCACGCGCGCACCCTTGCTTGATTCATGCGGCGGCTCACGCGCGCATCCAGGTTTGAATTCATGCGACTGCTCACGCGCGCATCCAGAGCTTGATGACATCCGCGGTCACGCGCGGATTGGCCAGTACCCGGCCGCGGGTTGCCTCGAGTTCGGCGTCGAGGTCCATGCCGGGCGGCTCGACGGCCGGCACAGGCCGCGGGCGCCGCCAGACGGCCACTACGAGAAGCAGAAGCAGCCCGCCCCCGACCGCGGCCAGCATCCAGGGCTGGAATTCAAAGGTCCCGGGCATCGCCGGTGGCGGCGGCATGGATGCAATCGAACGCGGAGGTTGCGCCTGCGGTTGCACGACGGCTGCAGCGGGCCGCGCGGCGTGCGCCGCAGGCAGCGCATAGACATTCACCGTGTCGCCGCGCGACGGCACCAGTCCCAGCGCCTGGCGGGCCAGCTGGCCCGCGCGGTCGAGTTCGGCGGCGCTCGCCTCGAATCCCAGGATCACGATGGCATTCACACGCCGGATGCGGCCTTCAGGCGTATGCGTCGTGCGCACGGTCTTCTCGAGCGGTTGCGTCCGGCCGCCCACCACGACGTTGCGTACCCGTTCCACCGTCTGTTCGACGTCGCTGTCCTCCAGCGTGGCCGTCACCTGCACGCTCACACGGTCCTTGCCGAGCCAGGGGGTCAGCACGGCCAGCGCCCGCTGCGCCAGATCCTGCTCCACCGCCCGCTGCCGCGACTGCGCCACCTCGGGTGCCGTCTCGCCCAGCTGCACGCCGCGCGGGTCGAATACCTGCACCTCGGACCGTTTCATACGCGGCACGCTGGCCGCCACCAGGGTCTGGATCGTCGCCACCTGCTCGGCCGACAGCCGCGCGTTCGGGCGCAGGCGCACCAGCACCGCAGCGGTGGCCGGCGGCGCATCGCGCAGGAACGGCGAGACCTTGGGCAGGGCAAGATGGACCCGCGCCAGCTCGACCGTTTCCAGCGACTGGATCGAACGCGCCAGATCGCTTTCGAGCGCGTGCTGATAGCGCTGCTGCTCTTCCAGCGACGAGGCGCCGAAGCGGGGCGCGCGATCGACCTCGTCCTGCGCATCGGCGTCGGACCGGGGCAGGCCGCGTGCGGCAAGGCGGTAACGCGCCACATGCAGCTGATCGGCCGGCACCTCGATGCTGCCGTCGGCAGCGGACAGGTGATAGGAAATATTGAGCTGGTCGAGCGCGGCGATGACCTCGCCGCCCGCCCGATCGGACAGCTTCGGGTAGAGCACGCGGTAGTCCGCCGGATTGAGCCACACATAGGCCGCAGACAGCGCCGCCAGCGGCAGCAACACCAGCAGGACGAACATGAAGCGGCGCAGCGGGCTCGCTTCCGCGATCAGGTCGCGCAGACTGCTCAGCCAACCCGGCACTGGACGCACCTCGTCTGCGGGATCGGGTTGGGCTGTCGGGTCTTGATGGGTTGTATCGTCACGCGGCGATTATAACCAGTCGGGCGTGGCCACAGCGCGCAATACCACCTGCACCTGCCCCGCCCGCTCGCGGCTCTGGAACCACCAGATGCTCCCCTTCTTCACCGACAGGTCGCCCGCCTGCCCGGTGAGCAGGCGCATCGCCACCTGCCCCAGCGTGGGCTGATGGCCCACCACCAGCACCGGATAGGCCGCATCGGGCCAGCCCGCCGCGGCCAGCATGTCGTCCGCGCTGGCCCCCGGCGCCAGCGCCGGCACCCGCTGGAAGCCGCGTCCCAGCGCCTGCGCGGTCTGCAGGCAGCGGGTGGCGGGGCTGACCAGGATCCGGATGTCCTGCGACAATCGCGGCGTCAGCCAGTCGGCCATGCGCGATGCCTGCTTGCGGCCCTTGTCGGTGAGTTCGCGCTTGAGGTCGGGCACCGTGTCGTCGGCCTCGGCATGTCGCCACAAAATGAGTTCCATCGGTTTTCCTCGAAAAAATCCGGTATCCGGTCACAGGCAAGACCGCTGCATGGCACCGGGGTTCGCCACGAATCTACCAGTAAGGCTTCGATTTCAGGAATGCGAGGATCGACTCCGCACATTCGCCGTCCGCCGCGTCCGCCTGTTTCGCCGCCAGCCAGCCGAGGACGAAGTCTCCCATCGAGCCCGCCTCCCTCCCTGCCGCCGTCAGCAGGCCCGATGCGATATGCGCGTCGTTGGCCCATCCCAGGCTGTCCTGCGCATCACGCAGCACCGCCAGGTAGCGTGCCTGCCGCTTGCCTTCGAACAGCGTCTGGAAAAACTCGGCCGCATACCGCTGGCGCTTGATCGCGATGCGCAGGACATGCCGCCGGGCCGGCGCCAGCGTGGCGAAATCGCGCGCGCCGCGAACGATCGGCCGATGCCCCTTCTGCAGTGCCCGGCGCACCCAGGCGTCGAGCGGCGCCAGTTGCACAAACCGCTGAGCGGCCGGCACCGCCTGCCCCTCGGGATGCGAATGCCAGCCATGCCGCAACAGCCAGCGCTGCATCGCCAGCAGCCAGGCGCCGGGATGAGCCTGCACCAGCGCATCCTGCATCGCCGCCCGCACCGCGATGCGACGCGCTTCCAGCGTCGCCATGCCTTGCTGCCAGGATTCGGCGTCGGGATAGTACGACGCGATCGCCGGCAGGGTTTCGCCGCACAGCACGTCCCAGTCGCGCGCCGGGCCCAGCGCGGCCGCCAGCGCACGCAGGTTGTCCTGCAGCTCGGGCGGCAGCCCGCACGCATTACGAAACAGCCGCAGCGCCGCACGCAGGCGCCGCAACGCCACCCGCGCCTGATGCACATACTCGATGTCATCCGACGCCAGCACCCCCGGCAGATTGACCTGGAGCTGCGTCAGACAGGCCTGGACGATCGCGGCGAAGCCCTCCTCCATGCCCATGCCGTCGTCCAGCTCCAACGGCACGGATTTCACCGGCGCTGCCTCGATCCCATGCGCCAGGCGCACGCCGCGCTCGGCCTTGCTGACGTCGAACGGCAGGCAATCGAACGCCGCGGCCCAGTCCAGCGCCAGCGCGAATAGCGCATCCGGCTGGCCGGACTTCAATTCGAGTTCGATCTCGCAGATCGGCTGGCTGCGTTCGCCGGCGACGACCGCGCCGACGTCGAGCGCCACCTCGATCTGCGCACCGCCCTTGCCCACCAGCAGCCAGGCCGTGCGGTGAAAACGCGTCTCGAACACCGGCACGACGTGTTCACGCAAGGCATCCGGCACGTACGCCAGCGCCTCCGGCGGGAACCGGCTCCAGTCCAGTCTCCCCCGGTGCACCGGCATCTCGAATTCGGCGCGCCGCGACAGCCCGCCCTGCCGCTCGCCCTCGGTCTTCAGTGTCTGCAGCCAGCGCCGGCCCGCCCGTCGCACGCGCAGCGCCACGCCCTGCGCGCTCAAGGCGAAGTCCGGCGTGTCGAAATAGCGGGTGACGAGGTCCTGCTCTACCGGCGCGTTGCGACGCCGGGCCATGCGTTTCACGAAGGCCGCCGCCTGCTGCGGCGGCAGCGCCAGCTTGAGTTCGATTTCCATTGGATGCGGCGTTGTCATATAACTGTCATGTCGGGTCGAACACGGGCGTTTATCATTGAAGCACACCACGAATAAATTCATCATGAATCTGCCCAGCCCCGATACCCTCATCAACCGCGAGCTCGGCATACTCGCCTTTCAGCGTCGGGTGCTGGCGCAAGCCGACGATCCGTCCATGCCCCTGCTGGAGCGCCTGCGCTTCCTGTGCATCGTGTCGAGCAACATGGACGAATTCTTCGAAGTGCGCGTGGCCGGCCTCAAGGAACAGATCCGCGCCAACTCGACCCAGCGTTCGGCCGACGGCCTGACGCCGCGCCAGCAGTTCCGCGCGGTCTCGGAGACGGCGCATGCGCTGGTCGCCCAGCAGTACGAACTGTTCAACAAGGCGATCATTCCCGAGCTGGCCGAACACGGCGTCCACTTCATCCGCCGCACGCACTGGAACGAAACCCAGGCGGCCTGGATCCGCGATTATTTCTTCCGCGAACTGATGCCGGTGCTCACGCCGGTGGGGCTCGATCCCTCGCATCCCTTCCCGCGCGTGCTCAACAAAAGCCTCAATTTCGCGGTCGAGCTGTCCGGACGCGACGCTTTTGGCCGCAATTCCGGCGCTGCCGTGGTGCAGGCGCCGCGTGCGCTGCCGCGCGTCATCCGCATGCCGGAAGAAATCGCCGGCTGCGAATACGGCTTCGTCTTCCTGTCGTCCATCCTGCATGCCCACGTCGGCGAACTGTTCACCGGCATGACGGTGCAGGGCTGCTACCAGTTCCGCGTCACCCGCAACTCCGACCTCTTCGTCGACGACGAGGAAACCAAGAATCTGCGCCAGGCGTTGCAGGGCGAACTGCCGCAACGACACTTCGGCGCAGCCGTGCGGCTGGAAGTGGCCGACAACTGCTCGGAATCGATGGCGGCCTTCCTGCTGGCGCAGTTCGAGCTCGAAGCCGACGACCTCTACCAGGAACAGGGACCGGTGAACCTCGTGCGCCTGATGCAGGTGCCCGACTGGGTCGACCGCCCCGACCTCAAGTTCGCCCCCTTCATCCCCGCCCTGCCCGCGCGGCTCGCCAAGGACGACGACATCTTCGCGCAGATCCGCAAGGGCGACATCCTGCTACACCACCCCTTCGAATCCTTCCAGCCAGTGGTCGACTTCATCGAGCAGGCCGCCGCCGACCCCCACGTCGTCGCCATGCGGCAGACGGTGTACCGCACCGGTACCGACTCCAAGCTGATGCAGGCGCTGATCCAGGCTGCGCAGTCGGGCAAGGAGGTCACCGTAGTGGTCGAGCTGATGGCGCGCTTCGACGAGGAGGCCAACATCAACTGGGCCGCCAAGCTGGAAGAGGTCGGCGCGCACGTCGTCTACGGCGTGGTCGGCCACAAGACGCACGCCAAGCTGGCGCTGGTCATCCGCCGCGAAGACGGCGAGCTGCGCCGCTACGCGCACCTGGGCACCGGCAACTACCACGCCCGCACCGCACGCATGTACACCGACTTCGGCCTGCTGACCGCTGACGACGCCATCACCGCCGACGTCAGCAGCCTGTTCACCCAGATCACCGGCCTGGGCAAGGCCGGCAAACTGAAACGCCTGTGGCAGTCGCCGTTCACCCTGCACAGCGAAGTCGTCGCCGCCATCAACCACGAAGCCGAACTGGCGGCCGCTGGCAAGCCCGCCGCCATCATCGCCAAGATGAACGCGCTGCTGGAACCGCAGGTCATCGCCGCGCTCTACGCCGCCAGCCAGGCCGGGGTGAAGATCGACCTCATCATCCGCGGCGTGTGCGCGCTCAGGCCTGGCATTCCCGGGCTGTCCGAGCACATCCACGTGCGCTCGGTGGTCGGCCGCTTCCTCGAACACACACGCATCTTCTATTTCAAAAACGGCGGCGACGAGAAGGTCTTCCTGTCGTCGGCCGACTGGATGGACCGCAACTTCTTCCGCCGCATCGAAACCGGCTTCCCCATCCTCAATCCCAAGCTGAAGAAACGCGTGATCGCCGAGGGCCTGAAGCCCTACCTGCGCGACAACGTGCAGGCCTGGGACATGCAGTCCGACGGCAGCTACCGCCGCCGCCACGTCCGGCGCACCAAGCCCTACAGCGCGCAGGCCGAACTGCTGGCGCTGCTGACCAAACCCGTCTAGCCACGCTTCAACCTACTCCGACGCGACGTTCCGCACTCGCGTGCGGATCCAGACCGATGCGCTCGGCGCGTCCGATCGCCGACGTGGATGGGGTTTTGTCCTACAAAGTGTTCGTATCCCACTGATACGTTCATGTCCCAACAAGCCTTAAGCTGACATCCAGCCACTGAGCCCAAGAAACAGGCCAGCGTGAACAGTTCAGCGCTCAGCGAGCGTATGCAGCTTGATGCAAGGGCACTCCACGCAGCTGCCGAAGAATAAAAGTCTCATGCGACGCAATTTTTCTTTTCTTGCATCGAGATCAAATCGATATCAATTAGACGAAAGGCCAAAAATGCGAACCACCCCCTTAATATTCAATCTCCTGGGCGCTGCACTTCTTTCCGCGGGCGCTGTCTCTGCCCACGCGGCCGACGGCCGTTTCTACGACACCCGCAACGCCGCCAGCCCCACCGGAAAAACCATCGGCTACGAGCTGTACCGCACGATCGGGTGTCCCGGACGCGGCCTGCTCGATACGCCCTGCCCGGTTCCGAAAGATGTCGACAGCGATGGCGACGGCGTCGTCGACAGCAAAGACAAATGCCCCGACACGCCGAAGGGCACCGAGGTCGATGCCAACGGGTGTCCCATTCCAGTCGCCGCCCCCGTTGAGCCGGCACCGGCCCCCATGACGGAACAGAAACCGGAGGCTGAGCAGCAGGTGGCCAGCCCCGTGCCGGTCCCGGCGCCGCATCGCATGGTGCTCGAAGGCGTGAATTTCAATTTTGACCGCGCTGCGCTGCGTCCGGAAGACCGCGACGTCATCGACAAAGACTTCGCCAAGCTCAAGGAGTGGGGCGATGTCAAGATAGAAGTGGCGGGCCACACCGACAGCATCGGCAGCGATCGCTACAACATGGGCTTGTCGCTGCGCCGCGCCAATACCGTTCGCAGCTATCTGATCAGTAAAGGCATCCGCGCCGACCGTCTGGTGGCCAAGGGCTACGGCGAATCGCAGCCGATCGCCAGCAACGACACCGACGAAGGCAGGTTCCAGAACCGTCGCGTCGAACTGAACCAGATCAAGGAATAAACGCTTTCTAAAACGCTCTGCAAACCTGTGTATCCGGGGACTTCGGTCCCCAGATTTTTTATCTGCCTTGCGTGCTGCTCCCCCAGGCCACTGCGTGGCCGCCCCCGTCGAGAGCCGCCCGAGCCCTCCCCGGGCTCGATTCACCCGGCTCGAACGGAGTCGGCAGCGACGGACTTGAAAACCCCGGCGCCGCCCCCATTTCCCGTTGCGTTGTGTTTGTTTTACGGGAGATATAGGCATGTCCGCCACCAAAGAAACCCTGGGCTTCCAGGCCGAAGTCAAACAGCTGCTGCAGCTGATGATCCATTCCTTGTATTCCAACAAGGACATTTTCCTGCGCGAACTCATTTCCAACGCCTCCGACGCCGCCGACAAGCTGCGCTTCGAAGGGCTGTCGGATGGCGCGCTCTATGAAAACGACCCCGACCTCAAGATCCGCATCGCCTTCGACCGGGAGGCGCGTACGCTGACGATCACCGACAACGGCATCGGCATGAGCCGGCAGGAAGTCATCGACCACATCGGCACGATTGCGAAATCCGGCACCCGCGAATTCTTCAGCCAGCTCTCCGGCGACCAGCAAAAGGACGCCGCGCTGATCGGCCAGTTCGGCGTCGGCTTCTACTCCGCCTTCATCGTCGCCGACCGCGTCACCCTCACGACCCGCCGCGCCGGCCTCACGTCCGAGCACGGCGTGCGCTGGGAGTCCGAGGGCGCCGGCGACTACACGCTGGAAACCGTAGCCAAGCCCGACCGCGGCACCGAGATCGTGCTGCACCTGCGCGAAGGCGAGGACGAGTTCCTCTCCGACTGGAAGATCAAGTCGGTCATCCGCACCTATTCCGACCACATCACCCTGCCCATCGTGATGAAGAAGACCGAATGGAAGGACGGCGTCGAGACGCCCACCGACGAGGACGAGACCGTCAACAAGGCCTCCGCCCTGTGGGCGCGCGCCAAGAAGGACGTCAGCGACGACGAGTACAACGAGTTCTACAAGCACGTCGCCCACGACTTCGAGCCCCCGCTCGCCTGGTCGCACAACCGCGTCGAGGGCAAACAGGAATACATCTCGCTGCTCTACGTGCCGTCGCACGCGCCGTTCGACCTCTACGACCGCGAGAAGCGGCATGGGATAAAACTCTACGTACGCCGCGTCTTCATCATGGACGACGCCGAGCAGCTGATGCCGCAATACCTGCGCTTCGTGCGCGGCGTGATCGACTCGGCCGACCTGCCGCTCAACGTCTCGCGCGAAATCCTGCAGTCGAGCCGCGACATCGACGCCATCAAGGCCGGCTCGGTAAAGAAGGTGCTGGGCCTGCTGGAAGACCTGGCCGAGAACCAGCCGGAGAAATACGTCGAATTCTGGAACGCCTTCGGCAAGGTGATGAAGGAAGGCCCGGGCGAGGACTTCGCCAACCGCGAGAAGATCGCCGGGCTGCTGCGCTTCGCCTCCACCCACACTGACAGCGACGCACAAGTGGTGTCACTGAAGGACTACATCGGCCGCATGAAGGAAGGCCAGACCGCGATCTACTACATCACCGCCGACAGCTTCGCCGCCGCCCAGCACAGCCCGCACCTCGAAATCTTCCGCAAGAAAGGCATCGAAGTGCTGCTGTTGTCCGACCGCGTCGACGAATGGCTGGCGAGCAACCTCAACGAGTTCGACAGCAAGCCGCTGAAGTCCGTCGCCAAGGGCGGGCTGGATCTGGGCGCGCTGGAAGACGAAGCCGAGAAGACCGCGCAGAAGGAAGCCGAGGACGCCATGAAGCCGCTGGTCGAGCGCATCAAGACCACGCTCGGCGAGCGCGTCAAGGACGTCCGCGTCACCCACCGCCTCACAGACTCGCCCGCCTGCCTCGTCACCGGCGAAGGCGACATGAGCGCCAACCTCGAACGCCTGCTCAAGGCCGCCGGCCAGGCCGCGCCCACCGTCAAGCCCACGCTCGAGATCAACCCGTCACATGCACTGGTCACGCGGCTCAACAGCGAATCCGACGAAGACCGGTTCAAAGATTGGGCCAACCTGCTGTTCGAGCAGGCGCTGCTGGCAGAGGGCGGCCAGTTAGATGACCCGGCGAGCTTCGTGCGGCGGTTGAATGGGTTGTTGGCGATGCTGCCGAGCTGAGAAAGAAAAATGGCCGTTCGTGTTGAGCTTGGCGAAACACGAACGGCCTCTATCTGTTGTCCCCGGCGCGACTGAGCAATCAGTCGCGCTTTTTTTGTTGCTTTTAGGCAGCGACTTCACCAGAGTGTTGCAAGTGAAAAATATTGCAAATTCCCAACTGGCTCATTTATTCCCCATGACCTATGGATTTTCCACCCATAAATATACCTAAGCCAGAATTTAGCGTTCATCCTTTTCCCACGGACATGAGGACGCTTTACTACCACCAAGTGCTAACGACAGAGGTAGGGGCGCAAATCATGGCAGTGCTAGAAAGCGATCAGCGAGTACAAGCGCTGCAAAACACGATGCTGTCGCTCGGCAACACAGCTTTCGGATTTAGTGTTAACGCCCTGGCGGCTTGGTTTATCTGGGCTGTTAGTGAGTTTGGCCAAGAAGCAGCCGCAGTGCACCTTGAGAACTACCTCGACGCAGAAGAGATACCTGTCGTTAACACCCTATGGGTTATTGGGATCGAAACTGAAGAGACTATTGAGTTAAATGATGGCTACAGAATCGTTCCCCTAAAAGAAATGCCCGACTCACGCGATAAGGAGCAATACCAGAAGTTTGAGTTTCGCCCTCACATGCCGCCGACACCAAGTGCTGCGATCTGCCAGACATCCATGGTTAGGAAAGCGACTGCCTTCGATAACGAAGCAGGGTTAGCCTTCAATCCTGAGATTGGCAAGATCGTTCAACAGTTGGACGAAATCGCGCTCCTGATCAATGCGCTGGATGATTTCGCCTGCCTTCCGTATTTTTCGACGGCATATTCTTTACCCACAATGCCATTCGGCCCGTTTGGTGGATCAGGAGGAGGGTATGCACAGTACGACATACTCGGGCGCACCTCTTCCAAGATTTCTAGTGCGGTCGTCCCCGATCTGGAAAAAATGCGTGTTGCATTTGGGAAAAAGAGTTCGATGGAACAATTGCGGCTTCGACGAATATTGTTCAGGCTGTCACAAGCAAGACGACGTGATCAGCTTGAGGACAAGATACTCGATCTTGGAATTGCGCTGGAAATGGCACTGCTGGACGACAACCAGAACGCCGATCAATTGTCTTTAGCTTTTCGTTTGCGTGGTAGCTGGCTTGTAGGAAAGAACGGTGCTGAGCGCAAACAGCTTTATAAGCAATTGCGTGACTTATACATTCTTCGCAGCCAAGTTGCGCATACTGGATCGCTTTGTGCCAATAACCACGACAAGATTAATGCTGTCAGAGAACGTTTCCCGGAGTATTCGCAAATCGCAGGAAGGATCATCCGTGGCCTACTCCTTGAGGGGCGACCTGATTGGACTGAATTAATACTTGACGCATAAGAAAGGCAACGCGGGCAACGGGGTCAGGCCTTGCAGTAACACATGCACCTGTAAGTGATGGTCGGAAGGCAAAGAATTGTAAACTGCCGCAGCATGACAACCCTCTTCTCCCTGATCGAATCCCCCTTCCACCCCGATTTCAGCGAAAATGGGGTCAGACACCATTGCCTCCTCCCATTGCCTCTTCGGGTTGGCCCTGCCCGCAAATCTTCTGCACAATGCCGCTTTTGCATTACAGGAGTTCCGCATGGCTTCAGGACAAATCCACATCGCCATCTTGAACCCCGGCGGCGAGATCACGCCGCTGCGGCTGCGTGGTTGGCTGCAGAAGGAGGCGGCGGTGATCAACAACCGCGCCAATCCGGGTGACGGGGCAATTCTGCGGCTGTTTCTCACCAGGCAGCTACGCTTCGGTCTGCCCGGCAAGAAGCTCGACGCGATCCTCCAGGCGCTGACCGAAAAATATCCTGCGGTTCTGCGTATCGAGGTGCAGTTGATCGAAGCGCCTCTGACCGCCGACGAGATGGCGGAGCAGACCCGCATCGCCAACGCCGATCTTCAGAAATTCATGCAGCGTGCGGAGGAATACGCCAAACGCAAGCAGGCCGAGGCGTTGGAGAACACGCGACCCGCGCCGATCCAGTGGCATACGCTAAAAAGCGCGCTGGATTGAGCGAAGGGCGGAACTCGCAACCAATAGCCAGCGGGGTCCACGCGGTACCCCGGAACTTCGTGTCCTACTGCACCTCTAGCCTAATACAGACTTGATGCGACCAAGCGCCGCTCAGGCGTTGATCCGAAGGAGGATGCCATGATCAGGAAACTCAAGTCCGGCGAATACCGGCTCTATTCGATCAAGACGGACCCCAAGACGGGCAAGCGGCGCAATCTGGGTACGTTCGAGACGCGCGAAGCAGCAGAGAAACACGAGCGGGAAATCCAGTTCTTCAGGCACCGGCACTAAAAGGCTGCGTGCCTGTTTTCGCTAGAGGCCTTTGCGGATTCCCATCATGAAGCCCTCCAGGCCGCTCGTCGCGTCGGCGGGCCGCGAACGCTGGTCGCAGCAGCTCACGGCCCGCAGCAATGCCCTCGATCTGGAACCCGGCGTGTTTCGCCTGGAAGACCCGCACGCGATTGCCCTGTCGCTCAAGCGCTCGGCGGAGCGCAGCCGTCGCCGAAAAACGACGCCTTTCCGTTCGGCCATGTCGATGCTCAACTTCTTCATCAACCGGGCCGGGCGCCAGCGGGCGGCGGCGCAGCGGGCCCGCCTGGAAGCGGCCAAGGACGAACTGCGCGCCTTGTACGGCCGGCCGCGCCGGCACTGATTCAAGCGTTCAGGACGCCAACCGCCGGTCTCGGCCGTAGGGGTCGCCGAACAGGGACTCAGTGTGGGCAACGCACAGCCAGTGGCCGTCGCGCCGTACCCAAGTCGACGAATCGGCCGCATCGAGCGTGACCGGCTTGCCCTCCACGGTCATCTCCTCGTGCACCTTGTAGGCCACGACGGCGACGTCCTTGCCCAGCATACGCACCTGCATGTCGTCGCCCAGCCTGAAGGCATCGAGCGTCCAGGGCGCGGTCCGCATCATGTTTTTGAATGTCTTGTGGTCGATCTCGGCCACCCCCTGGGCGCCGGCGACGAGGCAGGGATCGTCGGTCATGCTCAGCGCGGCGTCGATGTCCTTGTCCTTGATAGCTTGCCAATATTGGCGTTCGAGCTCGATAACCTGCTTCTCGGTGGTTGCGTATGCCATGTGAATCTCCTTCGCTCAGTGGTCGTGCGCTTGGCGCACAGGTGTGGCGCGGCAGGCGAGGCCGGCCCGCGCCTCGGGGTGATTAGAAAGCCATGGGTGGCGAAATGTTCCTCAAGCTCGCCCCCGCTCCGTCGGCGAAGCAGGCTAAAGAAATCAGCACAGGAAAAAAATGCGCAACGTGCCATTCCCGGCGCTAAGCTGTCGGGACAACCGTTCCCGCAAACATCTGCAGCATGCAAACCCTTTTCTCCCTGATCGAATCCCCCTTCCACCCCGATTTCAGCGCCCTGTATCAGAAGCTCGGCATTGCGGCGCAGCGTTTCGACTCGGCCCGCAACCTTCATCGGGCGATGCAGAAACAGCCGCCGGATTTCTTCGTGGGGGAATTCATCTACGGCTGGGGCAACAACTACGCCGGGGCCAACGTCTCGAACCTGGACGTCACGATCCGCACCCTGCAACGCTTCGCGCCGCAGGCGAAGATGATCGTGTTCATGCATCCGCGTGAAGAGGACCATATCGGCAAGCTGCTGGAACTGTTTCCCATCCATGCGGTGCTGGCCTACCCGGTGAGCGAGCAGGCGATGCAGGCGGCATTGCAACCCCCGGCGTAAATCCGTTGCGGGTCAGACACCTCGAAACGGGGTCGGGTCCGGCAATGCAGCAGGCACATGCGAGACCTGGCCATTCCACTGCCCTGCCCGTCCCCAGCCCACCGGCAATCAACTAGGCCTTTCAAATCCATGCGCTATCCTGTCGTGTGGAGTGCTCGCCGAGGGCTTCATGCCCATCGTAAATTGAGGTCTTGACCACCGGGCACGTCGCTATCCCGTTCGACCCGACGAAAGGAGAGTGAGCATGGCCGTCACCAATACGCGAGGGAAACCAATGTCCGACATGATCCTGTTAGGGACGCGCAAGGGCACCGTCATATTCGATCGTATCCATTCAAACTGGCGTCCCCGTCCTATCGTCCATGCGGGCATTCCCGTCTGTTACGCGGCGCGCGATCCGCGTGATGGCACCCTGTGGGCTTCCCTGGACCACGGGCATTGGGGGCCCAAGCTGGCGCGTTCGCGTGACGGAGGCGCAAGCTGGGATGATGTGACGTCGCTCAAGTATCCCGAGGGCGCACGCTATATCGTCAAGTACCTGCCTACCCCGGACTTCGATCCGGCCTCGCCGTCCGCGCGGCCCGAGTATGCCAATGCAAGCGTATACAAGATCTGGAACATTGCGTTTGGCCATGCCAGCCAGCCGGGCAGGCTGTATGCCGGCACGATCCCCGGCGGTCTGTTCGTCAGCAATGATGGCGGTGATAGCTGGGAACTCAACCGGCCGCTATGGAACCACGAGAGTCGCGGTGGCGATTTGTTCGCCGGCGATGCGACGTCCGAGAACCGCTGGAATGGCACGCCTGCGAGCATAGATTACGGGGTGTTCGAACCCGGCATCCATTCCATTATTGTCGATCCGCGCGATGCGAATCATGTTCATGTTGCGGTATCGACCGCCGGTGTCATCGAGACCACCGATGGCGGCCGGACCTGGACGGGACGTAATCGCGGCATGACGATGGACTATCTTCCGACCCCGGAAGCGGACTGGGGCCATGACCCGCATTTCGTGACCGCCTGCCCCGGGCAGCCGGACCATCTCTGGCAGCAAAACCACTGCGGTGTTTTTTACAGCGACGACGCTGCACGGAACTGGAAAAAAGTCAGCATGCCCGATGCGGGTGTGCATTTCGGTTTCCCCATCGCGGCAGACGCGAATGACGGGCGTACCGCGTGGGTCGTGCCGGCGCGCGCGGATTCGGAACGCATGGCGATTGCAGGCGGTTTGTTTGTCGCGCGGACGATCGATGGCGGGCAGTCCTGGCAGACTTGTCGGCACGGCCTGCCGCAGGAGAATGCCTACGACATCGTCCTGAGGCATGCGCTCGATGTGGCGGGCAATCGTTTATGTTTTGGCAGCACCACCGGGAATCTCTATGTGTCGGAGGACCGTGGGGAGTCATGGCAATGCCTCGGCAGCAATTTTCCGCCGATCTATTCGGTGCGATTCGGCTGAGCGCCATGCCTACTGTTCAGATGACGCAGCATCTTTACCGGTTCTTTCCGCAACTGGAGAACCGGACGATTACGGTGCCTGCCGGCTCGGTCTCCGAAGTTTTGTGCGCAGTCAACGAGATCGCTCCGGGCTTTGCCGATTACGTGCTCGACGAACATGGCGCGCTGCGCCGGCATGTGATGCTCAGTATCGATGACACCGTCGTGGTTGACAGAAAGACACTCTCCGATCGTGTCCCCGATGGGGGGACTGTTTACATTTTCCCGGCCTTGAGCGGGGGCTAGACCTGCCTCGCACATTCAGTTCTGCTGGGTCAACCTGTCCTTCCCGGATGGGGTGCGGTGCCAGGCGGATGGAACCCTGCGGTGAACCGGCAGCCGGCGATACCTCGCCTATCGACCGCCTCCCCCGTTACGGCGCCACCACGCGCCGCGCATGACGCACCAGCAGCGGAAGTGCCATGCGGTTGACCAGGCCCGGCAGGCGCAGCGGCTTGACCAGCATTTTCACCGTCATCTCGTAAGGATAGTGGGCGCGTGCCCAGTGCCCTGCCGTGTGTTGAAAGCGCTGAAAGTCCCGGGGGCTGAATGTCTGTCCGGGATGGCGCACGGCATGGGCGTTTTTCAAAGCCAGGTAGGCGTCCTCCTGACCGATTTCCCCGAGTCGCTGCCGGATGACGCGGGCCACCTGCCAGCGCGACGGACGTTCCCGTTCACGATAACGCAGGAAGGCGTGATAGAAGTACTTGTAGTGCCCCACTTCATCGTTGCGGATATGGCCCACCAGCGTGGCAAGCACCGGCTCCGGGCTGATCTGCTGCAACAGACCATACAGGCCCGAAGTACCGGTTTCCACGACACAGCGTGCAACCATCTCCAGCGCGCGCGTAGGCTCCAGCAGTTCCGCCTTGCAATACGGACGATAGTCCATGCAGAACCCGTCAAACGCCGCCTGCCAGTCAAATGCGGGCCACACCGTTTCCACATAGCGTCGCAGTGCGCGTCCGTGCTGCAGTTCCTCCGGTTCCCATCGCTCACGCAGCCATTGGCTGGCTTCGGCATCGCCTTCCATGTAGTCCAGCAGATTGTGTGTGTATAGATCAGCCAGGCTCTCCACAAACGAGGCCGCTGCGAGCACATGGAACCACGTTTCTTCGCGGGCGATGCGTTCATGCGCGATGCGGTCGAACGCAATCTGCTCGATCGACCAGGGATGCGGCGCGACGAAGGCGGGGTGGGGATCCGGCATATCAGCTCATCTGCTTGGGTTCCCTGGTCAGACTCATGTGGGCGGCTGCGGTTCATTGCACGAATTAAAGATGCAAGACCAGCCTGATTTTGAGGAATCGCAGCGATCAACGCCGATTGACGCTGATCCGTCCGGGTCCCATGAATACCAGCGCGATCGCGGTGAACAAGAACATGCCCTGCAGTTCCAGCGCCCAGCCGCCCTGTTCGTTGAGGCTTGTGAGTTGTGCGAGGTGGGCAAGTGCGAAGGCAAAGAGCATGTTGGCGGCGACGAGCGCGGCGCCGATGCGCGCGTAGAAGCCGGCGATAAGCAGGAGCGGGCCGAGCACTTCGCCGACGTAAACGCCGTAGGCGAAGAAGGCGGGCATGCCCATGCCGGCCACCATGCCTTCGATCGGGGCGATGCCGTGCCGGAGCTTGGCTATGCCGTGCAGCAGAATCAGGATGCCGAGGGTGAGACGCAAGACCAGCTTGCCGACATCGTCCAGGTTGTTTTTCATCGCCATGCTCCCGGTTGAGGATAGGTTGTGGAAACCCTCTTCACCTTAAGGCATTGGCCTCAAGACGCAAGTCCGGATCTCTCTCATCCCCATACCCTACTCCCCATCGCCTACCGGCTGGCCTGCGCCTTCTTCCAGGCGGCCGGCGGCAGGCCGACCATGCGCTTGAACGCGCGCGAGAACGCGGCTTCGGATTCGTAGCCCACTTCCAGGGCGACGGTCGCCACGGTGCGATTCGATTCACGCAACAGCCGGCTGCCGAGCTGGATGCGCCAGTTGGCCAGGTAATGCATCGGCGGATCGCCGAGGTATTGCACGAAGCGTTCATGCAGCGCGGAACGCGACAGGCCGACTTCGCGGGCGAGGTCGTCGACCGTCCAGGCCTGATCCGGACGGTCGTGCATGCGTTCGAGCGCCTTGCCGACGTAACGGTCGCGCAGGCCGGCGAGCCAGCCCGTCGCGTCCTCGGGCAGGTTGTCGAGATAGCGGCGCGCGGCGTCGACGAACATCATCTCGGCAAGCCGTTCGAGCACGGCGTCGCCGCCGGGTCGCGGGTGGTTGGATTCGACGACCGCCTGCTCGATCACGCGAGCGGCCCAACCGCTGGCGCGTTCGGCCGGCAGATGCAGGATGTGCGGCAGCGCCCCGATCAGGGGATTGAATGGCCGCAGGTCGCAGCCGAGGAAGCCGCACACGGCAATCATGTCGGCCGCCTCGACGGGCAGCGGCGATCCCGGTTCGACCACGCCATGATGAAAGGCGATCGGCATGGGCTTGGGGACGTTGCGGGTGGAAAACACCCACTCGGCCGTCTGGCGCAGCGGCTCGATGCCCGGTGCGCTCGACAGGACGTGGCGATCGCCCTGCGGAAACATGACGATGTCGCCGGTGGCCAGTTTCACCGGCGGCTGGCCCGCGACCGCGGCCCAGCCATTGCCCTTCGCGATCATGTGGTACTCGATGACATGCTCGCAGCCCGGCATCACCGCCTCGGCGATCTCGCCGGCCGGCGGCGCCTCGGTGGACCACGGGTCGCTGCAGCTCACGTAATAGAACACCGCACCGCGCACGCGCACGGCACGCAGCAGATCGGAAAGGGTGTCTCGGCTCATGGGCATGGACCTTTCGACGGACGTTCGATCAAGGAGCGCGGACCCGCAATCTAGAAACCCGCGAATTCCGGACGCTAGAGCATATTTGCGCGACGCAGAGTGAAGTGTCAATCAAGCATCTTCGTGACAATGGGGGCGCTGACTGACCGGCTGCGATGCGAGGGCTGCGCATTCACGCTGCAGCCGTCACCGGGAAGGTCCGGACGGCGCGCAAACGCCGACCCGCCAGCGAACGGCCGGTCCCAACCAACCGAACACGTTGGGTTTCCATCCACCATCAGGAGAATCCAAATGAATCTCGAACTGGATGTTTGCACCCCGGCCGCATCCGACCGGGCACCCTCCCCCGGCCAGGCTGAGGTCGATTTCGGCGCGATCAAGCAACGCCAGCATGCCACTTGGGCCAGCGGCAACTATGCCATCGTCGGCACCACGCTGCAGATCGTCGGCGAGCACCTCGCCGAAGCGGTGGACCTGCGCGCCGGCGAGCAGGTGCTCGACGTGGCCGCCGGCAACGGCAACGCCACGATGGCGGCGGCGCGTCGCTTTGCCCACGTGACCTCGACCGACTATGTGCCGGAGCTGCTCGAAAGAGGCGCCGAACGCGCCCGCGCCAACGGACTGGATGTCCGCTTCCAGGAGGCCGATGCGGAAGACCTGCCGTTTGCCGACGGTGCCTTCGATGTCGCGCTGTCCACGTTCGGCGTGATGTTCGCACCCGACCAGGCCAGCGCGGCGCGGGAGCTGACGCGCGTGGTGCGCAGCGGCGGCCGCATCGGCCTGGCGAGTTGGACGCCCGAAGGCTTCATCGGCGACCTGTTCCGCCTGATCGCCTCCTATGTGCCGCCGCCGGTCGGCCTGCAATCGCCGATGCTGTGGGGAACCGAGCCGCGCATCGTCGAGCTGTTCGGCCCGGACGCCACCGACATCCGCTGCGAGCGGCGCCGTTTCAACTTCCGCTATCAATCCGCCGCGCACTGGATCGAGGTGTTCCGCAACTTCTATGGCCCCACCTACAAGGTCTACGCCGCGCTCGATCCCGATCGGCAGGCGAGCCTGACCCAGGACATTAGCGCGCTGCTCGAACGCCAGAATGTCGGCGGCGCGCACTCGTTGGTCGTCCCCAGCGAGTATCTGGAGATCGTGGTCACCCGTAAATAAGGTCACCACGGCCGGGCGAGACGGCCTGGAAGCGGGGATAACCGGCAGGGGCGCTTCACGCAACGCCTCGCCGCTTGCCTGTTCCCGGCGAATGCAAAAAACGCTCGAACGACAAAAGGGCCAGCTCCGTCCGGCCCTTTTGTTTTGGTTTGTCTCAAGTAAGCCCGGATGGACGCGTTATAACAAGTGACCGCAGCGATGCCACCCCCACACGGCCTCGCGACTCCGGAAGCTCTTCCCCCCTCAAGCCAAGGAAACCCATGCAACGCGCCCGTTCCATCCGATTGGCTTTCCCATTCCGTCCGACATTCAAAATGCCCGGATTGCAGGCCGCACTGTATGCGGCCTGCCTCGCCCCGCTCGCGGCCGGCGCAGCGGAGCTCACGCCGCTGGGCGATCTGACGGGCGGAGGATTTGCAAGTTATGCCACGGGCGTGAGCGATGACGGTTCGGTCGTGGTGGGACGCAGCATCGGCGCCAGCGGCTACGAGGCGTTCCGCTGGACGCAGGTCGGCGGGATGGTGGGCCTGGGCGATCTGCCGGGCGGGCTGTTCGAGAGCCTGGCCAACGGCGTGAGCGGCGATGGCGCGGTGGTGGTGGGGCGCGGCCGCAACGCGAGCAGCCAGTTCGAGGCGTTCCGCTGGACGCAGGCGGGCGGCATCGTGGGCCTGGGCGATCTGCCGGGCGGACAATTTGAAAGCGAGGCATTCGCCACGAACGGCGATGGCTCGGTCGTGGTGGGATACGGCAACAACGCCAGCTTCAGTTATGAGGCGTTTCGCTGGACGCAGGCGGGAGGCATGGTGGGCCTCGGCGATCTGGCAGGCGGAGGAGATTCCAGTTTTGCCCTGGGCGTGAACAACGATGGCTCGGTCGTGGTGGGAATGGGCAACAGCGCTGGCGGTTATGAGGCGTTCCGCTGGACGCAGGCCGGCGGGATGGTAGGGCTCGGCGACCTGCCGGGCGGCAGTTTTTTCAGCGAAGCCTATGGCGTGAGCGGCGACGGCTCGGTGGTGGTGGGATACAGCACGAGCGCCAATGGCCAGGAGGCGTTCCGCTGGACGCAGGCCGGCGGGATGACGGGCCTCGGCGACCTGCCGGGCGGGATGTTCGACAGCGTGGCCTATGCGACGAATCGCGACGGATCGGTGGTGGTGGGACGCGGCGTGAACGCCAGCAACTATCAGGAGGCCTTCCGCTGGACGCAAGCAGGTGGGATGCAAAGCGTGACCGACTGGCTGGCCGCTGCCGGCGTGAGCGTCGCGCCGGGCTATCTTCTGGGCAGTGCCACCGGGGTGTCGGCGGACGGCAGCACGGTGGTCGGGCAGGCCTACGGCCCCTCCGGAGACGAAGCCTATCTGGCGCGCGTGTCGGCTGCGGGCAGCGGTTCGGTCAGCCTCGCCGACTTGCAGCACAGTCTGCTTGAAGCCAGCCGCGCAGGCGACATGACGCAGGGCATGAGCAATCTGGTGATGCACGGCGAACACAGCCGTCCGCTGTCGCGCCGGGTGGCCGCCGGCCAGAAGGCCTTGTGGGTATCGGGGGATTGGGGCACGGACAACCACGACACGCGCGACGGCAATCTGGGTGCGGCCGAGCTCGGCGGCGGGATCAACCTGGACCGCGCGCAGCTCAACCTGGCACTGGGGCAAGCCTGGGGCAGACAAAACCTCTCACAGGACGGCGCAGCCCGATCCGATGGCACCTATTTGATGGCCGAGACCTTGCTGCCGTTATCCAACACGCTGTGGGCGACCCTGGATGCCTACGGCATGTGGGGCGAGGCGGATGTGCGTCGCGGCTATCTGAATGCAGGGCTGCCGACCACGTCCAATGGCCAGGCCGACACGTTCACTTGGGGGCTGCGCGCGCGGATCGACTGGGATCACGCGCTGTCGCTCGGCCAGTTCGATCTCACGCCTTATGCCGATGTGAGCCATACCGACACGCGCACGGACGCCTACACCGAAACCGGCGGCGGTTTTCCGGTGGCGTACGACGCGCGCACGATCAAGGCGACCGAGTTGCGTATCGGTGCCAACGCCAGTCGTCAGCTTGCCGGCACCCTGCGCTTGATCGGCACGCTCGAGGTCGCCCATCTATTCCAGGCGCGCCAGGCCGACACGCGCGGCCAGGTGGTGGGGCTGTTCGGCTTCGATGTTCCCGGCACCGACAACAAGCAAACCTGGCTGCGCGCAGGCGGCGGCGTGGAAGGCAGGCTGGGGGGCGGCACGGCGTCGCTCATGCTGAACGTCACGACCGAGGGGGCCGCGCCCAATATGTGGCTGGCAACGGCTTACCGCATGGCGTTCTGAATATTCCGTCGGGCCGTGAACGGGCCATGTGCCCGGCGCCTTTGATGGCGGCCCCTTTGATGGGTACCCTGTCGCGATGGATTCCCTGATCGCCGCTGCCGCGCGTGCGCTCGTTGCCGGCGACGCGCTTGGTGCCCTCAAGCGCGTCGCGCTGCGCGACGACCCGCCAGCGCTCGCCCTCCGCGGTACCGCCATGGCCCAGCTCGGCGAATACCCGCGTGCCCGCGAGCTGCTGCGGCGTGCCGCCCGCGGCTTTGGCGCCCGCGAGGAAGTGGCGCACGCACGCTGCGTGGTCGCAGAGGCGGAGGTGGCGCTGGCGATGCGCGACCTCCTCGGCTCGCCGCGAACACTGGCAACCGCGGCGGCCACGCTCGAGACGCGAGCCGATCGCGCCAATGCGCTGCACGCACGTCTGATCCTGGTGCGCCGGCTGCTCCTGCTCGGTCGCCTCGACGAGGCCGCGTCCGTCCTGTCCACGCTCGATACGCAGGGCGTGCCGCCGTCGCTGCAGGCAATAGCCGAGGTGGCCACGGCCGAGGTGGCGTTGCGCTCGCTGCGCACGGCAGCAGCGCAGGCCGCACTCATGCGCGCCCTGGATGCGGCCGAACGCGCGGGCGTACCCGCACTCCTCGCCGAAGTGACCGAGGTGCGCGCCGCGCTCGATCGTCCCGCCGCCCGGCGCGTCCACGCGGACCACGAGCATCCCCTGCGCCTCGACGAGGTGGAAGCCCTGTTCGCCTCGGGCGCGCTGGTGGTCGACGCCTGCCGCCACGGCCTGCGCACCGGCACGACCTGGCGGCCGCTGGCGCGCCGGCCGTTGCTGTTCGCGCTGGCACGTGCGCTCGCCGAGGCATGGCCTGGCGATGTGAGCCGGGACACCCTGATCGCACGCGCGTTCCACACCCGCCGGCCCGACGAGACGCACCGCGCGCGCCTGCGGGTGGAGATCGGCCGCCTGCGCGCGCTGGCTGCACCGCTTGCGCATATCGAGGCCACCGCGCGCGGCTTCGCGCTCACGCCGCACGGCGAACACGCCGTGGTCGTCCTGGTGCCCCCCATCGATGGCGACCAGGCGTTGCTGCAGGCGCTGCTGGCCGACGGCACGGCCTGGTCGACCTCGGCCCTCGCGCTGGCGCTCGGGGCCAGCCAGCGTACGGTGCAGCGTGCGCTCGTCGAACTGGAGGCAGAGGAAAAAGTGCGCTCGATCGGACGTGCGCGCACGCAGCGCTGGATGGCGCCGCCTCTGGCGGGATTCACGACGATCTTGTTACTCCCCGCTACGCTGCCGCTCGGTTAGATTGATCTCACGGCGCCATTCCGGCGCGCCCAAAGGAGTAAAATGATGACCACGCCCCAAACCAAGACAGTCGAAACGACCCCCCAGGCACCGGCGCGCGCCGCCGAGATCGTGCGTGAATACGGCCCCATCGCCGGCGCCGAGAACATCCACGGCGTCACCCACGACGGTCACCACGTCTGGGCCGCCACCGGACCCAGGCTGGTCGCCTTCGACCCCGAGAGCGGCCAGCTCGCGCATACGCTCGATTGCGCCGGCGACGCCGGCACCGCCTTCGATGGCACGCACCTCTACCAGATCGCCGAAGCGCGCATCGACAAGATCGATCCCGTCACCGGCGACGTCGTGGCGTCGATTCCGGCCCCCGGGCACGGCAGCGACTCGGGGCTCGCCTGGGCCGAAGGCAGCCTGTGGGTGGGACAGTACCGCGACCGCAAGATCCACCAGATCGATCCCGCCACCGGCGACATCCTGCGCACCATCGAATCCAACCGTTTCGTCACCGGCGTGACCTGGATCGACGGCGAACTGTGGCACGGCACCTGGGAAGACGACGGCAGCGATATCCGCCGCATCAACCCGGAGAACGGCGCCGTGCTCGAACGGCTCGAAATGCCCCCCGGCGTCGGCGTCAGCGGGTTGGAGTCCGACGGGGCAAACCTGTTCTATTGCGGCGGTGGACCGAGCGGCAAGGTCCGTGCCGTGCGGCGTCCGAAACGGACGCCGGCGTGAACGGCTGCACACGCGGCCGTACCCGACAAATGGCTGTGCGGCTGGCGTGTTTTGAACGGGGCCTGGGGGAAACAGTCTCGGCGAGTGAATCTGCAACAAGTGAGGCAGTCTCCACTTGCCGCAGATTCATCTATCTGAGTAAGCTTCACGGCAACCAACGATAGGAGAAACCATGTCGGTCGAGGAGGAAGCCAAACAGGTCGTTCGCCACTATGTCGAAGCGTTCAATCGCGGCGACATGAACACGTTGAGGGCGTTACTTGCAGAGGAAGCCGAGATTCAAGGTGTCTTTGGCAAGGGACTGTTCGAGAAGATCGAGCCCATCTGGCGCCAGCTGATCGAGGGCTACGGCATGCAACTCGATATCCAGAGCCTGATTGCGGAAGGCAATGTCGTGGCGGCAAGGTACGTCGAGTCAGGAACCTTTCGTGCGCCAGCATTTGGCCATCAACCCACCGGCAAATCTTACGAACTGGTGGCGATGGAGTGGTTCGAGATCGAAGGCGGAAAGATCAAACGTCGCTGGGGTGCAAGGGACTCGGCAGCGCAGGCCCGGCAGTTGGGAATTCCACTGAGCGCATGACCCTGACGGTATCTGACTGACATATGGCGACAGCCCATTCGCTATAGCCGATGCACGCCCAAGGCTTCCCGCCCATCGCCGACGCGCATGCACGAATCCTGATCCTCGGCAGCCTGCCCGGCCAGGTGTCGCTCCAGCGGCAGCAGTATTACGCGCAGCCGCAGAATGCGTTCTGGAAAATCATGGGCCGTCTCTTCGGTGCGGGCCCCGAGTTGCCCTACGAGGACCGCGCGCAAAACCTGGTTCGGAACAGGATTGCGCTGTGGGACGTATGCGCCGTAGCACAGCGGCCGGGCAGCCTCGACGCCGCGATCGTGCATTCGAGCGTGGTGCCGAACGACTTCGCTGCATTCATCGAAACCCATCCCCATGTCGAGCTGATCTGCTTCAACGGCGGCAAGGCGGCCGACCTCTACCGGAGACTGGTATTGCCTGGCCTGCCGGCTGCCGTACGCGCCATCCGATACGAAACGCTGCCCTCGACCAGCCCGGCCCATGCGGCCATGCCGTTCGAAGAAAAGCTGACGCGCTGGGCGGCCGTGCTGCAGAATTGACGCGTCCAACGGGCTGCACCTCTTGATGCGGCCGCGAGTCTTCCCTTCCTACACGCCGCCATGTCCGCTATCCATTCCATCATCGTCCGCAACCTGCTCCACCTTGCCGCCTCCGTCCTGCTGGCCATCGTGTGGTCCGGAATGGCACGTGCGGCAGAACCGTCGATCGATATTGCAGTGGGCGCGCAGCCGCACCGGTTCACTCGCACCGAACTGCTGAGGCACCCCGCGCTTCGTACCATCGAGATTCGGAACGATGTGGCCTACCACCGCACGATGCGCTACCAGGCGATACCGCTCTCCGCGCTGATCGCGTCATTGCCGCAGGTCGAGTCGCTGCAATTCACCGCGCGCGACGGCTTTGTCGCCAATATCCCGGGCGGCCTGCTTGCCGGCGAGGCGCAGCCCTGGCTGGCCATCGAACGGGCGGATGCCGCGTGGCCGGCACTCAAGCCGGGAAGCGGCAGTGCCGGGCCTTTCTATCTGGTGTGGCGGGCGCCGGAAAAAGCCGGCATCTCGCCCGAGCAATGGCCTTACCAGATTGCCAGGATTGCGGACGCGGCGGCACTGGAAACGCGCTATCCGCAAATCCTGCCCAGGACGGCCGCGGACACTGCGGAACGACGCGGAATGCAGGCATTCGTGACCCACTGTGCTGCCTGCCACACCATCGATGGCGGCGGCGATGCGACGGTGGGTCCCGACCTGAACCGGCCGTTCAACCCGACCGAATACTTCAACGAGCCGTTCCTGCGCAAACTGATCCGCGACCCGGCATCGGTTCGCAATTGGGGACAACGCAACATGCCGGGCTTCGCGCCGGCGGTACTGAGCGAGGCGCAACTGGACGATCTGCTGGCCTATCTGCGCCAGATGGCAATACAGCGCCAATACCACACGCGATCCACGCCATTCGGGCCAGGGCAATTAGAATAGCCATATCTACCGTCCGGCTTTGCCCCGCATCGCCCCCTGCCAATTGACGCCGCTTCGCACCATGACGATCCGCCCGACTCGACTCGACGCCGCCCACTTCGACGCCAAAGCCCGCCAATGGGACGACAACCCGGTGTTCCAGGAACGCGGGCTGAAGATTGCGCAGGCCATCCGGCAGGCCGTAGCCTTGAACAAACGCATGAGCGCGCTCGACTATGGCTGCGGCACGGGCCTGCTGTCCTTTCCGCTGAAGGACGAGCTCGGCGCGATCCTGATGGCGGACAGTTCGAGCGGGATGCTCGAGGTGGTGGCGGGAAAGATCGCCGCGCAGGGCGTGACCAACATGACACCGATGAAGCTGGATCTGCTCGCCGACCCGGCCCCGACCCAGAAATTCGACCTGATCATCACATCGATGACGCTGCACCATGTGCCGGACACCGACCATATCCTGCGCATCTTCCACGATCTGCTGAATCCCGGCGGCACTCTGTGCATTGCTGACCTGGACCAGGAGGATGGCAGCTTCCACGGAATCGGGGTCGAGGTGCATCATGGTTTCGACCGCACCGACCTGGGACGGCGCGCCACGCAGATGGGGTTTGCCGATGTGCGGTTCCAGACCGTGTTCAGCATTGCCAAGATACGCGAGACCGGGACGCAGGACTATCCGGTGTTTTTGATGACCGCACGGCGCGCAGGCGCATAGCGAAAGGACGACGAAATGGGTTTCGAATACATGTTTTTCGACGAGGCGCTACGTGACCGTTTCGTGGCGTTTGCGGCGGGGCACGGGATCGCGAGCACGATGCGGCAGGACGAGATCGACGGCTTTGTCATCGAACTGCCGGACGGGCTGGACGACGATCTGCAGGACGCGCTCGAGGCCGAGTACGACGCGATCATGGACGCGCAGATGCTGCTCGCTGAATCGGACGAGGATATGGTCAGCCACGCCGTCGCCGGCGTCACCGTGACGCTGTCGGACGGCACGACCCGCGCCGTCCGCATTCCGCCCCCGATCGCCCGCCGCCTCTTCGAGCACTTCACGCCCGAGGAAGTCCACGAGATCGCCACCGCAATTGCCGAAAGCGTGGAAAATCCGGTCGACGGGCCAATCTGCCACAAACCGCCCCAATAAATGCCCTCGGGGCACCAGGAAAAATCGCCCCGATCCGGCCCTTATCGACGGCTGAAATGGCGCGATACGCTAGACTGTGCCCGGTAGCTGCACGACCAGAACATACGTTGTCCCATAGATGAACCCCTCGTTGCTCATTTTCATTATTTCCTTCTTCGTGGCGCTGGCCATGAGCGGGATTCTGCTGATCATTGCGCAGACCTATCCCAAAACCATTCGGGGCCTGCGCGAATGGAGTCTGGCTGCGCTGGCCATCGCGCTGTGTTTTCCGCTCTTCATCGCCCGGGACCATATCCCGGACCTGCTGAGCATCATCCTGGCCAACCTGACGCTGTTGCTCGCCTTCATGGCGATGAACATCGGCACCCGGAAATTCGCCGGCACGCCGCCGAAGTACAGCCGGGTACTGCTGGCCCTGTTCGTGCTGCTGTTCGTGGCCCTCTTTGTCTGGTTCACGTATGTCCAGCCCGACATCCGGATGCGCGTCGGGACCATGGTCCTGTTCACGCTCATCGTCGTACTGGATCAGCTCCTTCTTGTGCTGCGGGCCTTGCCCAGAACGATGGGGCGCCATATCCTGGTCTCGTCGCTGGCGATCATGATCGTTTCGCGGCTGATCCGTCTGGGCGCCCTGCTCATCGGTTTCGCCCCCCCGACCGGGGTGTTTGACGCGTCGGCCGCGCAGCTTGTCTATATCGCGATTCCCGCCCTCACGATTCCGCTCGGCACGATCAGCCTGATCATGCTCGCGTCGGAAAAGCTTCGGCACGACCTAGAGTTCATCAGCCGCCACGACGGCCTGACCAAATGCCTCAACAAAAATGCGGCGATGGAAGAGCTCGAGCGGGAGATCGCCCATACCCGACGCCATGGCAACAAGCTGGCGATCATGCTGTTCGATCTGGACAACTTCAAGGATATCAACGACACGCATGGCCACCTCGAAGGCGACAGAATCCTGGTCGAGTTCGCAAGAAAGGTCAAAGCTTCGCTTCGGGCATCGGACCAGCTCACGCGTTTCGGGGGAGATGAATTCATGGCCATTCTCCCTGACGCCGATCTCGAACAGGCCAGGCTTGTTGCAAATCGATTTCAGGAAGCCGGAAGGGAAAGCCAGCCCATCGCCTGGTCGGTCAGTATCGGCATTTCGGCATGGCAAGATCCGGACGACACCCTGGATGCCTTGCTGACCCGCGCCGACAAAGCCCTGTACAAATCCAAGGCGCTTGGGCGGAATCAAACACAATCCATCTGAAGCCCCAGCCGATGAGGCACGGGCTCACCTGATTGCAAAAGAATCGCCCTAATGTTCGCCAGCGTACAGAGGGGGTGAACGCTTTGGCCTATCTTTAATTGTCGGCTTGGCAAAGCACTCCAGGAAAAATAGGCGTTCCGCTTTCAGGGTGTGCCATCAGCTTTGCTCGAACTCACATTAATAGGAGATCAAACATGCGTACAACCCCTTTACTTGTTAGCACCCTCGGAGCAATCCTGATGTCTGCCGGGGTTGTGACTGCATACGCAGCAGAAGGCGTTTTCTACGATCCGTCCAATGCCGCCAGCCCGACCGGGAAAACGATCGGCTACGAGCTTTACAGGACGATCGGCTGTCCGGGCCGGCAGCTTTTAGATACCCCTTGCCCGGTGCCTGCACCGCCTGCGGCGGTCACTGCAGCGGCCGAACCCGCGCCCGCCCCCGAGCCAGCTTATGTCGCACCGCCCGCGCCTGCACCGGCCGCCTATGTCGCCCCCGTGCCCATGCCGCCGCAGAAACTGGTGCTGGAAGGCGTGAATTTTGATTTCGACAAGGCCACGCTGCGCCAGGAAGATATTGCCATCATCGACAAGGATGTCACCGGTCTGGATAAATGGGGCAATGTGAACATCGAAGTCGCGGGCCACACGGACAGCCGAGGCAGTGACAAGTACAACATGAAGCTGTCACAGCGGCGCGCCGAAGCCGTTCGCAACTACCTAATCAGCAAGGGCATCGCCGCGGACCGGCTGACCGCCAAGGGCTACGGGGAATCCCAGCCGGTTGCCGACAATGCCACGGACGAGGGGCGCTTCAAGAACCGTCGTGTCGAACTGATAGAACAACGCTGATTGATTCGTTTCAATTGACGCGTCTGCGGGGACTTCGGTCCCCGCATTATTTTGTGTGGGCCGCGCGCATGCAGGTACCGAGCCCGTACTGGCCTCACCGGCCCATAGGTGGAATCGATCTCGAATCCGCCGGCGCAGATCATGGCCAAGGATATCGACGTTTCGTGAACAAACAGGAACGATCCCGGTCGAATTTGCTTGAATTCGGATTGCCGGCTCGACAGTGTCCGCATCTGAGCTATCTTGAGTAAAAGAAGGACTGAATCCCACCTAGTAGTACAAATAAACCTGTCTATAGTGGTACAGACGTTAAAGTTTGCCTTGCACCTGCCGTAATCATCAGGCCAGTCAGCCCCCTTCGTACGCCGCTGGCCATCTCGAAAATCAGGAGATATGCCATGCGCAACATGCAATATCTGACTTCCAAACATCGGATCGGTGTCACGACTCCGGCCAAGCGGGAACAGCGGGCGGATACATCCGAGGACTTGGTTGCAGCGGCAGTGGACGTACTGAACGAGATGGGAAACATCACGGCCCATCAATGTTTTACTCATCCCGAGACCTTGACCGAAGACAGGATCACGGCCTATGCCCTGGCGCTGATGCGCCTGCGCGAATGCGCCAGCACTGCAGGTTTCGATCGCCTGGTGAACGCCTGTGACGCGCTCGCGGTGACGGTATCCCGCCTGATCGAGGACCGAAGCTGCATCTGCCGCGAAAAATGCGAGGCGCTGACGCGTTTTGTCGGGCACGCGAAAACGATGATCCAGATGTCCATTGAGCGAGCAAAGCGCTGCACGCTGCCCGTTCCTGAAATCCACACGCCTTCCGACAGAGTGAACATCGAGCGCAACGTGCGCGCCTCGATCTAAGAGCAGATCAGAGCGGCCCGGCGCCGTCCCTATCTGGTTCGTTTCGATTGCCCGCCTGTTTCCGCCGACACAGGCATCAGTGACACCACGTCCTCCATCGCATCGACGGCAGGGCCATGCAGCACTGGATCCAGCTCCTCGCGCCATTCAAACCCCGATCGTTCTCGCCACGCTCAACCCCGACACCGGCACAAGCCACCCGGTCGTCCGGGACGAGACTGCGCGGCGCCAGGGTCATTCCCTTCCCATTTCGTATCAGCCGGAAAGCACGTTCTTCACGTTCGGCACGCACGGTCACACGCAACGTCACGCCGGCAGCCTTCAACTGCGCGCGGCCTACAGCATCCAGCTCGCAACTCGATCGGTGTACAAACGGATGCGCCCCCAAATCCCGAACCGAAATGGGCCCAGACGTCTGCGCGAGCAGATGTTCCGGCGCCACCATGGCAACCAGGGGTTCGCGCCACAATACGCGCGCGTTGGCGGCGAGATCGCTGACACTCGTCCAGGCCAGGTCGATCCGGCCTGTGCGAGCCATCCGGCCACACGATCGGCAGAGGCTTCCCAAACCTCCAGGTGCACGTTCGGCGCCGGTTTTGCCACCGTTTGAACCAGCGCGGCAATCGCCTCGTGCGGCAAGGTATTGAGAACGCCCACGCGAATCCGACGTTGTTCTCCGGCCTCGCCCAGTAAATCGACACGCGCCGCATCGCATTGCCTGAGGATCTCTTGCGCATACCGGTAAAAGCGGCGGCCTGCCAGCGTCAGGCAAAGCGGCCGGTTGGCTGGGATGGAACGGTCGAAGAGCGGCTCTGGCCCAGCGTCTGCTCCAGCGCCTTGAGGCCGGTTGACACGGACGGCTGCGAAAGATGCAGCCGCTCGGCCGCCTTGATCACGCCGCCATACTCCACCACCGCTGTCAGAAAGAAGATCATGACGGGCGGCAGACGAGGAATTGGCGCAGTGACCGCTGAGCTTGTCGCCGCGCGCGGCCATGCCATGAGGGGGAACTATCGGGCCGATCGCTTGCAGGCCGAAATCATACGGAATTCCTGATGCCCGTATCCGAATGAATCGGCCTGACATAACGATTGAGCCCGGCTAGGACAAACATTGGCCATTTGCGTTATCGTCAGCTTTTCTCCAGGGCCATACCCCCATCCCAACCATGAGCAAGCCCATCATTTACCACATCCCCGTCTGCCCGTTCTGCCAACGGCTGGACATCCTGCTGACGTTGAAGGGCCGCCGCGACGAAATCGACTTCCAGGTGATCGACATCACCCAGCCGCGCCCCGACTGGCTGCTGAAAAAGACCCGCGGCACCACGGCGTTGCCAGTGCTGGAAACGGCCGACGGGCACATCATCAAGGAAAGCCTGGTCATCCTGCAGTATCTTGAGGACATCTATCCGGAACATCCAGTCGCCCAACGCGACCCTTACCGGCGTGCGGTGGAAAACATGCTGACGCGGATGGATGCCGATTTTTTCAGCCAGGGCTACACCTGGCTGATGAACCAGGACCCCACGCGCTGTGCGGTCCTGCGGGAAGACATGCTGAAGCAATATGCCCTGCTGAACGATTTCCTGCTGGAGCATGCGCCGTCCGGCCCCTTCCTGTTCGAAACATTCGGTTGGGCGGAGACCGTGTTCACGCCGTTCTTCGAGCGTTTCTGGTTTCTGGAATATTACGAAGGCTTCACGCTGCCCGGCGACGATCGCTACGCCCGCGTGCGCGAGTGGGTCGACGCCTGCATTTCGCATCCGGCCGCCCAGCAGACGACCTTGGAGGAAGTGGTCAAGCTCTATTACGACTATTCGAAGGGAGCCGGGAACGGCGCCTTGCCGCCCGGGCGGACGAAGTCTTCCCTGTCGCCGGCACCCGACTGGCGTGCCCGCCCCTGGCCACCGCGAAACAAGTATGCGCATAGTGCGACCGATGCGGAACTGGGCTTGCTGTAAAGCGCGTTACCGAACCGAACGATAGACGCCGCCTCTTTCCGGCTTGCTCAGGACCAACTGCCAGAGCTGTCCCTGGCGGGACCGGAAAAAACCCGCGCAGCTCATCAGATAATATTTCCACATGCGGTAGAAACGTTTGCCGTACTTGGCCTCCAGGAAAGGCCAGGCGATGTCGAAGTTTTCCCACCAGGCCATCAGGGTATGGTCGTAATCCTGACCAAAGTTGTGCCAATCCTCGATCAGGAAGCGGCCTTCCAGAGTGGATGCGATCTCTTTGGCCGATGGCAGCTTGCCATTGGGAAAGATGTATTTGTCGATCCAGGCATCGGTCTTCGGCGAAGTAACGGAATTACCGATGGTATGCAGCAGGAACAGTCCGTCGTCCTTGAGCGCGCGATGCGCCGTGTCGAAATAGACAGCATAGTTTTTCGGGCCGACATGCTCGAACATGCCTACCGAAACAATCTTGTCGTATTGTTCGGTAAGGTCCCGATAGTCCATCAGCTCAATCGATACCGGCAGGCCCTCGCAGCGCGCCCGCGCCAGCTTCTGCTGCTCTTTCGAGATGGTGATGCCGACCACCTCGACTCCGTAGTGCTCCGCCGCATAGCGGGCCAGCCCCCCCCATCCGCAACCGATTTCAAGCATGCGTTCGCCGGGCTTCAGCTCAAGCTTGCGGCAGATCATGTCGAGTTTTTTCAGTTGCGCGTCCCGCAACCCGGCCGCGTTGTGCCAGTAGGCGCAGGAGTAGCTCATGGTCGGGTCGAGCATGGCCTCGAACACGTCGTTGCCAATGTCGTAGTGCTGCTCGCCCACCTGGAAGGCGCGTCGGCTGGATTGAAGATTGAACAGGCTATGGCGCAGGATTTCGCCCAGCAGACGCAGCTGCGACCAGTTGTCGATTTTTTCCTCGACCTGGGCGCTCAGAAGACGGTGGAAAAGCTGGTCCAACCGCTCGCATTCCCACATCCCGTCCATATAGGCCTCACCGAAGCCAAGCGAACCTTTCGTCAAGACAAGCTGGTAGACGCGTTCGTCGAGTATCCGTATATCCCAGGGCGCGTCGCCGTTGATCGTGACGCCGGCATCGCCGGCAAGCTCGCGAATGATAGCGGGGGGCGGCGGGTGCGTCGGAGCATTCCCGGCAGGGTCAAGGACGAGCACGTCTTCCGTTTGCATCGAGGGTTCCCTTTCTAAAAACCTTGAGGCGACCAGAGTAGATTTTCGATACCTATTTAACAAACGATTTTTTTATATCTTATATATCGTATATGTCGATATATACGTTTTACCTTGTCTCTTTCGTGCTGTCCGTCCGGATAGGTTTCCCGTATCCAAGACGCAGTAATTTGGCGGGAGAGACCCTTTGGCGGATTTCCATTCACGCTTGTATATATAGGGTTTTCAGAAAAATAGCTCGCCGCTGACCGGCAATGCCCAGGCTGCATATTCAGCATTCCCGTACGCGCCATCCCACTCATGGACACCCTATCTGCCAGAGCGGATTGCGGCTGACCGTAGCGTTTATAAGATATATTTTCGTGATTATTCCTGACCAGCACGACCGGCCACGCTTCAGCTTGTAAGGCCCGTTCGCCCGACGCGACCAAGAGACTTCCGACGGGAGATCTCATGCGTATCGCCCTGCTGTTCTGTTGTGTCCTGGCCATCCCTGCCACGGATGCCGCCACCTGTAATGCCGTCAGCGGCGCATCGCGTGACAGCCTGCTCGAACTGTATACCGCGGAAGGTTGCAGTTCCTGCCCGCCGGTGCTTCAGTCTGCGACCCGGATGGAAAGCCGCCGATCTGGGCGTGACGGCGTTCGTGATCGATGCACGCGGAGCGACCTGGCAGGCGCTGGCAATGCCGGCCTGTCCCTAGCTGAAATCGATGCGCAAACCCGTTCTAGGTGAACGGATACTTGATTCCCACCGCTTGCCAGTATGCTGCCTCCTCCTCCAGCGCACGCTGGGTGAGCGGTCTGCTTTCCAGCCAGCCTTCGGGCAAGGTCAGGCGGAAACGCTTGGGGCTCAGGTCCACCTCCACCTCGGGCAGGTATGGCTCGGCTCGGTTGCGGCAGAGGATGACAGCTTGGCGCAACAGCCATACCAGCAAGCGGTCGTTGTCCGACACCGTACCGGCAGCGAATGCCGGCAGCTTCGTCAGCGCGCCGCGCTGAGCCCGCGCCAATAGTGCCAGACGCGCCTGGTCGGTACGCGAGAAACCGGGCATGTCGGCGTTTTCCAGGATGTAGCCGGAATGGCGATGGTAGCCACCGTGCGACACCATGAGCCCGATTTCGTGCAGGCGCGCGGCCCAGTCTAGAAAGCGCACGTCATTGTCGTCGTCGTCACTGCCGCCATGGGCGGCCAGCAGCTTCATCGCCACCTGCCTGACACACGCGGCCTGGCGGGTGTCGATGTGGTAACGGCGCATGAACTCGTCCACTGTCGCCTCGCGCATGTCGTGCTTGTGGAAACGTCCCAGCAGATCGTAGAGGATACCTTCGCGCATGGCGGTCTCGGCGACGTCCATCTGCTCGATCTGGAGCTCGGCAAACAGACCTGCCATGATGGCAAAGCCGCCGGCGATGACCGGACGGCGGTCGCGCGTCAGGCCAGGCAATTCGAGCGCGTCGAGGCGGCCGGCCCGAACGAACTGGGCGCGCAGCTGGGCGAGTCCGTCGGCAGTGATGCCGTGTGCCGACCAGCCGCTCTGTTCGAGGATCTCACGCAGCGCGCGAGCGGTGCCGCTTGAGCCCACCGCCTGTTGCCAGTTGCCGCGGGAAAATTCTTTCGCGATACGCTCGACTTCGACGCGGGCCGCGGTCTCGGCGGCTTTCAGCGCAGCCTTGTCGACGACCCCGTCGGCAAAGAAGCGTGTGGAGAAATTGACGCAGCCCATGTGCAGGCTTTCGCGCTCGTGCGGCTTCAGTCCGTGACCGATGATGAATTCGGTGGAGCCGCCGCCAATGTCGACGACCAGACGCCGGTCGGGCGACGCCGGCAGCGAATGCGCGACGCCCAGATAGATGAGCCGCGCTTCCTCGCGTCCGGCGACGATCTCGATCGGATGTCCGAGCGCGGCCTCGGCCTTGGGAATGAATTCACCGGCGTTCTTGGCGACCCGTAGCGCCGACGTGCCGACGCAACGGATCGCTTCCGGCGACAAACCGCGCAGGCGTTCGCCGAAGCGCTGCAGGCAGTCCAGCGCACGCGCCTGAGTGGCGTCGTCAAGCCGCTTGTCGACGCCCAGCCCACCGGCCAGTCGTACGGTTTCCTTCAACGAGTCAAGCGGATAGAGCTGGTCGCCGGCAACCCGTGCCACCTCCAGGCGGAAAGAGTTGGAACCGAGGTCGACGGCGGCAAGAGTATCGTAGGTTTTCATGCGGACTTGCCAAAAAAGAGATAGGCCATGCCGATGGCGGCCAGGATGCCGGCGACATCGGCAATCAACCCGCAGGTGACAGCGTGACGCACCCGCTTGATGCCGACCGCGCCGAAGTACACAGCCAGCACGTAGAACGTCGTCTCGGTGCTGCCCTGTACGATGGAAGCGAGCCGTCCAGCGAAGGAATCCGCACCGTGGGTCTGCATGGTATCGATCATCATGGCACGCGCGCCGCTGCCGGAGAACGGCTTCATCAATGCGGTGGGCAAGGCGTCGACCCAGCGCGCATCGAGGCCCAGCGCCAGCACACCGCTGCGCACGCCGTTCATCAACAAATCGAGCGCGCCGCTGGCACGGAACACGCCGATCGCCACCAGCATCGCAACAAGATACGGAATGATGGTGACAGCCGTGTTAAATCCTTCCTTGGCGCCTTCGATGAAGGCTTCGTAGGCATTGACGCGACGCCATACCGCCATCAACAGAAAGGTCACAATGAGGCCGGACAGCACGACGTTGCTGAGGATGGCCGATTGCCGCGTCATTTCGGCGGCGTCGAGGCTGGAGAAATACGCGACCAGTCCGCCGATCAGCGCGGTGGCGCCGCCCATATACGCCATCGTGACGCGGTTCCACAGGTGCAGGCGCTGGAACAGGCCGGTGACCAGGATGCCGGTCAGGGTGCCGATGTAGGTGGTGATGAGCAGCGGCACGAAGACGTCGGTGGGGTCGGCGGCGCCGAGCTGCGCGCGGAAGGTGAAGATGGTAACCGGCAGCAGGGTCACCGACGCAGTGTTAATCACCAGAAACAGGATTTGCGCATCGCTGGCGGTGTCGGGCGAAGGGTTGAGATTTTGCAGTTCTTGCATCGCCTTGATGCCGAGCGGGGTCGCGGCGTTGTCGAGTCCCAGCATGTTGGCGCCCATGTTCATGGTCATCGCACCGAGCGCGGGATGGTTGGGCGGCACGTCGGGAAACAGGCGGCGAAACAGGGGCGCCAGACCGCGCGTCAGCACGTCGAGCATGCCGGCGCGCTCGCCGACCTTCATCACCCCCAGCCACAGCGCCATCACGCCGGTGAGGCCCAGCGCGATTTCAAACGCCGTCTTGCTGCTGTCGAACAGCGCCTTGACCACGGCAGCGAACACGCCGGCGTCGCCGAGGAAAACCAGCTTGAACAGCGCGATCAGGAAAGCGACCAGGAAAAAGCCGACCCACAGCGCGTTGAGCATAAACCTAGAAACCGCAGTTGGACGCGCCCGATAGGGCGTCAGGGCGGGCGACTGCCGCATACGATTCCACACGGGCTTCAGCCCGTAGTGGATCGGAGTCCATTAGGGCGAAGCGAGGAGGCCGCAGGCTCATGCCTGCAACGACGAGCGACAAATGCAGGCGCATGGCCTGGCGAGCCAGCGGGTGCGTAACAGAATTACCTTCCCGATGAACGCGTTCAAAGGCTAAAGGGCCAGTATTCATGCGGAATTCGATTAGATTATTGAGCGGTCAACTGCGGTTTTTAGGTTCAGCCTTAGGAAATCCAGCCGGCGACGACGACCAGCAGCCCGGCCACCAGCCAGATCACCAGGCCACGCCAGATCATGCTGATCGCGCTGTCGATGCAGTCGGCGTCGGGGGCCTGGCCGGTGCCCAATTCGGGCCGCCACACGGTTTCATTCCCCACATTGAGACTCTGGCCCAGACGCACCCCCATGGCGCCGGCGCCGGCGGCAAGCACCACACTCTCTTCCGGTTCCGGCCAACCCGGCGCCTGGGTCCGCCAGCAGAAGGTGGCGTCCTCGAAATTGCCTGCAATGGCATAGGTCAGCGCAGTCAGCCGGGCAGGCAGCCAGTTGACGACATGGAAGGCCCGCAAGGCGAACAGGCCGAACCGGCTCTGGGTGCTCGCCCAGCGGCGTGCCAGGATCGAAGCGGTGCGGAACAGCACGGCCCCAACCGGCCCCAGCGGCGCCAGCAGTACGAACCAGAGCAGCACACCGAACATCTGGCGCTGGCTCGCCGCCATCACCTGCTCGATGGTGACGCGCGCGATGTCGTCCGCGCTGAACGCGCTGGCATCGCCACCACGCCATGCGTCGAGCTGTGCACGCGCCGCATCGAGCTCGCCTGCCCGCAACAGGCGTGCGATGCGTTCGGCGTCGTCGCTGAAATATTTGAAGCCCAGGGTGACATACAGTACGCCCACATTCCACGCCCACCCGAGAAACGGGCTGATGCCACTGAGCAGAAAGAAAACCAGCCATACGCCCATCAGTACCGGCATGACGGCCAGCGTCCAGGCGATCGCGCCGTGGCTGTATTCGCCGGCGTTGAGCTTGCGCTGGAGCCACTGGATGAACAAGGTGTAGCGCTGGTAATGCGGCAACGGCTGCCGCAACGGGCGCACATGCTCGAGCACGATGGCAGCGAAGACGGAGAAGAACGCCATCAGCGGTTCATTTCCAGGGTAAAGACACCGATCCGGTCGGCCTGGCCTGCCGGACGGTACAGCTCCACCGTCGGCATGACGATGCCCTTGCCATGCGCTTCCAGCCTGTCGTCCAGCGCCTGGTAGGCCTTGGACGGCGCCAGCAGCACTGCCGCCTGGACACGCGCCATGTAGACCGGACGCCGCTCAATTCGACCTTCCTTCAGGCCGGCGGGGACCGGGGCGTCATCGGCCAGGGTATAGCCCAGTTGCGCGCGCACCTTGCCGTTGTCGGCGCGCGGATCGGTGAGAATGACGCTGATCGTGTCGCCTGCCGCCACCCGGGCCTCAGTGAACCGGTCCAGCACAGCATTCTGCGATTTGCGCATATTGCTGATCGGGCCTTCGTAATCGAGATAGGCATAACGATACGGCCCGGCCACGGTTTCGATCACGCCGACCGAATTGAAGCCGCCCCACCACCAGAAAACCGCGACGATCGGCAATACGAACGCCAGCACAAACGCCGGCCACTGTTTCTTGAACACGGATGCAACCCCCTTCTACAACGCGAGAAGATACCACAGCCTCGTGCCACGCCCGATGCGCGCCATGTCCACCAGCCTGTCTTCAAGTTCGACCATAAAATGGACGTAAACTCAGGCATACGCTGCCGCCCTGACTCACCATGCCCGCACCGACCGGTTCGATCCGACCCATGCGACGATATCCCGCATGTGTATTCGCCGTCTCCAAGCCAGGAAGCCATGTCTAGTCTCGACGCCGTGGACGCCCCCCCACATCTGCTTGCCGCCGAGCACAGCGGCCTCCAGCAACTTGCGCTGCTGGAAGCGAGCGTTGCCCGCCTGAACGACATCGTGCTCATCACGGAAGCCGATCCCTGTGACGAACCGGGGCCGCGCATCGTGTTCGTCAATGATGCATTCGAACGGCTCACCGGCTATCGGCGCGAAGAGGTATTGGGGAAATCGCCCCGTTTCCTGCAAGGCCCCCTGACCGACCGCCACGAACTCGGCCGCATCCGTGCCGCATTGGAAGCCCGGCAGCCGATACGCAGCGAACTCATCAACTACACCAAGGCCGGCGAACCCGTCTGGCTCGACCTCGACATCGTCCCGGTCACCGATACGTCGGGCCGACACACCCACTTCGTGGCAGTGCAACGCGACATCACCGAGCGCAAACGGGTCCTGCAGGCGCTGCACGAAAGCGAGGCCCGCTTCAAGACCGTCGCACGCGTCATCTCCGACACCATCTGGGACTGGGATCTGCTTTTGGACCGCATCTGGTGGAACGAAGGCATGCAAAGCACATTCGGCCATGTGCCGGCCGACCTGCCCCTCGACAGCAGTTCGTGGACACGGCATCTCCACCCCGACGATCATGGTCGGGTACTGGAAAGCATCCGCCAGGTAATCGACAACGGCGGGACAAACTGGGCGGCCGAATACCGCTTCCAGCGCAAGGATGGCCACTATGCCTATGTGCTGGATCGCGGATCGGTGATCCGCGACGGCAACGGGCGCGCCCTTCGCATGGTCGGCGGCATGACCGATCTCACTAGCCGCAATGACGCAGAACTCGAACTGGCTCGACTCAACCGCGCCCTGCGTATGCGAAGCGCCTGCAACGAGGCCGTGATCCACGCGACTGACGAAAAGGGATTGCTGAACGAGATCTGCCGCATCGCCGTCGACGTGGGCGGGTATCGTATGGCCTGGATCGGTTACACCCAGGACGATGTCGAACAATCGGTATTGCCCATCGCCTGGGCAGGCATGGGCACACACTCTCTGCAGGACTTTTCGTTCAGCCGGTCCGGCGACAAGGTGGTGGGCCGCGGGCCGGTCGGACGGGCATTGCGCAGCAACCAGGTGGTGGCGGTCGAGGATCTGCAGCACGACCCCAGCTTCGAACCCTGGCTCGAGGCCGCCTTGCACCACGGTTATCGTAGTCTGGTCGTGCTGCCCTTGCACGAAGATCAGCAAGCCTATGGGGCATTTTCCCTGTTCTCGTCCAGGGCGCGCCACTTCGGCGCCGGGGAAACTCGTCTGCTGCAGGAACTGACCGGCGACCTGGCATTCGCCATCGCCACGCTGCGCAACCGCATTGAGCAGGACCGAATCCAGGCCGCCGTGCTGAAAATCGCCGCCGGCGTATCCGCCAATTCGGGCAATGCTTTCTTCGAAGAACTGGTGGGCAACATGACCGAAGCACTCGGCGCCAGCGCCGGGTTCATTGCACGCATCCAGCCCGGCGAACCAGCCTCTGCGCGCACCGAGGTAGCCTACGTTGACGGTCGGTTGATTCCCAATTTCGAATATCCGCTCGCCGGCACGCCCTGCCAGCACCTCAGCGATACGCTCAATTACGTGATCCCCGCCCGCGTCAGCGAATTGTTCCCCTGCACCGCGGAACTCAGTGCACACCGCGCCCAGGCCTACGTGGGACACCGGCTGGACAATTCCGCCGGCCAGCCGATCGGGCAGCTGTTCGTGCTGTTCAACCACCCGCTACAGGACACGGCCTTCACTACGTCCACACTGCAGATCTTCGCCACCCGTGTGGCCTCGGAACTCGAACGCCAGGCTGCCGACGCCCATATCCGGCAACAGGCCTCGCTGCTCGACAAGGCACAGGATGCCATCGTGGTCCGCGGCCTCGACCACGTCATCCGCTACTGGAACAAGGGGGCCGAACGCCTGTATGGCTGGACCCGGGACGAAGCGATCGGCCAGTCAGCAGACACCTTGCTGTATGCCGTTCCGGCCGATTTCCACCAAAGCACGCGTGAGGTACGGGAACAGGGCGAATGGAACGGCGAAATCGTGCAGCGGCGCAAGGACGGCAGCACACTCATCGTCGAAGCCCACTGGACCTTGCTTCGCGACGAACAACAAGTGCCCGATGCCATCCTGGGGATCAATACCGACATCACCGAACGCAAGGCTGCCGAGCGCGAGATCCAGTACCTGGCGTTTTATGACCACCTCACCGGTTTGCCCAATCGCCAATTGCTGCGTGATCGCCTGAGCCATGCGCTGGCGATCGATGCACGCCTGTCACAGGTAGGAGCCCTGCTATTCATCGACGTCGACAATTTCAAAGCCCTGAACGATACGCTGGGCCATGCCATCGGCGATCTGTTCCTGCAACAGCTTGCCCAGCGCCTGCAAGCCTGTCTGCGCGAGGGCGATACGCTGGCACGGCTCGGTGGCGACGAATTCGTGATCGTCCTGGAAAATCTGGCTGCCGCCCCACATGAAGCCGCTGCCCTGGCGATGGTAGTAGGCGAAAAAGTGCTGGCCAGCTTCGCCCCCCCCTTCTTGCTGTCCGAGTATGTGCACCACAGCACCTCGAGCATCGGCGTCACGCTCTTCAACGACCAGCCAGCCACCCAGGACGAATTGCTGCAGCGCGCTGATCTCGCCATGTACCAGGCCAAGGCGCAGGGCCGCAATACCCTGCGCTTTTTCGATCCGGCCATGCAGGCGGTCGCTGCCGCTCGTGCCGAACTAGAAGCCGATCTGCGCCACGCTTTGCTGAACCATGCCTTCGAACTGCATTATCAGGCGCAGGTCGACAGCCTGGGGCGTCTCTGCGGGGCCGAGGCACTGCTGCGCTGGCATCACTCCGAACGCGGCTGGATCGCGCCGGCCACTTTCATCCCGCTGGCCGAGGAAACCGGTCTCATCCTGCCGATCGGGCTGCGTGTGCTGGAAACTGCCTGCCTGCAACTGGTGGCCTGGGCCGCCCAGCCGCACATGGCGTCGTTGAATCTGGCGGTGAACGTCAGCGCGCGCCAGTTCCGCCAACCGGATTTCGTGTCCCAGGTACTGGACGTCATCGACCGCAGCGGTGCCAATCCACACAGGCTGAAACTGGAACTGACCGAGAGCCTGCTGGTGGACAACATGGAAGAAACCATCGTCAAGATGAGTGCACTCAAGGCACGCGGCATTGGCTTTTCGCTCGACGATTTCGGTACCGGTTATTCGTCCCTGGCGTATTTGAAGCGGTTGCCGCTGGACGAAATCAAGATCGACCAGTCGTTCGTACGCGACGTGCTGAGCGACCCCAACGATGCGTCCATTGCGCACAGCATCCTGGCCCTGGGACAGAGCCTCAACCTGGACGTGGTAGCCGAGGGCGTTGAAACCGAGGCCCAACACGTCTTTCTCGCCGAGCGCGGCTGTCAAACCTATCAAGGCTATCTGTTCAACCGTCCCCAGCCCCCCGCCGTTTTCGAGGCGTGGGCGCACACGCAACAGGTACGCACGCCGCCGCTCGCCGGAGTCCCGCGACTATAATACCGCCTGTATCGGGAGGGACCCGTCACCATGATTCGCCTGTTGTTCGCCTTGCTGCTGCTCAATCTGTTTCCGCTGGCTCACGCCACCAACAACGATGCCACCGTGCCGATGAAGCTTGTGCGTCTCGGCGCCCACAGCTATTTCGTCCAGGGCCAGTCGGGTGCGGCTTCCAGCGAAAACCAGGGCTTCATGTCCAACGCCGGGTTCGTGGTCACCCGCGACGGCGTGGTTGTCTTCGACGCCCTTGCCTCGCCCCCTCTGGCCGAGAAACTGCTTGGCCTGATCCGTACGGTCACCAAACAACCGATCAAACGGGTCATTGTCAGCCATTACCACGCCGATCACTTCTACGGCCTGCAGATCTTCAAGGCGCAAGGGGCCGAAATCTGGGCGCAGCGCGCCGCCGAAGGCGCCACCCACACCGAGGACGCAGCCCTGCGCCTGGCCCAGCGCAAGGAAGCGCTCTTCCCCTGGGTGGATGACGACACTCGTCTGTTGGAAGCGGACCATTTCGTTGAAGGCGACACCGAGTTCGAGATGGGGGGCCTTCATTTCATCCTGCGTCACGTCGGTCCTGCTCATTCCAGCGAGGATCTCGCGATGCTGGTCAAGGAAGACGGCGTGCTCTATGCCGGCGACGTGGTGTTTCGCGGCCGCGTGCCCTTCGTCGGTGACGCCGACAGCCGCGCCTGGATCGCCGCGCTCGACAAACTGATCGCGGTTCATCCCAGGATCCTGGTTCCCGGCCATGGCGCGCCTTCGCGGACACCGCGTGCCGATCTCGTCTTCACACGCGACTACCTGAGCTATCTGCGCAGCAGCATGGGTGAAGCTGCCCGCAATCTGGTTCCTTTCGACGAAGCCTACGAAAAAACCGACTGGTCGAAATATCGCGCCATGCCGGCATTCAACGAGGCCAATCGGGTCAATGCCTACAACCAGTATCTACGGCTGGAAACGGAAGATACCGGCAAGTAGCCGCGCAGCGAATGGCGCAGGCCCCGCTGCCGTATCGAAATCACCTCTGGAGCAATCTTCTGTCGCCGAACTGACGACTGTCATTGACTAAAGCACCCCATAAAGCGTAATAATTAAACTTCATAAGAAAATAGTATAAAACTTATCGTCGATGCTTTGCCCCCCCGAAGAGCTCCTGCAGAAAAATCAGGCCGTATCGAACTCGTGGCATCGATATCGCGCAGAACCGAGCTTTGAAAGCTTCGTGGAACTGGCGGTTTCCATCAACAGCTTCACCGAATTCCTGATCGACAAAGGCATCGTAGCCTTGCACCATGCCAGCCATCAGCTCGAACAGGTGACGCTCGCATTGTTCAATCGGGAAGTCGTGCATCCGCTGCCGCAAACTGCGCTGGACGATCTAAGCGAACGCGTCGACGCGCTGGCACGCATGACCCACGCCCACGCTATGGCCACGGCCGGACTGATCGAGCACTGTCAGGACACTCACCACCCCTCGCCCGCATCCGTACGCGTCGGTCAGACCTGGCTGATCGCGCAGGACCGGGCCGATTGGGCGGGCCTGGAGGCACAGCTCGGCTATTTCGGCATGACAGCCGGATTCATCACCTGGGACCAGGACTTGCCGGACAGCGCGGGCGTCGCCCCCCTCCTGCTGCTCGACATGGGCAGCCTGCCCGAAACCGAGTGGCGCGCCCGCATCCAGTCGCTACGACAGCGATTCGGAATGGGACAACTGATCTGCCTCGGCGTACGGTCCGACTTCGAGCAGTTGCAACAGGCATTGAGCGGCGGTTGCGACAGCTGCCTGCTGGAAGGTACACCCCCGCACGCCATCATCGAGCACATCATGGAATTGAACGAGCGGCACGAGCAGGAGGCATACCGCGTGCTGATCGTGGAGGACTCCAAGACCGCCAGCCACCTGATCCGGCGCACGCTACAGGAAAACCAGATCGTGTCGGAGATCGTCAACGACCCGCGCCAGACGCTGAACGCGCTCAAGCAGTTCAATCCGGACCTGATCCTGATGGATATGTACATGCCCAACTGCACGGGCGTCGAAGTCGCACGCATCATCCGCCAGCACAACGAGTTTCTCAGCATGCCCATCGTCTACCTGTCGGGCGAGACCAACGTCGCCCTGCAGGTCGACGCCATGCGGCTGGGCGGCGACCATTTCCTCACCAAGCCGTTCAATCCGGTATTCCTGAACACCATCGTCATGAGCAAGATCGAGCGCTACCGCGCACTGCGCCGCTCGATGTATCACGACAGCCTGACCGGTCTGCTCAACCATTCCAGCGGCAAGAACACCCTCGACATGCTACTGTCAGGCGTGACGCACGAGGGTGGCTTCCTGTCGGTGGTGATGATGGATATCGACCATTTCAAGCTGGTCAATGACACCTATGGCCACCCTGTCGGCGACCAGGTCATCCGCAGCCTGTCCTGGCTGCTGAAGCAGCGCCTGCGCAAGCACGACATTCTCTGCCGCTACGGCGGCGAGGAATTCCTCATCGGCCTGCCGCACACCGATGCCGAAGAGGCCTATGCCATCGTGGACCGCATCCGCCGTGATTTCGCGCAGATCAAGCATCCCTACCGCGACACCCATTTTCTGGCCACCGCCAGCGGCGGCATCGCCACCTATCCACTCCATCAGACCGGCGACGCGTTGATCAAAGCCGCAGACGAGGCGCTCTATCAAGCCAAACGCGGCGGCCGCAACCGCATCCACAGCTGCGACGATTAGTCCCTAGCCCAAAATCAATTTCAGGCCGATCAAGATCGTCACGATCTCGAACGAACGCTTGATCCACAGATTGCCCTTCTTGATGGCCATGTGGCTGCCGAGGTAGCCACCCAGAATCGAGCCGGCCAGCAGCGCCGGCATCCAGCCCCACGCCACGGTGCCGATCACCCCCAGCACCAGCGCGCCCGTGCCGTTCCATACCAACCCGCAGAGAATCAGCGTATAGGCCACCGCACGGGTGTAGTCGAGGCCGAACCAGCGGATCAGCCAGATGGTGAGAAACAGCCCGGTGCCACTGGTGATCGAGCCATTGAGGAAGCCAACGAAGAAGAGCCCCGCCATGCCGCCGGCGAGTGCAGCGCCCTGCCGGTTCCTGGGCTGGTGTGCCATGCCGAGGCTCGGTTTGAATACCGAATACAGGCCGAGGCCGAGCGTCAGCAACCCGAGCGCCAGAGTGGCGGCCCGCTCGGGAACATGCAGGATCGCCAATGCACCCAACACCACGCCCGGCAGCCCCGCGCCCAGGATGATCAGCGAGAAGCGGCGTTCGAGATGCGATTCCTTCAGATGCCGAAGGGTGGCGCCGAGTCCGAGCGCCACGCTGGCGATCTTGTGCGTGGCCAACGCCACACCGAAAGGCAGCCCCAGAAAGATGAGAACGGGAAACTGGATCAGACCGGCCCCGCCGCCGGACAGCGCCGAGAAAAAATTCGCCGCCAGCGAAGCGACGAACAACACCAGCTGGTCGAGCGCGCTTATTGGACCGTGACCCCGATTTCAGCCGGCAGCTTGGCGTAAACCAGCTTCAATCCAGCCTCGGCGATGCGCTTCAGCAACTGGTCGGCCATCGCCGCCTCGACGAAGAACTCCACTACCACCGGCAACTCGCCCGCCAACTCGAAAAATCCCGCATCGCGCCGGCCATGGCGGCCGAAACCGGCCAGCGCGCCAAATGCCGATCCGCCGGCAATGCCGAGTTCCTGTGCGGCATCGAGCAGCCATTCGTAGGTCAGTTTTCCATGATGACGGCTGGCTTCGGACACAAACACCTGCAGGCAGACTGTGTTCATTTGAAAAACCTCATCGAATAAAACCCCAATCCGGTGGCAAGGAAGGAGCCGATCATATGGGTCAAGGCAATCAGACTACCGGTCAGCCAGAATCCCCGCATCAGCGTAGTGACCACTTCAGCGGAGAACGTGGAAAACGTGGTGAGTCCGCCGAGCAGGCCGGTAATCAGAAACAGCCGGGCTTCCGGCGGCAGGCCGGGATGTTCGGTAAACCATGCGATAGACAGGCCAATGACATAGCCGCCGATCAGGTTCGCAGCCAGCGTGCCCAGCGGCATCGGTTGAAACAGGGGATTGAGCCAGAGTCCAAGACCCCAGCGTAGCCACGCACCGATGGCCGCGCCCAAGCCGATGGCGAGAAAGGCGATCATGGCCGGGGTGGATGGCAGGGACGGGGCATGCCGCCATTCTAATGCAGACGTTTCAATTCACATCCGGCATCCAGATCATGTCCGTCTCGCCGAAATCGACGCCGAGCTGGCTCAGCAGGGTTGTGATCTGGCCCCGATGGTGTGTCTGATGGTGGAACACGTGCGTGAGCAAGGTACCGAGCTGAAGCGATTTAGGCTGTCCCGTCATCAGGCTGATGTAGTCGATGCGGCGAGTGAGCTGCTGCGCTGTCAGCGCACGCACACGGTGCAGCAGATCGGCATCGGTTTCGCGCTGCTGCGTGCGCAGTTGCTCGAAATCCCGATATAGCTCCTGGTCCAGCGAGTCGAAATGGCAGAGATGGCCTGTCATACGGCCGATCCACAGCCGGTCGACCAGCAGGATGTGATTGAAAGTGCCATGCAGGGATTTGAAGAATGCGCCCAGATCACGACGGCGTACCGCTTCAGGGAGGGATGCGGTCGCCGCATACAGGCGTTCGTTCATCCATTGGTTGTAGCGTGCCTGCAGGCACAATCCCTCGGTATTCATACTGTCTCCGTTTCCGCCTGGATGCAGGCCTGGAATACAAGATCGAGTAGCCCGGGCATGTGCGCAGCATACAAGCCTTGGCTTTAATCTCCGCCATCGGAAGTTGCCCGCCGGTGCCGGTCAGGAAGCATTCGTTGGCCGCATTCAGATCGTAGGCGTCAGCATTGCGCCCGGTCCCATTTTCTCGGCAACCCAGAAGTACAGGAACTTTATCCGGAACCTGTGCCATGTGCAGTGGATGCGCGCACCGAACGCGCGTTGGCCACGCTCGCACGTCTGCTCTGACGCTGCCTTACATCGCGTCCTTGATGATGCCGGTCAGCAGGCCTTCCACCTCGCCCAGCGCCTTCTTCAGCGCCGGATTCGAGGTGGGGCCGGGTTTGCGGTATGCCATGTAGACATGCTTGTCGTTCGGGATCGTGTACACCGACACGATATACGGACACATCACCATTGCATGCGGATCGGCTTCCATCATCTGCCGCGAAATAGTGGCGCTGCAGAACTCGAACTGTTCCCCCTCCACGTACACTTGCTTGGTCGCACCGACTTCCGGGCCGGTGCGCGCCAGCATTTCGGCGATCTTGTTGGTATGGTTGATCTTGAGGCCCTTGCCCTCGATCGAGAATTGAAGCGCATCGCGTACATCCTGGAAGGTGCCCTGGGTTTTGAACAGGACCGTGTAGCCTTCGGACGCCATCGCGGAAAGCGGCAGGCACAAGATCGCACATACAGCGAGTATTTTCTTCATGGCACTCTCCTGAATATTTCAATATTTCAGATCGTGATTTTCTGTCGTGCACGATCGAACTGCAATGGTCGTTTGCTACACTCGCCGCATGAACACGCAACTCAGAGCAGACGGCCGTTTCTGGCTGACGCTGGACGGCAAGAACTTTCTCGGCCGGGGCCGGGTCGAGCTGCTGCAGCGCATCCGCGAAACCGGTTCCATATCCAAAGCCGCCAAGACGATGAAGATGAGCTACAAGGCCGCGTGGGATGCCGTGGATGCGATGAACACGGCGTGGGACACGCCCCTGGTTGAAAGCGGCCCGGCCGGCAGCCGGCTCACACCCGATGCCGAGCGGCTCATCGCCGCATATCAACAGGCCGAGGCACGACACGCGGCCTTCATGCTGAAACTGGCGCAGAGCCTGCCCGAGCCCGGTGCATAGTCAGCCGGCCGTCTTATTTGGAAGACGATTCCCCGTTCCGTCGGGCCTTCAGTTTTCGCCACAATGAAGCCCGGTTGATGCCGAGGATCTGCGCCGCTGCCGTCTGGTTGCCCTGCACTTCATCCAGCACCTGGGTGATATAGCTTTGCTCCTGTTCCTCCAGGGTAGGCAGGCGGCCTCCGATCCTGCGGAAGTCGACGCTCTCCCTTTTCTGCAATGCGTCAGGCAGATGCGCCACCTCGATGGTGTCGCCTTGCGCCATGGCCGTGCCGCGCTCGATCAGGTTTTCCAGCTCGCGGACATTGCCAGGGAACGGATAATCCACCAGCAATGCCATCACCTCGCTGGAAATCCGGGTCACCGGTTTCCTCATCCGGTTGGCGTACTTGAGCAGAAAATGTTGCGCGAGCAAGGGGATATCGCCTTTCCTCTGCGCAAGCGGGGGAATATCCAGATTCACCACATTCAGCCGGAAGTAGAGGTCTTCACGAAAGTGACCCTCCTTCACCGCCTCACCGACGTCGCGATTGGTCGCCGCCAGCACCCGCACGTCGCACTTCACCGGCCGCGTCCCCCCCACCCGCAACACTTCCCTTTCCTGCAGTACGCGTAGCAGCTTGACCTGCATGGACGGCGCCATTTCCGTCACCTCGTCGAGAAACAGCGTACCGCCGGAACTCACTTCGATCAGGCCTTTCTTCAATGCCGATGCGCCTGTAAACGCGCCTTTCTCGTGGCCGAACAATTCATTGGCCAGCAATTGCTCGCTGAATGCGCCGCAGTTGATCGCGACATAGGGGCCATCGGCCCGCGTACTGTGTTTGTGAAGGTATTTCGCGAAGAGTTCCTTGCCGGTTCCACTCTCGCCCGTGATGAGCACGCTGCAGTCCGTTGGCGCGATCTGCCGTGCGATCTCCAGCAGGCGCTGCATGTCGACATCCTGGGTGACGATGCCTTCGCCTTCCCGGTAGCCCTCGACTTCACGGCGCAATGCGTCGTTCTCCCGGCGCAAGCGCACCTTTTCCAGCGCTTCGGCCACCACCTTGCGCACTTCGTCGAGACGGAACGGTTTGGCGATGTAGTAGAACGCCCCATGTTTCAGTGCCTGTACGGCGGATTCGGCCGTCGCGTAGCCGGTGATGAAGATGACTTCCGCCTCCGGCTGCAGTTCACGGCTTTTCTTCAACACGTCCATGCCGTCCACGCCTTCCATGCGCAGATCGGTGAGTATCACGTCGAAACGCCGCGACGCCAGCAGCGTGACCGCGGTGGCCCCACTCTGGGTGGCGGTGACCTGATAACCCGCTTTCTCCATCACATGCTGGAGATTGCGCAGTGCGATCTCCTCGTCGTCCACAATCAGCAGGCTTGCTTCCATCATTGCGCTTCCTTGTTGTCATCGGCGGTTGCCGCAGGCTGTCCGTCCGCATCCTCCAGCGGCAAGCGGATACAGAACGTGGCCCCCTCGCCAGGCGCGCTGCGTACGGCGATGCAGCCGCCATGCTCATCGACGATTTCATACACCACGAACAGCCCCAATCCCATGCCGTGGCCAACGTCCTTGGTGGTAAAGAATGGATCGAAAATACGCGGCAGAATGTCCGCTGCGATACCCGGCCCATTGTCCGCAACGATGATTTCCACCATCTCGCCCTTCGTGCCACATCCCTCGCCCAGAGCAGTGCCTGCAGGCGGTTCGCTGGCATGCACGATTTGCGCGGAAATATCGATTCGCCCCTGCGGGCCCAGTCCTTCCATGGCATTGCGAATCAGGTTCACGAACACCTGCTGCAGGCGCTGCGCGTCGGCGGCCACGCGAAGATCCTCGGGAATGGCCAAGCGCACGACCGATTTGGCCGACACCTCACCACGCACGAAACCGACCGTCTGTGCAACCAGCGGCTTGAGCTGGACGCTTTCCTTCCTGAACGCCCGTTCGCGGGAAAAATCGAGCAGGGAGCGGACGATATGGCGTGCGCGCTCAGTCTGCTGATCGATCTGTTCCAGGTACATCTTCTGCATCGCCACATCGCAGTCGCCGGCCTCTTCCTGCAGAATCTGGCAAGAGGTCGAGATATTCGATAGCGGGTTGTTCAATTCATGGGCCACGCCGGACAACATGGTGCCGAGCGACGCCAGCCGTTCCGAGCGCATCAGCGATTTCTGCCGCAGATCCAGTTCCTTCAACATGTGGTTGAAGGCCGCGATGATGGAAATGATCTCGCGATCGTTCGAGGGGGCCGACAGGCTTTCGCGCCGGTTGGCGGAAATCGCCGCCACGCTGGCTTCCATCTCCTTCAACGGCCGGACGACTCGTTGCGACAGCGCACGGCCGATCACCACGATCAAGAAGGCCATCGTCAGAATGACCCCCAGCAGCAGCGTACGGAACGAAGCCAGGGTCGTCTGGATCTGGCGCCGCTCCGCACGTGCCATGTCCTCGGCGATCGCCACCAGTTCCTGGCCCAATGCACGCACGCGTGGCTCCTGTTCCAGGGACGCCTGATCGGCGGCAGTGAAAGCCGACATCCGGTGCTGATACTCGCCAAGGATCGTATGCAGTGCCTCCAGGCGCGTTTGCGTGACGATGGCCGAGAAATCTGCCTGGTTGGCTGTCAGCATCGACTGGGCCAGTTTGATATACGCCGCGTTTTCTTCAAGATCCGCGACCTGGTGATGGAGGAAGTAATTACGTTCGAAACGGCGTATCTCCAGCACGGTATTGAACAGATCGGTGGCGCGCTGTCCCAGGACCACCCGCGCCTCCAGCGTGCGCAGTTCCCCCACGAAAAACAAGGACGCCACCAGAATGATCGCCGCCACCGCGTAATACCCCAGCGTGATTTTTCCCCGCAGGGAGTGACGCAGTACAGCGCCTCGAATAGCAGGTATCACGATCCTGTTCTCCAGTCCCTTATCGCTAACACGCCCAGTATAGTTGCAATTTGCAACAAGTTAAACGGGGTGCAACAGAGGCGAGCGATATCTTATTTTTACCTTTAACTACAGTATCTTATATAAATAAAACCAGGGCCAATTGTTGCATTAGGCAACAATCCAACATGCAAAGTATGCGGGTCACGATAATTTACTTGTTAGTAAACAATTAGTTATAAAAATGGCACGCAATATGCAACAAAAGGAGCGACTCAACAACGAATTGCGAGAAAACCATGAACGTCATGACCCGAATCATCAATGCCCTGGCCTTCGCCAACGTTGGCAACCAGAATGAGTTCAACGTCCTGCTCCGTCAGGTCGAACCGTCATCTACGTCCAAGCTGGATGCGACCCCGTGCGGACCGGTTTCCGCACGCGCCGACGCGTCCTCTGCTGCGCCGAGCATCCGGCACGCCCAGAGCGCACTGTGAGCGCTACACCCCGCGTACATGAGCCGATGAATTGACCTGGAAACCGAGAGGATGGAATTGTTAACCGAATTTGAAACCGATATTGTGGCGCTTGTACTCAGCGTACTGAGTGTAGTCGCGTACTACCTTTTCCTCAGCATGAAAGTGCGGGAAAACCCCACCTACACGATACATGGTGTGCACGAGCTCGCGCGCCGCTTATGGGTGGCCAACATCATGCGCAATCCTGCCCAGGGCATCATGGGCGTGCAAACGCTGCGTAACTGGATCATGGGTTCGACATTGATGGCCTCCACTGCCGCCATCCTGATCATCGGTACGCTCACGCTCTCCGGCCAGGCCGAGAGCATTACGCGTAGCTGGCATGTGCTCAGCATGACCAGCAGCCATGCTGCCGAATTGTGGATCGTCAAGGTCATGGCCCTGCTGATCACTTTCATCGTGGCATTCTTCGCCTTTGCCATGTCGGTGCGCCTGGCCAATCACGTGGTGTTCATGATCAACGTGCCGGAATTCGAAGCGCATCACAATCTGTCGCCGGAATCCGTGGCTCGCCGCCTGCATCGTTCGGGCACCATGTTTTCTATCGGCATGCGCGCCTTCCTGTTCTCCATCCCGCTGGTATTCTGGCTGTTCGGGCCTTATTTCCTGCTGGCCGCGTCGATTGGCCTGATCATTGCACTCTACCGCCTCGACCGTAGCGAATCCGAAGGCGTCATGGATGTCAGCCCTTCTGGAAAGCAGAACGCGCCGGTCGTTTCCATACAGGCCAAGTACGCCAAGTAATCATCCGGTAAGGCAGCCGGTTCTGCGAACCGCCTGCTGCGCTGTACACGCGACCGACTGCTCAGGGACGCGTCCTGTAGAACGTCAACGGCGCACTGTTCTTCGCAACCGCCGGCTTCAGCTTCCCCACCACATGCATTTCGCACGGCTTGCAATCGAAGCGCAGCGTGAGCTTCTCGCTGCCGTTGATCAGCGTCAGGGGTGCGGCGCGTACCGTACCCTGCACGCCGGTGACACCCTTGGCCTGCTTGGGACAGAGCGAGAGTGAATAACGCACGCAGTGCTTGGTGATCATCAACGAGACGTCGCCGGTCTCCTCGTGGCTTTCGTAGGCCGCGGCAATGACGTGTACACCGCGCTTCGCGTAGAAATCGCGTGCCTTGTGGTTGTAGACGTTGGCCAGATAAGTGAGCGTGTCCTCGGGATAGGCCACGAGCGGCTCGACCGGCTGCATGCGAGGCGGGCGCGCATAGGCCGCCGCACGCGCCGCTTCCAGTGCGGCGACTGCATCGCGACGCAGGGCATTGACGAAAGAAGCCGGAATGAACCAGGACTGCGTCAATTCAAGCGCAAACCCCATGGCGGCAAAGGGCGTAGTACCGAGCTTTCCGAGGTGCGCGCACAACGTGGCCTCGGCCTTGGCGGTGTCGTTGGCCGCTTCCCTGGGATGCGCAGCCACCACTGTGGAACTGTGGCCATCTTCGTCGGTCAGGGTGAGCGAGAACCCGTCTTCGGTTTCGCCCAGGCGCATCCACACGCCGATACGACGGTCGCTGGACGCCTTGTCCAGCATGCGCGTCCAGTTCATGTCGCGATTGCGGTTGACCGGCGTGCCGGCGCGCAAATCCTTGAAGCTCGCCATCGGATCTTTCGGAAACACCCGCCACACACCCTCGCCCAACTTCTCGGCACGGTTGATCGCAAGCCCGGCCAGGTCTTTCTGCAGCGTGTAGTAGCAGAGGCCGTCGCCGTTGTTGAGCACGGTATCGGGTAGATCGGTCTCCAGTTCCACCCATTTGTCGCCAACCTTGCGTACATGGCCGACCGGCAGACCGGGATTCTTCGGCGTGTCGAATGCACCGATATCATCCTTGCGGCCGCCGACGAAATAATCGGTGAACTCGCGGTTGAAGTTCTGGTTGGGGTCGGGCGTGAAGCTGAATGTGGTGCGGCCTGAGGACGCACGTGCGAATTCCGGGCGGCGTTCGATGATGTCGTCGAGCAGCGTGCGGTAATGGGCGGTGATGTTCTTCACGTAGCCCATGTCCTTGTAGCGGCCCTCGATCTTGAAGCTGCGGATGCCGGCGTCGATCAGCGCTTCGAGGTTGCCGCTCTGGTTGTTGTCCTTCATCGACAGCACGTGCTTGTCGTGCGCGACGATGCGCCCTTCCATGTCGGTGACCTGGTACGGCAGGCGGCAGGCCTGCGAGCAGTCGCCGCGGTTGGCGCTGCGTCCGGTGTGGGCGTGGCTGATGTAGCACTGGCCGCTGTAGGCGACGCACAACGCGCCATGGACGAAGAACTCCAGCGTGGTGTCGGGCCGCAAGGCGGTATGGATTGAAGCGATCTGTTCCAGATCGAGTTCACGCGCCAGCACGATCTGGCTCAATCCCACGTCCTGCAGGAAGCGCGCCTTGTCCGGCGTGCGGATGTCGGTCTGGGTGCTGGCGTGCAGCTGGATCGGCGGCAGGTCGAGTTCCAGCAGGCCCATGTCCTGGATGATGAGTGCATCGACCCCGGCATCGTAGAGCTGCCAGACCTGCTGACGCGCCGGCTCCAACTCGTCGTCGCGCAGGATGGTGTTGAGGGTGACGAACACGCGCGCATTGAAGCGGTGGGCATGCGCCGCCAACCGCGCAATGTCGGCTATCTCGTTGGATGCCGCCGCGCGCGCGCCGAACGACGGGCCGCCGATGTACACCGCATCGGCGCCGTGGTTGACGGCTTCGATGCCGATGTCGGCATCGCGCGCAGGTGCGAGCAGTTCGAGTTGATGGGGTTCCACGGGCGGCGTTCCGGACAGCAAAACACCATTTTACTTACTTGGCGGGGTCGCGGCTCGCCAACTGCAGATACGATTGCGCCTTGACTGCCTTGAAGGCCAGGTTCAGCGTGATGTCGTTGCCGGCAAGAAAGGCGTACTTGCCCATGTTGAAGTCCGAGCGCCTGAGCGTGACGGTCGCATTGGCGCCGCAGGTCTCTGCCCGGGACTCGGTCTCTTGCATGCACTGAAAATGCGTCACGGCAAGCGTCACCGGCCGGGTCACCCCCTTGATCGTAAGATCGCCCGACAGGCTCGACGATTCGCCGTTCAGGCTCATCTTGCCAGACTTGAAGGTAATGACCGGATAGTTGGCAGTATCGAAGAAATCCGCCGCTTTCATTTGCATATCCAGCAAAGCCTGGCCGGTGCTGACCGAAGCGGCGTCGATGGTCACCTCGGCCGATCCTGACTGGCTGTCGCGATCGAACACCACCGTTCCGCTGATCTTTTCGAACCGATTGGTCTGGCTCGAGAGTCCCAGATAGCGATAACTGAACTGCGAGGACGTGCGGCTGCTGTCGATCACATAGATTTCGGGCGCGGCCAAGGCTGAAGCTGCACTGGCAACAAGCGCGGTCAACAAGACAAAACGTTTCATCAGATGCTCCTGCGAAAGGTGAACACCGGGATCCATTTGCCTGGCGGCCGTGCCGCCCGACCGCTCCCGGTCGTCGTTTCATCAGGGAGCCCCGCAGGTGCTGCAACGCGTGTGCCCGCTGCCGGGCGCAGAAGTCGGCCAAATTAAAGCCAATTAAATCAATATGTTGAAACTTTATGGCACATGCAGGCTAGCCGTGGATGGCCGCCACATGACGGAAACCCCACAAACAGCGTCGAACTGGGGACAACACAGAACCCCGCACGGGAACGCGCAGGCCCGGGGCAAGATGAAAATTGGGAATCGACGGCCTGCCGGGGGTAGCAGGCTTGGCGCATCAAGAGGAAAAGCTGCAGGTTTGTCGCTTAAGTCTTGTTCCAGCCCATGCGCTGCAAAAACGGCTGGCGTTCGACGAAGTGATGCTGCAGGGCTCCGGCCACATGCAGGACGACCAGGGCGAGCATGGTGTAATTCAGCGTTTCGTGTACTTCCTCAAGCAGGTGACCCAGGGCCTTGTCCTTGCCGATCAAGTCAGGCAACGGCAATACGCCGAACCACACAGTCTGAACGCCCTTGGCAGAACTCATCAGCCAACCCGAAATCGGGATCACCAGAATCAGCAAATACAGCAGGCCATGCACGACGGCGCTCGCGCGGCGCTGCCAACCGGCCACGCTGGCAGGCAGCGGGGGTGGCGTATGCGTCAGCCGCCACACCACCCGCAGCCCCGCCAGCATGAACACGGTAACGCCGATCCACTTGTGATAGCTGAAGAGCTTGAGTTTCTCCGGCGACAGCGGCAGGTCGGCCATATACAGACCGAGTGGAAATGCCACGAAAATCAGCACGGCAACCAGCCAGTGCAGCACGACGGCGGAGGGCGAATAACGCATTGCGGAAGTCATGCAATCTCCATCTTCGAAACTGTTTCGACGACAAAAAACGGTCAATCAGGACGGGAGCCCTGTCGGTCAACCAGTAGAGGGAATCCTACTAGGTTTCCGCGATGACGGATGGTGCATAAAATCAGGTTTTTCCCCAGCGCGTGGCCGCAACATCGTCGCTGGCGCGCGCCTCTACCCAGCGTTCACCCTCCGGAGTCACTTCCTTTTTCCAGAACGGCGCACGGGTTTTCAGATAATCCATGATGAATTCACAGGCAGCGAAGGCTTCGCCGCGATGGCTGCCCGCCACGGCAACCAGCACGATCGGATCGCCCGGCAGCAACCGGCCGACCCGATGGATCAGCGTGACGTCGAGCAGGGTCCAGCGCGATTGCGCTTCCTCGACCAGCGCGGCCAGCGCCTTCTCGGTCATGCCCGGATAGTGTTCCAGCGTCATCGCAGCGACATCGCTGCCATCGTTCATGTCACGGGCCAGGCCGACGAAGCTGGCGATGGCGCCGATGTCTGTGCGGCCACGTCGCAAGGCGTCGACTTCCGCACCCAACTCGAAGGCTTCGCTCTGCACCAATATTTTCATCGTCTCAGCCTCCGGTGACCGGCGGGAAAATCGCGACTTCGGCGTTCTCGGTCAAAGCCGCATCGAGCGCGACGATGTCCTGATTGACCGCCACCCGGTATGCCCGGCCCGTCGCCAGTTCTTCCGCCCACACGCCCCCGCGGGCCTGCAACTGGGCAACCAGATCGGCGACGGTGCTGCCAGCGCAATCCAGGGTTTCCTCGGCGCATCCGAGGCGCTCACGCAGACGAGCGAAATAGAGCACGCGCAGTTTCATGCCAGCAGTTCCGCAAGGGGAATGAAGCGCACCCAGTCGCCCGGTTGCACGGTCTGGCCGATCTCGATATCGACAAGCCCATCGGCCCACGCGCACGAGGTCAGCACGCCCGAACTTTGATTGGGATAGATTGCTGCGCGACCGTTTTCCTGCATGCGGGCGCGCAGGAATTCGCGCCGCACGCCGGGCTTGGCCCAGGCAAAATCCGCCTTGACCGGAAATGCCCGATACAGCACATCGCGAACCCCCATGCGCTTCAGGAGGAACGGCCGCACGAACAGGCAGAAAGTGACGAAGGCCGACACCGGATTACCCGGCAGGCCGATGAAGTCGGCCTCATCCACGCGTCCGTAGACAAGCGGCTTGCCGGGTTTCATTGCGACTTTCCACATCTCGACGCGTCCCAGTTTTTCGACTGCGGCCTTCACGTAGTCGGCCTCGCCCACCGACACACCGCCACTGGTGATGACGACGTCGGCCACACTGGCGGCACCTGCCAGCGCGGCCTCAGTCGCTTCCAGCGAGTCGGGCACGATGCCGAGATCGATCAGTTCGCAGCCGAGGCCGTTCACCAGCCCAGTCAGGGTATAGCGGTTGGAGTTGTAGATCTGGCCCGGCTCCAAGGGCGTGCCCGGCGTCACCAGTTCGTCGCCGGTGAAGAAGCACGCGACCTTCAGCCGCCGGAACACCGGCAACCCGGCCAGTCCGACCGACGCTGCGAGTCCCATCTCGGCTGCGCCGATACGGGTACCGGCGGCGAGCACCTGCGCGCCGGTTTCGATGTCCTCGCCGGCACGGCGAATATTCTCGCCTCGCCGAGGCAACGCGTTGATCACGACATCGTCTCCTTCGGCGTAGCAGTATTCCTGCATCAGCATGGCATCGGCACCTGGCGGGATCGGCGCACCGGTAAAGATGCGCGCAGCGGTACCCGGCTGCAGGGACTCGCCCACCGCACCGGCAAGAATGCGCTGCGAAACCGGCAGTCGGGCACCGGCCACCGCCACGTCGGCAACGCGCACGGCATAGCCGTCCATCGCGCTGTTGTCGAGCGGCGGCACGGTGATGGCGGAAGTCTGCGGTATGGCCAGCACGCGACCGAGCGCGGCGGTCACTACAACGGTTTCGGTTTCGCTTGCCCTGCGGGCGCGTTCAAGCAGGGCATCAAGCAGTTGGTTGGCTTTGAGCATGGTTCAAGATGAAGTCAGTAAGGGATTGAACGGCATCGATGTCGATGCGGGGAAATCCGTCGGGCGGCGCAACGTCCGACGCCACGGCCAGGATATTCGGATCGTCGGGAAACAGCCAGGGCTTGGCGATCTCGGCGCGATGGATTTCCAGCTTGGGGATTGCTTCGCGCTTGTATCCCTCGACCAGCACCAGATCGCATGGCGGCAGCCTCGCCAGCAGGTCGTAGAGCCGGGGGGGCACATTGCGGTGATCCGTCAGTACCGCCGTGCGATGATCCGATGCCAGCAGCACTGCCGTTGCACCGGCCTGGCGTACGCGCCAGCTGTCCTTGCCGGGACGGTCGATGTCGAAATCGTGGTGCGTATGCTTGATCACCGCCACGTCCAGTCCGCGCGCAGCCAACTGCGGCAGTACCCGTTCGATGAGCGTGGTCTTGCCGCTGCCACTGTATCCTGCGATGCCGAATATCTTCATTGTCAGTCGGGCCGTGTCAGGCTATATTTGATGTTATATTTTTCCATATATAACCCATTCCTGCCAGCCTATCCTCATGAATACCGTTGTTTCAACCGACCAGCCGGGCCTCATCGATCAGTTCGGCCGCCGCATCGACTACGTACGGCTGTCGGTAACGGACCGTTGCGACCTGCGCTGCAGCTATTGCATGCCGGAAGGCTTCAAGGGCTTCGAGGAGCCGGAACACTGGCTCAATTTCGACGAGATCGAACGCCTGATCGGCGCGTTTGCGCGCTTGGGCGTGCGCCGCATCCGCCTGACCGGCGGCGAGCCGCTGCTGCGGCGCAACATCGCCGGACTCGCCGGACGTATCGCTACCCTGCCCGGCATCGAAGATTTATCCTTGTCCACCAACGCCACCCAGCTCGACAAGCACGCCGAGGCCTTGAAGGCTGCCGGCGTGACACGGCTCAACGTCAGCCTCGACTCGCTACAGCAGGCGCGAGTGGAACGCATCAACGGCCGCGACGTACTCGCCAGGGTCATGACCGGGCTCGCCGCGGCACAGGATGCCGGCTTCGCGCCGATCAAACTCAACATGGTGGCACTGCGCGGGACCAACGACGACGAGATCGACGAGATGGTCGCCTTCTGCATGGAACGCGGGTTCGTTCTGCGGCTGATCGAGGCAATGCCGATGGGCGACACCGGACGCAACGCCGAATACCTCGACCTGCAGCCGGTAAAGGAGCGCCTGCGTACACAGTTCGGCCTGGTCGAGACCGCCCTGTCCGGTGGGGGTCCTGCGCGCTATCTTGGCACGCCGGACGGCCACTTCAATGTCGGCTTCATCACGCCGATCTCGCAGCATTTCTGCGAAACCTGCAACCGCATCCGCATCGCCGTCGACGGCACTGCCTACATGTGCCTGGGACAGGAAGAGAAATTCGAATTCCGCCCGCTGCTGCGCGAAGCTTGCAGCGACGCCGAGCTGGAAGCCGCCATCCTGCACGCGATCGATCTCAAGCCGGAACGTCACGAATTCCGCGAAGCGCCCCACAAGATCCTGCGCTTCATGTCGATGACCGGCGGCTGAAGTCGCCTCAATCCGCGCTCACGGTACGAAAACCGGCGAAGGGATCGCGCCGGTCCGGCAGATAGAAATTGCGGAAACCGGGGTATTTCAGCGACCTATCGGTCACCGGCCCGCCGCCGCGCAATTCCCCATGCGTGTTGAACCAGGGTTGCGAATAGTCGCGATACGGATCGGGCACGAAGCCTGGGTACGGCACGAACGGATCGCGCATCCACTCCCACGCCTCACCCCAGCTGAATTCCTGCCGCGCCGTTGCACGCAGCCACTGCGCAGTCGTGGGCAGACGCCGGCCTTGCCAAGCCGCCCAGGCCTCGGCTTCGTAACGATTCACATGCAGCATCGGCGCATCCGCTCGCAAGGGCGTCCAGCGGTCGAAACGGCGCACTTGCCAGCCACCCGCGTCCCGTCTCCAGTACACAGGATGGCTCGCCTCGCTGGCCGTGCGCCAGCCCCAACCCGCTTCCGACCACATTGCCTTGTGGCGGTAACCGCCTGCATCGACGAATTCGGCGAAAGCCGCTTCGGAGACCGGGCGCGCATCGATGTCAAAGGCTGGTACCGGCGCCGCATGCTGCCATTTTTCATTATCGAAGATGAAGCCTGCGTCGGGCCCGCTGCCGAGTTCCGCCTCGCCGTCGGGGAATGCCAGATGCTGCGCCGACGGAGCGTCGGCGATTTCCAGCCGTTCGGGTGGCGCATAGCCCAGGTCCTGGAATGCCATCCACCACGCCTCGATGTGCATCAACTCATGATAAAGGCTCAGTTCGGCGAAGTAGGCGATGTCGTTGTCGAATCCGCTGTGCAGGCGATCGGCCACGGCAATGGCAACCGCTTCCGCGTAGTCGTCGACCATTGCCGGCTGCAGCAGGGGCAGGTCCCAGCGAATGTCATGCGGCACGCGTGAAGAGTCGTAGAGGGCGTCAGTCCCGCTTCGCAGACTGGATCCACACGTGCCGTCAGGTCGTTCGCGCAGGCACCAGCGCTCCTGGAACCAGACGATATGCCCGTATTCCCAGAGCGGCGGATTCAGATGGCCGGCACGCGGCCCCAGCCAGCCGTCTGCAGGCAGTACGTCGATGAACTGGCGCAGCCGCTTGCGCGCCTGCGTCAAGCGGTCGATGAGTTGCGCGGCAGAATAGCCGCTGACGGGTCGGGTTCGGTTCATGTTATATAACGCACTGTAGCCACTTCATTCTTGGCGCCCACTCACGAAGGCAAAATCGGACCATGAGCACTCCTCCTCCCAACGACCCCATCCGGCTGACCCAGTTCTCCCACGGCGGCGGCTGCGGATGCAAGATCGCCCCGGCGGTGTTGCGCGACATCCTGGCCGACACGCCCTTTGCCTCGAACCTGGCAGCGGCCTATCCCGACCTGCTGGTGGGCATCGAGCACGGCGACGATGCCGCGGTCTACCGGCTGAACGACGAACAGGCGATCGTGGCGACCACTGATTTCTTCATGCCCATCGTAGACGATCCCTTCGAATTCGGCCGCATCGCCGCGACCAATGCGCTGTCCGATGTCTATGCCATGGGCGGACGTCCGCTGTTCGCGCTGGCCATCGTCGGCATGCCGATCGGCAAACTGTCCAACGACGTCATCCGCCAGATCCTCGCCGGTGGCGAATCGGTGTGCAAGGCGGCGGGGATTCCGATCGCGGGCGGCCATTCCATCGATGCGCCGGAACCGATCTATGGCCTGGTCGGCATCGGCGTGGTGGACCCGCGCAAGGTCAAGCAGAACGGCGGCGGCCAGGCTGGCGATTGCCTCATCCTGGGCAAGCCGCTGGGCGTTGGGATCTACAGCGCGGCGCTGAAAAAGGGCCTGCTGAGTCCCGACCAGTACGCATCGATGATCGCCGCCACGACCCAGCTCAACACCGCGGGTGCCGACTTGGCCGATACTGCGGGCGTGCACGCGATGACCGACATCACGGGCTTCGGCCTGCTCGGCCACCTGCTCGAAATCACCCGGGCATCGAAACTGTCGGCCCAGGTCGAACTGGGACGACTGCCGCTGTTGCCCGGTGTCGACGAGTTGGCGCGGAGCGGCCATATCACCGGCGCCAGCCAGCGCAACTGGGCAAGCTACGGCAGCGAGGTGCAGTTCGCCGACGGTATCGCCGACTGGCAACGCGCCCTGCTCACCGACCCGCAGACCAGCGGCGGACTGCTGGTGAGTTGTGCACCCGCGTCCAGGGATGCAGTGTTCGACATCTTCCGCCGTCATGGCTTCGATCGTGCGACGGAAATTGGCCAATTGCAGGCCGGTCACAACGTAGCCGTCGCGCCTTGAGGTCATTTGCCTCCGCGGGATATGCGCGGCGAGCTTCGCGGTTCGCCACCCGTTAGAAACCGAGCACAATCGCGCAGGATGCAGCAAGCTTATAACCCCCGGCAATCGAGCGTGCCTACCCGTATCTGCGTCGTCTTCGGCAAGGGGCTTGCACGCTATCCGGCGGGCGGCTGCATCGCCTCGTCGTAGTGCCCAGGCTTGAACCGTGCCACCAGCAGCGCCACCACCAGCACCGCGCCGAACTGCGCCAGCCAGCCCGCATGAAAACCGCCAGTGGCCTGGTGCAGCCGTGCCATCACCCATGGCGCTAAGGCGGTCAGCATGAATCCGCCGCCCTGCATCAGTGCGTTGAGCGCGCCAGCCCGCAGGGGGTGGTGCAGGTGATCCAGCGCCACCACCATGAACAGGGCGAAGCATCCGCCAATCCCCACCCCCAGCACCACAGCCGCGGTCATGGGCGCCGCGTCGGGCCGCCAGGCCAGAGCGGCAAAGCCTGCGGCCTGGCAGGCCAGCGTAAGCCAGATCCAGGGCCTGCGATCCAGATGGCGCGCAACCAGCGTCGGAAAGGCAAGCGCCGCCACTGCCTGCGCCACCGACACCACGGCCACGAGCAGGCCGCTGTGCGTCGCGCTCCAACCCTGCTCCTGGTAGTACGGCGCAAGCCAGGCCACCATCGTGGCGTAGCCACCATTCATCAGGCCGAAGGCCAGCATGAGCAGCCAGGTGCGGCGGCGGCGCAGCAGCCAGGCCGTATCGCTGCCGGTCTGCCGCGCAGCCGAGGGCAACGGCATGGCACCCAGCGTGGTCCAGGCCAGCCACAGCGCCAGCAGCACTGGCCAGGCCCATAGCGCGAGCGAACCCTGCCAGCTCAGGCCCCATTGCATGGCCTGCGGCGAGAACTGCGCGCCCAGCGCACCGCCGCTCATCAGCGCGGCCGAGTAGACCCCCATCATGGGCGCCACATGACGCGGTGTGTGGAACTTGATCAAGCCCGGCAGCATGCCTTGCACCAGCGCCACGCCGACACCGCACAGGGCGGCGGTGGCGATCAGCACGGCGGACACGCTGCCAGCCAGACGTAGTACGCAGCCCAGTGCGATGAGCGCCAACGCCAGCATCATCGCTGGCCGCACGCCCAGACGGTTCTGCACGGCGGGCGTCAGCCAGGTTCCCGCGCCGATCAGGGCCATGGGCAGCAGCGTGAGCCAGGCCAGCGCCTCCAGGCCCATGCCGGTCTGCGCCTGGATAGCCGGACTCAGCGGGCCGATGGCGGTGAGAAATGGGCGCAGGTTCAGCGTGACCACCACCACCGTGACCAGCCACAGCAGAATGGACGTTCGGGGACTACGCAGCATCGCCATGAAACCAGACGAGAGCGATGCCGGTGTCCAACCACAGCCAGTGCGATGGCGGCGCGGCCAGATATAGCGGGGAGAAGGAATCGGGCATGTGCGGTCTCGAACTAAATGATTGCCGGTGCGGTGAGCCAAGCTTGCCGTACGCGGCGCGATCCGGCACGGTCTCGATTGGGCAGCCACGCGGAGATGGAAGCATACCAGCGTGCAGGCAGCCAACCCGCATGACGTGCCGGGGCAACAAGCCATGCCGTTTAGCGTGCAAATCCTCCGGGGTAACCATGCGGGCAACCGGGTGGCAGGCACGCGGCAAGCCTCTACAATCGGCGCATGCCTTCCCATCGCGACCTCACCTTCGACAACGGCTTCGCCACACTGCCCGACGCCTTTTATTCGCGCGTGCAGGCCACGCCTGTGCCCGACCCCTACCTCGTCTGCCACAGCCCGGACGCGCTCGATCTTCTGGGCCTGGACGCCGACGCCATCCGCCATCCCGAGCTGATCGAAACCCTGGCCGGCAACCGCGTGCTGCCGGGCATGGAACCTGTGGCCGCGCTCTACGCCGGGCATCAGTTCGGCCACTATGTGCCGCAGCTCGGCGACGGCCGCGCGATCCTGCTGGGCGAAGTGCGGAATGCAGCGGGGGAAGGCTGGGAAGTGCAGCTGAAGGGCGCCGGCCGTACCCCCTACTCGCGCGGCGGCGACGGTCGTGCGGTGCTGCGTTCGAGCATCCGCGAATTTCTCTGTTCCGAAGCCATGCACGCGCTCGGCATCCCCACCACCCGCGCGCTCTGCATCGTCGGCAGCGACCGCCCGGTGTACCGCGAGGACGAGGAGACCGCCGCGCTGGTGACACGACTGGCGCCGAGCTTCGTGCGTTTTGGTTCCTTCGAGGTGTTCTACTACCGCAACCAGGTCGAACCGATCAAACATCTGGCCGACTACGTCATCGTACGCTATTACCCCGAACTGGCTGGACTGTCCGACCCCTACCCCGAGTTCCTGCACCACGTCGCCTTGCGCACCGCCAACCTGATGGCGCACTGGCAGGCGGTCGGTTTCTCGCACGGCGTGATGAACACCGACAACATGTCCATCCTCGGCCTCACCCTCGACTACGGGCCGTTCGGCTTTCTAGACGCCTTCGACCCCGGCTACGTCTGCAACCATTCCGACACCGGCGGCCGTTACGCCTTCGACCAGCAGCCCGACGTCGCTGCGTGGAACATCACCAAGCTGGCGCAGGCGCTGGTGCCGCTGATGTCGGTGGAAACCGCATCCCAGGCCATCAACGAATATCCACAGGCATTCGGCAAGGCCTATCTTGAACGCATGGCCGCCAAATTCGGCCTGCCGCCAGGCGGCGACACCTCCGGGCTCGTCATGGATGCGCTGCAGCTGCTGGCGCAGAACCGCGTCGACTACACGATCTTCCTGCGCCGCCTGTGCGACTTCGACAGTACGATAGATGCATCCAACACACCCCTACGCGATCTCTTCCTCGACCGCGCCGCCTTCGACGCCTGGGCGGCACGCTACGCTGCCGCCCTGCGCCAGCTGGGCTTCAACGACACCACCCGCGGCCAGGCGATGCGCGCGGTCAATCCCAAATACATCCTGCGCAACCATCTGGCCGAAATCGCCATCCGCCGCGCTGCGGACGAACGTGACTACGGCGAGGTCAACCGCCTGCATACGCTGCTGACCCGTCCGTTCGACACGCAGCCGGAATACGAAGCCTACGCTGCCGAGCCGCCCGATTGGGCGAGGAAGATTGAGGTAAGCTGCTCGTCGTGAAGCGTATCGCTGCCCTGTCTGCCTATCTGTTGACCGCACTCCTGCTCGTCGCTTGTAGCAGTTCGGCCATCCAGCGCAAGGACGGCAGCAGCAGCAGCGTACGCAGTTTCAGCCTGCGCGATCTAGCCAAGAGCGATGTCGACGAGGTCATCGAAATTCATCAGCAGGCCGCCCTGGCCAGCCTCAAGACCCTGACCCTCAAACTCTACCGCCGCAATCCCAGCGAATGGCGGAAATCCGGATACGCCAGCGCCGACGAGGCGACCGAAACCTTGTTCAAGCCCTTGTCCCATTGGCACCTGTCCTCGCACAAGGATCTCGACTGGCAGGCCAGCCTGCGCGATGCCTGGCGCGAGGAGTACACGGGAGACCGGGTGAAGGCGCTGATGGACGGACTGCTGGTGATGCACATGGCGGCGTTCAACCACCGCACCGAGTTTTATCTGCTGAGCGACGTCGACGCACAGAAACTCTACAACGCCGCACGCAACACCGAGGCCGTGGTCTGGAAACTGGCGACGACCCGGAACTCGCACAACGCCCCCCTGCTGCTGTCCAACGGTACCGACGGCAACGACGTGATCAATCTCAGCTTCGAACGCGAATTCGGCAAACTCATCGGCAACCAGGACACGCTGGCCAGGATCGTCGAGGACAAAAGCAACCGCGCAATCCGCTTCGGCGTCGTCAACCTCACCAGCATGGTGTTCCTGCCGGTCTGACATGAGGGCCGATGCCTACGCGTATTGCGCCGCCCTGACGCGCGACCAGTGGGCGTGGGAGTTCCTGCGCCGCAACTCCGACTACCACTCCGATTACCGCCGCTTCATCACGCTGTGGCACGCGCTCGAAGCCGACTACGGCGCCCCGCCCAATCGCAATTTCTCGAAGTGGAAGCGCGACCCGCGCGCCTATGGCCCATTGCCGGGCGATGTTGAACGGGATGCCCCCGGCGGCGAGCTTTGCATGGGCGAAGACGACCGCGTGCTGCTCGAATGCTGGATGGGCGCGAAATGGGGATTCTACAAATTCCCGCTCGACCCCGAGCGCGGCACACCGCCTGATTCCGACGAACTGTCGTGGCGCCCGCCGCCGCAGCCTGCGCCGCACATTGATGAGGCCTGTCGGCTGGACGTCAGCTTCGACCTTTCGCTGCCGTTGCCGCCGCAACTGGAAGCGGCCAAATTCCGCCTCGTCGGCCGCGCTGCCGAATTGCGCCGACAGGGCATCCCCGCGCCGAAGACGGTGGCGAATCAGTGCGCACGCTGGGTACGCATGCTGCAAGCGCTGGACGGTGTTATACCGCCGGAAGGAGATCTTGACGACCTGCTGCGCGAAGCGCGAGCAATGACGCAGAGCGGCTATCTGGACATCCTGAGACTGGCGGATGCCGGCGCGAACGCAAAATAAAACCGGGGCATGACGCCCCGGTTCCGGTTTGCAGCCTGCTACGAAGCGGTCTTAGGCAAAGTTCGCTTCAGCAAACTTCCAGTTCACCAGGTTGTTGAGGAAGGTCTCGACGAACTTGGGACGCAGGTTGCGGTAGTCGATGTAATAGGCATGCTCCCACACATCGATGCACAGCAGGGCCTTGTCGCCCGCGGTCAGCGGCGTGCCGGCGGCGCCCATGTTGACGATGTCGACCGAACCGTCGGCCTTCTTCACCAGCCAGGTCCAGCCGGAACCGAAGTTGCCCACGGCGCTGGTCTGGAAGGCTTTCTTGAATTCGTCCAGCGAACCCCACTTCTTGTTGATGGCGTCGGCCAGGCCACCGGCGGGTGCGCCGCCGCCGTTGGGCGACAGGCAGTTCCAGAAGAAGGTGTGGTTCCACACCTGGGCCGCGTTGTTGTAAACGCCGCCGGCGGGCGCGCTCTTGACGATGTCCTCGAGCGACTTGCTCTCGAAATCGGTGCCCTTGATCAGGTTGTTGAGGTTGGTCACGTAGGCCTGATGGTGCTTGGCATAGTGGTATTCGAAGGTTTCCTTGGACATGTGCGGTGCGAGCGCGTCCATGGCAAAGGGCAGTGCGGGCAAGGTGTGTTCCATAACTTTCTCCTGATATTGAACAAACGGTAAATATAGTGCCTCTACCGAGCATTGCAGATGCCGCAACGACAACAGGGTTTCTGTCGCCGTAAAGAAAAAGGGCCGGCATGACCGACCCCGATTCCTTGATTTGTTGGTCGGGGCGAGAAGATTCGAACTTCCGACCCCCTGCACCCCATGCAGGTGCGCTACCAGGCTGCGCTACGCCCCGACGAAGCCCGAGATTCTAACAGAGGTGCGGCATGGGGCGGAAGCCCGTCAACCCAATATTTTCAGAATGGCGCTGATTTCGGTGCGCAGTCTGCCGACGTCCAGCGAGGGTTCCGGCGAGGAAGCGGTTGCAGATTCGGTGACCGTATCGGCATCATGCTCCAGGCGCTGCCGTGCACCGCTGATGGTGAACCCCTCTTCGTACAGTAGTTCGCGGATGCGACGGATCAGCAGGACTTCGTGGTGCTGGTAATAACGTCGGTTGCCGCGCCGCTTGACCGGGCGCAACTGGGTGAATTCCTGTTCCCAATAACGCAGCACGTGTGCCTTGACGGCACACAGTTCGGATACCTCACCGATGGTGAAATAGCGTTTGGCCGGAATCGGCGGAAGTTCACTCCGCGTTGGGCGTTCCAATTTGGGCGCCTTCGACTTGCGATTTGAGTTTCTGGCTGGCGTGGAAGGTCACCACGCGACGCGCGGAGATCGGCATTTCCTCGCCGGTTTTGGGATTGCGTCCGGGACGCTGCGGCTTCTCACGGCACTGGAAGTTGCCGAAACCGGACAGTTTGACGATATCGCCTTTTTCGAGTGCCAGGCGGATTTCATCGAAAAATGACTCGACGACGTCCTTCGCCTCGCGTTTGTTCAAACCCACTTTTTCGAACAATAGTTCGGCCAGATCAGCTTTGGTAAGGGTGGTCATACGTATATGTTTATCTGGGATGTCTGATGGAAAATCGCGCCAAGTACGCGCCAACAAGATGGGGCGTCAGGCACGCGCAACGACATTTTTGCGTCAAGCACGCAATGCGGCATTGCATTGACGAAGCGCGGCACTGACCAGTTTCTGTACGGCATCCTCCACATCCTGATCCGTCAATGTGCGTTCAGTATCTTGCATAACTACCCGTATAGCAAGGCTTTTTTGGTTTTCCGCCACACCCTTCCCACGGTAATCGTCGAATACCTCGATCGATTGCACGCTGCCCGGAGCGACCTCGCGCAAGGCGGTCAGTAACTCGCCCGCCGGGGTATGGACATCCAGCGCGAACGCCAGATCCCGCCGTACCAGCGGGAAGCGCGACAGGCTCGCATGGCGCGGCAGATCACGCTGGCTGAGCATCTGGCTGTCGAGCTCGAACAGCATCGGCACCGCAGGCAAATCGAACGCCTGCACCAGTCGCGGGTGCAGTGCGCCAATCCAGCCAACGGCCTGGCCATCGACCCATATCTCGGCACTCTGCCCCGGGTGCAACGCGGAATGTGTGCCACGCCGGGTATCGAGCGAGTGGCCGAAGAAGCGTTCGAGATCCCCTTTGAGGTCGAAGAAATCGACTCGGCGCGACGACGCGCCCCATTGTTCGGGCAGCACGTCGCCATAAGCGAGGCCGCCCAGCTTCATGGGCTGCTTGGCCTGCGACGTGTACACCCGCCCCAGTTCGAAGATGCGCACCCGTTCCTGCTGGCGGTTGAGGTTGTGGCGCAAGGTCTCGATCAGGCCGCCCCACAGGGTGGTGCGCATCGCCGATAGCTGGCTGGCGATGGGATTGGCCAGCGGCAGCGGACGGGCATCGGTGTCGAGCGCCGTTTCCCAGGCCGGGTCGACAAAGCTGTAGGTGATGACTTCCTGGTAATCCAGGTCGACCAGCATCTGACGGAGCGTGTCGTCGGCCAACACAGTTTCGTCCTGCGGCAGCATGCGCGAAGGCGCGGCGGGTGGCTGCGCCGGAATATTGTCGTAGCCGAACAGGCGCACCGCTTCCTCGATCAGATCTTCCTCGATCGTGAGGTCGAAGCGGAAGCTCGGCGGGGTGACGATGAGACGGTCATCCTGGCGCTCGACGTGCGCGCCCAGTGCAGCAAGGCCTCGCGTCACCTGATCGGTCTCCATTTCAATGCCGGCCACGCGCTTCAGCCGCGCCAGCCGCAGCGTGATTGGCTGCCGCTGGGGCAACGTGGCCACCGCCTCGGTAATGGGCCCGGCCTGGCCTCCACAGATGTCAATCAGCAACTCGGTCGCACGCTCCAGCGCCCGGCGGGTCGCGCCGAAATCGACACCGCGTTCGAAGCGGTGCGACGAATCGGTCGACAGGCCCAGCCGGCGTGCCCGTCCGGCGATGGCGGTCGGGGTAAAGAAAGCGGCCTCGAGAAACACATCCACGGTAGCCCGTTCGACGCTGGTCGGCAGCCCGCCCATGATGCCGGCCAACGCCACCGGGCCGCTGGCGTCGGCGATCACCAGCATGTCGGGGGCGAGTTCGGCCGTCTGACCGTTCAGCAATTCCAGCTGCTCGCCCGCGCGCGCCATGCGCACTTCGATGCCTCCATTGAGGCGCGACAAAGCAAACGCATGCATCGGCTGACCGAGTTCGAGCAGCACGTAGTTGGTGACGTCGATCGGTGCCAGCAGCGGGCGGATACCGCTACGCTCCAGGCGTTCCGCCATCCAGCGCGGCGTCGGCGCCTGCGCATCGATCCCGCGCACCACCCGTCCCAGATACAGCGGACAGGCTTCGCTGGCCGATACCTGGACCGGCACCGTGTCCTGGATGCGTGTGTCGACTGCCCGGACCTGGGGCAGGCGCACGTCGGCCCCGGTGATCGCGCCGACTTCCCGCGCCAGACCCTGCATCGACAGACAGTCCGCCCGGTTGGGCGTGAGCTTCAGGGTGATCAGGGTATCGTCGAGGTTAAGCCAGCTGCGGAAATCCTCGCCCACCGGCGCATCCTCCGGCAGCACCATCAAACCGTCCGCCGCGCCTTCAAGACCCAGTTCCTTGGTCGAGCAAAGCATGCCGAAGGATTCGACGCCGCGCACCTTGGCGACCTTGATTTCGATTCCCGGCAGGATCGCCCCGGGCCGGGCACACGGAACCTTGAGACCGGCCGCCGCATTCGGCGCACCGCACACGATGGTGATCGGCGACGCTTCGCCGACGTCGACCTGACACACGCGCAGGCGGTCGGCATCGGGATGCTTGTCTGCGGACAGGATTTCAGCCACCACCACGTTGCTGAACGGCGGCGCAGCAGGCGTCAACGCTTCGACTTCCAGACCCGCCATGGTCACGACATGGGCAAGTTGCGCGGTATCGAGCGCAGGGTTGACGAGATTGCGCAGCCAAGACTCGGGAAATTGCATGATGAATGCGCTCTAATTAATTGAATTGTTTAAGGAAGCGAAGATCATTTTCAAAAAACAATCGCAGATCGTCGACACCGTAGCGCAGCATCGCGAGGCGCTCGACGCCCAGGCCGAACGCGAAGCCGACGAAACGCTCGGTATCGATGTCGACATGTTTGAATACATTCGGATGCACCATGCCGCAGCCCAGCACTTCCAGCCAACCGGTGTGCGAGCACACGCGACAGCCTTCGCCACCGCACATCACGCAGCCGATGTCCATTTCGGCCGACGGCTCGGTAAACGGGAAGAACGAAGGACGGAAGCGTACCGGCAGGTCGTCGCGCTCGAAGAAATTGCGCATGAAGTCTGCGAGCACGCCTTTGAGGTCGGCGAACGACACCGATTCGTCGACCCACAAGCCCTCGACCTGATGGAACATCGGCGTGTGCGTGACGTCCGAATCGCAGCGATAGACCCGCCCCGGTGCAATGATGCGCAGCGGCGGCTGGTGGGTCTGCATATAGCGCACCTGCACCGGCGAGGTATGGGTGCGCAGCAGTTCGCCGCTCTGCAGGTAGAAGGTATCGTGCATCGCGCGTGCCGGGTGGTCTTCCGGAATGTTGAGCGCGGTGAAGTTATAGAAATCGGTCTCGATCTCGGGCCCGGTTGCTACCTTGAAGCCAATCGAGCGGAACAGCGCCTGGATGCGTGCCAGCGTGCGCGATACCGGATGCAGGCCACCGCGCGCCAGCCCCCGTCCCGGCAGCGTCACGTCCAGCGTTTCGGCCGCCAGCTGGCGCTCCAGTTCGGCTTGCTGCAAGGCTTCGCGACGGTCCTTGAGCGCCGCCTCCACCGCCTGCTTGGCTTCGTTGATGCGCGCCCCGGCGGTCTTGCGCTCGTCGGCGGGCATCGCACCCAGGCTTTTCAGCAGTTCGGTCAGCTGGCCGCTCTTGCCAAGATAGGCCGCCTTCACCTGTTCCAGATTCGGCAGATCAGGGGAAGCATGAATCGCGTTAAGGGCGTCGGCAACGATTTCGTTGGGATTGCGCATGGCGGTTATCTGGAAAATCTCAAATTTGTCCACGAATGACACGAAATTCCCGAATCAAAACAATCGGATCTTCGCGCCTCTTCGTGTTCTTCGTGGATAAACATTTTGCTTTAAGACAGCACCAACAAAAAAAGGCCTTGCGGCCTTTTCTTGTTGTTTCGATGCCGCTTACGCAGCGAGCTTGGCCTTGACCTGATCGACGATCTTGGCAAAGGCATCCTTGTCGAAGATCGCGATGTCGGACAGCACCTTGCGGTCGATGCCGATTTCGGCACGGGACAGGCCGTTCATGAACACGCTGTAGGTCAGGCCATGCTGACGCGAAGCGGCGTTGATACGGGCAATCCACAGTGCGCGGAACTGGCGCTTGCGCTGACGACGATCGCGGTACTGGTACTGACCGGCCTTCATCACCGCTTCGTTGGCGACACGGAATACGTTCTTGCGACGACCGCGATAGCCTTTGGCGGCATCGAGGACTTTCTTGTGGCTGGCGCGGGCGGTTACACCCCGTTTGACGCGTGGCATGCTTTCTCTCCTTTATGCGTAGGGCAACATGCGTGCAACCGCTTTGTGGTTGCTGGCATTGACAGTTTCCATGCCGCGCAACTGGCGCTTACGCTTGGTGCTCTTCTTGGTGAGAATGTGACGCATGAACGCGTGCGAGCGCTTGAACCCGCCGCCGCCCAGCGCGCGAAACCGCTTGGCGGCGCCGCTCTTGCTTTTCATCTTAGGCATGATGCTTCCTTTTATTTCATGCGGTCAGGTGACCCCGCGACGCGGAATGCTTCACCTACCCGACTGCACGTATTGTTGACGTTTTTGACCACTGGCTTAACCAGCACGGGTCCGAGAAACGCCAGTCTCGAAACTCAAATCTTTTTCTTGGGCGCCAGCATCATCACCAACTGCCGACCTTCCATCTTGGGAAACTGCTCGACCACCGCAAGTTCGGCCAGGTCGTTCGATACGCGCCGCAACTGGGCCATGCCGATTTCCTGGTGGGCCATCTCCCGACCCCGAAAACGCAATGTAATCTTGGTCTTATCGCCTTCTTCGAGAAACTTGATGAGGTTGCGAAGCTTGATCTGGTAATCGCCTTCGTCCGTACCCGGACGGAACTTGATTTCCTTGATCTGGACCTGCTTCTGCTTCAGCTTGGCTTCGTGCTGCTTCTTGCTTTCCTGGTATTTGAACTTACCGTAGTCCATGATCTTGCACACGGGCGGCTGGGCCGTCGGCGCAATTTCAACCAGATCCAAGTCAGCTTCTTCCGCCTGCCGCAGCGCATCGTAAATCTTCACAATGCCGAGCTGTTCGCCTTCCACACCGACCAACCGCACCTCAGGGGCTGTAATTTCACCATTGATGCGTGTCTGCTTCTTTTCTGTCGCGATGAGCCGTTCTCCAAATAAAAACCTGACGCTTGGCGCCGAGGCAAAAAAGGTCAAACAAATTAAAGAAGGCGTGGGACCCGATCCCGATCACGGGAGGTCCCGACGCCTTGTTTGACCGCTGTTACTGGCGCGCCAGCGTTTCCGCTTTCAGGCGCGCAATCAAGTCATTCAAACCGAGCTGCCCCAAATCCTGATTGCCACGGGCACGGACGGCGACCACTCCGGCTTCCATCTCCTTGTCACCGACGACCACCTGATAAGGCAGCTTCTGCAAGCTATGTTCCCGGATTTTATAGGTAATCTTGTTATTACTCAAGTCCGACACCGCGCGGATGCCCGCCTCGCGCAGCGCCTGTACGACTTTCTGGGCATATTCGGCCTGGCGTTCGCTGATATTCAGGACCATGACCTGTACCGGCGCCAGCCACAGCGGGAAGTTTCCGGCGTAGTGCTCGATCAGGATACCGATGAAACGCTCCATCGAACCGAGGATCGCGCGATGCAACATCACCGGCGGCTTGCGGCTGTTGTCCTCGTCGACGAACTCGGCACCGAGGCGCACTGGCAGGTTGAAGTCGAGCTGGATGGTGCCGCATTGCCACAGCCGGCCGAGCGTGTCCTTCAGCGTGAATTCGATCTTGGGGCCATAAAAGGCGCCCTCGCCCGGTTGCAGGTCGAAGGCCAGCTTGTTCTTTTCGAGCGCGGCGGCGAGCGCCGCTTCGGCTTTGTCCCAGCTCTCGTCCGAGCCGACGCGCTTGTCCGGCCGGGTCGACAGCTTGACCAGCACGTCGTTGAAGCCGAAATCCGCATAGACCTTCTGCAGCATGACGATGAAGTCGGCGACTTCGGCCTCGATCTGGTCTTCGGTACAGAAGATGTGCGCGTCGTCCTGGGTGAAGCCGCGCACCCGCATGATGCCGTGCAGTGCGCCCGAGGGCTCGTTCCTGTGACACGAGCCGAACTCGGCCAGGCGTAAAGGCAGGTCACGGTAGGAATGCAAACCGCTGTTGAATATCTGCACGTGCCCCGGGCAGTTCATCGGCTTGACCGCATAGTCGCGGTTTTCCGACGCCGTGGTGAACATGTTGTCGCGGTAGTTATCCCAGTGGCCGGACTTCTCCCACAGGCTTTTGTCCATCACCGCCGGGGTGCGCACTTCCTGGTAGCCGTATTCGACGAATTTCTGCCGCATGTACTGCTCGATCTGCTGCCACACGATCCAGCCCTTGGGGTGCCAGAACACCATGCCCGGCGCCTCGTCCTGCATGTGCAACAGGTCGAGCTGCTTGGCGAGGCGGCGGTGGTCGCGCTTCTCCGCCTCTTCCAGCCGGTGCAGGTAGGCCTCGAGGTCCTCCTTCTTCGCCCACGCGGTGCCGTAGATGCGCTGCAGCATCGCGTTCTTCGAATCGCCGCGCCAGTAGGCGCCGGCCAGTTTCATCAGCTTGAACGCGCGCGGCAGCTTGCCGGTGGACGGCAAGTGCGGGCCGCGGCAGACGTCGAACCAGTCGCCCTGACGGTAGATCGAGAGTTCCTCGCCCTTGGGAATCACTTCGTCGATGATCTGCACCTTGTAGGTCTCGCCGAGTTCGGCGAACACCCGCATGGCGTCCTCGCGTTCCCACACCTCGCGCACGATAGGCAGATCGCGCTTGACAATCTCGTCCATGCGCTTTTCGATCGCCACCAGGTCCTCAGGCGTAAACGGCTCCGCACGCGCGAAGTCGTAGTAGAAGCCATCCTCGATCGAGGGGCCGATCGTCACCTGGGTGCCCGGGTAGAGCTCCTGCACGGCCTGTGCCATGACATGCGCCGCATCGTGGCGGATCAGGTCGAGCGCCTCCGCATCCTTGGCCGTGACGATGGCAAGCTGCGCGTCGGCATCGATCAGGTGACTGGTGTCGACCAGCTTGCCGTTCACCCGCCCGGCGAGCGCTGCCTTGGCAAGGCCCGCCCCGATGCTGGATGCGACCTGCGCGACCGTGACCGGGCCCTCGAACGGGCGGACCGAGCCATCGGGAAGCGTGACGTTGACCATTTTCAGACTCCAGAAACGAAAAAAAGCGCGGACCGGCCACGCTTTTAGGTATTACATTCAAAGATTGCAGAGTACCTGCGAACAGCTATGCGCCGGGTGTTATCCAGTGACAGCCTGGCTAGTTCGCGGTGACATTTCGCAACCTCCGTGGGCAGTTCAGCCCCTCTTGAAACCGGGTCATCCCGACCCCTTAAATATTGGTAGGCGCGATTGGACTCGAACCAACGACCCCCACCATGTCAAGGTGGTGCTCTAACCAGCTGAGCTACGCGCCTAATGCGGGGCGCATCATAACCGAAAGGCCTCGCAGCTGTCGAGTCAGCGTAACTTTTTTATTTACCATGAAGCCCGATATCTACCCGCCCAGAACATCCTAAATTTGCATGCTTCGGCGGAAGGAATAGCCCCGGCAAACACCGGAGTTTCAAAATTTCCCAAGGGGCTTGAATTACTATTTTCAACCCCATGCAACCCCTTACAATCAATCACAAACAGACTCATCAGCCATCAGCAGAGTCACGCTCAAATCAGCCAAACACGCATCAATGGAAGCACGGAAATATCGCTTGCTCAACAGCCGAGAATCAAGCGCACAGCACTTGGCATCGAAACAAGTCGCCACATCCACGAGCCAACCAAAACATCTTGCGCGGTTAAAATTTCCGCGCCCGTCGACCACGAAAATTTTTCTTGACAAACACAAAAACCATCCTGTAACTTTCGATCCCACTTAATACACGGCCAACGCAAAGTACGTTGGCTGTTTTGCGGAAAACAATAATTAGTTGTGTCCAATGCAGCCTGAGGAGAGCCGCATGCGCTATTGTTTTTTCGCAAATCGCCAGTCAATCCAGCTTGACCTTATCCAAGGTTCATTCATCCCATTTGATAATACCGCGCCGGTTGCGCAAGCATCTGGTAGCCCCTGCATTCCCGGTCACCCCAACAGATTTTCAGCTCCCCGGCTGTCACCTGCATTGCCTCGGGTAACCAACACGTAAGTTTCCCACCAGCTGTAAGGTCCACTACGGACGGTGGCGCACCGCAAAACCGCGGGCGCTGTCGGACGACGTGTGCTGAATCAAACAAAAAAATCAGGGGGGAGCATGGGGAAATTACGGTTATTCGCGTTCGCTGGTGTGCTGGGCAGTCTGGCTTTTAGTCAGGTTGCCTGGCCAGTCTCACTTGTCGAAATAGACGCTGCACGCGTCAAAGGTCTGGCCTATCTATTCCAGTCGCAAAAAGGCGATGGCTCCTGGTCCGCCAACGACAGCCTGAAAGTACAAACCACTGCGACGGTGCTGGAAGCACTTATACATGCCGGCATCAAAACGGGCGAAACCTATGGTGCGGCAAGTGCCTGGCTCGCCAATGCCGAAACTGCCAGTGTCGACTCAACCGCACGCAAGATCGCTGCGTTAGCCGGCACCGGCATGAACATGAAGCCATATGCCCAGGCTTTGCTCACGGCCAGATCAGCTTCGGATCGCCAGGCTTGGGGGGCCTACCCCCAATATGGGGTGAGCTTCCCCGACACGCCTTTGGGTATCGAAGCCGTCCGCCTGTCCGGCTACAGCTACGCTAACCAATCGACTGAACTAAGCAAGGCGGTTGCTTGCGAAATCCTGCCTTCGCAAAGAACGGAAGCGTCTGGCAAAGGGTGGTCCTACATGCCTCGCATCACAACGGGCGAAACCATAAACATGAGTGCCAGTGCCCTGTTGCCAACGGCCATCACTCTCCTGGAAGTCGCCAAGTTAAGTAATGCCAATAATTGGACTTCACTCTATTGCCAGGGTATCGGCACTTATAACCTTGCGACTGTTCTCGATGATGGCGTGACCTATCTCCTGACCAAGAGAAATGCTGACAACGGCTTTGGAGAAAATGGCGTCAGCACGCCCATGCAGACCGCATTGGCTTATCTTGCCATCCAGGCCGTCAATGCCGCGCATCCTGCTCTAGGGCCTGCCCAGGATTACTTGCTTATTGGCGCCGGCCAGCAATCGGCAGACGGAAGCTGGAACGGAGATCCCCTGTCGACTGCGTTGGTCCTCAAGACGCTTCCCGCTCTCAGCCCCAATACACTGACAGATACGGACCATGATGGCGTACCAGACGAAATTGAGCTGGCCCTCAATAATGGCTCCTCCCCCACCAGCGCAGACGGGCGAGACGCACTCGCGCCCGGCAATGGACAGTCCCTCCCCGGCGTGAATAGCCCGCTCCTCGCTGCATCGCTGCGCTATTTGCACCCGATGAATCCCTTGCAGTTGAGTCCTGCCGGCGCATCAAGCTATGCCATTACAAATGGAGCGCTACCGCCGGGAATCGCAATGGACGGAACAGGTGTTCTGAGCGGAACACCCACACAGATCGGTACCTTCAGTTTTTCCTACAGCGCCGCAAACGCAACTGCAGCCCTGGCTCAACTTGTCGTCAGCCCACCCGACGGCGACCTCAACGATGACGGCTATGTCGACGTCGCCGATATTGCGTTGTTGGAACGCATCGAGTTAGGGCTGACGACAGCGACCTCACTTCAACAAGTGAGTGCCGATGTCTCGCCCGCTGGCGCGCCGGACAACGTGATCGACTTGGCCGATTTACAACGATTGAAGCGCATGGCTTTGGGGCTGGAATAGAGCCCTGATCCAATCAGAACACAAAATAAAAGGGAGGAAACCATGATGTGGCGGAAAAACCATGCGTGGCTGGGTACGTTTTGCTTGGCATCACTCATTCTCACAGGCTGTACGGGCTTGCAATCTTTCACCACAAGTGCAAAACCCGGTGAAACCATTGCACTCGCAGCTGGGTGGCAGCCACAAATAACCAGAAGTAATTTGACTGTAGTAATCACCTCTGAAAGCGGCCCATCCATTACCTATGCTCCGGGAGATCCCAGGATCCGAACCGTATTCCAAAGCTATATCGATCCACTAGCAAAAATTCTGGTATCAGATAAATCGGGGGTGGCCTATCCCAATGCTGGGATGCCTAATTATCCAAACAATGAAAACGACCCAATTTCGTTTGGTCAATTGAGCCCAGGAAATGCTGGTAGCGTGCGTTACGCAACTGGGGGCGTAAACGATTGGTTTGATACGTTTGTATTACTTGATTTGCCAACTACGCTTCCCACCGGAATAGCAACTATTGACTTATCTTCCGGCGGAACGCCAATAGGCAATAGTGTCACGATTGAAGTGTTACCTGGCACGCCAGTACTACGGAACCGTTTTTTAATGGGTGGAGCCTGGGACAGCCTACCAGGCTGGATTCGATCTATTGAACGCGCGCCCCATTTTTCCATTCAGTTCACGGGGCCTACTGGGATTACTCCCCATTCCATACAAGTGGATTTTGCTCGAACATTGGCCGCAAGCGGCAATCCATGGGTGACACATGGCCGGGGGGATATTTCAAATCTTTCATGGGTAGACAACGGCACGCTCCTTAAAGTCATGCAAACCCCTGTTACCGGCAAGACGACAAATCTTCTGTCTGATTTCAACTTCTATGTCACAGGTGCGGTCACTGCACTGACCGTCAATACCGTGAAAGCCTACGACATCAATGGCAACCCACTTCCTGGGTTCTCTGCGAGTCTTCAGTACATCAACAATTAAGGATTGGCGATGAAAAAGACCAGAAGGTATTGGGGGCCGATCATGCTCATGATGGCCATACTAAATGCATGCACAGGGGTGAACACCTTTACAACTGCGGCCCGTCCTGGAGAAACGATTGCACTCGCAATTGGACGTCAAAGTGCCCTGAAACGCGCAAATGTCACAGTGACAATTACGCCGGCCACAGGCTCTGCTGTCGTTTATCCACCGCTTGATCCCCGAGTAAGGTCCATTCTTAATCTCTATCCGGATCCCGTGTCGAACGCGATCGTGCGGCAACGAACCGATAACCCGACAAGCGTAGGTTTCCCTATCGAACAGTTCATAACCAATGGTGATCCAGACTGGTGGCAAACCTTTATGTTGGTGGACTTGCCGACAGGTATTGCTCCAGGTATCGCAACCGTATCAATTACCGATACTTTGGGTGCAATCATCACACCTAGCAGCGTTGAAGTCCTCACAGGATCGAGCCAAAGAAATCCATTCAATATCAATTATGTTGGAAATATTTTCTCAGTTGACGGCGCTAGTCCCCAGTTACGAGCCCCGAAGGACTTCGAACGTGCCACTCAGTATGTAGTCGAGTTCGCTGGCGATACCATCCCGCACGCCGTCCAAATCGAATTCAGCCATACCCCGAGCGTGGGCGCTGCCTACGTGGTCAACCCGCGCGGAGACCTCAAGAACGTCACCTGGAGCGACGACGGAAGCAACCTGAAGGTTTTCATCACGCCCAGTACCGGGTTGACCACCACGCAGATCAAGGATTTCAAGTTTTATGTGGCCGGTGGGCTGACCGGTTTGAGCCAAACCAGTCTCAAGGCCTACGACCAACTGGGCGTTCCGGTGAGCGGCGTAACCGCGACCATCACCCAGCATTGATGCGGAGAACATAGTGACACTTTATGCACGTTATCTCTTGTCGGTTGGCTTGCTTGCCAATTCGCTGGCTGCATTCGCCACCCCCCCGACCATCATGCTCAATTACCCGCCGCAAGCAGCGGCCTTCAGCGCACCCGCCGCAATCCCGCTAGTTGTCAGCGCATCGGATCCGGATGGCGGCACGATCACCAAGGTCGAGTATTTCTTGGGAGGAGCTCTTCTCGGTACGGTCACGACCGCACCCTTCGGCGCAACCTTGAATGGCGTAGGCGCAGGAACCTACACCTTCAGCGCCAAGGCAACAGACAGCCAGGGAGAAACAGCGATTTCCAATGCGGCGACCGTCACGGTTTACAGCCCGGTAGCGGGAAATACAGCGCCGGCTGTCGGCGTGACGGTACCGTCCAATGGCTCGGCCTATAGCCTCAATGCAGGTCCGGTTACGGTGCCTTTATTGATTAACGCCACAGACAATGCATCCGTCAACCGAATCGAACTGTTCATCAATGGCAGCTACCTTGGATCAGTGTCAGACAACGTACTCACCAGCAATATCGGTTTCTCCAATCCAGGCACTTACTCGATCATCGCGCGCGCCTACGACAATCTGGGTATCTCAACCACCTCTGCGCCCTCGACCGTCAACATTTACGCTGCGTCAGCAGGAAATGGCGCACCGGTAGCGAATTTGACCAGTCCCCTTTCAGGGGCCTCGTACTTGCCCCCGGCAACCATTCCCATCACTGCCACGGCCTCCGATCCCGATGGCAGCATCAACCGTGTCGAGTTCTATCTCAATAACAACCTGTTGAATATCATGCCCACGGCGCCTTATACATTCGGCCTGGGCGGGGTTGCAGCGGGCAGCTACACATTCCGGGCACGTGCGTATGACAACCTCGGCGTCTACACGGATAGCCCGACCATTCCAATCGTCGTCAATACTCCGCCGACAGTGAGCATCACCACTCCGGCAAACAATACCGTGATCAGCGCGCCTGCGTCATTCAATTTACAGGCCAATGCAACCGATGCGAATGGCAATCTCAGCAAGGTCGAGTTCTATCAGGGAACAACCCTGCTTGGCGAGGACACGTCCTCTCCTTACAGCTGGCCCTTGAATAACGTCACATGGGGCACCTACGCCTACACCGCCAAGGCCTACGATGCGCTGGGCGCCGTGGTTACGTCCAACGCCGTCAACGTAGTGGTCAATCAGCCCCCCACCATAAGTTTGACTGCCTCAAGCGTATATGGCGGATACAACGCACCGGCGGACATCCTGCTGACAGCCACACCTGCCGACGTGGACGGAACGATCACGAAAGTGGAATTTTATTCGGGGGCGCAGCTTATCAACACCCGCACAGTATCGCCTTACACCTATACCGTACCCGGCACGCCCGCTGGCAGCTACACCTATACAGCGAAGGTCTACGACAACCGGTCCGCCGTTACCACCTCGAGCCCAGTCAACGTCACGGTCTCTCCCCCTTTGTCGCCCGCCACCTTCACCTACGACGAGCTGGGCCGGTTAATCGGCGTACAGCATTAAGGAACGGATGCCATGTTGAATCGAATTTTCCTGATGTCACTACTGCTTGCGCCCGCCGTTTCCTGGGCCGCCTGCACCAGCCATAAAGTGGGCACGTTGACCCTGGATTGCACAGCCGCAGGCCATGAATTGAACAATCCTGCGACCAGCGGGATTTCCTTGCAGACCCAGCCTGATAAGAACAAGCCAGGAAGACCCGCCACCATCAGAGTGGTTCGTCCACATGAAACCTTCGACATGGAAGGGCCTGCGGATAAAGCAACCGTCAATACGCCCAGAGAAACGAATACCGGCCCGGACACACCCGGGACAGACAAGCCAGCCAACAAGAAATCCAACGTGCCCAAAAGAATGCCCGAGTAAGGCATCAGAAAACAGCACGAAAAAACATAAGGGGTAGGCCACGCCAGTCAGGTGGCCTGAGCAAATCAGTGAGGATGATTGCAATGCGTTTACATTCAGTTTTGTCGATGGCGAGCCTGTGTCTTGCCCTTGTTCCCTGCGTGGCCCGGGCTGAGCATGTGGATCCTGCCCCCTTATCCGATGAAGTCATCCAGTACCTTGGCAAGCTGATGAGCCCGGGCCCGGTCGATCCGTTGCCGGACATGATCCGCTACCAGATCGACGAAGCCGCGGCACTGGTTCTGCGCATCAAGCTCGACAAGGATGGACAGCAATGGTCCAGCCTGCGTCCGCAACTGGAAGCCAAGCTCAACGAGATCGGCGTTCTAAGGGACGAAGCCGCAAGCAAATACGACCAGAAATCCGCGCCTCAAACGCTCGATGCCAAACCAGCATCGCTTATTGGTCCAGACGGAAAGAAACTCAAGCTCAACAAGCAACAACTCAAGGCCCTGCAAACCAGCCCCGTTCAACTGGTACAACAACCCTCGGTAGGTTCGCGCTTCGACCAGATCATTCAATCGATGCAAGCCGTGCTGCAGGCAAATAATGCAGCATCACGCAACCAGGCCGTCGCCAATGCACTGAACGTGCTCAATACCGTAGGCGGACGCAATCGGCAAGGCAAGGCGTTCGAACAGCTGAGTCCCGAACCCACCTTCAGGCACGACACCCCGACCAAGGAAGTTCCCGAGGATTACAAGCCAGCGTCTGAGCCGGCGTATGTTGCTTATCAGCAGCGCACACGCCAGAACATGTTTGCCTTCTTGGGCGACACCTTGCTCGCTACGGGGCCGGACCCGACCCCGCCCGAAGCCCAAGTGTGTTACCCCGACCCGCAGTACGACCAGACAAAGGACGTCGGAGAGAATGAAGAAGTACAGCTAAATGCCGAAATTCTGGCCTTGGCCGAGAAGCTGGGCTACTCGCCGGTCAAAATTTTCCAGTATGTCGCGAATGAAATTGCCTTCGAGCCCTACTATGGCTCGCTCAAAGGCGCACAGGGCACGCTCGTCAGCAAGGCCGGCAACTCAACCGACCAGGCTTCCCTGCTCATCGCACTGTTGCGTGCCTCCAATATTCCAGCGCGCTATGTATTGGGATCGATCCAATTCGACAACGGTGATCCGCGTTTGCTACGCTGGATTGGCGCCAAGACGTTCGTTGCAACTCAGTCGATTCTTACGCAAGGCAAGATACCCACCGGCACCACAGCCCAGACTCTCTACTTCAATCACGTCTGGGTCGAGGCTTGCGTACCATATGGAAACTACCGTGGCACGGGTGTAGACAAAACCGGCCACCGCTGGATTCCCCTGGACCCCAGTTTCAAGGAAAAAACCTACCAGAACGGCATCGCCGTCAACGTCGATTTCGACTATGCCAGCTATATGGCACAACGAACCGACGGCCCCGACAGCCTGCCGCACGAGAAATATCAGCGCCAAGTCGAAGCCTACGTCAAATCCCTACCCGCGGCCAACGGTAGCAACAACACCATCCAGGACGTGGGATATATCGGGAAACAGGTCGCCAGAAAATTCGACATCCTGCCTGCTTCTCTGCCCTACAAGGTCCGGCAGTTCAGTTCCTGGGGGACAGGCTATACAGCCGAAACAGATACCGTCCCTGATAGCCATCGCTACAAGCTCGAAATTACAGCAGGCGGAATCACAGCACCTGTCGTTTTTTCAATGCCAAAAGATAGTTTGAGTAGGATAACGTTATCTTTTGTAGATATGGACGGCAATACATTTGCCTTGCCACCTGTTCTGCCGCCAGTACCAGGTGGTGGATGGGGTTGCGTTAATACTAGTTGTAGCAATGTATATATTAAGTGGGCAAAAACTCAAGTTAAGCTGAACGGAAATAACGTTTCTCTTGGCGATCCGTTTAGTGCAGTTTCTGCAGGCGCGACAACCTGTTATTTATCTGGGAATCCATCCTTCCCATATTTTTGCAATATCACGAGTTATGTTCCAAAAACAATAAATCTCACTATAAAACTTAAGCGCAATGGCACAGAAATTAATAGCGCTATTTTTTCCAATAAGATCAAAACAACGGACTATGTTTCACCTCAGGTTTTTGCCTTTCAAACATCCGATAGATTGCTGAAGGAACGCGCAGCCAAACTCCTGGAGTCCGTTCGCACAACGACGGACCCCAAGACCAATCTCGACGAAACCCTTGGCGAATTTCTTCACATCGCTGGCCTCAAATACATGCGTTACATCTCCGATGCCTACAAACGCATCGGGGAAATGAATGGCGACTCTGGATGGAGCGGCAACCATATCGGTCTGACCTCGGCTAACAACGAAGCACAGACCCTGCTCGATCTTCCGTTTGGCGTGTCGACGCCCCAGCGGAATTTCCTGGTCGACGTTCCCGGAGGTGTGGACCGCGGCGTCGACTTGAGCACAGGCGTGATGCCTTGGAAAAGCTTTCTGCTGAAGGGATATACCGCATCCGCATACGAATCCTACCTCTGGCAGGAAAACGCCAAGCTTGATGCGGTGAGCACCGTACGCGGCGTGCAATATGCACGCGAGAAGGGCATCGAAATCCTGACGCTCACTCCGGACATGTGCCTCCCCGACACGACCGTAATCGATGCCGAATTAGCGAAGCTGACCTCAAACGCAGACAGCACGCTTAATTATCTGGCAGCAGACGTCAGTACTATCAAGGCAATGGTCTGTTCAACCACCAAACCCAAAAAAGCCATCCTGCCACGAAGCATGATTCAATATCAGAATTGGGTCGGCACCGTGTATTTCAGCGAATATCAGCCCACTAATGGAAATTTTGAAGCCGGCTTCACCATCGGCGGCGGCTATCATGGCGGCTACTCATTGGGCAACTACGTCAGCCCCATCGCCAGCCTGAACACGACCACATACGGCCTCGGCAGTACCGGGTTCAACCTGTACAACCCCACCTACAACTGGTCGGCCGCTGCGGGCACGAACTTCACCACACCGTCGATCCTCAGCTCTGGGGTTAACTACGGCGTCACACCGCTCAACATCTATTCCGGCGACCCCGTCAACATGGTCACCGGCAATATGTACCACGTCGAGCGCGACCTGAGCATTCCGGGGCGCGGCGGGCTGCCGTTCGTGTTCGAGCGCTCCTACAACAGCCGCGACGCCAAGACCGGCGTGCTGGGCTTCGGTTGGACGCACAGTTTCAACCATCAGCTCAAGTTCGAGGACAAGGCCCCGGACGGCTCGGCCGCTGACAACCTGACTTCCACCGCCACCTGGATCGACGGCACCGGCGCGCAGAAATTCATGACGGTGAGCGGTACGGCGGCCGGCGTCGCCGTGGGCGCCACTTTCACCACGCCCAAGGCCTATTACTTCGCCATGAGCAAAACCGCCGCCGGCTATGAGATCCGCGAGAAAAACGGCCTCACGTACACGTTCGAAGGCGTGGCCGGAACGGTTGGGCAGAAGGCGAAACTGCTCTCCATCCGCGACCGCAATGGCAACACGCTTACGCTCTCCTACAACCCTGACGGCACCTTGAAGGACGTGACCGACGGACCAGGCCGCAAGCTGGCCTTCACCTACACCTCGGGCCGCATCACCCATATCGACTTCAAGAACGCAGGTGGCACGGTGGTGCGCAGCCACGAATATGTCTACGACGGCAACGACGACCTCGTCGCGCACAAGAGCCCGGCCACGCTGCTCGATGCCGTCAAGAATCCGCCCGTGACGTACAGTTATTACACGGCTGCCGCCGACGGCACCAACCTCGGCCACGCCATGAAGCAGTACACGCTGCCGCGCGGCAACGGCATGCAGTTCTTCTACTACGCCAACGGCAAGACCTTCCGCCACCGCGCCATCGGCCCCGGCGGCACCGACCTCGGCCAGGAAATGAGCTTCACCTACAACGACTTCCGCCGCGAGACTGTGCAGCTCAACGAACGCGGCCTCACCCGGCGCTTCTTCTTCGACGCCGACGGCAACCCCTTGCAGATCGTCGAGGAGAACGGCGGCATCCGCGAATACGCCTACGACCCCACCGACCCCGGCAAGCGTCTGTCCAAGCGCGACCCCATGGGCTACGAAACCCACTATGAATACGACGCCCTGGGCAACGTCACCAAGATCACCAATCCCGACGGCGGCTTTGTCCAGTTCTTCGACTTCAATGCCTTCAACCAGCCCCAGCGCAGCCGCGACGCACGCGGCAACTGGAGCCTCGTGCGCTACGACGCCAAGGGCAACCCCACCGACGACATCCGGCTCAAGGCCGGCGTCGTCCCCACCGCCAACACCCGCCCCTTGGATGCCGATATCGTCAGCTGGACGCAGCACGCCTACGACGCCAATGGCAATCGCACCCAGACCCGCCGCCTGAGAAGCTACGCCGGCGCGGCGCTGGGCAGCTTTGCCGGCGGCGCCGGTCCGGCCGTCGCCACCACCTACGACGCCAACGGCCTCTACCCCGTCGCCATCGCCCGCAGCGGCGACAAGACCGGCGACGGCGTCGACGACGCCATTGACAGCGAAACCCTCGCCTACGACGACCAGGGCCGCGAGACCCGCGGCATCGACGGCGGCTGGCAGGTCGTCCAGCGCGAATACGACGCCGTCGACCGCGTCAAGCGCGCGACCGATGCGCTGGGCCACTGGCGCGACTACCGCTTCGACGCCAACGGCAACCTCATCGGCGAGGCCCTCACCGTCGCCAACGCCCGTGTCGATTCCCGCGTCGCCGTCTACGACGACGCCGACCGCCAGGCCCAGGTGATCGACGCTGCCGGCAGCGCCACCCGCATGGAATACGACCCCGCCGGCAACCTTGCCCGCATCACCGATCCCGACGGCTACAGCGCCACGATGGAATACGACGCCAACAACCACGTCGTCGTCGCCGCCGACAAGGAGGGCAACGCCATCGTCAGCAGTCTCGACCTGGACGGCAAGCCGCGCAACGTGGTCGACCCCAACGGCAGCACGCAGAACTTCGTCTACTACGGCCCCGAGAAGAACGGCCGCCTGAAGCAAAGCCTCGACCCCGCCGGCCGGGCCACGACCTACGACTACGACGCCCACGGCAACGCCATCAGTGTTACCGACAACCTCGGCCACACTACCCAGACGGTCTACGACGAACTCGACCGCCCGGTGAAGAGCGTCGGCCCGGCGGTGGCCGCCGACGGCGGCCGTGCGCCGGTCACCTGCAACAAGTACGACACTCTGGGCCGGATGACCGAGCTGTGGGCCGGCAGCACCCTCAATCCGTCCGCACCCTGTGACCTTTCGGGCGCCGATCCCGACCTCAAGAAGCAGACCGCGGTCGTCTACAACGACTTCGGCTGGAAGGTGAAGGAGACCGACCCCTTGGGTCACGTCTGGACCTGGAGCTACGACCGCTTCGGCAATGTGCTGGAAGCGACGGATGCCAAGAACCAGAAGACGCAGATGACCTGGGCCACCGGCCACCAGTTGCAAAACCGCACCGTCAGGGATGTGAACGGCAACGTGTACCGGACCGAAACCTTCACCCGCAATGCGCTGGGCCAGCCCACCCGCGTCGAGGTCAGGAACGGCAGCGGCGCCCTCATCGCCGGACAGGAAACCGCCTTCGATGCGGCGCATCGCATGACCCGGCTGACCGACCTTCGTCCGGGCACTTCGAACAGGGCCCGTGCCTTCGCCTGGAGTCCGGGCGGGATGCTGAACACGATGCAGGACCAGAACGGCGCCCGCACGGACTATCTCTACGATCCGGTCGGCAACCTGATAGGCATCTGGGGGCCCAACTACGACTATCTCGCCTTCACCCATGACGCGGGTGGACGCCTCACCGAGAAGTGGGATCCCAACGGCATCAATAGCCAGTACGAGTGGAACCCGGACAATACGCTGGCCAGACTCGCCAACCGGGTGGCGTTCGACGACAGCCATACGATCAGCGTCCACGAGTACGACTACGACGCATTGGGAAGAAGGCAGACGGCGACGGACAAGGCGGGCACGCTCACCCTGCCCGCGCAGAACGACGCTTACGCCTACGACGCGCTGGACAACCGGACCAGGAAGACGGTGAACGGTGTCGATCAATACGCAATCTTCGATGCGGCCAATCAACTCGTTGAGCTGCGAAGCGGCAGCCCGACGGGCGCCCTCACCCATGCCTTTGTCTACGATGCCAACGGCAACCTGGCGAAGAAGTGCGAAGGAACCGGCGTCACCCGGACGACGACGACATGCAGCGGCAGCACCTACTCCACCTTCGCCTGGGATCCGGACGACCGGCTGATCCAGGCCAATATGCCCGGCGCCACCGAGACCTACCAGTACGACCATCTCGGGAGAAGGATCAGCAAGACGAGCAACGGTGTCACGACCTATTACAGGTACAACGGCGACGACATCGATGCGGAGTACAGCGCAACCTGGACCGAGACGGCGCGCTATGTGCACGGGCCCAACACGGACGATCCGCTGATGCGGCTCACCGGGCAGACGAACGACCCGAGTGCGACGGCGGTCTATTACCACCAGGACGGGATCAACAGTGTGGTGGCGACCTCGGATCAATCAGGGAATATCGTGGCGGCGCAGCTGTTCGATGCCTGGGGGAACAGGGTTCAATCCACCGGCAGCATCGCGCAGTATGGGTACACAGGACGCGAGCCGGATGCGACGGGGATGATCTATTACCGGGCGCGGTATTACGATCCAACGCTGGGAAGGTTCATCTCACGCGATCCCATCGGATTGCAGGGTGGGTTAAATCAGTACGCCTACGTCAACAACAACCCGGTGAATCTGACCGATCCGACGGGTCTGTACGCCAAGCAGTACAACACCAATTCGAATACGGCCAATATCGGGTACACGGCCGACCTCTCCAACTTCGGGCAGGCGTTCAGTTCGGGTAGTTACAGCCTGGCAAGTAGTCTTTCGGCTGCGGCTCCGCGGGAGCAGGATTACTTATCCACGTACAGGGCAGCTAATATCAGTTCAATTCTGAATCCTGGTAATCCCTGGGCACGGCCAAATGGAGGAACAACTCTGGTTGCGCGAGCAGACATCGATGTCTGGCCTCGCCAAGGTGGCGGTTTTAATTACCACGCTACAGATGACCAAGGAAGCAAACCTTTGCGGGGTACATTCAACACTGGAACCTCAATAAATATCAACCAGCTTCCGACAGGAACCTATAGTGTTTCTCCACGTCCAGCCGTTCCTGAGCCCGGTCTATTCGGGGGGATTAGAGATTTGTATTTGGGTGACCGCAACCGGAATGCAGGTAGACCTACTATTTCCAATACAAATAATTGGAATCAAATACGCTTTCCTGATGGGTCGCTTCATGAAGGAGTTCAAATCCACCCAGGCAGATCAGGCACGAATGGTGGGAACTCACTTGGATGTCTAGTTTGTACCCAATCTCAGTTCAATTCTCTGAATCAGATGTTTCAAAAAAATTACGAAAACGGTGGCGTACATCTTAATGTGCTGCCACAAGCCCCAAGGTGATTAGAGGTTGGAGGTAACTGGAATAATGAAGAAAATGCTTACTCTATTGGCCATCTTTGCTCTGGCTGGTTTGGCATATTGGGTATCCATGGATGATGCTCAGAAGTGGTTATTCTTCAACGGAAATATCGCCGAGAAATATGCTTCCAGCTTATTAAATGGGCGTGTTACAGCGGCGCAACCTGATGAGTTGATTGATGTTCAAATTTCGACTTATCCTCATTGGGTGCTTTTTAGTCCCCACAGTGATGATCATTTCTTGATTCTTGCCTACTCTCCGAATAAGGAACCAGAGCCAATAACAAGTGAGGGTAAAACGTTGTACTGGCGGCAATTAAAGCAATCTTGGTATGAACTTGAACATTGACCCGGCAGCACCCTGCGACATGAGCGGCGGCGATCCCGATCTGGAGAAGCAGACCGCCGTCGTCACCAACGACTTCGGCTGGAAGGTGAAGGAGACCGACCCCTTGGGTCACGTCTGGACCTGGAGCTACGACCGCTCCGGCAACGTGCTGGAAGCCACCGACGCCAAGAACCAGAAAACCCAGCTCATCTGGGCCTATGGTCATCAGCTTCAGAGCCGCACCGTCAGGGATGTGAATGGCACCGTGTACAAGACCGAAACCTTCACCCGCAATGCGCTGGGCCAGCCCACCCGCGTCGAGGTCAGGAACGGCAGCGGCAACCTCATCGCCGGGCAGGAAACCGCCTTCGACGCGGCGCATCGCGTGACCCGTCTGACCGAAACCCGCCCCGGCACCTCGGCCAAGGCCCGCAGTTTCGCCTGGAGCCCGGGCGGGATGCTGAACACGATGCAGGATCAGAACGGCGCCCGCACCGACTATCTCTACGATCCGGTCGGCAATTTGATCGGCATCTGGGGACCCAACTTCGACTATCTCGCCTTCACCCATGACGCGGGCGGACACCTGACGGAAAAGTGGAACCCCAACGGCATCGGCTGACGGATATCCTGGGTAAGCCAATAAAAACGATTAGCTGAAGCTGAAAACGCCAGTTCAGCTTGCCACACAAAAAACCTCGTGCTAAGTTCGCTCCCATAATGAGAACTGGCGCTTATACGCTGGTCGATCTGCGGAAAACAACATAATAAGTGTTATGAATGCAGCCAGGGAGGGCCGCATGAGCTATCGTTTTTCCGTCGATCCTGCGCCGTTTCCGCTTATTCAGTCTGCCAGTTCAGCTAACAATGCCCCCGGCACCCCGGCTCAGTTTGTCCAGCCTCTAAATCCCGCCCGGGAATACTTTTCCCGTCACGCTACTCCGATCCGTTCAGGGCAAGCCATCAAGCGATGGCGGAAGCATCCAAGGCAGCCATCGTGCTACGCAAGCCGCTGGGGCGCCAGAATCCGGTTTCAATTAAGTGACCCCCGGCAAAGCCGGGGGTTTATTAGGTGAGCGCCTCAAAGGCGCTCTAAAACCATGAGCCGCCCAAGGCGGCTACACGCCCAGTTTCATCTGCTCGTAGCGTTCATCCTCTGCCTCCTGATTGCGGATG
>QFCS01000292.1_pt1 | contig 116295 bp, 120 predicted proteins | sample 3576561 | NCBI WGS metagenome assembly QFCS01 | reverse complement strand
TGCCGCTCCTGGCCCGTCCGCCGCGTCGTGCTCTGGCTGCTGCGTCCCGCCGAGCGGGCGGCGCGGGCGTTGGCCGCGCAGGCCGGATGCCCGGCCTCGCCGCTCTTTCCGGCCGAACGTCTCGTCCGGACAAGGATCACGCGACAAAACAAATCTGGATCGGTTTCCGCGCTCGACGACGGTCCCGGCGACGCTGTCCGTCTGGCAAGGCAGTTTCGCGCGCTCGCCGCCGCTTTCTCGGCATTGATCCACCGAGCGCCGGTTTCGCCTTCGGCCGCCGGTCGGCCCTGTCCCGGCCGCCGGCACCGCGGCCGCCCGAACGCTGCCTGGCTCGACCGCCTGCTCCTCGCATTCCGGCCGCGCTGCGCCGACACGTCGTGATCGCCCTCGGCGACAGGTGGAAGGAGGCTGGACGCCGGCCCGCGGATGCTCGAATCGGGCCTGCGGATCGCCTTGGCACGGCTTCGCGCTGGAGCATGATCCCGAACCGAAGGTCAGCGACGCAGAAAGTCGCGGACTTTCGGACAAGGATCATGCGACAGAACCTGGCCTCGGCATGCCGGGCGAGGTCCTTCATTGGGAGAGGGCTGGGGTGAGGGGCGGCGCAAGCCTCTGAAGCGATTGCCAAGCCTTGCCACGCCGGGCCGCTTGCGATAGCCAAAATCGCAACGCCGACCGATGTTTTCCGGATAGTTTCGTCATGACCCTCGTCGACACCCGCACGCCCGACCCCAAGCGACTGATCCCCGGCGCCACCGGCGACTGGGAAGTGATCGTCGGCATGGAAGTGCATGCGCAGGTGGTTTCGGAAGCGAAACTGTTTTCCGGCGCTTCCACAGCTTTCGGCGCCGCGCCGAACGACAATGTCAGCCTGGTCGACGCCGCCATGCCCGGCATGCTGCCGGTGATCAACGAGGAATGCGTTCGCCAGGCGATCCGCACCGGGCTCGGCCTGAAGGCGAAGATCAACCACAAGTCGGTTTTCGACCGGAAGAACTATTTTTACCCGGACCTGCCGCAGGGTTACCAGATCTCGCAATTCAAGCAGCCGATCGTCGGCGAGGGTATCGTCACGGTGTCGGTCGGCCCGGATTCGAAAGGCCAGTTCGAGGAGATCGAGGTCGGCGTCGAGCGGCTGCATCTCGAGCAGGACGCCGGCAAGTCGATGCACGACCAGCATCCGACCATGTCCTATGTCGACCTTAACCGCTCGGGCGTGGCGCTGATGGAGATCGTGTCGAAGCCCGACATGCGTTCCTCCGACGAAGCCAAGGCCTATCTCACCAAGCTGCGCACGATCGTGCGCTATCTCGGCACCTGCGACGGCAACATGGACGAGGGTTCCATGCGCGCCGACGTCAACGTGTCGGTGCGGCGGCCGGGTGAAGCCTTCGGCACGCGTTGCGAAATCAAGAACGTCAACTCGATCCGCTTCGTCGGCCAGGCGATCGAACACGAGGCGCGGCGGCAGATCGCCATCCTCGAGGACGGCGGCAAGATCGACCAGGAGACGCGGCTGTTCGACCCGAACAAGGGCGAGACGCGCTCGATGCGCTCGAAGGAAGAGGCGCACGACTATCGCTATTTCCCCGATCCCGACCTTTTGCCGCTGGAGTTCGACCAGGCCTATGTGGATGCGCTGGCCGTCGGCCTGCCGGAACTGCCGGACGCGAAGCGGGTGCGGCTGACCGCCAGCCTCGGCCTGTCGGAATATGACGCGTCGATCCTCGTCTCCGAGCGGGCGATCGCCGACTATTTCGAGAAGGTCGCAGCGGGGCGCGACGGCAAGGCCGCGGCCAACTGGGTGATCAACGATCTGCTCGGTGCGTTGAACAAGGCCGGCAAGGGCATCGAGGACTGCCCGGTCTCGCCGGACCAGCTCGGCGCCGTCATCGACCTGATCAAGGAGGGCACGATCTCCGGCAAGATCGCCAAGGACCTGTTCGAGATCGTCTGGAGCGAGGGCGGCGACCCCCGGGCGCTGGTGGAAAGCCGCGGCCTGAAGCAGGTCACCGACACCGGCGCGATCGAAAAGGCGGTCGACCACGTCATTGCCGCCAATCCCGACAAGGTCGAGCAGGCCAAGGCCAAGCCGACGCTGGCCGGCTGGTTCGTCGGCCAGGTGATGAAGGCAACCGGGGGCAAGGCCAACCCGCAGGCCGTCAACGACCTGGTCAAGGCCAAGCTCGGCATCGAGGGCTGACGGGCGGGGAGGCGGCGGGACAGGTCCTCGCCCGCGTCCGCGCGCCTCAGGCGGCGGACGGCCCCGGATCGTCGAAATCGGGTGGCGACGGCTGCCGGTGCAGCCCGTTGCCGGCGGTTCCGTCGACGTTGTGCACCAGGCGCAGCCTCGGCAAGGTCAGTCCGCTCAGCCGCGCCTTGTCGCGGCGGGCCGCCTCCGGCTGGTAGACGACTTCAACGACATGCATGGTGGGACCGTTCTCGCCTTCGACAGTGAAAGACTGGCCTTCGGCAAGGCCGAGCAGCGCCAGGCCGCGCGGGGTGGTGATCGGCAGCAGCGAGCCGACCAGGCCGCGCATCTCGTCATGGCTGATGATGCGGGTTTCGGCCGGGCCGTCGTCGATGCGGTAGCGCACGCGGCTGCTCAGCGTCACCACGTCGGCGGGGATGTCGTCGCGGAAGACCACCCGGCTTGCCGACAGCTTGGCCTCAAGGATCGGCCGCAGCGGGTCGTCCAGGCGGTGGCAGCGGTCGAGCATGACTTCCAGGATGGTAAAATCCTTGGTGGTGAGCATACAGGATGGGGCATTGGACATGGCATGTCTCCGGCCGGGCCGCCGGTCAGGCAGCGTCGGCCCCAGGATGTGATCGAAAGGCTGAAGCTTCTCCCCCTGGGCCGCCGGCGCTGGCGCGGCCGGTCGGCGCAGGGGTCACGGGCCGGTCAGCAGTCTGCCTCCGCGTCCACACGACATGGCATTGCCGACGATCATCGCGCCGCCGCGCTCCGCGTCACCTCGGCTCCGGCGTCGACGTCGAGCACCGTCAGTTCGTGGCGGCGGCCGGCGCGATCGATCCAGCCGATGGACTGGCCGGCCGACAGGCCGAGCAGCGCCGTGCCGATCGGCGTCAGCACCGATACCTTGGCGAGCGCGATGTCGGCCTCGGCGGGATAGACCAGCGTCACCGTGCGGGTCTCGCCGCCCGCCTGGTAGCGCACGGTAGAGCCCATGCGCACGATGCCGTGGGCGAGCTTGTGGTCGTCGACGACGCGGGCGCGCTCGAGCTCGGTGATCAGCACGTCGGCAAGATCGGGGTCGCGGCTTTCGAGCGCGGCGGCGAAGGTGAGCAGGCTCCGGTGGTCGGAGCGGGCAAGGGTGATGGTCGGCTTGCGGCCGGCCGCATTTGTCCTGGTCATGGCGTTTCCATCGTTTGCAGCCGGCGCGAACCGGCGATTTGGTGACGTTATGTGTGCTGTTGCGCCGCGTCAGGCCGGACCCGGAGGTCGATCGAGGCTAGGTTCTGTTCGGCATGACCGCCCCCGCGGCTCGGAGGCGCAAGGGGCCGAGCCGGGGGTTAACGTCCCGCGATGGGACAAACCCGGAAGGGAAAATCGCCGGCGATTTTCGGTGCGTCGATCATGGGCGGGATTGTTTCCGAGCCCCGGGCGGAAGTCAAGGCGGGCAGGGCGAGGAGCCTCGTTCGGAAAAACCGATATCGCGAGGCGGCTCGTTACGCCGCCATCAGCGCCTTGATGCCGTCGGCGACGAACTGCACGGCGAGCGCGGCCAGGATCACGCCGAGCAGGCGGGTGAGGATAGAGCGGCCAGTCTGGCCGAGAATGCCGTCGATGCGTTCGGCCAGCACGAACACCAGATAGGTCAGCACCAGGCAGATAAAGATGATGCCGACCAGCGCCGCCTGCGCCACCCAGCCATGGAACGAGCCCGACAGCAGCACTGTCGCCGAGATGGCGCCGGGGCCGGCGATCAGCGGGATTGCCAGCGGGAACGCGGCGATGTTGTGGATCATGTCTTTTGTGATCGCGACGTCCGAGATCTTCTCCTTCCGGTCCTGGCGCTTCTCGAACACCATCTCGAAGGCGATGAAGAACAGCAGGAAACCGCCGGCGACGCGGAAAGCCGGCAAGGTGATGCCGAATACCGACAGGATGGAGGCGCCGGCAATGGCGAACAGCGCCATCACCGCAAAGCCGATGATCGAGGCGCGTATCGACACCTGGCTGCGTTCGTCGCGCGTCATGCCGCGCGTGACGGCCAGGAACAACGGCGCCAGTCCCGGCGGGTCGATCGTCACCAAAATGGTGACGAAGGCATTGAAAAGGCTATCATAGCTCGGCATGGCCGGTTCCCCCCGGGATTGCAAAGCTACCCCGAACAACCATGCTCTGCCAGTCCTGCCAACCGCCTTTGGCAGACCATCGCGGCACGGTTTCATGACAGGTGCTGGCAACGCGCGGCCGGCTAACCGTCACTTTTCCAAAGGACTTTTCGCCGCGTCTGGTAAATCATTGAAATAGAAGAACAAGAAGGCCTGGAAAAGACGCCGTCGCGTTGGCGATTCGCCGGCGCTTCCTATATAAGATGTCAATGATTCCCAACTCGATTGTGACCTGATTTGACCGACCAGAATATTCCGCGCGGCCCCGGCGGCCCATCCGATATCGAACCGATTTCGATCATCGAGGAAATGCAGCGCTCCTACCTCGATTACGCCATGAGCGTGATCGTCAGCCGCGCGCTGCCCGACGTGCGCGATGGCCTGAAGCCGGTACACCGGCGCATCCTCTACGCCTCGCACGAGAGCGGCTATCACTGGAACCGCAAATACGTGAAGTCGGCGCGGCCGGTCGCCGACGTGATGGGTAAATACCATCCGCACGGCGATGCCTCGATCTACGACGCGCTGGTGCGCATGGCGCAGGACTGGTCGATGCGCGTGCCGCTGATCGACGGGCAGGGCAATTTCGGCTCGATCGACGGCGACCCGCCGGCGGCCATGCGCTACACGGAGTCGCGGCTCACCAAGGTAGCGCATGAGCTGCTGGAAGACATCGACAAGGATACCGTCGATTTTCAGGACACCTATGACGCCTCCGGCCAGGAGCCGCGCGTCCTGCCGGCGCGGTTCCCCAACCTCCTGGTCAATGGCTCGGGCGGCATCGCCGTCGGCATGGCGACCAACATCCCGCCGCACAACCTCGTCGAGGTGGTGAACGGCTGCATCGCGCTGATCGACAATCCGGCGATCGACCTGCCGGACCTGATGGAGATCATTCCAGGCCCGGATTTCCCCACCGGCGGCATCATCCTCGGCCGCTCCGGCATCTACAACGCCTACGCCACCGGCCGTGGCTCGATCATCATGCGTGGCCGCGTGCATACCGAGGAAATCCGCGGCGAGCGCGAGGCGATCATCGTCACCGAGGTGCCCTACCAGGTAAACAAGGCCTCGATGATCGAGAAGATGGCCGAGCTGGTGCGCGACAAGCGCATCGAGGGCATCTCCGACATCCGCGACGAGAGCGACCGGCAGGGCTACCGCGTCGTCATCGAGCTGAAGCGCGACGCCAATGCCGAGGTGATCCTCAACCAGCTCTACCGCTTCACCCCGCTGCAGACCTCGTTCGGCGCCAACGTGGTGGCGCTCAACGGCGGCAAGCCGGAGGTGCTGACGCTGATCGACGTGCTGAAGGCGTTCGTCTCGTTCCGCGAGGACGTCATCAGCCGGCGCACCAAATTCCTGCTGCGCAAGGCACGCGACCGTGCCCACATCCTCGTCGGGCTGGCGATTGCCGTCGCCAACATCGACGACGTCATCAAGCTGATTCGCAACGCGCCGGATCCCACGACGGCGCGCGAGCAACTGATGACGCGGCGCTGGCCGGCGGCCGACGTCGAGGCGCTGATCCGCCTGATCGACGATCCGCGCCACCGCATCAACGACGACGGCACCTACAACCTTTCCGAGGAGCAGGCGCGCGCCATTCTCGCCCTGCAGCTGTCGCGGCTCACCGCGCTCGGCCGCGACGAGATCGCCGACGAGCTCAACGAGATCGGCGAGGAGATCAAGGATTTCCTCGAAATCCTGTCGTCGCGCGCCCGCATCCAGCAGATCGTCAAGGACGAGCTCGCAGCCGTGCGCGACGAGTTCGGCACGCCGCGCCGCACCGAGCTCGCCGATGGCGGCGCCGACATGGACGACGAGGACCTGATCCAGCGCGAGGACATGGTCGTCACCGTCACCCACGCCGGCTACATCAAGCGCGTGCCGCTCTCCATCTACCGGGCGCAGAACCGTGGCGGCAAAGGCCGCTCCGGCATGTCGACCAAGGACGAGGATTTCGTCACCCGCCTGTTCGTCGCCAACACGCACACGCCGGTGCTGTTCTTCTCCTCGCGCGGCATCGTCTACAAGGAGAAGGTCTGGCGCCTGCCGATCGGCAATCCGCAGTCGCGCGGCAAGGCGCTGATCAACCTCCTGCCGATCGAGAGCGGCGACCGCATTACCGCGATCCTGCCCTTGCCGGAGGACGAGGAGAGCTGGGGCAATCTCGATGTGATGTTTGCCACCACGCGCGGCACGGTGCGGCGCAACAAGCTGTCCGACTTCGTGCAGGTGAACCGCAACGGCAAGATCGCCATGAAGCTGGAGGAGGAGGGCGACGAGATCCTGGCGGTCGAGACCTGCACCGAGCACGACGATGTGCTGTTGACCGCCGATTCCGGCCAGTGCATCCGCTTTTCCGTCACCGACGTGCGTGTCTTCGCCGGCCGCAACTCCATCGGCGTGCGCGGCATGACCCTGGCCGAGATCGACCGCGCGATATCGATGACCATCCTCGAGCATGTCGACGCCGAGGCGGCGGAACGTGCCGCCTATCTCAAGCGGTCGGTCGCCGAGCGGCGTATCGCAACCGGCGAAGACGAGGAGATCGCGCTCACCAACGAGGATGTCGGCGAGGAGGCGCAGCTCACCGACGAGCGCTACGAGTTCCTGAAGGCACACGAACAGTTCGTGCTCACCGTCACCGAGTATGGCTACGGCAAGCGTTCGTCGTCCTACGATTTCCGCCTGACCAACCGTGGCGGCAAGGGCATCCGCGCCACCGACGTGTCGAAGACCGCCGAGATCGGCAAGCTGGTCGCCACTTTCCCCGTGGGCTCCGACGACCAGATCATGCTGGTCTCCGACGGTGGCCAGGTGATCCGCGTGCCGGTCGACGGCATACGCATCGCCAGCCGCGCCACCAAGGGCGTCACCATCTTCAACACCGCCGAAGGTGAGAAGGTGGTGTCGGTGGAGCGCATCTCCGAGCCGCAGGGCGAGGGCGATCAGCCGGAGCAGCCGGCTTCGGAGGACTGACCTATACCCCGATGTCGAACGCAGTGGGGCGCCTCCAGCCCGAGGCGCCCCACTGCGTTGTGCCGTTACGTTGGCTATCCCACCCGCATTTTGCTCGTTACACTCGGCTCCTAGGCTGCGTCATTCGGTCGGCGGCGCCGGAGTCTTCACGTGCCGTCCGATCCCGTCTGGAGAATGGAGCGGGTCATGGTCGGCGAGCCGGTGCGGGAAATCGACGAGGACGGCGCCGAGGTGCTCAGCGTCGACGAGGCCATCGAAATGGCGCTCGGCCTGATGCGTAAACGCGAATTGAAGGCCGCCGCCGGAATCCTTGAATCCATTGTCGAAAACGTTCCGGACCATGCCGACGCCATGAACTATCTCGGCGTCGTCCGCTTCCACCTCGAAGGACCGGAAAAAAGCATCGAGACGCTGAAGCAGGCGGCGGCGCTCGCGCCCAAACATGCCGGTATCCGCAACAACCTGGGCAACGCCTATGTCGAGGTCGGCGACACCGACGCGGCGATCGACGCCTACGACAAGGCGATCGAGATCAACCCGCATCTCGCCGATCCCTACTGCAACCTCGCCTCGATCGTGAAATATGCCGGCAATGCCGATTTTGCCGAAAAGCTGCTGCGCAAGGCCATCGACATCAATCCCGAATTCGGCGTGGCACACCAGAACCTCGCGTCCATCCTGCTCGACAGCGGGCGGGCCAAGGAGGCGATCGACTATTTCTGGAAAGCGACGGTGCACTTGCCCGATAAGGCGGTGCCGGCGCATTTCCTGGCGCTCGCCTACTGGTTTGCCGGCCTGAAGGATCTGGCAATCGACTTCGTGAAGAAATGGGCCGATGCCAACCCGAACGACGTGCAGGCGCAGCACATGCGCGCCTCGATGACCGGCGAGCACGTGCCCGACCGCGCTTCCGACACCTATGTGCGAAAGCTGTTCGACCAGTTTTCCAGCTCGTTCGACGCAAAACTCGACAGTCTCGAATATCGTGCGCCGGAATTGGTCGGCAGCGCGGTGAGCCTGGCCGTCGGCAGCGATGCAAGCGGCCTTGCCGTGCTCGACGCCGGCTGCGGCACCGGCAAATGCGCCAAATACCTGAAGCCGATCGCCGGCCGGCTGGACGGCGTCGACCTGTCGAAAGGCATGCTGGCCAAGGCGCAGAAGCTCGGCGTCTACGACCGGCTCGAATGCGACGAACTGACGGCTTTCCTGGAAGCCGCGCCGGATAGCTACGACGTCATCGCTTCGGCCGACACGCTTTGTTATTTCGGCCGGCTGGAGGCGTTCGCCGCGGCGGCTGCCACGTCGCTGCGGCCCGGTGGTGCGCTGGTGTTTACCGTCGAGGCGCGCGATTCCTCGCCGGAGGATTTTTTGCTTTCGGTCAACGGCCGCTACACCCACAGCGAACCCTATGTGCGGCGCTGCCTGGAGGCGGTGGGATTGTCGGTCGAAGCCTGCCCGCGCGAGCAACTGCGGACCGAGAACGCCGAGCCGGTGATAGGGCTGGTGGTGACCGCGCGGAAAAGTTGACGGCACCAGCGCGGGCGGCCGTAGCGACGGGCATATGATACGCATTCAGCGGATGGAGGCTTGACGTGGCGAACTTCTACAAGGATTCGCACGGCGTCAGCTGGGGCGTGATGATGCAGGAAAAGCACATGTCCTGCGGGCCCGCCTGCGTGGCGATGACGGAGGTCTATTCGAAGTCGCATGTCGAGGAGGGCATGGAGGCGACGGCGCGCGCCATCTCGCAGCGATACGAAGGGCGCTTCGAGGAAGACACTGGCTCGACGCTGCCCAATCTCGCCTCGATCCTGCGAGAACGCGGCGTGCCTTGCTACGATGCCGGCTACTTCGGCGGCGGCGCCGTATGGTCCTATCTCTACGCCTACGCCAAGGAAGCGACGCCGGCCATCTGCCACGTCTCCTGGGCCAAAGGCGGGCATTTCATCGTCTGCATCCACGTCTACAAAGACGACCACCGCTGCGTCTTCCTCGACCCGTTCTACGGCGTGGTCGAGGTCGTCGGCGAGAAGCTGCCAACCTATGTCGTACAGGATCCGACCGGAGAGTTTCCCCCGGTAGCGATCGGCAAATTGTCGGGCTGGGTACTGGTTACGAAGGCGAGCAAGTAGGTCTCGCGATGCCGCCGCCGCCATCCGGCCAGCAACGCACTCGGTTCAGACCAAGATCAGTAAGAATTAAAACCCCTGCGGTCGCGGCGCCGCGCCGGTGCCTTCACCTGTTGAGCTTCCTGGTGGAGCCCAAACGCGGTGCCGATCAGCATCACGAGGGTCATGGCGGCGGCGAGCATGTAGATCAACATGAGCGGCTTCTCCTGGCTGCGACAACGCAGGTCTTTGCCTTTGGTTCCTATATGGAGATCAACCTGGACAACTTCCGATGAACCTTTCGTGATCCGGCTGTTCAGCCGGCGTTCATCGCGGGAGCCATCGTCGGGCGTGGTCGCGCCGGGGCGTAAGGCCGCTGAGCCCCCTGGCTGCGGCGGCGAATTGCCTTTGTCCGGCCATGCCGCTAGAAGCACCGGCCATGACAGAGCGCATCGCCATTTATGCCGGCTCCTTCGACCCGCTCACCAACGGGCATGTCGACGTGCTCAAGGCCTCGCTCGCCGTGGCTGACGTGGTCTATGCCGCGATCGGCATCCACCCTGGCAAGAAGCCACTGTTTTCCTTCGACGAGCGCGTCACGCTGATCGAGGCGGTGGCGAAGGACGAGCTTCGGCGCGACGCCAACCGAATCAAGGTGGTCTCCTTCGACGGCCTGGTGGTCGACGCGGCACGCAAGTTGGGCGCCTCGATCATGATCCGCGGCCTGCGTGACGGCACCGACCTCGACTACGAGATGCAGATGGCGGGCATGAACGAGACCATGGCGCCCGACCTGCAGACGGTGTTTCTGCCGGCAAGCCCGTCGGTGCGCACGATCACCGCGACGCTGGTGCGCCAGATCGCTTCGATGGGCGGCGACATCCGCCCGTTCGTGCCCGCCGCGGTTGCACCGGCGCTGAAGAAGAAGTTCCAGACCTAACAGCGAATTGGAGAATTCCTTCCATGCAGTTCAGGACGTTTGCGGCGGCGTTCGCCATTCTGGGTTCCCTCCTGCTCGCGGCGCCGGCCGTCGCCGCGGAGCCGGAGAACACCATGATCATCACGCTCAAGGACGGCGACGTGACCATCGCGTTGCGCCCCGACCTCGCGCCGAAGCATGTCGAGCAGATCAAGGCGCTGGTGCGCGAGGGCGCCTATGACAACGTCGCCTTCCACCGCGTCATCGACGGTTTCATGGCGCAGACGGGCGACGTGCAGTATGGCGACCTGGCCGACGGTTATGACCCGGGCATGGCCGGCACCGGCGGCTCCGAGCGCCCGGACCTGCCGGCCGAGTTTTCCAGCGAGCCCTATGTGCGCGGTGTCGTCGGCATGGCGCGCGCCCAGAACCCCAATTCCGCCAACTCGCAGTTCTTCATCATGTTCGCGCCCAATCCTGGCCTCAACGGCCAGTACACGGTGGTCGGCGAGGTCGAGAGCGGCATGGAGCTTGTCGACAAGATCAAGAAGGGCGACCCCGACCGGAACGGCGTCGTCGGCGAGCCCGACCGCATGATCAAGGTGCGCATCGCCGCCGACGGGAACTAGTTCGTCAACCGCAGTATCGGCCGGATGCCGGCCGGAACCAAATAGCAAAGGAAAGACCATGGCCGAGATCAAGGATCGCGAGAACGCGCTCATCATGGAGACGACCAAGGGAAAGGTGGTGATCGAGCTATTTCCAGATCTCGCCCCCGGCCACGTCGCCCGCATCAAGGAACTGGCGCGCGAGGGCGCGTACGACGGCGTCGTCTTCCACCGCGTCATCGACGGCTTCATGGCGCAGACCGGCGACGTGAAGTTCGGCAATTCCAGCAAGCCGAGCTTCGCCCCGGGCCGCGCCGGCATGGGCGGCTCCGACAAGCCCGACCTCAAGGCCGAATTCTCCAACGTCAACCACGGCCGCGGCACCTGCTCGATGGCGCGTGCCCAGAACCCGAACTCGGCCAACTCGCAGTTCTTCATCTGCTTCGACGATGCGAGCTTCCTCAACCGCCAGTACACGGTGTGGGGCCAGGTGATCGAAGGCATGGACAATGTCGACAAGATCAAGCGCGGCGAGCCGGTGCAGGATCCCGACAAGATCGTGTCGCTGAAGGTGGCGGCGGACGTCAAGTGATGCGCGGGGCGTCCGCAGCCGTCGCGTTTGCGTGCGCCCTGGTTTCCTCGCCGGCGTTCGCCACTAGCGAGCTCTCCTGCGGCGACGGCCAAGGCAGGTCGATCGACCTGCTCGTGGGATCCCTCGACGTGCTGTCGGTTTCGCGCGTGGTGGTGACGGTCGGCGACAAGACCTGGTCGAGCACGCCCGAGAATTTTCCGGGCACGCCGATCCAGGTCGGGCAGGCCTTCGAGGACAGCAGCCAGCTTCTCCTCGACATCACCGACGACGCGGTCAGCGAGATCGTCGGGCGGCTGCGCGTGGTGAAGCTCGGCGAGGGCGACAGCCGCGTCACCGCCGGCGCCCTCAGCATGAAAGGCGAGGGCGTCTGGGCGGTGGAGTGCTCGGACGCCGGATGAAGGTCGATCTCTGTTCGATTCTTGACGAGGTTCGAAACAGTAAGCGAAAAATGCTTCGGATTTTCTTTCATGGAGCCCGATTGGCGTACAGCGATAGAGGAAGCTTTTTCTGTCGAGAAAGACATACTTTCGGACACCAGAAGACTCATCGTTTCTCTATACCAATGCCGTGTTGGCGAACTGGCGGACCATCTAAACTCTGAGTTTCGGGGCCTGGCGTTTGCTGCAGCTGGCTGTGAAGCTCTTCATAAAATAATTCTTGTGCGGATAGAGAAAAGACAACCTACAGATTATGAGCGCCGATTGAGTTATCCGCTGTATACGGACGCGATATTAGCTGCTTTCAACGCGAGAAAATTTATTGAAAGCTCAGAGATGCAAAGCACGGTTGGCAGCGAGACTGTCGCCCGAATGCTGGTTGTGTTTGACGAACATCTCCCTCAGACCGTGGAAGCATCGCACGCAATTCGCCACAACCACGATCGCGCGTTGGGTCGTGTGAGAGGTAAGAACATTGCGGATAGACGGCAGTTCATTGCCGTTTGGGGATCGAGAATTAAAGTTACTGATCATCAGCTGAGAGATTTCTGGTACGAATTCTCGACCATTTCAGTGCGAAAACTTGTCTGTTCGTTGGCGGCGATCTTGGATGCGCGTTGACCTCTTCGACTTCGACCTGCCGGACGACCGCATCGCGTTGCGTCCGGCAAGCCCGCGCGACACGGCGCGGCTGCTGGTCGTGGAGGCCGGCGGCCAACTGGCCGACAAGACCGTCCGCGATTTGCCCGGCCTCCTGCAGCCCGGCGATGCGCTGGTCTTCAACGACACCAAGGTCATTCCGGCGCAGCTGCGCGGCATCCGCCGGCGCGGCGACACGCGGGCGCAGGTCGACGCGACGCTGCACATGCGTGTCGCCGCCGACCGCTGGCTGGCCTTCCTGCGACCCGGCAAACGCGTCGCCGAGGGCGACCGCATCAGCTTCGGCCATGACGGCAATGCCTGTTTCCTCGGCGTGCTCAATGCGACCGTCGTGGAAAAACGCGACGGCGGCGAGGCGCTGCTGGCCTTCGACCTTTCCGGACCTTTCCTCGATGAGGCACTGCACGCCGTCGGCCACGTGCCGCTGCCGCCCTACATCGCCTCCAAGCGCGGCGACGACGTGCGCGACCTGACCGACTACCAGACCGTCTATGCCCGAGAGGAAGGCGCTGTCGCGGCCCCGACGGCCGGCCTGCATTTCACGCCGGAACTGTTTTCCGCACTCGACGGCAGAGGTATCGAACGGCACTTCGTGACGCTGCATGTCGGTGCCGGCACCTTTTTGCCGGTCAAGGCCGCCGACACCGCCGACCACAGGATGCACGCCGAGCGCGGCACGGTCTCCGCCGAAACGGCGGCGGCGCTCAACGCCGTGCGGGTTCGCGGCGGGCGCATCGTCGCGGTCGGCACCACCTCGCTGCGCCTGCTCGAAAGCGCGGCGGCCGACGATGGCCGCCTCGATGCCTGGTCCGGCGAGACGGCGATCTTCATCACGCCCGGCTACCGCTTCAAGGCGGTGGACGCGCTGATGACCAATTTCCACCTGCCGCGCTCGACGCTGTTCATGCTGGTCTCGGCCTTCGCCGGGCTCGACACCATGCGCGCCGCCTATGCGCATGCCATAGCAACCAACTATCGTTTCTACTCTTATGGGGACGCCAGCCTCCTGATGAGAGACAACAGCGATGGACGACGATCTTGACGGCATGCAGCGCGCCGACCTGGTGGCGGAGGTAAAGAAGCTCAGGGCCGGCATTCGCGCCCATCGCGATTCCACCGGCCACGACCTGTGCTGGCACCACCCCGACCTGTGGGACCTCTTGCCAGAACGGACGCCGCCCTCTATCGCCGTGCCGCCATGGCCCAAATTCATGCGCGGCTGCATCCGCTATCGGGCTTCGCTCGACCTGCAGGCGGCCGGCGCACCCATCCACGACAAGGAATACGATGACTGAGCGGTTCGGCTTCAAGCTTCTGGCCACCGACGGTTTGGCGCGCCGCGGCGAGATCACCATGCCGCGCGGCATCATCCGCACCCCGGCCTTCATGCCGGTCGGCACCGGCGGCACCGTCAAGGCCATGTACATGGAGCAGGTAAGGGCGCTCGGGGCCGACATCATCCTCGGCAACACCTATCACCTGATGCTGCGCCCGGGCGCCGAACGGGTAGCGCGGCTCGGCGGCCTGCATGAGTTCGCCCGCTGGGCGCCGCCCATCCTCACCGATTCCGGCGGTTTTCAGGTGATGTCGCTGGCGCAGCTGCGAAAACTCAACGAGACCGGGGTGACCTTCCAGTCGCATATCGACGGCGCGCGCTACGAGCTGACGCCGGAGCGCTCGATCGAAATCCAGGGCCTGCTCGATTCCGACATCCAGATGCAGCTCGACGAATGCGTGGCGCTGCCGGCGGACGAGGCGGCGATCGAGCGTTCCATGGAAATGTCGCTGCGCTGGGCCGAGCGCTGCAAGGCCGCGTTCGGCGACCAGCCCGGCAAGGCGATGTTCGGCATCGTCCAGGGCGGCGACAAGCCGCATCTGCGCGTCCGCTCGGCGCAAGGGTTGAAGGCGATGGCGCTGAAGGGTTATGCCGTCGGCGGGCTGGCGGTGGGTGAGCCGCAGGCCGTCATGCTGGATATGCTCGAAGTGACCTGTCCCGAGCTGCCGGCCGACAAGCCGCGCTACCTGATGGGCGTCGGCACGCCGGACGACATCCTGAAGTCGGTGGCGCGCGGCATCGACATGTTCGACTGCGTCATGCCCACCCGCGCCGGCCGTCATGGGCTGGCCTATACCCGCCGCGGCAAGGTCAATTTGCGCAACGCCCGCCACGCCGACGACCCGCGCCCGCTCGACGAGGAAAGCGACTGCCCCGCCGCGCGCGACTATTCGCGCGCCTACCTGCACCACCTCGTCCGCTCGCAGGAAGCGCTCGGCGCCATGCTGCTCACCTGGAACAACCTGTCCTACTATCAGCGGCTGATGCAGGATATTCGCGGGGCAATAGAGGCCGGCGCCTTCGCCGAGCGGGCCGGGCTGATTACGGAGCAGTGGGCGAGGGGCGATTTGCCGGCGCTTTGAGTCAGGGCGCACCGATTTGTATGCCGATGTAGTTGATCGCCTGTTGACAAAAAGTTTTGTCAAAGCGACGATAAGTCATGCTCGACATCGACGTCATCGACGATCCCGCCGCTGCCGCGTCCGCCATGGACCCGATCCGATCCCGGCTGCTGGCGGAACTCGCCGAGCCGGCGTCGGCGGCGTCGCTGGCCGAACGGGTCGGGTTGGCGCGCCAGAAGATCAACTATCACCTGCGCGCACTGGAGGCGCACGGGCTGGTGCGGGTCTCCGAGGAGCGGCAGTGGGGCGGGCTGACCGAGCGGCTGCTGGTCGCCACGGCCGCGACCTACGTCGTCTCGCCGGGCGCGCTCGGGCCGGTGGCGGCCGATCCGGGGCGCAATGCCGACCGCTTGTCGGCAAGCTACGGGATCGCGCTCGCAGCCCGCATGATTCGCGAACTCGGCGGCCTGTGGCGACGCGCCCGCGACACCGGCAAACGCCTGGCGACGCTGTCGATCGACGCCGAGATCCGCTTTCGCTCGGCGGCTGAGCGCGCCGATTTCACCCGCGAGCTGACCGAGGCGATCGCCTCGCTCGCCGCCCGCTATCACGACGAAACCGCACCCGGCGGGCGTTCCTTCCGCCTTGTGCTCGCGGCCTACCCCACGCCGGGTGAAGCCGCCGGACCGGAGGACAAACCATGCCATTGAAAAAGGATGCCAACCGCCGCTGGGTGGAAATGGAACTGGAGTTGCCCGGCACGCCCGAGCAGATTTGGCAGGCGGTGGCGACCGGCGCCGGCTACACCGCCTGGTTCGTGCCGACCGACCTGCAGGAGCGGGTCGGCGGCGCCATCACCTTTCACCTGTTCGGCGACATGACGTCGTCGGGGCGGGTGACCGAATGGCAGCCGCCGCACCGCTTCGGCTACGAGGAGGCTAACTGGAGCGGCGAGGCGCCCCCGGTCGCCACCGAGATCGTCATCGATGCGCGCGCCGGCGGCACCTGCACCATGCGCATGGTGCACAGCCTGTTCACCGAGCGTGACGACTGGGACGGTGAGCTGGAGAGCTTCGAGAACGGCTGGCCCGGCTTCTTCGTCATCCTGCGCATCTATCTGCAGGACTTTGCCGGCAAACACGCGGCGTCGCTGCATCCGCGCGGCAGTTTTTCGGGCTCGCTCGACGCGGTGGCGGAAAAACTGCACACGCTCCTCAACCTGTCCGGCGCGAAGCTCGGCGACAGGCGCGATACGGCCGGCAACGGCGCGCCGCAGCTTTCCGGCACGGTCGCGCATGTCGGGCACAAGCCGTCGATCCGCGAACTCACGCTGAAGATCGATCATCCCTCCGTCGGCGTCGCGGTGGTGGGCGCATACGAGTGGGGCGGGCAGGGACACGTCGCCGTCTACGTTATCTTCTACGGCGACGACGCCGAGACGCTGGTGGAACGTGAAAACCCCGGCTGGACGGCTTGGATGCAGGAGCATTTCCCGACGAGCTAGCCGGGGATCGGAGGGACATATCCAAATGCGCGCCGCTGTTGCGCGGCGCGCGGCCTGCCGGTATAGCCCGGACAAACAAATCCCGCCGGTTTGCCGGAGTTTCATCATGTCCGTCGACATCTCGACAGTGAAGCGCGTCGCGCGCCTGGCCCGTATCGCCGTCTCCGACGAGGACGCCGGGCGCATGAGCGGCGAGCTCAATGCCATCCTCGGCTTCGTCGAGCAATTGAACGAGGTCGACGTGACCGGTGTCGAGCCAATGACCTCGGTGACGCCGATGGCGATGAAGAAGCGGCAGGACGGCGTCACCGACGGCGGCAAGGCCGCCGACATCGTCGCCAACGCCCCGGCCACCGCCGAGAATTTTTTCCTTGTGCCGAAGGTGGTGGAATAGACGTGGCGGCAAGCGTCGCCTCGCGCCGGGGCCGCCGGCCGGTGCTCGACCGTTTCCGCTAGAAATGCTGCTCGGTCTTCCGCGCGAAGGCCTCCGCCAAATGAGCCGACGACCATGACCGACCTGACCCGACTGACGATCGCAGAGGCCCGCAGCAAGCTGAAGGGCAAGGAGATCAGCTCCGCCGAGCTGACCGACGCGTATCTCGCCGCCATCGACGCCGCCAATCCCAGCCTCAATGCCTATGTCGCGGTGACCCACGACAAGGCGCGCGCCATGGCAAAGGCGTCCGATGCGAGGCTGGCGCGCGGCGAGGGCGGGGCGCTGGAGGGCATCCCGCTCGGCATCAAGGACCTGTTCGCCACCGAGGGCGTGCACACCCAGGCGTGCAGCCACATCCTCGACGGCTTCAAGCCGCGCTACGAATCCACGGTGACCGCCAACCTGTGGGCCGACGGCGCGGTGATGCTGGGCAAGCTCAACATGGACGAGTTCGCCATGGGCTCGTCCAACGAGACTTCATATTACGGGCCGGTGGTGAACCCGTGGCGGCGCCAGCGCGTCGAGCAGAGCGTGATGCCGGCGACCCACATGGGCGAAGGCGGCTTCGTTTCCGCCGGCGGCGGGGTGAGGCAAGGGCGGGCTCTCGACAACATGCAGCTTGTGCCGGGCGGCTCGTCGGGCGGCTCGGCAGCGGCGGTGGCGGCGTTCCTGTGCGCCGGCGCCACGGCGACCGACACCGGCGGCTCGATCCGCCAGCCGGCCGGTTTCACCGGCACGGTGGGCATCAAGCCCACCTATGGCCGCGTCTCGCGCTGGGGCATCGTCGCCTTCGCCTCGTCGCTCGACCAGGCCGGGCCGATCGCCCGCGACGTACGCGACGCCGCGATCATGCTGAAGTCGATGGCTTCGGTCGACGCCAGGGACACCACCTCGGTCGACCGGCCGGTGCCGGACTACGAGGCGGCGATCGGCCGTCCGGTCAAGGGCATGAAGGTCGGCATCCCGAAGGAATACCGCGTCGACGGCATGCCCGAGGACATCGAGGCGCTGTGGCAGAAGGGCATCGCCTGGTTGAAGGACGCCGGCGCGGAGATCGTCGACATCTCGCTGCCGCACACCAAATACGCGCTGCCGGCCTATTACATCGTGGCGCCGGCCGAGGCATCGTCCAACCTGGCGCGTTACGACGGCGTGCGCTACGGCCTGCGCGTGCCAGGAAAAGATATCGTCGAGATGTACGAGAACACCCGCGCCGCCGGTTTCGGCCGCGAGGTCAAGCGGCGCATCATGATCGGCACCTATGTGCTGTCGGCCGGCTATTACGACGCCTATTACCTGCAGGCGCAGAAGGTTCGCACCCTGATCAAGCGCGACTTCGAAAAGGTGTTCGACGCCGGTGTCGACGTCATCCTGACGCCGGCGACGCCGTCGGCAGCTTTCGGCGTCGCCGACGAGGACATGGCCGCCGACCCGGTCAAGATGTACCTCAACGACATCTTCACGGTGACGGTGAACATGGCCGGCCTGCCCGGCATCGCCGTGCCGGCCGGGCTCGACGCCAAGGGCCTGCCGCTCGGTCTGCAGCTCATCGGCAAACCGTTCGACGAGGAGACGCTGTTCCAGACCGCCGCCGTGGTCGAACGGGCGGCGGGGCGGTTTTCGCCGGAGAAGTGGTGGTAGGGTTGGGCCGCGAAGGAGCGCGGCCTCTCGGCCCGGCTGGCGCCTCGGCCTGACCCATGTTCTTCATCCTCGCCAAAATCTTCTGGTTCTTCGCCCAGCCGCTCAACCTGGCGATCGTGCTGCTCGGCGCCGGCCTGCTCGCCGGCCTGTTCCGTTGGCGCAGGCTGATGGTGGCGGGCGCGGCGGGTGCGTTCATCATGCTGGCGCTCGCGACGTGGACCTCGCTCGGCCAGCTCATGCTGAACCCGCTGGAGGAGCGGTTTGCCAAGCCGGACCCGGCGCCGGCGAAGGTGGACGGCATCGTCGTGCTCGGCGGCGGGCTGGAAGGCGCCATCAACCTGGCGCGCGGCGGCTACGAGCTCAACGCCGGCGGCGACCGTTTTGTCGAGGCGGCGATCCTGGCGCGGCGTTACCCGCAAGCCAAGGTCGTGGTGACCGGCGGCGTCGGCACGCTGGTGCTGGAGGGCGAGGGCGACGGCGTCACCGCGCCGCGCCTGCTGACGGCACTGGGTGTGGCGCCGGAGCGGCTGGTGCTGGAGACCGAGTCGCGCGACACCTACGAAAACGCGGTGTTCACAAGGCGCATGGTGTCGCCGAAGCCGGGCGAGACATGGCTGCTGGTCACCTCGGCGTTTCATATGCCGCGGTCGATGGCGCTGTTCCGCAAGGCGGGCTTTCCAGTGCTGCCGTGGCCGGTCGACTACCGAACCAGCGGTCGCGAAGGCGTCGGCCTGTTCGTCGACAACCCGACCGATTCGCTGCAGGCGACCACGCTGGCGCTGCGCGAATGGATCGGGCTGGTCGCCTACCGGCTCTCCGGACGGACGGACGAGCTGCTGCCTGGGCCGTGACGGTCAGGATGGCTCGGCGAATGCGCGAGCGCGACGGCGCGTGCCCGTGAGAAAAACTGGCGTCGAATGAGCACGGCAAACAACAGGACGGTGGTGAACATGAAGGCGAACGGGTTGATGAACCAGCCGAGATAACCGATCGAAAAGAAGATGCCGCGCAGGCCGGCGTTGAAATGCCCGCCGGCAAGCATGTTCATCCGCGCCGCTCGTTCCGTTGCCGCCTCCAGCTCGGCCGGCTCGGCGTCCTTATGCATGGGCACGGCGCCGATCATGATCGAGCAGTAGTTGAACAGGCGATACGACCAGCCGAACTTGAAAAACGAATAAGCGAGAATCGCGATCAGCCCGGCGACCTTGAGTTCGAAGGCCTGCCGCGACGGTTGCGCGGCAAGCGGCAGGTCGGCGACGACGGTGAGTACGTGATCGGAGCCGTTGAGCAGCGCAAAACAGCCGCCAATGGCGATCAGCGCGCTGGACGCGAAAAACGCCGTGCCCTGCTGCAGGCCGACCATGATGCCGGTGTCGATCATGCGCAGCTCGCGCCGTCCCATCGTGCGCATCCAGGCAAGCCGCTGCGCGTCCATGGCGGCGGTGAGCGAAACGCGGCTGACGATGTGTCCTCCGGCGGCTAGCCCATGCACCACCCAGGCCATCATGAACAGGGCGAGTGCGGCCAGGTCGGCGACGGTAAGCATCGGCGATTCGCTCATGAAGCGAGCGTAAGACGGCCGCGGCCGGTGTGAAACTGCCCTGCGCCGATTTCGGCGCGGGACGGGAGCGCGGCGCACCGCAGGCGCCACAAAGCTGCCCCAGGCATGAAAACTCCTTTTACGGTAAACGTCCGGCAAGCTTCTGATTTTATTAAATATCGACGAAACGCCGCGAGTGCTCGCGGCCCTCATCGCCCCGATTTCGCCATTTTTTGCACTTGCGAAGGCGGCTATGGGCGCGTATTCAGCGCCCCGTGTCAAAGGTCCGGGAACAAGGCGACTTTACGATCGTTATCGGCCGGACCACAGCGACGGGATCATGATGGACGAAGGCATACAGAAGTCCTGCTGGGGCTTGACCGCGAAAGCGGTTCTGGGTTTCGCGGGCATTCTTCTTCTTACCTGGCTCATCGGCGGCGGCGAGACGGCGGCGCTTCTGGTCGCCGGCTGAAGCAGAAGACCACGGGTTTCGAAAGGCGCGGGTTCAACCCGCGCCTTTCGTTTTCGAGCGTGATGTCGCGGCGGGATAAGCCGATTTCGGCCGGAGCCTAGCGATAGACCTGCAAATCACCGATATGTTGGAGCAGGCGCGGCCGGGAAGGCCGCAGCGTTGGGAGTTTTCCGTTGTTCCTGTCGGTGTTCGACCTGTTCAAGATCGGCATCGGCCCGTCGAGTTCGCACACGATGGGGCCGATGACGGCGGCGCGGCGTTTTCTCGACGAGGTCGCCGGAAACGACTGGCCGCGCCCGGCTGGCACCCGGGTCGGCCGGCTCGGCGCCAGCCTGCACGGCTCGCTCGCCTTCACCGGCATCGGCCATGGCTCCGATCGCGCGGTGATCCTTGGTCTCGCCGGCGAGACGCCGACGACGGTCGATCCCGACGCCATGGATGCGGCGGTCGCGGCGATCAACGCGGAAAAACGCGTGTCGCCGCCCGGCCATCCGAGCTATCGCTTCGATCCGGCCGCCGACCTCGTGCTCGACAAGAAGACGGCGCTGCCCGGCCATGCCAACGGCATGACGTTTTACGCCTACGACAGCGACGACCATCTTGTGCTGCGGCGCGTCTATTATTCGATCGGTGGCGGCTTCGTCGTCTCCGAGGACGAATTGCAGCGCATGAAGGGACAGTCCGCCCGGGCCAGCGGGCCGAACGTGCCGTATCCCTTCGCCAACGCGGTGCAGATGCTCGACATGGCGGCGGCGAGCGGTCTGTCGATCGCCGAGATGAAACGCGCCAACGAGGAAGCGGTGATGTCGCGCGCCCAGCTCGACGCCGGCCTGGATGCCGTCTGGGGCGCGATGAAAGGCTGCATCGACCGTGGCCTCACCCAGGAAGGCATCATGCCGGGCGGGCTGAAGGTGCGGCGGCGGGCTCGCGTGCTGCACGAGAAGCTCGAGGAAGAATGGCGGCAGAACCGGCCGAACCCCTTGCTCGCCAACGACTGGCTGTCGGTCTACGCCATGGCCGTCAACGAGGAGAATGCCGCTGGCGGGCGCGTCGTCACCGCCCCGACCAACGGCGCCGCCGGCACGCTACCGGCGGTGCTGCGCTATTACCTGCATTTCCACCCGGAAGCGGACCAGCGCGGCATCCGCGACTTCCTGCTGACGGCGGCGGCGGTCGGCGGCATCATCAAGACAAACGCCTCGATTTCCGGCGCCGAGGTGGGCTGCCAGGGCGAGGTCGGCTCGGCCTCGGCGATGGCGGCGGCGGGCCTCGCGGCCGTGCTTGGCGGTTCGCCGGAGCAGGTGGAGAACGCCGCCGAGATCGCGCTTGAGCACCATCTCGGCATGACCTGCGACCCGGTCGGCGGGCTGGTGCAGGTGCCTTGCATCGAGCGCAACGCGCTGGGCGCGGTGAAGGCGGTGACGGCGGCGTCGCTTGCCGTCAAGGGCGACGGCAAACATTTCGTGCCGCTCGACGCGGCGATCGAGACGATGCGCCAGACCGGCCTCGACATGAACGAGCGGTACAAGGAAACCAGCCTCGGCGGCCTGGCGGTGAACGTGGTGGAATGCTGACAGGCTGACTGGCCCTGTGGAGAACTCACCCGGCCGTTGACCCCGGCGCCGGGCGAGGTACACGATGTCCCTCATGAGCCTCAATCTTATAAAACTCTGCGTCGGCTGCGACAGCGTGGAGGATCTGGAGGAGTGGATCGCCTTCCGCCTCGACGAGCGGCGGCGCGCCGGCGAGCCGGTCGAGCAGTTCCACACCACCCGCATGGTGCCGACCCGCGTCGCCGAACTGATCGACGGCGGCTCGCTCTACTGGGTGATCAAGGCGCAGGTGCAGTGCCGGCAGCGGCTGCTCGACATCCGGCCGTTCACCGACGCGGAGGGCATCGGCCGCTGCCATCTTATCCTCGATCCGCAGGTGGAACGCACCGAATGGCAGCCACGCCGGGCCTTTCAGGGCTGGCGTTACCTGAAGCCGGCCGACGCGCCGGCCGACCTCGGCAAGGGCAGGGCGGGGCTGATGGAGATGCCGCCGAAGCTCAGGCAGGAACTGGCGGAACTCGGGCTGCTGTGAGCGGCCTGTGATGCGCCGCGTCAGTAGGCGACGGTGAAGCGCCGGCGCAGATGCCGAGGTTTCTCCGCCTCGTCCAGAATGGCGACGGCCAGATCCTCGACCGAAATCGCGCTTTCGCCCTTGTCGTCGAACACCGGCTGGTCGCCGCCGCTGCGGTATTTGCCGGTGCGCTCGCCCGGAGCGAGATGGAAGGGCGGCGAGACGAAGGTCCAGTCGAGGCCGCTGTCCTGCCTGAGGTCGTTGAGCGAATCGCGCGCTGCCCTTGCGCCGTCCTTCCACTCCCTGGGGAATTCCGGCGAATCGACGAACTGGCTGCCGTCCGGCGCGTAGAGACTGCCGGCGCCGCCGACCACGATCAGTCGTGTTGCCGCTGCCTTGGCGGCGGCGGCGATGGCCGCCGAACCGTTGCGGTGCTTGTCGTAGATCGCCGGGTCGCCCCAGCCGCCGTTGAAGGCGGAAATCACCACGTCCTGGCCAGTGAGCGTCTTGGCCAGCGCGGGGTCATCGTAGACGTCCGCCTTGACGGCGGTGACGCCGGCCAGTTGTTCCACCTTGCCGGGATTGCGCACCAGCGCGGTGACAGCGTGGCCGCGACGGACGGCTTCCTTGAGCAGCGCGCTGCCGACGAAACCGGAGGCGCCGATGAGAGCGATCTTCATGACAAATCCTTTCGTGCGCCCGGCCGAAAACGCTGTCGCCGGTCGGGCATCTTGTGTAATCAGGTTATCGACGGTAACCACATAGTCGATCGCGGCAGGCCGCGTAAGAACGCATGATTTCGTGCCGAGGTTACGGCGAGGGAACCGCATGAACGCCAGGACCGGAACGACCGCCGCCGCGCCGCTGCTGCATACCAGCCCGGGTTTCGACCGCGACGAGCGCGGCAATTGTCCGATCCGCGAGGTGCTCGACCGGGTCGGCGACACCTGGAGCATCCTCGTCATCTATAACCTCCAGCCGGGGCCGATGCGCTTCAACGCGCTGAAGCGCGCGATCGAGGGCATTTCCCAGCGCATGCTCACCGTCACCTTGCGCTCGCTGGAGCGCGACGGCCTGCTTAGCCGCACGGTGCGGCCGACCACGCCGCCCGAAGTGGAGTATGCGCTGACGGCGCTCGGCCACTCCATGGCCGTGCCGATCGATGCGCTCGGCCGGTGGGCGGCGGGCAACCGCGACGCCATGCGCGCGGCGCGGCGGACGTTCGACACCACGCAACCATGAGGCCAGAATGGCGACGACTTGGTTACGCTACCCGATTTGACATTTGCCAAGCTTTGCCCTAGTGACCGGCCAGCGCCGCGCAGCAATGCGCGGTGTTTTATTTGACGTGTCCCGTGGGTCTTTCCGCAAAGCGTGCGTGGAAGACCCTGTCAGGCCTCGAAAACGGGGGCCAGAGGAGGGCGCGTTTCCTTCGCTCGTAGCGTGAGGCTGCGGGCGTATCGTTTTGAAAGGGAATGCGATGAGCAAGCGCGAATCCGCGAAATACAAGATCGACCGCCGTCTCGGCGAAAACATCTGGGGCCGCCCCAAGTCGCCGGTCAACAAGCGTGAATACGGCCCGGGCCAGCACGGCCAGCGCCGCAAGGGCAAGATGTCCGACTTCGGCCTGCAGCTGCGCGCCAAGCAGAAGCTGAAGGGCCACTACGGCGACGTCTCGGAAAAGCAGTTCCGCAAGACTTATGAGGAGGCCAACCGCCGCCGCGGCGACACCTCCGAGAACCTGATCGGCCTGCTGGAGTCGCGCCTCGACGCCGTCGTCTACCGCGCCAAGTTCGTGCCGACCATTTTCGCGGCCCGTCAGTTCGTCAACCACGGCCACATCAACGTCAACGGCAAGCGCGTCAACATCGGCTCGTACCGCTGCAAGGCCGGCGACGTCATCGAGGTGCGCGAGAAATCGAAGCAGCTTGTGCTGGTGCTGGAATCGGTGCAGCTCGCCGAGCGCGACGTGCCGGACTACATCGAGGCCGACCACAACAAGATGACCGCCACCTTCGCCCGCGTTCCCGGTCTGGCCGACGTTCCGTTCGCCGTGCAGATGGAGCCGAACCTGGTAGTCGAGTTCTACTCGCGCTGATTTTGCAGGGTGCCGCAATCGCGGCGCCTCCGACGAAAACCCCCGGCAGCGCCGGGGGTTTTTTATTTGAAACGCGATGCGGAGCGAGCTCGGGGCCGCGGACGACGATGCATGTCAGGTCCGGAAGCAGGTGCTGCGACAATGCCTTGACGATGGAGAGACGTCAAAGCGGGCCGACGGACCTGACGAATGCCGTCGATCGCCTGGCGAAACACCCGTTTTCGCGCTGCAGACGCTGCCGAAGCGTCCATTAGGGTTGCCGTGGGCCGGGTGCTGAAAGTGGCTCTGCGAGGCGTCTGCCAGTCTTCGCAGGAGAATTGGACACCCGCAGCCAACGGCAAAATCGGAGCCGAAAAAAAACCCGCCGGGCGGCGGGTTCTGAAATTCGAAGTCCCGTTGGAGCGGGACTTGGATGCCGGTCTGCCGGCGGTAAGTCGAACGCCTCAGCGCTTCGAGAACTGGAAGGAGCGGCGGGCCTTGGCCTTGCCGTACTTCTTGCGCTCGACCGTGCGGCTGTCGCGGGTCAGGAAGCCGCCCTTCTTGAGCACGCTGCGCAGGCCCGGCTCGTAATAGGTCAGCGCCTTGGAGATGCCATGGCGCACCGCGCCGGCCTGGCCGGAGAGGCCGCCGCCGGTGACGGTGGCGATGACGTCGAACTGGCCGCCGCGGTTGGTCGCCACGATCGGCTGCTGCAGGATCATCTGCAGCACCGGGCGGGCGAAATAGGCCGCGAATTCCTTGTCGTTGACGATGATCTTGCCGCTGCCGGGCTTGACCCAGACGCGGGCGATCGCGTCCTTGCGCTTGCCGGTGGCGTAGGCGCGGCCCTGCTTGTCCAGCTTCTGCACGTGAACGGGGGCGGCGGGCTGCGGCGTGGCGGCAACCGTGCCGAGGTCTGCGAGCGAATTGAGCTCAGCCATGATCAGGAAACCTTCTTGTTCTTGCTGTTCAGCTTGCCGATGTCGAGCGTCTCGGGCTGCTGGGCGGCATGCGGGTGCTCGGCGCCGCCATAGACGCGCAGGTTCTTCATCTGCCGGCGGCCGAGCGGGCCGCGCGGGATCATGCGCTCGACGGCCTTCTCGAGCACGCGCTCGGGGAAGCGGCCTTCGAGCAACTGGCGCGCGGTGCGCTCCTTGACGCCGCCGGGATGGCCGGTGTGCCAGTAGTAGACCTTGTCGGTGTACTTCTTGCCGGTGAAGGCCACCTTGTCGGCGTTGATGATGATGACGTTGTCGCCGTCATCGACATGCGGGGTGAAGGTGGGCTTGTGCTTGCCGCGCAGGCGGTTGGCGACGATGGAGGCGAGACGGCCGACGACGAGACCCTCGGCGTCGATCAGCACCCACTTCTTCACCACTTCCGCGGGCTTCTGCGAAAATGTCTTCATGGTGTCTGCTTTCTCAGGAACCTTCCGGGGAAGGTCGTTTCTTGTTGCTTGTTTTCGAGCCACCGGCCGGGCCGGAACCGAAAATGAAACGGCGGCCCGAAGGCCGCTGTGTTCGAGGCGGCTTATAGGCGAGGGGGATGATGGCGTCAAGCAGAGGGAATGGCGTCCCTTCCAGAAATTACCTTAAGAATCAGCCTGATAGAGTAGAGGTATTATTTTACCTCATTTGGCGGTGCGCCCTTGGGGGGTGTCTCCGGTTCCGGTGCGGCGTTCGTTGCTGCTGTGCTGACTTCCTTCGCGACCACGACCGGCCTGGGATCGTTGGCTACGAGCCATTCGGCGAAGGACAGCGGCGACCAGCCGCCGGGCAATGCCGGCGCCGTCAGCGGTCGCGCCGGCGTGACGGGCTGGGGCGGCCGCACCGGACTCACCGCGCGCACGACATTGACGGGCCGCAGAGGCCGGCCGAAACCGCGCAACGGTTCGCCCGGATTCCAGGCGACCGGGCGGCCGTGGATGTCGAACAGGTGCGGCCCGATCGCCGGGCCGATCCACAAGCCCGACCGTGCGGACCAGGCATGGCCGCCCGCGAGGAAGGCGACATAAGCCATGTCGACGTCGAACACGAACGCGTCGCGCTGCATCCAGCCGACAAGGTCGCAAGCGGGGGAGAAAAGCGGCGTGAGCACCGGCATCGCCAGCAGCGGGTCGTTCCGGTCTCGCCTGGAAGAGCGCCTGGTCGCCATGTTGCGTCACCGTTTTGGGGGAATGGAGTAGGTGCCGGTGGCATGGGCCACCGTCTCGCCGTCAGCAAGGATGTCGATGTCGAACACCATCAGGCTCTTGCCCAGCTTGAGGATGCGGCAGTGGCCTTCGACCGGCCCGGCCGGCGCCTTGCGCATGAAGTTGATGGTGAGATTGGTGGTGACCGACAGGGCGTCCGGACCGGCGTGCGAGAGCACGCAGACATAACCGCCGATGTCGGCCAAGGTGAACAGCGACGGCCCGGACACCGTGCCGCCGGGGCGCAGATGACGCTCGTCGGCGTTGAGCCGAACGGTGCAGCCGCCGGGAAAGATCGAGACGGCCTCGTAGGCGCGGGAGTCGGCGTTGAGCTGCGGGTAGACGCTGTCCATCAGCACGTTCACCGCCTCGGCCGTCATCACCGGCTCCAATCCCTTCTGCTCCGGCATCTTTCCTCCGCTGCGACGTCCGACCGGCAGCATGCGGCTTCACCCGCACGTGCCGGATCCCAGAAAACACCGGCCGGCCGTGTCATTCAACCCGGCACATGCTATCTGTTGTCGAGCCGGGGTGGCCTTTGACCGCCCTGGCGGGCAGTCAGGAGACAGACGACATGGCCGAGATTCTCGCGATCCGTCCCACCGCCGCGCAAGGCCCGGTCCAGGCCAATCTGGAGCAGGGCGTCCTGCGCCTGACGCTCGCCAACCCGCCGGCCAACGCGCTGTCGCTCGACACCATGGCGGCGCTTTCCGCCGAACTCGACGCCGCCAAATTCGACAAGGCGGTGCGGGTCATCGTCATCGCCGCCCAGCCGGGCAAGGTGTTCTCGGCCGGCCACGATCTCAAGGAGATGAGCGCGCACCGCGCCGATGCCGACGGCGGCAAGGCGTTCTTCGAGAAGACCTTCGCCGTCTGCTCCCGGATGATGCAGTCGATCGTGCGCCATCCGAAGCCGGTCATCGCCGAGGTCGACGGCATCGCCACCGCGGCCGGCGGCCAGCTCGTCGCCACCTGCGACCTTGCCATCGCCTCCGACCAGTCGACCTTCGGCGTCAACGGCATCAATGTCGGGCTGTTCTGCACCACGCCGGGCGTGGCGCTGGCGCGTGGGCTGAAACCCAAGCACGCCATGGAGATGCTGCTCACCGGCGAGATGGTCGACGCCGCCACCGCCAAGGAGTTCGGACTGGTCAACCGCGTGGTGCCGCGCGAATACCTGACCCAGGTCGTGACCAAATACGCGAAAACCATCGCTTCGAAATCGCCTGCGACCCTGAGGCTCGGCAAGGAGGCGTTCTACCGCCAGGCCGAAATGGGGCTGGCGGAAGCCTACGACTATGCCTCGCGCGTCATGGTGGAGAACATGATGGCATGCGACGCCGAGGAAGGCATCGACGCCTTCATCCGGAAGCGCGAGCCGAAATGGACGGGGGAGTGAGTTAGGGAAGAGTAGCGTCCGAAGACGCGACCCGGCGAACCTAGACGGCATCGCCGTCATCCCGGCCGACCGGAGGGAGAGCCGGGATCCATTCCGAAACCGTTGCGGTTTCACGTCTGACGCTGCGCAACGGAGACATTCCGGAATGGGTCCCGGATAGCCTCCGCTCCGCTCCGGCTTCCGGGATGACGGGAAGGTCGCGCTCTACTTCAAGGCGCACAGCCCGGTGCAGTCATTGCTGCTCATGGCGTTCATGAAGGCGTTGATCGGCTCCGACGCTTCCGGGGGTGTGTTGAGCAGGCTCTGCATGGCGGTCTGGGAGAGGCTGTTGCGCTCGATCACCGGCAGAATGGCGCCGAGATAGGGGCCGGCCTCGGCGATGGCATTCGCCAACAGCACCTTGTTCTCCTTGCTGTAGCGCGGGTTTTCCAGGAGCGCGATGACGCCGGAGATCATCTGGGTGACGCCGAGGCGCAGCTTGGCAAGGCCTGACTTGCGGTCTTCAGGGATCGCGCCGCCCGGGGGATTGTCCACGTAATCGGTCAAAGCCTCGGCGATCGCGCCGCCGCTCGCCACCATCTCGACGGCGAGCCGGGACAACTCGTCCTGGTAGGCGAACTCGTTGTCGGCGGCCGTCTGCGTGCCGGCCGGATCCCTGAATCCGAGATAGACCTTGGTCAGGTTGAAATAGCCGCTGAAAAGGCCAAGCAACGGCTCGATGTCGGCCGCGGTGTACGGGTGCTCGCCGAGAATTTTCTGGCGGTCGAGCAGCGCGTCGAACACCGGCCGGACATTCGGGTCGGCGAGCCGCGGCGGCGCGGCTTTTGCATTGTCCTGCTTGAGCAGTGTGCCGAAACGGTTGAGCGCGTCGCTCATGGCTGCCTGCGATCCGGCGGGAAGCTCGGCGCGCGCCGGCAAGCCGGTTGCCAGCATGAAAAGCGCGAACGGCAGCGCATAGTGCAACAGTTTCCTGCGCATAAAGATTGTCTCCAGCGATGCGGTGCCGCACTGATGTGAGCGTATCGCGGGTCGGATTGCAACCCGGCCGAAAGACGAGGCTTATGCCTGCAGCAGGGAGACGCGCCATGGAACCGCGCATTTCGATCGTCACGCTGGGCGTCGAGAATCTCGACCGCGCCGTGCGTTTCTACGAGGCGATGGGCCTGGAGCGGAACCAGAAGGTCACCGACGGCGTCGCCTTCTTCCAGATGGGTGGCACGATCCTGGCGCTGTGGTTCCGCGCGGAACTGGCCAAGGACGCAGGGCTGACGGAGCGGGCAGGGGTCGATGCCGACAAGGTTCGGCCGGTCTCCGGACTCGCCTACAACACCCGCTCGGACGACGAGGTCGGCGCGGTGCTGGAGCAGGCGAAGGCGGCGGGCGGCACCGTGGTAAAGCCGGCACAGAAGGCGTTCTGGGGCGGCTGGTACGGCTACTTCACCGATACCGAAGGCAATCTCTGGGAAGTGGCGCACAATCCCGACTTCCCGATCGACGCTGACGGGCGTATCTCGCTGCCGTAACCGATGGAAATGCTGGCCGCATGGCTTACCGCAAACAGCTGACGCGGCTGAAGGCACCGTATCTCAGGCGCATCCTGCTTTTGCCGCACGGCATTGCCGACCGGGAGGCCTACCCGTTCAACCTGCCGCTGTTTCGCGACGGCGATTTCGAGCTCGACTTCACGACGCCGATCACCATCATCGTCGGCGAGAACGGCACCGGCAAGTCGACGCTGCTGGAGGCGATCGGCGCGCTCGCAGGCTATGACGAGGCGGGCGGCGGCAAGGGCTACCGGCCGGTCGACCATGCCCAGGCGATCGACAGGAGCGGCGCCGGGCTGGCCGCCGCGCTGCGGGCGCAGTGGCTGCCCAAGGTCACCGGCGGCTGGTTCTTTCGTGCGGAATCCTTCTACGCCGTGGCGCGCTATCTCGACGAGGCGGCGCGCGAGCCGCTCGGCGGGCCGCCGCCCGACTATCTGTCGTGGTCGCATGGCGAGGGTTTCATCCGTTTCTTCGAGGAGCGGCTGTCTCGGCAAGGCCTCTACATCCTCGACGAGCCGGAAAGCGCGCTGTCGCCAAAGCGCCAGATCGAGCTGCTGAAGCTGCTGCGGCGCATGGATCGAACCGGCTTCGCCCAGGTGATCATGGCGACGCACTCGCCGCTGCTGATGGCCTGTCCCGGCGCACGGCTGCTCAGGATCAGCCGCTTCGGCCTCGATCCGGCCGATTTCCGCGAGACCGACCACTTCCGCATGATGCGCGAATTCTGCGCCGATCCGGATGCCTTCCTGGCCGAAGCTCTATATGAAGGCGAGCCATGAACCACGATTCCTACACCAACGACTACATCGCCGGCATCCTCAACGAGGTGAAGACGATCGCCATCGTCGGCGCCTCGGCAAACGACGTTCGGCCGAGCTTCTTCGTCACCAAATACCTGGTCGACAAGGGGTTTACCGTCTTCCCTATCAATCCGGGACATGCCGGCAAGGAGATCGTCGGGCGTTTGACCTACGCGCGGCTGGCCGACGTGCCCGAGCCGATCGACATGGTCGACATCTTCCGCGCCTCCAGCGCGGTGCCGCCGATCGTCGACGAGGCGCTGGCGCTGAACCCGCTGCCGAAGGTGATCTGGATGCAGCTCACCGTGCGCCACGACGAGGCGGCGGCGAAGGCGGAAGCCGCGGGCATCAAGGTGGTGATGAACCGCTGCCCAAAGATCGAATACGGCCGGCTTTCCGGCGAGATCGGCTGGAACGGCGTCAACAGCCGCGTGCTGTCGTCGAAGAAGCCGGTGATGCGCCAGGGTTTCCAGAGCTTTGGCGTGCGGGTGAAGTGAGGGGTGAATGGCGAACGGTGAATGGTGAATGGTGAATGGTGAATGGAAGGATTTTCCAAGGTCGCCTGTTGTTTCGTTCTTTCGTCCGCTTGCAAACACCGCAGGACTGTCCAACTCTGCCATTCGCCATTCGCCATTCGCCATTCGCCATTCGCCATTCGCCATTCACCATTCACCATTCACCATTCACTGCGACGTAGAGGGAGGTCTTCATGAGTCAGCGCGCCCCGGGGTTCAACACGCTTGCCGTCCATGCCGGCGCGAAGCCGGACCCGGCGACCGGCGCCCGCGCCACGCCGATCTACCAGACCACCTCCTATGTCTTCGACGATGCCGACCACGCCGCCTCGCTGTTCGGGCTGAAGGCGTTCGGCAACATCTATACGCGCATCATGAACCCGACCCAGGCGGTGCTGGAGGAGCGCGTCGCCGCGCTCGAGGGCGGCACGGCCGCACTTGCCGTGGCCTCCGGCCATGCCGCGCAGATGCTGGTGTTCCACACCATCATGCGGCCGGGCGATAATTTCGTCTCCGCCCGCCGGCTCTACGGCGGCTCGATCAACCAGTTCGGCCACGCCTTCCGCAATTTCGGCTGGGAGGTGCGCTGGGCCGACACGCGCGACGTGCCGAGCTTCGAGACGCAGATCGACGGCCGCACGCGCGCCATCTTCGTCGAAAGCCTCGCCAATCCGAACGGCGAGTTCGTCGACCTCGCCGCGATCAGCGAAATCGCGCGCAAGCACGGCCTGCCGCTGATCGTCGACAACACGCTGGCGACACCTTACCTGGTGCGGCCGATCGAGCACGGCGCCGACATCGTCGTGCATTCGCTGACCAAATTCATCGGCGGCCACGGCAATTCGATCGGCGGCGTCATCGTCGACGGCGGCACCTTCGACTGGTCGAAGTCGGGCAACTACCCGATGCTCTCGGAGCCGCGGCCGGAGTATGGCGGACTGGTGCTGCACGAGACCTTCGGCAATTTCGCCTTCGCCATCGCCGCGCGCGTGCTCGGCCTGCGCGACTTCGGCCCTGCGATCTCGCCGTTCAACGCCTTCCTCATCCTCACCGGCCTGGAGACGCTGCCGCTGAGGATGCAGCGCCATTGCGACAACGCGCAAGGTGTGGCCGAATATCTGTCGAAGCACCCCAAGGTCGGCTGGGTCTCCTATCCGGGCCTGCCGGGCGACCAGAACGCGGCACTGCGCGAACAATATTCGCCGAGCGGCGCCGGCGCGGTGTTCACCTTCGGGCTGAAGGGCGGCTACGACGCGGGCGTGAAGTTCGTCGAGGCGCTGGAACTGTTCTCGCACCTGGCCAATGTCGGCGACACCAAGTCGCTGGTCATCCACCCGGCCTCGACAACCCACCGCCAGCTCTCCGACGAGCAGAAGACGGCGGCCGGCGCCGGCCCGGACGTGGTGCGGCTGTCGGTCGGCATCGAGGACGTCGCCGACATCATCGCCGACCTCGACCAGGCGCTGGCGAAGGTCTGATCGAAGCGACGCTTGGCACCAAGAGCGGTAACGATCGGCCGTCGCGCCGCCCCTCACTGTCCTGCCAGACATCTCTCCCCGTAGGACGGGGAGAGAGAACGCCGGCCGCTGGGTTTCGCCAACTCTGACGTTGAAGATTGGCGAAGCCCCTGCCACAGCCCCTTCTCCCCGCGTGCGGGGAGAGGGTCCCGGCAGGGGGATCAGGGCCGGCGGCCGACGCATCACGATCAACCTGCCGCCCGGTTGCCGGACGCGCCATCTGCCTCGATAATGGCCGGCGCAACCCCCGCGGAGATCCAGATGTCATCGAAATTTGTCGCGATCACGCCGCAGGCGGCGCAGCCGGAGGACGGCGCGCCGGCGCCCGACCGCATCATCTCGGGCGAGCCGAGATTCCGCACCTGGAACGTCGACGAGCAGCCGAACGGCCTTTATGCCGGCATCTGGGAATCGACGCCGGGCAAGTGGCGGATATCCTATGACGAGTGGGAGTTCTGCCACGTGCTCGACGGCGTCTCGATCGTGACGGAGGAAGGCGGCGCGGCCCGCACCGTGCGTGCCGGCGACAGTTTTGTCCTCCAGCCCGGCTTCAAGGGAACCTGGGAAGTCGTTGAAACGACGCGCAAGGCTTATGTGATCAGGGTGTAGCGAGTGTCCGCACTCGTGACCGATGTTCGCGTGACAGATCACGCCCTCGTGCTGGAAGATGGTTGCGAGATATCTGCCCCGCTCGCCTGGTATCCTCGGCTGAGCGATGCGACGCTGGCCGCGCGCAACAAGTGGCGGCTGATTCGTCGGAGTGAAGGCATTCATTGGCCGGAAGTCGATGAAGACATTTCCGTGATCGGCCTTTTGTCGGGGCGCTAGAAGATAGGCTCAGGTCGGCGGCGGCGAAACCGTGGCGCTTCATCATCGCCCGGTGCCATTCGCCGCCCGGACGTCGCAGCCGCGCACCGCGCCGCTCGCGTCGGTGAAGCAGAATGGCGGCTCCTGCAGGAAGGCGAATCTCATCTTGCCACCTCGTGGGAGCGGTGTGGCGCGCCCTCAGCCCATATGGACGTCGAGCCGTTCCAGCCCGTGGAAATGATAAGTATCGCGGAACGACGGCTGCCCGGCCAGCCGCAGCGCCGGCAGCCGCTCGAACAGCGTCTTCAGCGACACCTGCAATTCCAGCCGTGCCAGCGGCGCGCCGATGCAGAAATGGATGCCGGCGCCGAAGGAGACGTTTTTCTGGTCGGCGCGTCCCGGCTCGAAAGCGTCCGGCCGCGCGAAGGCGCGCGGGTCGCGGTTGGCCATGCCGAGCAGCAGCCCGACCTGCTCGCCCGGCCTCACCACGATGCCGTCGCCGAGCTCGATCTCGCCATAGGCGTAGCGGGTGAACATGTGCAGCGGCGCGTCGAAGCGCAGGCATTCCTCCACCGTCGCCGCGATGCCGTCGGGCGTCGCGAAGAAGCGGCGGGTATCGCCGCCTTGCGCGAGGACTGCGCGCACCGCGTTGCCGGTCTGGTGCACCGTCGCCTCGTGGCCGGCGTTGAGCAGCAGGATCGCCGAGGCGATCAGCTCGTCCTCGCTGAGTTTCTGGCCGTCCTCCCGCGCCGCGATCAGCAGCGACAACAGATCGTCGCCGGGCCGGTCGCGACGTTCCTCGACATAACCGCGCAGGAAGTCGGCGAAGGCGCGTGCCGCCGTGTCGGCGGCGCGCTCGCTGTCGCGGCTGCGGCCGTGCATGTACATGGCGACCATCTGGTGCGACCAGTCGAGCAGTTGCGGCCCCATTTCCACCGGCACGCCGAGCATTTCGGCGATGATGGTGATCGGCAGCGGCGCGGCATAGGCGGGCAGCAGGTCGACGGGGCCGCCTGCCGGAAAGCGGTCGATCAGCTCGTTGGCGAGCGTCTCGACGCGCGGCCGCAGCCGCTCGACCTGGCGCGACACGAAGGCGCGGTTGACCAGGGTGCGCAGGCGCGTGTGCGCCGGCGGCTCCAGCTCCAGCATCGAATTCGCCTCGATGCCGTCGAAATTCCGCAGGTGGGCACGGTCGATGGAATTGCCCTGGCTGTCGGCCGCGCCCTCCGGCTTCTGCCGGCCGAAGCGGCGGTCGCGCAGCAGCCGGTTCACCGTCTCGAAGTCGCCGAAGCACCAGAAGCCATATTCCTCCCAGAAGAAGGCCGGGCTTTCGCGGTGCAGCCAGGCATAGGCCTCGTACGGGTTCTGCACGAAGCGCGGCGCGTGCGGGTCGAGCCGCAGGCGGCGGGTCTCGGGATTGAAGGCGAGGTAGGGTGGGTTGGCTGTCTTCTCCATGCTGGACCAATAGACCGGCTTGCCCGAGCCCCGCCAGCCCGTATGGTTCGGCCACGCCGTCGCGAGCGATGGGGCAGGGGCCAGGCAGGAGAGCTTCATGGACGTCATCGTCGTCGGCGCGGGCATTGCCGGGCTCTCCACCGCCTGGTCGCTGGTCAAGGCCGGGCACAACGTCAGCATCGTCGAGCAAGGGCCGATCCCCAATCCGCTGGCGGCCTCGGGGGATCATCACCGTATCATCCGCCGCGCCTATGGCAGGGGTTCGGGTTACGGCCGGCTGATCACCGAGGCTTATGCCGCGTGGGACGAGATGTGGGCCGATCTCGGCGAAAGCCACCTCGACGCACGCGGCTTCCTGTGCGTTTCGCGCGAGCCCGGCGACGAGGCCGAGGCTTATCGCGAAGGGCTGGAGGAAGGCGGGTTTCCGTTCGATCTGCTCGACCCCGCCGACGCCGCGGCGCGCTGGCCGTTCCTCGAAGCGGACAGCTTTCGCTATGCCTTCTTCTCCACCGAGGGCGGCGTCTTGCACTGCCGCCGCATCGCCACCGCCCTAGCAGACTGGTTGCGCGCCAACGGCGCCAACGTCTACGAAAACAGCAAGGTCGTTTCGGTCGATGCCGAAGAAGGCCGCGTTCACCTCGCCGACGGCAGCGAAATGCGGGGCGAACGCGTCGTGGTGACGGCCGGCGCGTGGGTGACGAAACTGTTCCCGCGGTTCCTCGGCGACCTCCAGACGTATCGCACCGCCGTGGTCTATCTCGACCCGCCGGCCGACCTGAAGGCCGCATGGCAGACCGCGCCGGTGATGCTGAGGGTGGGCCGCGGCGCCGAGGGTTATCTCGTGCCGCCGTCCGGCGACGGCGGGCTGAAATTCGGCTCGGGGCTGCACCGGGTGCCGACCAGCGATGCCGACTGGAACCGCGAGCCGGTGGACGGTGAGGGAGAAGCCATCCGCGACCTGTTTTCACCGCCGATCGCCCGCATCGGCGAATACCGCGTCACCGAGGTCGTCACCTGCGCCTACACCTTCACCGAGGACGAATGCTTCTTCGCCGCCGAAGAGGGCAAATGCCTCGTCGTCTCGCCCTGCTCGGGTCACGGCTACAAGTTCGGCGCCGCCGTCGGCCGCCGCGTCGCCGCCGCCGTCGGCAACGGCGATGTCGCGACGCTCAAGACCTGGCTGCGCGCCGAGCTTTAGGCTGGCCTGGGTGCACCAGGTCGGCGGGGCTACACCAGGCTGTTTCGACCTTGCTAAACTGCCGGAGATGGCGGCAAGCGGGCGCGCCTGAGCGGATGCACGCTCAATAGCCGCAGGAATTGCGCATCCACCTGCTGCTGGCCCAGCCGTCGATGCCACCCATCGCCACCCGGTACCAGTTGCCGCGGCGGTCGAAGATCTCGACCGTGTTGCCGTTGAACAGCTGCCCGACCATGCGCGAACTGGCGCTCGGCCGCGCTCTGACGGCGAGGAACCCGGTTCCCTTGGCCAGATTGTAGCGGCCGGACAGGCCGACGACGGTGCCTTCGCAATACTGCGCGCTGGCCGTATCGGCAGCGACGATGCCGGCCAGCACCGCGCAAACGCCGGCGAAAAAGGCAGCTTTTCCGATCATGACAAACCCCCGCTGATCAAGGATATCCGCGTCGACCTGAATCGAGGCCTTTTGCAGGCGATGGCGGTCCGCCTCGGCGTCCGACGGCCTGCATTGCCGGGACAAGGTCGCCATAACCGGTGGGCCGGCGTTCGTATTTCAGCCCGAGCAGCGTCGCGGCGTGTTCGGCGACCTTGTCGAGGGCCGGGTCGTCGGTCTGGGCGAGATAGATGAGTTTCTCGTAGTTGCCGAAATAGTCCCGGATCAATTCCGGATGGCGGTCGAGACCGAGCGGCTTCATGAAGAAGGCGTCGAAATGCCGGCACAGGAAATCGGTCATGTAGAACGACATCATGTCGTCGTCGGCGACGTTCGCATAGGTTTCCATGCCCTGGTAGAAAGCGAAGCAATGCGGGCCGGCCATGCGCTCGACGCCATGCTTTTCGACGACACGGTCGAGATGGCCGCCGGTGCCGCAATCGGCGTAGCCCACGAAGATATGCCGATAGCCCTGGCCTTTCGCCTTGACGATCGCCTTGTCCATCTCCGGCGCGATGCGGTCGGGGTGGAAATGATACTCCGCCGGCAGACAGGTCAGATCCATATGGTCCAGGCCCAGCCGGCTCTTGACCGCGAGCACCTCGCGCGCCAGCATGCCGCAGGCGATGATCAGAACTCGCCCGGCCGCGGCGGCCTTCGTGTTTTGCGCGTCGTCCATGGAACGTCTTTGCACTTCAATCGTTTATTGTATCATTCTTGCCAGAGAGGGAACACGCCCATGACACCGTCCCGTATTGCATCGCTCGCCGTCCTGCTCGCCTGCGCTCTCGCCGTTTCGGCCTGCGCCAACACTGTCCGCGGTGCCGGCAAGGACATCAAAGGCACCGTCAACGCGGTCGAGGACACGGTCGAGTAAGGCCTTCCTGACTGGCTGAACGCAAAAAGCCCCGGTCACCGGGGCTTTTTCATATTCCGCTCCGGTCAGTCCCCGCTTAAGCGGAAGCGCGCACGTTGTGCTTGCGCTTGACGAGTTCCTTCGCCGTCTCGACCGCGACCGCCGCGTCGCGGCAATAGGCGTCCGCGCCGACGGCCTTGCCGAACTCCTCGTTGAGCGGGGCGCCGCCGACCAGCACGATGAAGTCGTCGCGAATGCCCTTTTCCTTCATCGTGTCGATGACCACCTTCATGTAGGGCATGGTGGTGGTGAGCAGCGCCGACATGCCGATGATGTCGGGTTTGTGCTCTTCCAGCGCGTCCAGGTATTTTTCGACCGGGTTGTTGATGCCGAGGTCGATCACGTCGAAGCCGGCGCCTTCCATCATCATGCCGACGAGGTTCTTGCCGATGTCGTGGATGTCGCCCTTGACGGTGCCGATCACCATCTTGCCCTGCTTGGGCGCGCCGGTGGCGGCGAGCAGCGGGCGCAGGATGAACATGCCGGCCTTCATGGCGTTGGCCGACAGCAGCACTTCCGGCACGAACAGGATGCCGTCGCGAAAATCCTCGCCGACGATGCGCATGCCCTCCACCAGCGCCTCGGTCAGAACCTTGTAGGGCACCCAGCCGCGCTCGAGCAGGATGTTGGTGCCTTCCTCGATCTCTTCCTTGAGGCCGTCATAGAGGTCGTCATGCATCTGCTGCACGAGCTCTTCGTCGGAAAGCTCGGAGAGGATGATCTCGTCGTCGGACATCGTCTTATGGCTCCATGAGACCGCGGCGGGGCGATAATGCCGGTTCGGCAGCGAGGCTGATTTCTATCGCGCAAGCCCCCTGAATTCTTAGCTGATTTGCGACGCGCTGCAAAACGAAAGCGACCGCGCGGCCGGCCGATGGTTGCAGGCATGGCGCTTCGCGCGATCGTCGTAACCTTTCGATAACTTTCGCGAGACGTCGACCGCGCCCTCAGGTTGCCGCACCTTGTCAAGGCGGAGCGGTGGCGACAGTCTCAGCCTTGAGGGCGGCTTCGGCACGGCCATCGGCAGCATCGAGGGGGCAATCATGATGATGAACGGACGCCTTGCGGCATCGAGCGCGCGTCGTTTTCCGGGTATTCGGCGCGCTTCTCTGGCGATGCTGGCGGGTGTGCTCATGGCGACCTGCGCGGCAACGGCCGCCCGCGCCGACGAGGCGATGGAGGCGAAGATCCGGGATCTGGTGCCGGCGTTGTGGAGCTACATCGAAAACGGCATGCGGGCCTACGACAATCCCGGCCTCGCCATCGGCATCGTCACCAGCGACAGGCTGGTGCTGGCCAAGGGCTTCGGCGTGCGCCGCAAGAGTGGCGAGCCGGTCGACCCCGGCACGGTGTTCCAGATCGGCTCGACCACAAAGGCCTTCCTGGCAACCACCATGGCGATCGCCGCTGACCGCGGCAAGCTCGCCTGGGATGCCCGGGTGGTCGACCTGGACAGCGATTTCCAGATGAGGGATCCCTGGGTCTCCAGCGAATTCCGCGCCTTCGACCTGCTCGCCCAGCGCTCCGGCATGCCGCCGTCCGCCAACGACGTCATGGGCATGCTGGGCGTCGACCAGGCGGGCATGGTGCGCGCCATGCGCCACGTCGAGCCTGTGTCGAGCTTCCGGTCGACCTTCGCCTACACCAACGTCACGCATATGCTGGCGCAGCGCATCGTCGCCCGGCAGATGGGGGCGGGGGACTGGGATACGGTGGTGCGCACCGAGATTTTCGAACCACTCGGCATGACCGACTCCACCTTCACCGCCGAGGCGATCGAGGCGGCGCCCAATCATGCCGCGGGGTATCGCTGGGCGCCGGACGGCACGGTCGAGGTGCCGTTCACGCCGATTTTCCCCTATGGCTTCGGCGCCGCCGGAGCGATCAATTCAACCATCGACGACATGGCGAAATGGGTGCGGCTGCACCTCGCCAACGGCACCTTCGAGGGCAAGGAACTGGTGTCGAAGGCCAATCTCGCCGTCACCAAGACGCCGCGCACCGGCATGTCCGACACGCTTGCCTACGCCATGGGCTGGGTCGTGCAGAGCACCCCGAACGGCCGCATCGTCTGGCACAATGGCGGCACCACGGCGTTCGGCGCCTTCGTCGGCACGGCGCCGGACAAGGACGTCGGCGTCATCGTGCTTACCAACGAGACCAATGTCGGCCTGCCAGACGCGATCGGCGAATGGACGCTCGACCGGTTGCTCGACAATCCAGAGGTCGACCATGTGGCTGCACGGCTGAAGGCCGCGCAGGCTGCCTTCGCAGCCGACGAGAAAGACGCCGGCAAACCCGCCGCCGACCCGGCCACGCTCGCCCAACTCGCAGGCAGCTATGACAGCCCGAGTTTCGGCAAGGCCACGGTCGGCGAGGACGGTGCCGGGCTGAGCGTCCTGATCGAGGCGACGGGGGCGAAGCTGAAGCTCGACGACCGCGGCGGCGGCTGGGCGTTCGACGTCGGGCTGGTGCCGGAAGGCCGCTTCGCCGGCATTGCCGAGAATATCGGGCCGTCGCCGATCGGCGTGGCGCAGTTCGAGGTGAACAAGGACGGCGCACTCGCCGGCTTCCGCTTCATCTCCAACGACAACGGCCAGGCCTACACCTTCGTGCGACAGTAACACGCCGCCGTCCTGGAGATGCGGCAGCCGCAGGCCGGCGGCGTGTCTTCATTGCGACAGGGCTTGGCGCTGTCGGGCCGTTTCGGCAAAAGGGCTTGGCTACGATCTCGCCAGATGTCGGGCCGGTGGCCCGCGGCGTACGGATTCCGAGGAAGAACCACGATGGGCGAGAACCTGACAGTCGAGCAGGACGGCGGCGGCAGGCGGGGCAGGGGTGCCAGCGGCGGTGCCGCGGCAAGGCGGGCGGCGCGCTCCGGCGGCGGGCCGAGCCCGCAGCTCACCTACATCAAGCGCAAGATCGCCGTCTACGAGGTGCTCGACGAGGAAGGCCTGGGGCTGATCGAGGCCAACGCCGACACGGTGCTGCAGGAGATCGGCATCGAGTTCCGCGACGACGCCGAGGCGCTCGCCCTGTGGAAGGAAGCGGGCGCCGACATCAAGGGCGAACGCGTGCGGTTTCCCAAGGGCCTGCCGCGCTCGCTGCTGAAGACGGCGCCGCCGATCTACACCCAGCACGCCCGTAATCCTGCGCGTTCGGTCGAGATCGGCGGCAAGGGCACGGTGTTCGCCCCGGTCTACGGTCCGCCTTTCGTGCGCGACCTCGATGGCAACCGCCGCTACGCCACGATCGAGGATTTCCGCAACTTCGTGAAGCTCGCCTACATGGCGCCGTCGATCCACCATTCGGGCGGCACTGTGTGCGAGCCCGTCGACGTGCCGGTGAACAAGCGACACCTCGACATGGTGTATTCGCACATCAAGTTCTCCGACAAGCCGTTCATGGGCTCGGTGACCGCGCCGGAGCGCGCCGAGGACACGGTGGCGATGGCCAAAATCGTGTTCGGCGACGACTTCGTCGAGAACAACACGGTGCTGACCAGCCTGATCAATGCCAACTCGCCGATGGTGTTCGACGAGACCATGCTCGGCGCGCTGAAGGTTTACGCGCGCCACAACCAGGCCTGCATCGTCACGCCGTTCATCCTGGCCGGCGCCATGAGCCCGGTGACGGTAGCGGGCACACTGACGCAGGTGCTGGCCGAGGTGCTGGCGGGCGCGGCGTTCACGCAGCTCATCCGGCCGGGCGCGCCGGTGCTGTTCGGCACCTTCGCCTCGTCGATCTCGATGCAGTCCGGCGCGCCGACCTTCGGCACGCCGGAGCCGTCGCTGGTGTCCTACGGCGCCGCGCAGCTGGCGCGCCGGCTCGGCCTGCCGTTCCGCACCGGCGGCTCGCTTTGCGCCTCGAAAATCCCGGACGCGCAGGCGGCCTACGAGAGCGCCAACACCCTGAACTCGACCATCCTCGCCGGCACCAACTTCGTCCTGCACTCGGCCGGCTGGCTCGAGGGCGGGCTCGCCTCCTGCTACGAAAAGTTCATGATGGACATCGACCAGCTCGGCATGCAGCAGAAATTCGCCGAGGGCGTCGACCTGTCGGAAAACGGGCAGGCGATGGACGCCATCCGCCAGGTCGGGCCCGGCAGCCACTATCTCGGCTGCGACCACACCCAGGCGAACTTCCAGACCGCCTTCTACCGCTCGTCGATCGCCGACAACAATTCCTACGAGCAGTGGCTGGCGGAGGGCGAGAAGACCGCGCCGCAGCGCGCCAACGAGATAGTGCGGCGCTGGCTGGAAAGCTACGAGGCGCCGTATCTCGACCCGGCCGTCGACGAGGCGCTGAAGGATTTCATCGCCAGGAAGAAGGAGTCGATGCCCGACGCCTTCACTTGAAAGGAGCCCGTTACAGGCCGGGCTAAAGTGGCCGATCTCATCCACAAGGAAGTCTGGCGGAGCGCCTTCAGCGATCCGCCGGGCAAGAAGTGAATCGCGGTTGCACTCTATACAAGTACAGATATAGTAGAGCCAAGCGAAAAAGACGCAACAGACGAGCAAACGGGACCTGGATCTGGCGGCAGCGCGGTTGAGGCAGCTTTAAGGTCGTCATGGAACGCCAGAGCTTTGACAACGTCTGGGATGCGCTGGAGGAGTCCGCTTCCGAAGCCTCCAACATGTCGATGCGCTCCAGCCTTATGGTCGCCATCGAACAGCAGGTGCGGAGTTGGAAGGTCACCCAGGCGGAGGCGGCTCATCGCCTGGGTATAACGCAGCCGCGACTGAACGATTTGCTCAAGGGCCGCATTACCAACTTCAGCCTGAATACGTTGATCAAGCTTGCGGTTGCCGCCGGATTGAACGTGCGGCTTGAGATCGACAAGGCTGCTTAACCTACAACGTCTCCACCTTGTCACGGCCGGTGTCGCCTGCTTCGATTCCCGCCTCCGCAGGATCAGGTCCATGTCCTCCACCACGCTCGCCGCCTTCGCTCTCGTCGCCTTCATCGGCATCGTCACCCCGGGGCCTACCGTGCTGCTTGCCTTCTCCAACGGCTCGCGTTTCGGGGTGCGTCACGCCTTCGCCGGCATGGCTGGGGCGATCGCCGCCGACTTCGTGCTGATCGGCGCGGTAGGCGTGGGGCTGGGCGCGTTGCTGGCCGCGTCGGAGTTCTGGTTCACCGTGCTGAAATGGGCGGGTGCAGCCTATCTCGCCTTTCTCGGTCTGATGATGCTGCGGTCCAGCGGCTCGCTCAGCCAGGCGCGCGCCGCCGCCTCCAGCCTCTCCGACCGTTCGCCGCGCAGGATGGCGATACGCTGCTTCTTGGTCGCGGCGACCAACCCCAAATATTACCTGTTCTTCTCGGCCTTCCTGCCGCAGTTCGTCGATCCGTCCGCGCCGCAGTTCCAGCAGTATTTCCTGCTCGCGCTGGTCATGGGTTCGATCGATTTCGTGGTGATGACCGGTTACGCCATCCTCGGCTCGCAGATGGCGAAGGCCTTGACCGGTGCGACGGCGCGCTGGCTCGACCGGCTGTGCGGCGGTGCGCTGCTGGCGCTGGCGGGGTCGATCGCCGTCTATCGCCGCGCCGCCTGAGTGCGGCGCCCTATGACGCCGGACGACGTCGCCGCGGCGCTTGCGGAGCATGGCCTTGTCCTGCGCGGCGGCTTCGATTTCATCGGCGATGATGAAGCGCCGCCCGGCTGGTCCGGTGCGCCGGCCCGGGCCGTGCTGCTGGTGGGGCAGGGGGGCGCCTCGGCCTGGCCGTTCTTCCTGCGATGGCTGGAGCGCCAACCCGGTCCCGTCGACCACCCGCTCGATACCTGGTCGCGTGAAACCATCGGCGCGGTTGCCACGCGGTTCGGGGCGAGGGCGGTGTCGCCGTCGGAAAAACCCTATCTGCCGTTCCAGCAATGGGCCATGCGGGCGGAGGGGCTGAAACCGTCGCCGCTCGGCATCCTCATGCATCCACGATATGGTCTCTGGCATGCCTATCGCGGCGCGCTGCTGTTCGAGCGACCGCTCGGCTTTGCCGCGACCGAAGCGCCGCTTCACCTCTGCGACGCATGTACCGAAAAACCTTGCATGAATGCCTGCCCGGTCGGCGCCCACTCCGCCGGCGGTTTCGACCATGCCGCATGCCTGGCTCATGTGCGCGGCGCCGCGGGAGGCGCCTGTATGTCGGGCGGCTGCCTCGACCGCAATGCCTGCCCTTATGGCACGGCCTACAGCTACCCGGCCGACATGCAGGCTTTCCACATGGCGGCCTTCGCCGGCCGTTGATCTTTGCGCCGTCCTGCGCAACCATGACGCGAGGCCGCGCTGAAGAGTCTGCGGACGTGTCCGCGACGCGTGTCGCCGCAACGCGTTCCGGAGGGTTTTGCCCATGGCCGACGTTACCGTCTCTTCCTCCCAGCCCGCAGCCGAACCCAGCCTGCACCGGGCGATCGGGCCGTGGCTGCTGCTTCTGTTCATCGTCGGCGACATTCTGGGCACCGGCATCTACGCGCTCACCGGCCAGGTGGCGAAACAGGTCGGTGGCGTGGTCTGGCTGCCGTTCCTGGTGGCGTTCGTGGTCGCCCTGATCACCGCGTTCAGCTATCTCGAACTGGTGACGAAATACCCCCGCGCCGCCGGTGCGGCGCTCTACACGCACAAGGCGTTCGGCATCCACTTCGTCACTTTCCTCGTCGCATTCGCCGTGATGTGCTCCGGCATCACCTCGGCCTCGACCGCCTCGCGCGCCTTCTCGGTCAACCTCGATGCGGCCTTCGGGCTCGGGCTCGGCGACCCCGCCATCGGCAACAACACCTGGGGCATCATGTGGCTCGGCCTGCTCTTCATGGCCATCGTCGCGGCCATCAATTTCCGCGGCGTCGGCGAGAGCGTGAAGGTCAACATCGTGCTCACCTGCGTCGAACTGACCGGCCTGCTGATCGTCATCTTCGTCGGCCTCTGGGCGATCGGCGCGGGGCAGGGCGATGTCTCGCGCATCACACAGTTCCACGTGCCGGAAGACGGCGGCATGTTCTGGCCGGTCATCGCCGCCACGACGCTTGCCTTCTTCGCCATGGTCGGCTTCGAGGATGCGGTCAACATGGCCGAGGAAACCAAGGATCCGGTGCGGATTTTCCCGAAAATCCTGCTGGCCGGGCTGCTGCTGACGGCGCTGATCTACATGCTGGTGTCGATCTCGGCGGTGACCCTGGTGGAGCCGGCGCAGCTCGGCGAAGGCGAGACGCCGCTGCTCAAGGTGGTGGAGGCCGGCGCACCCAACTTCCCGATCGGCATCTTCGCCATCATCACCATGTTCGCCGTCGCCAACACGGCGCTGATCAACATGCTGATGGCGAGCCGGCTGATCTACGGCATGAGCCGGGAGCATGTGCTGCCCGCCGTGCTCGGCAAGGTGCACCCGACGCGGCGCACGCCCTACATCGCCATCGCCTTCACCACGTTGCTGGCCTTCGGGCTGATCACCTTCGTCGGCGGCGTGCCGCAACTGGGCGGTACCACCGCGCTGCTGCTGCTGTGCGTGTTTACCGTGGTCAATGTCGCGGTGCTGGTGCTGCGCCGCGACAAGGTGGGGCATAAGCACTTCAAGGCGCCCACCATCCTGCCGATCGTCGGTGCCGTCGCCTGTGGCTTCCTCACCGGGCCGTGGACGGGCCGCAACCCGGAGCAGTACAAGATCGCCGGCGTGCTGCTGGCCATCGGCCTTGTGCTGTGGCTGGTGACGGTATTCGTCAACCGCGCCACCGGGCAGAAGCCGCTCGACCCGACCATGGACGATGTCGGCGGCAGCAGCGCCATCAACTGACGGAGCCATGGCCACGTCGTGCGGCGTGGCCTTCCTGCGGAGACGTCCCAGATCGATCGCCGAAACGACTTCGGCGGTTGATCTTCAGCCGCCGTCGTCCGGCGGCGCGCCCTTGCGGAATGGCGTGTGCTCCTCGAAATAGGCCCCGGCGTGGGTCACCTCCTGCCGCTCGCGCCTCAGGTAGGCGTCGACTGCGCTGCGCAGGCCGGGATGGGCGATGTAGTGCGCCGACCGTGTCGTCACCGGGCGGTAGCCGCGCGCGAGCTTGTGTTCGCCCTGTGCTCCGGCCTCGACCACACGCAGCCTGCGGGCGATGGCGAACTCGATCGCCTGATGGTAGCAGACCTCGAAATGCAGGAAGGGGTGCTCCTCGATGCAGCCCCAGTTGCGGCCGAACAGCGTGTCGGAGCCGATGAAATTGATGGCGCCGGCGACGTAGCGGCCGGCGCGTTTGGCCATGACCAGCAGGATGTCGCCGGCCATGCGTTCGCCGATCAGCGAAAAGAACTTGCGGTTGAGGTAGGGCCGGCCCCATTTGCGGCCGCCGGTGTCCATGTAGAAGGCGAAAAAATCGTCCCAGGCGCGTTCGGTCAGGTCGCCGCCGGTCAGCCAGTCGATCGAGATGCCGGCGCTGAGCGCCTCGCGCCGCTCCTTCTTCAGCGCCTTGCGTTTGCGCGAGGCGAGCGTGGCGAGGAAATCGTCATAGCTGCCATAGGCTTCGTTGAAGAAGTGGAACTGCTGGTCGATACGCAGGAGATAACCCGCATCGCCCAACGCGGAGATGTCGTCGTCGCCGGCGAAGGTGACATGCGCCGAGGAGGCGCCGAGATGGTCGGTGACGGCCTTGAGGCCGACTGCCAGCACGGCGCGCGTGGCCGGCGGGTCGACGTCGCGACGCACCAGCAGGCGCGGCCCGGTCGCCGGCGTGAACGGCACGGACACCTGCAGTTTCGGATAATAGTCGCCGCCGGCCCGCTCCAGCGCGTCGGCCCAGCCGTGGTCGAACACATATTCGCCCTGGCTGTGCGACTTCAGGTAACACGGCACCGCTCCGAGAAGCTTGCCCGTCTCGTCCTCCAGGCGCAGATGGCTGCCGCGCCAGCCGGTGCGGGCGGTAGCGCAGCCCGAGTCCTCCAGCGACCTGAGGAAATCGAACGAAACGAACGGGTTGTAATCGCCATCCGAAACGTTGCGCGAGGTGCCGGAAAGCGCCTCCCATTCGGCCCGCGAAAAATCGCCGATCGAGCCGACGACGCGGATGGCCTGCCCGGCACGCGACCCGCCCGTCCCGTTTTCGCTGCGCTGCATCATCGCAGGCATATGGGCACTGCGGGCGCGGCACGGCAAGGGCCATTTCATGCAATCGACGGCGAAGGCGGCTCGAACCCCTCGAAGGTCATCTGGTCGGCGTAAGCGAAGGTGTGGCCGACCGCCGCCTCGTCGCGCACCGTCCAGGTGATCACCGGCATGTCCAGCCTGTCGCGCACGAAGCTGACGAAACGGTTGGGCAAATGGTCGACGGCGTAGGAGACGAAGGAGAGGCCGTGCGCCAGCATGGAAAAATGCGCCTCGATCTCCTGGGTGGCCGCGCCCCAGGCGGTCAGGCCTGCCGGAATGCCCGGGGCGTGGCGGGCAAAGTCGCGGATCAGCCAGTGATCGAACGACATGATCGCCACCTCGCCGGAATAACCCGAGAGCAGTTCGCCGACCCGCCGCACCAGGCCCTGGTCGTGGCCGGGAATGCCCTTGAGCTCGACCACCAGCGGCACGCGGCCGGCGACGAGCTCGAGCGTCTCCGTCAGCGTCGGCGCATGGTCGGCGGTGCCGCCGATGCGAAGCGCCTGCATTTCGGCCACCGTGCGCTGCCAGACGTATCCTTCCTCGCCGGCGAGCCGCTTCAGGTCGTTGTCGTGGAAGACGATCGCCTCGCCGTCCAGGGTGAGGTGCACGTCGCACTCGATCGCGTAGTTCCTGTCGATAGCGCGGCTGAACGCCGACAGCGTGTTTTCCCAGACCTTGACGTTGAGGTCGTGATAGCCGCGATGGGCGACGGGCCGCCGGGTCAGCCAGGCGAGGTCGGTCATGGTTTTTTCGCTCACACGGATTCGAGGATGGCTTCGACCTCGACCGCCGCGTTGAGCGGCAGCGACGCCGTGCCGACGGCGGAGCGGGCGTGCTTGCCGGCGTCGCCGAGCACGGCGACCAGAAGGTCGGAGGCGCCGTTGGCGACCAGGTGCTGCTCGGTGAAATCCGGGGCCGAGGCGACGAACACGGTGATCTTGACGATGCGCCGGATGTTCTCCAGCCCACCAAGCGCGGCCTTGGCCTGCGCCAGTACGTTGACGGCGCAAAGTTTCGCCGCTTCCTTGCCGGCGGCGGTGTCGAGATCGCGGCCGAGCAGGCCGCTGGCGGCGAGCTTGCCGTCCGTGAGCGGCAGCTGGCCGGCGGTGAACACCAGGTTGCCGCTGCGCATGAAGGGCACATAGTTGGCCGCCGGCGCAGCCGCGACCGGCAGCGCGATGCCGAGGTCGGCCAGCCGCTTTTCGATTGTGTCGCTCATCGTCATTCCTTATCTGTCGGGCCAGGCGGGTCGCCAGCGAGGCCGAACCTGCAATTTTTGCCTCGCTTCCGCCACGACTTTTTTAGAAAGATGCGCCTTAATCGAAGGCCGTACCCGACCGGAGTTTGTTGATGCGCGCATCGCGCCGCCTTGCCCTTTCCCTCCTCGCGACCTCCATGCTGGCGGCGACGCCGGCGCTTGCGGCGGCACCGCTGATCGCGCACCGCGCGGTCTACGACCTGGTGCTCGACAAGGCGTCCGACCAGTCCGGCATCACCGGGCTGAAGGGCCGCATGGTCTACGAGTTCAACGGCTCGCCCTGCGAGGGTTATACGGTGAACTTCCGCTTCGTCACCCGTATCGACACCGGCGAGACCACGCGGCTGACCGACCAGCAGACCACCACCTTCGAGGACGCGGCCGGAAAGTCCTTCTCGTTCGTGACGAAGTCGTTCAGCGACCAGTCGCTGGAACGCGAGTTGAAGGGCACGGCGACGCGCGAGCCGAACGGGCTTAAGGTCGAGATCGACAAGCCGGAGAAGAACAGCATCGAACTGCGCCAGACACAGTTTCCGACCCAGCACCTGGTGGAACTGATCGGCAAGGCCAACACCGGCGAGAATTTCTATGAAACCAACCTGTTCGACGGCTCGGACAACGGCGACAAGGTGATGACCACCACCGTCATCGTCGGCAAGCCGGCGGAAGCCGCCCCCGGCGACCCCGAACTGCCGGCGCTCGACAAGCTCGCCAAGGACAAGTTCTGGCCGGTCGACATCGCCTATTTCGACGACGCCAACGACGGCGGCGAGGAAGTGCCGGAATACCGCATCGCCTTCAAGCTGCATGAAAACGGACTGACCCGCGATCTGACGATGGATTACGGCGACTTCTCGATGAAGGGCAAGCTGGTCAACCTGTCGTTGTTCGACACGCCGCCGCAGACCTGCAAGTAACGCCTCGGCCGATGCGTCTCGGTCTCCTCGTTCCGCGCCGCCCCTCATCCGCCTGCCGGCACCTTCTCCCCGTAAGGACGGGGAAAAGGGCGCAGCAGCTGCGACTTCGCCAATCTTCAAGGGTGGCGAAATCTGAGCGGCCGGCGTCTCTCTCCTCGTCCTTGCGGGGAGAGATGTCCGGCAGGACAGTGAGGGGCAGGAAAAGCGCCCAAAATCGAAACGGCCGGTGTTAGGAGCGTCGCTTGGGGGAAAGCCGTCTCAACACGTTTGTCGCGCCGTCCCCCAATCGCCTGATGATCGCGCTGATGACCCCGGTGAACCGGGTGCTGATGCTGAAGGGCGTGCCGCTGCTGCGGGACCTGCCGCCTGTCAACCGTGTCGCCGGCCTGCGCGGCATCGCCAATGTCCGTCATATAGACTTTCCCGAGGCCGAGCAGGCCACGCTCGCGAGTGTTTGCGGGCCGGGCAAGGCGACCTTCCTGACGCCGAACCATCCGGAGTTCTTCACCGACTGGATGATCGACAAGGAGATCGTCTCGAAGGTGGCGCCGCTGACCGCCTCGTGGGCGACCAACGGCGTGGTCAACGGGCTTGGCCGGCTGGCGCAGAAATTCTGGCTGGCCAACAATCTGATCGCGCAGATTCCCGGCAACAGCGACGCGGCGCGAAAACATTCGGTCGACTGGGCGGTGAAGGGCCATGGCGTGCTGCTTCACCCGGAAGGCGCGGTCGGCTGGCACGGCGACTGGGTGGCGCCGCTGCTGCCCGGCGCGGCCGAAATGGCGATGGAAGCGCTGGCCGCAGGGCGCAGGGCCGATCTGGCGTTCCAGGCGTGGATCGCGCCGGTGGTCTGGAAGCTGGTGTTTTTGCGCGACGTCGATGCCGAGCTGAAGGCCGAATGCGCCTATGTCGAGCGCCGGCTGAGGCTTGCCGCGCCCGGTCGCGACGCCACCCCGGCCGAGCGCGTCCACGCCATCTACGCGGCGCTGCTCGCCCGCGACGAGGCGGCGGCCGGCGTCGCGCCGGTCGCCTCGACCGCGGTGGCCGAGCGGCTGGCGGCGCTTGTGGCCGTGCAGAAGGCCCGGCTGGCCGAGCTGGCGCGGCTGCCTCAGCCGCCGGAGGATACCGGCGAACTGTTGCGGGCGGCGCGGCGCTGGCTGCGTGACAGCGGCAACGCCGCGGGCGCCGACACGGCGCAGCAGGTCAAGGCGGCGGCCGACACGCTGCAGCGGCTCGCCCGGCTCGGGCCGTTCGCCTGGGCGAGCCCAACGATGACGCAGGAGCAGGCGGCCGAGCACATCAAGCGGCTGCGCAACGACTATTGCTTCGGCACGGCGCGCGACACGCTGAACCGCTTCGTGCCGCAGCCGGTCGGCCCGCGCCGCGCCGTCATCCGCGTCGTCGAGCCGATCGCCGTGCACGATTTCACCGGCAACGCCATGGCGTTGACGCAGGATATTCGCAAGCGGATGCAGGCGGCGATCGACGCCATCAACGCCGAACTCCACGTACGGGGCGTGGTGCGAAGCTATCCGAACCCGTTTGCCGGTTGAGGGATGGCGGGCCGGCCTCGAAGGACGCACCCCGAAATCCGGCCTGCTACCCTGCCAGCACCGCGTGCATCGCCGTTATCACCACGACAGCCGAGGCAGCCCCCGGGTCGATATGCCCGACGGCGCGGTCACCGAGCCGTTCGGCGCGGCCCTTCTGCGCGACCATCGCCTTGGTCGCCTCGGCGCCGGCATTCGCGGCGTCCACCGCCGCCGCAAGACTGTCGGCCAGGCTGCCGCCCGCCTGCTGCCTGGCGATGGCGGCCTCTGCGGCGGGTGCCCAGGCGTCGACCATGGTCTTTTCGCCGGGCACCGCCTTGCCGCGATCCTGGATGCCTTTTGCCATCGCCTGGAAGGCGGCGACGACATCTTCCTCCGTCAGCTCCGGCTTGCCCTTGACGGCCGCCCCGGCGCGCATGAAGGCGGTTGCGTAGAGCGGACCGGACGAGGCGCCGACGGCGTTGAGGAAGGATTTCGCAGCGGTGTTGAATACGGTGGTCGGGTCGGCCGCGGCGGCGTCGAGGCCTGACGTCGCGTCGCGGGCGGCGGCGAAGCCGAGCGCCATGGCGATGCCGTGGTCGGCATCGCCGATGACGCCGTCGAGGGCGCACAGCCGTTCCTTCTCCGCCTCGATCGCCACGGCGATGCCGGCGAACATGGCGACGAGCTGCCTCGAGGTGATGGTGGTCATGCTGTCCTCTCTCAGCCGGCGCGGAACATGGCGCAGTCGCAGGGATGGTCGAGCATCTCCTGCAATTCGCCGTCCAGGCGGTAGAGCGTGATCGAGGCGCCCGCCATTTCCAGCGAGGTGCAATAGGGGCCGACCCAGGTGGCATGTACGCCGACGCCGAGGTCGTCTAGCCGCTGCCGCACCCGTCGGTTCATGATGTAGAGCTCCATCGGCGGCGTCGAGCCGAGCGAGTTGACCAGCACGGCAACACGCTCGCCGCGCGACAGCGCCATCTCGGTAAAGATGCGCTCCAGCATGTCGTCGACGATCCGGTCGGCCGGCTTGAGCGGCCCGCGCGCCACGCCGGGCTCGCCGTGGATGCCCATGCCGATCTCCATCTCGTCGGCGCCGATGTCGAAGTTCGGCTTGCGGGTCTGCGGCAGCGAGCAGGGCGACAGCGCCACGCCCATGGTGAAGGTGTGGTCGTCGGCCTTTCGCGCGATGCGTTCGACCTCGTCGAGCGGCAGCATCTTGTCTGCCGCCGCGCCGCTTGCCTTGAACACGAAAAAATTGCCGGCGACGCCGCGCCGCTTCGCCTTGGTCGAGGTAGCGACGTCGTCGGTGGTGAGCACGGTGCGCACCTCGATGTCGTCCATCGCCGCCATCTCGGCGGCCATGTCGAAATTCATCACGTCGCCGGCATAGTTGCCGTACTGGAAAAGCACGCCGGCCCCACCGCTGACCGCCTTGGCGCATTCGAGAATGGGGTCGGGCGGCGGCGAGGCGAAGACATTGCCGATCGCCGCGGCGTCGGCCAGCCCTTTGCCGACATAGCCGAGAAAGGTCGGCTCGTGGCCGGAGCCGCCGCCGATGACGATACCGACCTTGCCGGGGCGCGGACCGTTCTTGGCGACGATCGAGCGCGGGCTGCCGGGCACGGCGAACAGATGGTTCGGGTGGGCGGCGAGCACGCCCTCCAGCATCTCGTCGACGGCCCTGTCGCCGTCATTGATAATCTTCTTGGTCTGCAACGGTTTCCTCCCGGTCAGGCTAACCGCGATACTACGCGGCGACGGACGGATTTCCAGCCCGGATGGCGAGACGAAACACCGCTGTGGGTTGGCGGGCATAATGGCTGGCCTCGCTCTAACTATTGGGCGACAATGACGCCCGAACTCCCGAGTCCCGTTGACCGAGATGCCATGACCGCCGACCGACTTCCGCGCGACCCGATCCTGCGTGCGGCGATGAGCCTGCCAGCAGGCAAGGATGACGGCGCACCGGCCGCAGTGGCGGCGCCCACGGCTCCATCCACGCGGAGCGCGGGCGCGGCATACGAGGCCTCCGCAAGACCGCGAGGGCAGGGGCCGGCGGAGCCGCGTCCGTTCATCCACCTGCGCGTCCACTCCGCCTATTCGCTGCTCGAGGGTGCGCTGCCGGTCGGCAAGATCGTCGCCCATGCGCTCAAGGACAGGGCGCCGGCGATCGCCATCACCGACACCAACAATCTGTTCGGGGCGCTGGAGTTCGCCAACAAGACGGTCAAGGAAGGCATCCAGCCGCTGATCGGCTGCCAGCTCGACCTTTCCTTCAGCGGCGAGCCGACCGACAGGGGCGGCGGCCAGCGCCGCGCCGGCGTCGAACACAGCCCTATAGTGCTGCTTGCGGCAACCGCCGAAGGCTATGCCAACCTGGTGCGGCTGGTCAGCCGCGCCTATCTCGACGGCCCGGCCGGCGAGGCCATCAAGATTTCCACCGAATGGCTTGAGGAACTTTCCGCTGGCCTGATCTGCCTGACCGGCGGGCCGCGCGGGCCGATCGGGCTGGCGCTGAAGTTTGACCATGCCGATCTGGCGGAAAACCGCCTGCTGACGCTTAAGCGCATTTTCGGCGACCGGCTTTATGTCGAGCTGGAACGGGTGGGCAGCTGGGACCGGCGTGTCGAGGCGGCGGCGATCGATCTCGCCTACCGTCACGAGTTGCCGCTGGTCGCCACCAACGAGGCGTTTTTCCCGTCGCGCGGCGACTATGAGGCGCATGACGCGCTGATCGCCATCGCCGAAGGCTCGGTCATCGCTTCCGACGACCGCCGCCGGCTCGCCGCCGACAATTCGCTGCGCAGCCAGGCCGAGATGGCGGCGCTGTTCGCCGACCTGCCGGAGGCGATCGACAACACCGTCGAGATCGCCATGCGCTGCTCCTATTACCCGAAGAAGCGCGCGCCAATCCTGCCGCGCTTCACCGGCAGCGGCGACGACGCCGAGAAGGCGGAGGCCGAGGAACTGCGCCGGCAGGCGCGAGACGGCCTGCGCATGCGCTTCGACACCGCCGGCATGACGCCGGGCTACAGCGAGGAGCAATATCGCGAGCGGCTGGAGTTCGAGCTCGGCATCATCGAGCGCATGAAGTTCCCCGGCTACTTCCTGATCGTCGCGGACTTCATCAAATGGGCGAAGGCGCACGGCATCCCGGTCGGGCCGGGGCGCGGCTCGGGCGCCGGCTCGCTGGTCGCCTACGCGCTCACCATCACCGACATCGACCCGCTGCGCTTCTCGCTGCTGTTCGAGCGCTTCCTCAATCCGGACCGCGTGTCGATGCCGGACTTCGACATCGACTTCTGCCAGGACCGGCGCGAGGAGGTGATCCGCTACGTCCAGCAGAAATACGGGCGCGACCAGGTCGGCCAGATCATCACCTTCGGAACGCTGCAGGCGCGCGCCGTGCTGCGCGACGTCGGCCGCGTGCTGCAGATGCCGTACGGCCAGGTCGACCGGCTGTGCAAGATGGTGCCGCAGAACCCGGCCAATCCGGTGACGCTGGCCAAGGCCATCGAAGGCGAGCCGCGATTCGGCGAGGAGGTCGAGAAGGAGCCGATCGTCGGCACGCTGCTCGACATGGCGCAGAAGCTGGAAGGCCTCTACCGCCACGCGTCGACGCACGCCGCCGGCATCGTCATCGGCGACCGGCCGCTGTCGGAGCTGGTGCCGATGTACCGCGACCCGCGCTCCGACATGCCGGTCACCCAGTTCAACATGAAGCTGGTGGAGGAGGCGGGGCTGGTCAAATTCGACTTCCTCGGCCTGAAGACACTCTCCGTGCTGGAGACGGCGGTAAAACTGATCCGCCGCCGCGGGGTCGACATCGACCTGGCGAAACTGCCGCTGGACGACCCCAAAACCTATGAGATGCTGTCGCGCGGCGAGGTGGTCGGGGTGTTCCAGGTGGAATCGGCCGGCATGCGCAAGGCCCTCATCGGCATGCGGCCGGATCGCATCGAGGACATCATCGCGCTGGTGGCGCTCTACCGCCCCGGCCCGATGGAAAACATCCCGACCTACAACGCGCGCAAGCACAAGGAAGAGGAGATCGCGTCGATCCATCCCAAGATCGACCACCTGGTGGCGGAGACGCAGGGCGTCATCGTCTACCAGGAACAGGTGATGCAGATCGCGCAGGAGCTGTCCGGCTATTCGCTCGGCGAAGCCGACCTGTTGCGCCGCGCCATGGGCAAGAAGATCCGCGCCGAGATGGACGCGCAGCGGGTGCGCTTCGTCGACGGCGCGGTGAAGAACGGGCTGAACAAGCCGCAGGCAGACTTCATCTTCGACCTGCTGGCGAAGTTTGCCGACTACGGCTTCAACAAGTCGCACGCCGCCGCCTACGCGGTCGTCTCCTACCAGACGGCCTATCTGAAGGCGCACTACCCGGTGGAGTTCCTCGCCGCGTCGATGACGCTGGACATGTCGAACACCGACAAGCTGGCGGATTTCCGCCAGGATGCGCTGAGGCTCGGCATCGACGTCGTGCCGCCGTCGGTGAAGACCTCGTACCGCGACTTCGAGGTGGAGGAGAACCGCATCTTCTACGCGCTCGCCGCCATCAAGGGCGTCGGCGACGCGGCGGTCGAGCACATCGTCGCCAGGCGCAAGGAGCGCCAGTTCGACAGCCTCGAGGATTTCGCCCAGCGCATCGACCCAAAGATCGTCGGCAAGCGCGTGCTGGAAAGCCTGATCCTGGCCGGCGCTCTGGATTGCTTCGGCCGCGACCGGGCAACCATGTTCTCCGGCGTCGAGGCGATCATGGCGGCCGCCGCCTTCGCGCAGACCAATGCGACCAGCGACCAGATCGACATCTTCGGCGCGGGCAGCGCCAGCAGCAAGCCGGAGGCGATCCGTCTTCCCGCCGCCGAGCCGTGGCTGCCGGCCGAGCGCCTGCACAAGGAGTTCCTGGCGGTCGGCTTCTATCTCTCGGCGCACCCGCTCGACGAATACAAGGTGGCGCTGACCAAGATGCGGGTACAGGGCTGGGCGGATTTCTCGATCGCGGTGAAACGCGGCGCAACCGCCGGCCGCCTCGCCGGCACGGTGACGTCGAAGCAGGAGCGCAAGACCCGCACCGGCAACAAGATGGGCGTAGTGATGTTTTCGGATCAGTCCGGCCAGTATGAGGCCGTGCTGTTTTCCGAGACGCTCGGCCTTTACCGCGACCTGCTCGAACCCGGCCGCTCGGTGGTGCTGACGGTGGCGGCGGAAGACCGGCCGGAGGGCGTGAACCTGCGCATCCAGACCGTGCAATCGCTGGAGGACGAGGCAAGCCGCGTGCAGAAGGCGCTACGCATCTATGTGCGCGATGCCGTCCCGCTGAATACGCTGGCCGGCCAGCTGGCGATCAAGGGCGACGGGCAGGTCTCCTTCATCGTGCTCAAGCCGGACGCCCGCGGCGAGGTCGAAGTTGCCCTGCCGGGCGGCTACCGCATCTCGCCGCAGGTCGCGTCGGCGATGCGTGCCGTGCCTGGGGTGGTCGAGGTGGAACTGGTTTGAGCCCGCCGATCACTCCCTTCGACGACATCCGCGCGCTGCTGCGCGATCTTCCCGCCGGCGACGCGGTCGCAGCCGGGCGGGTCAGTTCCGATTTCGCTGCCGCCGAAGCCTCGGGGTCGCTGGGCCGTCTGGCCGGGCTCGCCGTCTGGCTGGCGCGTTGGCGCGGCGGCGCGCCTGCCGTGCGCCGGCCTTTGCTGGCGGTGTTCGCGGCCACGCACGGCCTTGCAGTGCATGGCCACGCGCCCAACGCCGCCGAAGAGACGGCGGGGGCAGTGGAGTTGCGGGCGGCCGGCGGCGCCGCTGTCAACGGCGCCTGCCTCGCCAACGACGTCGGCCTGAAGGTGTTCGACCTGGCACTGCATCTGCCGACCGGCGATATTGCGGGGGAAGCGGCGCTGGACGAACGCGGCTGCGCCGCGACGATCGCCTTCGGCATGGAGGCTGTAGCGGGCGGAACCGACCTGCTCTCGATCGGCAGCCTCGGCATCGGCGGCGAAATCGCGGCCGCTGCGATTTGCGCAGCCCTGTTCGGTGGCGGCGGCAACGATTGGGCCGGGCCGGGCACGTCGGGAGCCGACATCGTCGAGCGCGCCCTGGCGCTCCACCGCGGCCATCTCGCCGACCCGCTCGAGGTGCTGCGGCGGCTCGGCGGGCGCGAGATCGCGGCGATCGCCGGCGCGATCCTCGCCGCCCGTACCGAGCGTGTGCCGGTTCTGCTCGACGGCGCCGCCGCGGTCGCCGCCGCGGCCGTGCTGAAAGCGCTCGACGCCGGCGCGATCGACCATTGCCAACTCGCGCAGAAGCCGCTTCAGCCCGGACTGGCAGAAGCCGCGAGCCGGCTCCGCCTCGCGCCGCTGCTCGACCTCGGCATCGCCGAAGGCGAGGGCACCGCGGCCGTACTGGCGGCCGGCCTTGTCAAGTCAGCCGCCACGGTCGCAGCAACTCTGGCAGACGCAAGGGCGGCGCGAGGAAGGATTACTGGTACTGGCCGGTCACCAGCGTAGCGAAGGCGTGGAAATTGGTCGGCAGATCGCAATAGCCGGCGTCGTAGCGGTGCTGCGTGCAGGCCGGCTTGAACATCTTGTCCGACGGCGGCGCGCTCTGGCAGGCCGAGAGCCCGAACAGGGCCAGCATCGCGCAGATCGGCAGGAGTCGCATCGTCCGTTACCTCGATTCGCTGGAACTGAGCCTTAGCACGGGCATTCCGACGCGGCTATGGAGCGCCGATGTCGCTCGTCGGTCGGGAAACCGGCGGCTCGCGGTCCCTGCAGCGCAGATGTGACTCGCTCAGGCGTGGCCTTGACGGCGGACGGGATTCCCGCGCATCGAAGCTCATGAGCAAAGCTTCCGACCTGGGCGGCGTCATCGCCATGATGGCCGCGACCGCCGCCTTCGTGGTCGGCGACAGTTTCATGAAGATCGTGACGGAAGCCCTTCCGCCGTTCGAGGTGCTTTTCCTGCGCGGGATAGCGGCCAGCCTGTTCTGTGCTGTGCTCGTCACCGCGAGAGCCGAGTGGCGCTTCATATCGGGCGCCGCCGATGCCCGGACGTTGGTGCGGGCCGCTTGCGAAACCGTCAGCACCCTTTGCTACGTCGTTGCGCTGGCGCGCATGCCCATCGCCGACGTGATCGCCATCCTTCAGACGGCGCCGCTGATCCTGATCCTCGGCGCCGCCGTGTTGCTGCGCGAGAAGATCGGCCCGGCGCGCGTCGTGCTCGCCCTTCTCGGCTTCGCCGGAGCGTTGATGGTTGCGCAGCCCGGCACGAGCGGCTTCTCTTCGGCTTCCCTGCTGGCCTTCGGCTCGGCCCTTCTGATCGCCGCGCGGGACCTCGTCGGGCGCGGCGTGTCCGCCAGCATTCCCGTCAGCGTGGTGGCGTTCGCGACGGCGTCGATGGTGATGCTGGTGTCGGGCGTCATGTCGGCCGGGGTCGAGGCCTGGGTACCGCCGGCGACGTGGCATCTTGCTTTCCTGGTGCTGGCCGGCCTGTTCGTGGCGCTTGGTCAGGCCGGGCTGCTGCTCGCCTATCGGCTCGGCGAAACCGCCTCGGTCGCGCCGTTCTTCTACAGCTTCGCGCTTTGGGGCGTGGTTGCCGGTCTCGTGGTCTGGGGCGAATTGCCGAACGCCCTGGCCTTGTTCGGCATCGCCCTGATTGCGGTCAGCGGCATTGCCATCGTGATTTTCGACCGGCGGCGCGGCCGGCAAGTCGTGTTGGCCGACGCCTTATAGCCGCTCGGTCCTCACCGTCGACGCCCGCCGGCCGCCGCGCTCGCCGTCGGCACCGCCGGCAGCGCTTCCATCACCCGCGACGCCGGGAAGGTGACGATCACCTCCGTGCCTTCGCGCAGTTTGGAGCGGATGTCGAAGGTGCCGCCATGCAGTGCCACCAGGCCCTGCACGATCGGCAGGCCGAGACCGGTGCCTTGCTCGGCGCTCTTGATGGCGATGGAGCCTTGGCCGAACGCCGACAGCACCACAGGCAGTTCGTCGGGAGCGATGCCGGGGCCGTTGTCCTTGATCGCCAGATACTGGCCGCCGCCCGCCGTCCAGCCGACGCGGATGCGGATTTCACCGCCGGTCGAAGTGAATTTCACCGCATTGGAGAGGATATTGAGGGCGATCTGCCGCACCGCTCGTTCGTCGGCAAACAATCGCGGCATGCCTTGCTCGAACTCTTCGAGGATGCGGATGTCCTTGCCGCGCGCCCGCAGGGTCATCATGTGGCAGCTGTCTTCGACGACGTGCACCAGCGACAGCGGCTCGGCGTTGAGCTGGTAGCGGCCGGCCTCGATTCGCGACAGGTCGAGGATCTCGTTGATGAGCTGCAGCAGGTGCTGGCCGGACGAGTGGATGTCGTGCGCATAGTCCCGGTAGGTGGTGTTGGCCATCGGGCCGAGGACTTCGTTGCCCATGACCTCGGAGAAGCCGAGGATGGCGTTGAGCGGAGTGCGCAGCTCATGGCTCATCGAGGCGAGGAAGCGCGATTTCGCCAGGTTGGCGTCCTCGGCGCGGTGGCGCGCTTCGTCCGACATCGCCTTCGCCGTCTCCAGCTCGGCGATCAGTGCGTCTTTCTCCGTGCGGAACGACAGCAGCATCAGCGACGAGCGGTTCAGGTGGCCGGAAATATAGGAAAAGAAGGGCAGTGCGAGGATCAGCAGGCCGGCCATCGTCGCTTCCACCGGTTGCGTCAGCCGGGCGCCAAGCATGGCGTAGAGCAGCACCGGCAAGGCGAAGGTGGCGAGCAGGGCGCCGCGCAAGGAAGCTGCCACCAGCGCCGTTGCGGCGACGGCCAGCAGCAGCAGCACCGCCTTGATCACCGAGAACTGCTCGATCTGGCACTCGTTGCAGGGCATCGCCGCGAGATAGGCCCAGCCGAAACCGGAGAGCACATGGCCGGCAAGGAAGGCGCGTTTGCTGCTGGTCACGTCGAGATCGTCGAGGGCCGTCCCGTCGACGCGTTTCGCCACCAGGCCGAGTCCGGCATAACAGGCGACGGTGATCAGCGCCCAGACCGCGATGGAGACGTCCATGCCGATGACCATGCCGACCACCGCGATCATCAGCACCAGCAGCGGCATCGCGGTGGCGCTGGATAGCGTCGAGCGCGCGTGCAGCTTCAGCAACTCGCGGTCGAAGGCTATGCTGCCGGGCTGCTGGGCCAGACGGTCGCGGACACGGCGGACGGCCTGCGCCACGTCGCGGTTGCGATGCGGCTTGCGCCGATCCACAATGATCTTGTCTGCCGTATCTGTTTGTGTCGACGGCATTCCGTATTGGCTTTTCACGATGCGCGGGGCCTCGCCTCGCAAGCTAGTTTCGAATGATTAATGGACTGTTTGCCATATGAGCCGATGGGGCGTGCGGGCCGCGCGAACACCGCCGAGAACGGCACGCCGAAGCGGCCTCAGGCTTGTGCTCGACCTCGTTATCGCGGTCGTTATCCTGGCCTTGCTCGGCATCGTCGCGAGCCGCGTCGATCGCGTCGCGACGCTGAGCGTCACCGGTGCCGTGACCGTCAACGACGGCGACACGCTCACCCTCGCCGGCGAGCGCGTCAGGCTGCTCGGCATCGACGCGCCGGAGTTTTCGCAGACCTGCACGCGCGCCGGCCAGTCCTATGCCTGCGGCCGCGGCGCCCGGGATGCGTTGCGCGCTCTGATCGATGGCCGGCCGGTGACCTGCGAGGGCTGGCGGCGCGACCGTTTTGGCCGGCTGCTCGCCGCCTGCAAGGCCGGGATGACCGAGCTCAACCGCGCGCTGGTGGAGGAGGGCTGGGCGGTGGCTTTCGGCGATTTCGAGACGGAGGAGCTTGACGCTCGCAAGGCGCGGCGCGGCTTGTGGGCGGGCGAATTCGAGCGGCCGCGCCAGTGGCGCGACAGCCACGGCGATGCCGCCGAGACCGAGCACGGCGGTTTCGCCGCGGTGCTCGACTGGCTGACGAGCCTGTTGCGTTTCGGCTGAACGGCTGCGACGACTGACGCCCGAGAATTCTGGAGGACCGCCATGAAACTGTTCGACGGGGGCCGCGCCCCGAACCCGCGCCGGGTGCGCATCTTTCTCGCCGAAAAGGGCATCGAGGTGCCGCTGGTGCCGGTGGACATGGGGGCGCTCGGCCACAAGGCCGACGAGGTAGCCACCCGCAACCCGCTGCAGCGCCTGCCGGTGCTCGAGCTCGACGACGGCACCGTTCTCAGCGAATCCGTGGCGATCTGCCGCTATTTCGAGGAGGTTCATCCCGAACCGGCGTTGTTCGGGCAGGGTGCGCTCGGCAAGGCGCTCGTCGAAATGTGGCAGCGGCGCATCGAGCTGCACCTGTTCCACCCGGTCGCGCAGGCATTTCGCCATACCCACCCGGCGATGAAGGAATGGGAGGTGCCGCAGGTGCCTGAATGGGGCGAGGCCAACAAGCCGAAGGCGGTCGAGTTTCTGCGCCTGCTGGATTCGCACCTCGGCGAAAACCGGTTCGCCGCCGGCGACAATTTCAGCATCGCCGACATCACCGGCCTGATCGCGCTCGATTTCACCAAGCCGGCGCGCATCACCATCCCGCCGGAGCTGGAGAATGTGCGGCGCTGGTATGACACGCTGAAGGCGAGGCCGTCCGCCAGCGCCTGACATGGCCGAACTGGACGATATCGCGGCACGCATCCGCGCCTGCCGCATCTGCGTGGAGGCGCCGACCGGCCGACCGCTGCCGCACGAACCGCGGCCGGTCCTCTCCGAATCTTCGACCGCGCGTATCCTGATCGCCAGCCAGGCGCCCGGCACCAGGGTGCACGCCACCGGCATTCCCTTCAACGACGCCTCCGGCGATCGTTTGCGCGACTGGCTCGGCGTGTCGCGGGACACGTTCTACGACCGCGAAAAATTCGCCATCGCGGCGATGGGCTTCTGCTTTCCCGGCCAGGACCGGCATGGTGGCGACCTGCCGCCGCGCCGTGAGTGCGCGCCGGCGTGGCGCAGGCCGCTGATCGCGGCGATGCCGCAGATAGAGCTGGTGCTGACGATCGGGCTCTACGCCCAGGCCTGGCACATCGGCGGGGCGCGCGGGCGCTCGCTGACCGAGACGGTGGAGCGCTGGCGCGAGATCTTTGCGAGGCCGTTAATGCCCAAGGTGATTCCGCTGCCGCACCCGTCCTGGCGCAACACCGGCTGGATCAAGCGCCACCCATGGTTCGAAACGGAATTGCTGCCACGCCTGAAGGAAGAAATTGCAATCCGGTTAGCGTGAATCCCGCGCAAGCCGGTTCTCCGGATGGAGCGATCGATACCAAAATCTTGCTTGTGCAAAGGTGGCGCGATGCTACCTTGCGCAGAATATTTTTCCTCCGGAGCCCATCATGGACCGCCTCGATCGGAAAATCCTTCGCCTGCTGCAGGAAGACTCGACACTTGCCGTCGCCGACGTCGCCAAGAAGGTCGGGCTGTCGACGACGCCATGCTGGCGCCGTATCCAGAAGCTCGAGGAAGAAGGCGTCATCCGCCGCCGCGTCGCCATCCTCGACCCCGAGAGGATCAACGCCAGGGTCACCGTTTTCGTCTCGATCCGCACCAACTCGCACAGCCACGAATGGCTGCGGCGTTTCTCCGAGGTCATCCAGGAGTTTCCCGAAGTCATCGAGTTCTACCGCATGAGCGGTGACGTCGACTATCTGCTGCGCGTGGTGGTGCCCGACATCGCCGCCTATGATGCCTTCTACAAGCGCCTCATTGCCAAGATCGAGATCCGCGACGTCTCGTCGTCCTTCGCCATGGAGCAGATCAAGTACACGACCGAGCTGCCCCTCGACTACATGGTGCTCGACAAGGAAGCGAACTCCAACGCCGCCTGAGCGGGGTCGCTGCGATTGCGCGGTCCTCTCGAAACGCGTCAGGTCCGTGAGGGGTTTTCCGGTTAGCCCGTCAGCCCGGTCGACCTGAATGGCCGCGTTTAGTCAGCTCCGCGACGGGTTTCGTCAGGTCGGTCGGCCATATTTCATGGCGATGCGCCGTCAAACTGTTGCGCCGGCACGCTTTTTCGGACCTGACGCACCCTTTGAAGCACTGCTTTCCCTGGCTTTCAGCCGCTCCTGAAGGGTTGACGACGCAAGCTCCCTGACGGCGCCCTTGCCGATCCAGCGCGCCGTGCGGTCGGGCGAGGCGGCGAGCTTTTCGGACAGCGCCAGCGCCGCCGCGTTCATGGCGAGCGAGCGCTTGCCGATCGAGCGCAGCGCCCAGCTGACGGCCTTCTTGACGAAGTTGCGCGGGTCGGCGGCGTGTTGTTCGATCAGCGGCAGGAAATCGACAAACGTTTGTTCCGGCTCCTTTTTCCGGTGCACCACCGACCACGCCATCATGGCGAAGGCGGTGCGCCGCACGAACTCGCGCTCGTCGGCAGCGAACTCCTCGATCAGCTCCCGCCAATGGTCCGTATCGACGAAAAGGTCGGAAACGCCGTCGACGATATCCCAGGAATCGAAGGACGCCGCCCAGGCGCGTGCGTCGTCGGCGGTGAAGCGCAGGGGGTCGGCGGTGACGGAGGCAACGAACTGCGCCTCCATGATGCCGCTCGCCCACAGTTCGAAGGCGCGCTCGTGGTTGCGCCTTATGGTTTTCGCGACCTGCCGCTGCGCGCCGTGCGAAACGCCGAGCGCCCGCTCGATGCGGATGCCGTAACGCAGCATGCCCTGACGGTTCTCCTCCGAGCCGATCGCGCGCAGATGCGCGATGACCTCGGCCGCGCTCGACGCCGGCGAAAGCGTGGGCGGGGAAGCGGCCACTATTTCTCCAGGCGCGCGAGCAGGGCGGAGGTGTCCCAGCGCCGGCCGCCCATCGCCTGAACGTCCTTGTAGAACTGGTCGACGAGAGCGGTGACCGGCAGGCTGGCGCCGTTGCGATTGGCCTCGGCCAGGCAGATGCCGAGGTCCTTGCGCATCCAGTCGACGGCGAAGCCGAAATCGTACTTGCCGGCATTCATGGTCTTGTGGCGGTTTTCCATCTGCCAGGAGCCGGCGGCCCCCTTGGAGATCACCTCGATCACCTTCTCGATGTCGAGCCCGGCCTTCTTGCCGAAATGGATGCCCTCGGAGAGGCCCTGGACTAGGCCGGCGATGCAGATCTGGTTGATCATCTTGGTGAGCTGGCCGGCGCCGGCCGGCCCCATCAGCCCGACCATGCGGGCGAAAGCCTCGATCATCGGCTTGGCCTTGGCGAAATCGTCCTCGCCGCCGCCGACCATGACGGTGAGCACGCCGTTCTCCGCGCCCGCCTGGCCGCCGGAGACCGGCGCGTCGAGGAAGCCGAAGCCGTGAGATGCCGCGGCGGCGGCGAGTTCGCGCGCCACCTCGGCCGATGCCGTGGTGTTGTCGATGAACACCGAGGCGGCCTTCATGGCCTGAAAGGCGCCGTCCGAGCCGGTTGTCACCTCGCGCAGGTCGTCGTCGTTGCCGACGCAGGAGAACACGAAATCCTTCCCCTTCGCCGCTTCCCGTGGCGTGGCGGCGAAAGACCCGCCGAACTCGGCCGCCCATTTCTCGGCCTTCGCTGTCGTGCGGTTGTAGACGGTGACGTCGTGCCCGCCCTTGCGCTTGAGATGTCCGGCCATCGGATATCCCATGACCCCGAGACCGATGAATGCAACCGACGCCATGCCAACCTCTCGACTGTTAACCGCCGCAACGTCTAGGCGATGCCCGCAATTCGTCAAGCCGATCGTTCAAACAGCCATGCATTCGCGTTCCCGTCGACGCCTGAGACGGGCCCTCGAATGCATCCATACTTCTGTCCCCCACAGGCCGTAGGCGGGAAGCTGGGTGACGATCATTGCCACCAATCCGAGCCATCAAGAAGTCGTGAGACGATCGCGCTAAACCCGGCTTTCCGAGGGATTTGCGACGTACAGGCGCCCGTTTTTGGCGCTTTATGACCGATTGCCGGCTACACAAAATGGTTTCCGGTTTACCTTAACAGCGGCAACTCAGGCGGTTTGGTTAAGAAACGGTTGATTTTTAAGTCTTCCTGCGCGACGATCAGATCAAGACAAGAAAACGTCACAATGCTCAAGCGCAATTAGACGTTCTCAAAGTTACCCCATGATGCTCAGGTCCGCCGCATCTCCTGGGTCCGTGGGGTCGGCCGGCCGGCACTGGCACACAGTGGCCTCCTCGTACCGCTGCCAACTGCCGGCCGGCCCCCAATTCTCTGTCAAAAGTCGAGCCGTTTTTTATCGACCGTTCAATACTGCGGCTTGCCCGCAAGGCCATCGCCTTGCCGCTCAGACAGTCGCTGCCAGCGCCGTAGTGGCCGACACTCCGGTCTCCGGATCGAACAGGTGCACCGCCGCTTCGTCCACCTCGAACATGCAGGTCTCGCCTTCGCCCAACCGAGTCCGGGCAGGAAGGCAGGCCGTCAGCCTTTGGGTTCCGACCCAGGCCGTGGCGATCAGTTCCGGGCCGGTCAACTCGACGACCTCGATGCGCGCGCCCAGGGCAGGGCCGGCCGCACCGTGCGCTGCGAGGCGCAGCCCCTCCGGGCGAATGCCGACGATAAGCCGGGCGCCATCGCCTATCCGGGGTTTCATATGGCCCGGTACAGGCAGCCGCCCGGCCGAACCGGCGATCTCCAGCACGCCGTCTTTCGCCGTCGCCTCCAGCATGTTCATGGGCGGCGCGCCGACGAAGCCGGCGACGTAAAGCGTGGCCGGGTGATTGTAGATCTCCTCCGGCGTGCCAAGCTGCTCGATGCGGCCGTCGCGCATCACCGCGATGCGCGTCGCCAGCGTCATCGCCTCGATCTGGTCGTGGGTGACGTAGACCACCGTCGTCTTCAGCATCTGGTGGAGGCGCTTGATCTCTGTGCGCATCTCCAGCCGCAGTTTTGCGTCGAGATTGGAGAGGGGCTCGTCGAACAGGAATACGCGCGGTTTTCGAACCAGCGCCCGGCCGATGGCGACCCGCTGGCGCTGGCCGCCGGAGAGCTGGCTCGGCTTGCGCTCGAGCAAGGCCTCGATCTGCAGCAGCCGCGCCGCCTCGCGCACGGCGCGGTCGCGCTCCGCTGCCGGCACCCCGCGCATCTCCAGACCGAAGCCGATATTCCGCTGGACGCTCAGGTTGGGATAGAGCGCGTAGGACTGGAACACCATGGCGATGTCGCGGTTCTTCGGGTGCACGCCGAGAACAGAGCGGCCGTCTATCGACACGTCGCCGCCGCTCGGCTCGGCCAGCCCGGCGATGATGTTGAGCAAGGTCGACTTCCCGCAGCCCGACGCGCCGAGCAGCACCAGGAACTCGCCGCTTTCCAGCGCGATATCGATGCCCTTCAGGGTTTCCAGGCCGCCATAAGCCTTGCGGACACCGCTGATGTCGAGCGTGCTCATGTCGTTGGTTCTTCGAAGGCCGGGCCATAGCTGCGCGGCGAGGTGGAGATGGCGCGTGAGGCCACCCGCGTGCCGGCCGCAAGGCAGGCGGCGAGCGGCTGGCCGGTAGCGAGCGCGGCGAGGAAGGCGGCGTTGAAGACGTCGCCGGCGCCGATGGTGTCGACCACCTTAACGGCGGGCGCGGGCGCCGAAGCCAGCCTGCCGTCGGCGCCGACCGCGATGGCGCCACCCGGCCCGCGCTTCACCACGACAATGGCATCGGCCGGCATGCCGGCACGGATGGCGCGGGCGGCGTCGGCCGGGTTGTCTCGGCCCGCCAGCGTGGTTGCCTCGACCTCGTTGAGCAAGGCGCAGCCGCAACGCGACAGCCAGGCCCGCGTCGCCGCGCAGTTCGATTCGGTCCAGCCGTCGAGCGGCCAGCCGGTATCGAGCACCACCGTGACGCCGTGAGTTTCCGCCCAGTCGAAGAGGGCGTCGTAGTCGCGCGTCAAATCGTCGGTCAGGAACGCCGCGCACAGCAGCGCGTAGCCGCCGCCCAGTCGCCGACCGTCCAGCACGGACAGGACGTCGCGCAGGCTGAGGCGGGGCAGGTGGCCGCGGGTGGTGAAGAAGGTACGCTCGCCGTCCGGATGGGTGATGCCGACGGACAGCGTCGTGCCCTCCGGCCGCGCCGGCCATTTGTCGGCGCGGGCGCCGAAGGCCTCGCGCAGCCATCGCCCGAACTGGTCGGAGCCGACATTGGCGGCGATGTCGAAATCGACGCCCAGCGCCTCCCAGGCGAGCGCCGTGTTGCCGGCCTGGCCGCCGACGCGCAACTCGTCGTGGTCGACGATGATCTCGGTGCCCGCCGTGGGCCAGGGCGCGGCCGGGCCGAGAATGATGTCGACATTGACGTTGCCGATCACCGCCAGCGGCCGCATCATTCGCTCCGGGTGATTTTCGTGGAGCGCACCGGCGTGCCGGCATTGTCGACGCGGCCGTCGGCGAAAGCGAGCATCAGCCGCTGCGCCACCGGCAGCATCGCGAAGACCGCCGCCAGGCCGGAGGCTGGCTGGAATTGCAGCGTCACGACGCCGGCGACGGGCGGCGTGCCGGAGCTGTCGAAGACGACCACCGGCGCGCCGGCCTGGGCTGCCGATACCGCCATCGCCGCGACCAGATCGGCCGTCGGGTCGTCGGCGCGAAACAGCACGACGCCGATATCGGGACCGAGCATTTCCATGGGGCCGTGGCGGAGCTGGCCGCCCTCCAGCGAAAAGCAGGGCAGGCGCGACAGTTCCGTAAGGCCGAGCGCCAGCGCTTCGGCGAGGCCCTGCAGGCGGCGGCCAGAGGTGACGATAGCGGCCACGGGGTTAAGTGCCGCGAGTGCCGCTTCGACGTCAACGGTTTCCGGCGCCTGCAAGGCGGCGATGGCCGGCGCGGGGTCGTCGCCGAGTACCGCGAGGACGGCGAGATGCAGCGCGAACGTCACGGTCAGGCTGCGCGTGGCGGCGAAGGCGATCTCGGGTCCGCCGGCCGCTACGAGCGACGGCACTGCGCGGGCGAGAAACGAGGACGGGTCGAGCGTCAGGCCGAAAATCTCGGTCGCCGCACCCGCTTCGGCAAACCAGCGCACCACTTCGGCGCTTTCACCAGACTGCGAGGTGACGAGCACGGTGCGGCCGGCCAGCGGCAGCGGCTGGCCCAGCTGTTCCGACAACGGCAGGGCGATCGCCTCTATTCCGCGCGCCCGGTAGAGCGGCTCGACGGCGCGGCCGACCGCATGCGAGCCGCCCATGCCGAGCAGCAGCAGGCGGCCGGTACGCCGCAGCGAGGCCGCTATGGCGGAAGCGCCTTTGGCGGCGGTCTCGAACGAGGCGAGCGCGTCGGCATGCTGACGCGCCATTTCGCGGTCGATGGCGATAAGGCCGGACGGCCGGCTTTTCTGGGGCATGTTCATCCTTTGAGGCCGCCGCTGGTCAGGCCTGAGATCAGGGCGCGTTGCATGATGAGGCCGACGAGCACCGGCGGCAGGGCGGCCAGCACGCCGGCGGTGGCGATCAGGCCGTAGTCGGAAACGCGGCCGCCCGCCAGGTCGGCGATGGCCACGGTGAGCGTCTTGGCGTTCTGGTCGGACGTGAACAGCAAGGCGTAGAAGAACTCGTCCCACGCCAGAAGGAAGGCGAACAGCGCCGACGTGGCGATGACGGGGGCGGCGAGCGGCAGGGTGATGATGCGCAGCATGTTGAACAGGCCGGCGCCGTCGATGGTGGCGGCCGCCTCGATCTCGCGCGGGATGGTGTCGAAGCCTGATTTCATCAGCCAGGTGGTGAAAGGGGCGAGGATCGTCAGATAGACAATGGCGAGGCCGACGATGGTGTTGAGCATATCGAGATGCGCCAAGCCCATATAGAGCGGCACGGCCAGCGCGACCGGCGGCAGCATGTAGGTGGCGATCACCAGCGACAGCGACCAGCCGACCGCCGGCGTTCGCGACACCGCCCAGCCGGCCGGCACGGCGAGCGCCAGCGCGGCCAGCGTCGCCAGCCCGGCGATCTCGATGCTGTTGCGCAGCGACGCGGTGAACGCCGCACCCGCGCTGTTTTCGGCCGTCGAGAGGAGTAGTCGATAACGGGAAAAGTCGGCGCCGGCGGGCCACCAGCGCAGCGGCTTGGCGAACAGGTCGGCCGCCGGAGCGATGCTCATCACGAACAGCCAGAGGAACGGCGCCAGGATAACCGCGGCAAGCAGCAGCGCGGCGGCATGAACGAACACGGTAAAGGCAGGGTTTTGGCGTTCCATCAGGCGGCGCTCCCTGCGGCTTTCTTCACCAATGCTGCATAGGCGACCGCCAGCACCGTGATGAGCAAGGTGACGACCAGCGCCAGCGAGGCGCCGGAGCCGGCGCGCTGGAACGAAAACGCCTCCTGGTAGACGAGGATCGACAAGGTGCGGGTGCTGTTTGCAGGGCCGCCGCGCGTCATAACCCATATGATATCGAACACCTTGAACGCCTCGATGCTGCGCAAAACCAGCGCCACCAGCAGCGGCCCGGCGAGATAAGGCAGGATGACGAAGCGGAAGCGCGCCAACGGGCCGGCGCCGTCGACCAGTGCCGCAGCACGGATCTCGCGCGGTACCGCCTGCAAGGCGGCGAGCGCGATCAGCGCCACCAGCGGAAAGTTCTTCCAGCAGTCGGCGAGAATAAGCGCGGCCAGCGCCGTGCCGGGTTCGCCGAGCCAGGAACGATAGGCGTCGATGGCCCCGACCTGGACCAGCGCCGCATTGAGCGCGCCATATTCGGGATTGTAGATCAGCCGCCACAGGGTGGCGTTGACGACCGTCGGCAACGCCCAGGGCAGGATCATCAGCGCCCGGAGCGCGGTGCGGCCGTAGAACTGCTGATTGAGCAGCAGCGCTGCCAGCACGCCGAGCACCATTTCGGCCCCCACCGAAACCGCCGTGAACCACACCGTGGTGACCAGGGTGCGCTGGAAATTTGAGCTGGCGAGCATTTTTGCGTAGTTGGCGAAGCCGACATAGCTGCCTTGCGTACCGACGAGTTTGGCGTCGGTGAAGGACAGCCGCACGGTGTCGACCAGCGGCCAGCCGATAACGGCGATCATCACCGTCAGCAGCGGCAGCATCAGCAGCCAGGCGCGCGTTGTCGTCCAGGTGCCTGCCATGCGGCTCCATCCTCGGAAACGACACGCCGGGCGAAAGGCCGCCCGGCGTGTCGTCAGTCGATTTGCGTTACAGGCCGCTGTTCTCGGCCGCGCTCTTCAGCGCATCCGCCGGCGGCGACTGGCCCAGCAGCGATTCCTGGATGGCCTGCTGCAGGGCGGTAGACAGTTCCTGGTATTTCGGCGTGGTCGGACGCGGATACATGGCGGCGAGCCCGAGCTTGGCTGCGGCGATCAGGTCTTCCTGGCCGTTCGTCACGGCAGGATCGTCATAGGACGAGCCCCAGATCGGCAGGCTGAGTTTCGCGTACTGGTTCTGGGTCTCCTGCGAGGTCATGAAGGCGATGTATTTCCACGCTTCCTCGGGGTGCTTGCTGACGGCGGTGATGCCGAGCCCCATCGAGCCGTTGACGGCCGAGACCTCGCTCTTGCCGGCGATGCCCGGGGCCGGCGCTACGCCGACCTTGCCGGCCACCTTGCTGTCCTTGCCGGCATTGGCGAGGTTGTACATGTAGGTCCAGTTGAGCGCGAAGGCGGCGTCGCCGTTCTCGAACACCTTCCGCACGTCCTCCTCCAAGAATTCCTTGGAGTTCGGATTGGTGAGGCCGGAGGTGTAGCTGGTCACCATGTAGTTGAGCGCGTCGAGCCCGCCGCCCTCCTGGAAAGCCGGCTTGCCGTCCTTGAGGAATTCGCCGCCATAGGCGCTGAGCAGCGTGGTGTAATCGCAGATGACGGCTTCCGCCTGCGCCCAGCTCCAGGCGATCGGCGTCGCAAGGATGCCCTTGTCCTTGATCGTCCTGGCCTGTTCGGCGAGTTCCTCCCACGTCTTGGGCGGCGCCGAGATGCCGGCCTTCTCCAAAATTTCCTTGTTGTAAAACAGGTACTTGGTATCGAGGATCCAAGGCATGCCGTAATATTTGCCGTCATATTCGACGGTGGTCCACGCGCCGGCCAGCACGCCCTTCCTCATGTCGTCGGTGATGCGCGAGGAGACGTCGACCAGCACGTTGTTGCTGGCGTATTCGGCCGGCCAGATGACGTCGAACAGCACGACGTCGTAGCCGCCGCCCGACCCCTGGGCGAGCACGGTCTTGTCATGCAGGCCCTCATACGGAACGAATTCGAGATTGACCTTGATGTCCGGGTTGGCCTTGGTGAAGGCATCGGTCATCGCACGCACGTCCGCTTCGCTGTAGGCGGCCTGGGCCATGAACAGCGCGCTGATCGTCGTCTCCGCGAGGGCCTGCGGGGCGAACCAGGCGACCGCGGCGGCGCCAAGCAGCATTCTTGCCAGTGGTCTCGACATTTCACTTCTCCCTTTCGACGGTGGTCAATGGCTGCCGGCCTTAGAAGCCACGGGCAAGACCGCCGCGCGTGTCGGCGCGCGCGGTAACGGTTGCACGAAGTGGCTCGGCGATCTCGGTTCCCCATGGAACTCTATGGTTCCTTAATAAGTCAAGTGGATTGACTAATTGGTCATTCAAGATTGTAGTGAAGTCAAGGGGGAAACTGCCTTGCGAGACGGTATACGCGCCAGGAGCGGCGCCAACCAGGAAGGGGCGAACGCCCACAACCGACGCATCATGATCGAGGCACTGCGGCTGAACGGCGCCTTGTCACGGGCCGAGCTGGCGCGGGCGACCAAGCTGACCAAGCAGACCGTCTCCAACATCATCGACGAGCTCGGCCGCGACGGCCTGGTGCAGTCGCTGGAGGCGGTGCGCAAGGGCAGGGGGCAGCCATCGACGCCTTACCGGCTGGTGCCGGAGGGCGCCTTCGCGATCGGCGTGCAGATCGATCGACACGCTGCCCGGGCCGTCGCCGTCGATCTCGTCGGCAGTATTCTGGCGCGCGCCGAGACCAGCCTGCCGGCCGACGGTCCGGCGAGCGGCGCTGCCGTCATCCTCGACCTCGTGGCGCAAGTGAGGCGCGACCTCGCGCGCTTGCGCGCGCAGGCGGAAGAGCGGCTGGTCGGCCTGGGTGTCGCCATGCCCGGCCCGTTCGGCCTGCCCGGTGCACCCGACGACCCTTGGATGATGGCGGCGTGGCAGCGGTTTCCGCTGGTCGACCGGCTGGCGGCCGGCACCGGGCTGGATGTCGGCCTGCAGAACGATTCCGCCGCCTGCGCGACGGCGGAGCGCCTCGTCGGCGCCTTGCACGGACTCGACCATGCGGTCTGCTTCTATGTCGGCTACGGCATCGGCGCCGGCCTGATCCTCAATGGCGAGCTTTATGCGGGTGGGCACGGCAACGCCGGCGAGATCGGAATGGCGCTGCTGGCCTCGATCGGCTCGGAACCGGTGCAATTGGAGCACCGGGCGGCGTTGGCGCCGCTGTACCAGCATCTCGGGCTGGATCCGGCCGACCCGCATCTCGGTGCGCGGGTCGAGGCCTTGGCCATCGCCGACGATCAGCGCGTCCGCGCCTGGATCGCGGCGGCGGCAGACGACCTCCGAAAGGGCGTGCAAATGATCGAGACGCTGCTCGATCCGCAGACCATAGTGGTGACCAGCAGTGCGCCACATGTTCTGGCGCGTCGGCTGGTAGAAGCGATGCACCCGCTGCTGCCGTCGATCGCCGACCGGCCGGAACGGACGCTGCCGCGGCTCCAGCTCGGGACCACCGACATCTGGGCGATCGCGCTTGGCGCCGCGGCCGGCGCGATCAGCCACGCCTTCGACCCAAAGTTCTCGGCGATCTTGAAATCGCATGCCGGCGGGCAATGAGTCTTTCGCTACCAGCAGGCGGTGATGCCGTCTTTCCTGCGGCGCTTCGCAAGAGTTAAAGCGCCCGATCCCGGATTTACTCCATCTTAACCACTACGCCGACCGCGAGGCGGACAAGCGATCGGCGCGGCTATTCGTCGATTGACAACAGAACAAAATTAGAACAAATTATAAACAAATTCGAAACAGGAGGGAATGATGACTGATTTCATCCAGGACGTCGTATCTCTGGTGTCGATGAGCACCTTTCTAATTACCGTGTCGTTGTGGATCGGCGCGCTCTGATGGTTCCGGCCGTCAGCCGGCTAGCCGGTGCCGCTCGACCGGCGCGTCGGTAACCGGGCCGAAAACCTGCCGGAACGCAGCCTTCAGCGCGACGTCGAAATCGGCGAGCGTGACTGGAAGGCCGAGGTCGACAAGGCTGGTGATGCCGTGGTCGCTGACGCCGCAGGGCACGATGCCGGAAAAATGTGACAGGTCCGGTTCGACATTGACGGCGATGCCGTGAAAACTCACCCAGCGGCGCAGCCTTATGCCGATCGCCGCGATCTTGTCCTCGGCCGGGCTGCCGTCGGCCTGCGGCGGCCGGTCCGGCCGCACCACCCAGACGCCGACGCGGTCCTCGCGCCGTTCGCCGCGTACGTTGAAGGCGGTGAGCGCGGCGATGATCCATTCCTCCAGCGCGGCCACGAAGGCGCGCACGTCCTCGCGCCTCCGCTTGAGGTCGAGCATGACATAGGCGACCCGCTGGCCGGGCCCATGATAGGTGTATTCGCCGCCGCGTCCGGCCTGGAACACAGGAAACCGTTGCGGGTCGACGAGATCTTCACCGCGGGCGCTGGTGCCGGCGGTGTAGAGCGGCGGGTGCTCGACCAGCCAGATCAGTTCGCCGGCGCGGCCGTCGCGGATCGCAGCGGCGCGCGCTTCCATGAAGGCGAGGGCATGGTCGTAGGCGGTGAGGCCGGGTTCGACCACCCATTCCGCCGGCGCGGCGCCGGGGGAGGGCAAAAACGACGTGGCGATCGCGCTGCGTTGCATGAGATTTTCCCGTCCGCCCTATATGGAGGTCTGAGGCGGAAACGTCCAGCCGACGGCTCGAGGCGGCGTGGGTTGCCTGTCAGGCCGCCGCAGCCGACATCGCCAGTTCGATCGCCACCGGCACGTGGTCGGACGGTTTTTCCCAGGCGCGCACGTGTTTTTCGACCGAGGCCGAGGTCAGCCGGTTGGCCGCCTCCGGCGACAGCATCTGGAAGTCGATGCGGATGCCGTTGTTCTTCTGCCAGGCGCCGGCCTGATAGTCCCAGAACGTGTAGATGTCGGGCGAATCGCTGACGGCGCGGGTGGCGTCGGTGAAGCCGAGGTTGACCAGACGCCGCAGCGCCTGCCGGCTTTCCGGCTGGAACAGCGCGTCGTTCACCCAGTTCTCGGGATTCCTGGCGTCGCGCGGTTGCGGGATGACGTTGTAGTCGCCGCCCAGCACCAGCGGCTCCTCCAGCGCCAGCCGCTCGCCCGCCCAGCGCTCCAGCCGTGCCATCCAGCCGAGCTTGTATGGAAATTTATCGGTGCCGACAGGGTTGCCGTTGGGCAGGTAGAGCGAAACCACGCGCAGCGCCCCCGCGTCGGTGGAGAACACGCCCTCGATGAAGCGTGCGTGGTCGTCGGCATCGTCGCCGGGCAGGCCGCGATTGACCTCGTCGAAGCGCAGCTTCGACAGGATGGCGACGCCGTTGAAACCCTTCTGGCCGTTGGTCTCGACGTGGTAGCCGAGCGCCTCGACTTCGAGCCGCGGGAACTGGTCGTCGGCCGACTTGATCTCCTGCAGGCAGACGATGTCGGGGTTGCTCTCCTTGAGCCAGACAAGCAGATTGCCGATGCGGGCGCGCACGCCGTTGATGTTCCAGGTCACAATTTTCATGAAAATCACGCAAGAATTTCAAATTTAATCGGCGTGGCGCATTCGGCCAGGCGAGGCGATCCTGCACCATCCTTCGATGGAAAGGAACCCGGTCCTCTTCGGCATTCTCAGGACTGGTGACAACAAGGGAACAAATGCCATGTCGTCAAGTCCGCATCCCGTGGACGAGGTGCTTCCCGCGCCGCGTCTGTTCGCGCTCGGCATCCAGCACGTGCTGGTCATGTATGCCGGCGCCATCGCCGTCCCGCTGATCGTCGGCCGGGCGCTCAAGCTCGATCCCGAGCAGGTCGCCTTCCTCATTTCCGCCGACCTGTTCGTCTGCGGCATCGTCACCATCATCCAGTCGCTCGGCGCGACGCAATGGTTCGGGATCAAGATGCCGGTGATGATGGGTGTCACCTTTGCCGCCGTCGGGCCGATGGTCGCCATCGCCAACGGTAATCCCGGGCCGGACGGGGCCCGTCTTCTTTTCGGCTCCATCATCGGCGCCGGCGTCATCGGCATGCTCATCGCGCCGCTGGCCAGCCGCATGCTGCGGTTTTTCCCGCCGGTGGTGACGGGCACGATCATCGTGGTGATCGGCGCCTCGCTGATGCGGGTCGGCATCAACTGGATTTTCGGCAACCCGGTCGGGCCGACCGCGCCGCGCCTGGTCGCGCCGGAGCACGCCGAATGGCTGAAGTCGGTGAGCGAACAGGCGCAGGCCTCGGGCTCGGCTATCCCGGCCGTTCCCGCCAAGCTGGCGCTGGCGCCGACGCTGGACAATGTCGCCTACGCACCGATCTCCAACATCGTGGTCTCGGCGGTGGTGCTCGGCTCGATCCTGCTCATCGCCAAGTTTGGCAAGGGTTTTGTCGCCAACATCGCCGTTCTGCTCGGCATCATCATCGGCGGGGTGCTGACCGCGGCGCTCGGCATGATGCATTTCGACAAGGTGGCGGACGCCGGATGGTTCGCCATCATCACACCGCTGCATTTCGGCATGCCGATCTTCGACCCGGTGCTGATCATCACCATGACGCTGGTCATGATCGTGACGCTGATCGAATCGACGGGCATGTTCCTGGCACTCAGCGATCTGACCGGGCGCCGGATGACCCAGGCCGGCCTGTCCGCCGGCCTGCGCACGGACGGCCTCGGCACGGTGATCGGCGGCATCTTCAACACCTTCCCCTACACCAGCTTCTCGCAGAATGTCGGCCTTGTCGGCGTCACCGGCATCAAGAGCCGGTTCGTCTGCGTGGCTGGCGGCGTGATCCTCGTTGTCTTCGGCCTCGTGCCGAAGATGGGCGCTCTCGTCGAGGCGTTGCCGACGTTCGTGCTCGGCGGCGCGGGGTTGGTGATGTTCGGCATGGTCGCCGCGACCGGCATCCGCATCCTGTCCAACGTCGATTTCAAGACGCAGCGCAACAACATGTTCGTCGTTGCCGTCTCGGTCGGCCTCGGCATGATCCCGCTGGTCGCGCCGGACTTCAAGATGTGGCTGCCGCACGCGGTGCACCCGCTGGTGGAATCCGGTATCCTGCTGGCGACCGTCTCGGCGGTGCTGCTCAACGCCTTCTTCAACGGCACCGCTGCGGCGAGCGAGGAAGAGACGCGCGAGGCGGCGATGGCGGCGGAAGCGTAGGCGTCATGCCTGGCGGCGGGTATCCCGACGCTTGCGCGGCGCCGCAAGTGACGATTTTCGTGGCCGCTGAGCCGGCAACACGATAGCTTCCCGTTCCGACAAGCGACGAGGCCGGCGGCAATCGCCGGCCGTGCCGGTCGCCGCATCGGGGTGGAACATGGGCGAGACGGCGGACGGGTCCGAGCCGGCGACCTACAGGCGCGTGTGGTTTGCGGTTGCCGCAGTGCTTCTCCTTCTGGCGGCGCTGCCCGCGGCGGTTCTTCTCGACCTGCGCGACCTCACGGAACAGCTGTCGCGCCGGCAGGCCAACGACATCAGCAAGATCATCAACGACATTCGCGGCTTCTATGCCAACGAGGTGGTTGCCCGCGTTCTGCAGGCCGGCCCGGACACCAAGGTGACCGCGACGGACAATTATCGCGACGTGGCCGGTGCCATTCCGATCCCCGCCACCTTCTCCATCGAGATCGGGAAGCTGACGAGCTCGCGTGATGCCACCGTGCGATACGATTTCCTCTCCGACCTGCCCTTCGCGGGCCGGGACCCGCATGTCCTCGACCCGTTCCAGAAGGACGCGCTCGACCGCTTCCGGGCCGATCCGACCATACAGACGCTCGAGGCAGCCGATGGCGGCTGGAGCCCGACCGTCAGCGTCGCCGCGCCGATCCGCATGACGCAGGCCTGCGTGGCATGCCATAATGCCCATCCGGCCAGCCCGCGGCACGACTGGAAGGTCGGCGACGTGCGCGGCATCCAGGCCGTCTCGGTCACTCAGCCACTCACGCTGGCTTCGCTCGGTTTCCGCTACCTGTTTGTCTATTTCGCGGTCGCGGTGGCGACCGGCATCGCTTTCATCGCCATGCAGTGGCGGCAGGCAAGGCAACTGGCGGTCGTCAACGACGAACTGAAGGAGGCCAACAATTTCCTCGCCACCGTGTCATTGAAGATAGCGAAGTACCTTTCGCCGGAAATCTACAAGAGCGTTTTCAGCGGGGAACGGGATGTTCGCGTGACGGCCGAACGCAAGAAGCTGACCATTTTCTTCTCCGACATCGTCGATTTCACCGCGACCACGGAACGCATGCAGCCCGAGGAACTGACGGCGTTGCTCAACGACTACCTGACCGAGATGTCACGGATCGCCACGGCACACGGGGCGACGGTCGACAAGTTCATCGGCGACGCCATCCTGGCCTTCTTCGGCGATCCGAACACCCTGGGCGCGCGCGAGGACGCCCGTGCCTGCCTGCGCATGGCGATCGCGATGCAGGAGCGCCTGCGCGAGCTCCAGCTCAAGTGGCGCGAGCAGGGCATCGAATATCCGTTCAAGGTCAGGATGGGCATCAACACCGGGTTCTGCAACGTCGGCAATTTCGGCAGCGAGGACCGCATGGACTACACCATTATCGGCGCCGAGGCGAACCTCGCCGCCCGCCTGCAGAGCATCGCGCCGGCGGGCGGCATCGTGCTGAGCTACGAAACCTTCGCGCACGTCAAGGACATGGTCGATGCCCGGCCGATCGAGGCGATCAGCATGAAGGGCATCAGCAGGCCGATCGTTCCGTACAGGGTGGAGCACGTGCAGGCAGTGGAGCCGCAGACGAACGTGCTCAACGAGAAGGACGAAGGATTGAGCCTGACGCTCGATGTCTCCGGGCTTGACGCCGAACGCGCGGCGCGGCTGCGTGGCAAGCTGCAAGCCGCGCTGGCGATGCTGGATTCACGAACCGTGCAGTTCGGTCCAACCGAGCGGCCGGAAAACGCGTAGCCGACGAGCGCGGAGCTCAACGATCGGCCTGGTGGCGGTCTTCATGGTACTGCTGCGTGAACCGTCACGGAATCAGCCGGCTCTAGCCGTTCGAGCCGCCACGCTCAGCGCTCGCGCCGCATCAGGTAGAGCGAGGCCGCCACGATCAGCGCCGCGCCCGGCCAGAAGCCGAGCGTCGGCGTCGAGCCGAACACGATCCAGCCGAGTAGAATGTTCAGCGGCAGCTTCAAGTCGTCGAAGGGCTGCAGATAGGTGGCGTCTGCGCTGGCATAAGCGGCAGTCAGCAGGTATTGCGCCAGCGCCGTCAATGCGCCGGCGATTAGCATCACGCTCCAGGCGCCGGCCGGCGGCATATCGAGCCCGGCGCCGGCCCAGACCAGTGCGTTGATCGGCGTCAGCAGCAGGAGCAGGTAGACGGTGATGCCCGAGGTCGGCTCGAACGCGGTCAGCCGCTTGGTCACCAGCGAGGTGCCGGCCCACAGCGCCGCCGCCAGTACCGGCAGCAGCGCATAGGCGCTGAAGGCCTCCGACCACGGCGCCAGGATGATCATCGCGCCGGCGAAGCCGGCGATCGTGGCCGCGATGCGGTTCGCCGTGACGCGTTCGCCGAGCAGCAGGGCCGCACCTGCCACGACGAAGAACGGCGAGGTCATCGCCAGCGCGATCGCCTGCCAGATCGGCACCACCGACAGGCCGTAGACCCAGACCTGCACGCCAGCGGCGGCGAACAATACGCGCAGCACATGCAGGCCGGGATAACGCGTCTTCAGCACGCCGAGGTTTCGCCATAGCAGCGGCACGCACAGCGCCAGCGCGATCAGATATTGCCAGAACGCCACGGCAGGCGCCGACACGCCCGCCTTCATTGTCGCCCATTGCAGCGCGACGTTCAGCCCGGCGAAGGCGAGGCCCGCCGCCGTCATGATCGCCGCGCCGCGCACCGGTGCCGACAGTCTTGTCATCGAGGTAGTCTGGTTCACGGTTTTCGATCCCTCTCACAACCCGAATACCTCAGGGTTTGCCGGGATCGGCGTAACCGCGCGCACAGGCGCGCAATGCGCCTTGCGAAGCGATCCGCTTCTGCCCGCTCTCTTCCATCCGGACTGTGACCGTCGGCTTCGGAATCGCACCGAATCTGCTGACCCGGAGAGTATCTCTCCGGCGCTCGCGGGCTTGGGAAACTCCCTTACCGCCGGTGGGGAATTTCGCCCCGCCCTGAGAACGTCGACGCCGCGAGATTGTGCGGCACCGGAAACACGTTATGACGTGGCAGCGCGGCGTTCAAGAGCGCCATGATTAAGCCACGGCAGGCACGATAAGACAGGTCTGCAAGGCCGGCGGGGCCAGGAAACCAAGGATGGCGGCAAGCGAAATCGGAGGACGGACGGCGGCGGCGGGGCCTGTCATCGTGCTGGTCGCACCGCAGATGGGCGAAAACATCGGCATGGTGGCGCGCGCCATGGCGAATTTCGGCCTGTCGGAGTTGCGCCTGGTCGCCCCGCGCGACGGCTGGCCGAACGACAAGGCGACGGCCGCGGCGAGCCGGGCCACCCACGTCGTCGAGGCGGCGACCGTTTTCGACGACCTGCGCTCGGCGGTCGCCGACCTCTCCTTCGTCTTCGCCACCACGGCGCGCGAACGCGACGGCTTCAAGCGGGTCGCCGGACCGGTCGAGGCCGCGCGCCTGCTGCGCGCCCATGGCGCCGCGGGAACCCGCACCGGTATCCTGTTCGGGCGGGAACGATTTGGCCTCGACAATGACGAGATCAGCCTGGCCGACGAGATCGTCACCTTCCCGGTCGACCCCGCTTATGCCTCGCTCAACGTCGCCCAGGCCGTGCTGCTGATGGCCTACGAATGGCGCAAGGCAGGGCTCGCCAGCGAGACCGAGACGCCGTTTTCGGGGCCGGAAATGGTGCCGGCGCCGAAGGAGGAACTGCACGGCCTGTTCGGCCATCTCGAATCGGCGCTGGAGACCCGCGGTTATTTCCGGCCGCCGTCGAAGAAGCCGAAAATGGCCGACAAGCTGCGCGCCGTGTTCACCCGGCCGGGTTTCAGCAGCGGCGAGATCAAGGTTCTGCGCGGCATCGTCGCCTCGCTCGACTATTTTTCGCCGAAGGAGCCGCGCGGTACCGGTTATCCCGAGCGCAAGGCGGCGGCAGACCGGCAGGCGCACGGGACCGACGCCGCGGCCGACAGCGGGGAGGGCAGGGATGGCTGAACGCCCGGTTCTGATGTTCGATTCCGGCATTGGCGGCCTGTCGGTGCTGCGCGAGGCGCGTGTGCTGATGCCCGACCGCCGCTTCGTCTATGTCGCCGATGACGCCGCCTTTCCTTACGGCGACTGGGAAGAGGAAGCGCTGAACGCGCGCATCGTCGACCTGTTCGGCACGCTGCTCGACCGCTACCGGCCGGAAATCGCGGTCGTCCCTTGCAACACCGCCTCGACGCTGGCGCTGGCCAGCCTGCGCGCCGCCTATCCCGGCACGCCCTTCGTCGGTACCGTGCCGGCGATCAAGCCGGCGGCCGAGCGCACGCGCTCGGGCCTCGTCTCGGTGCTGGCGACGCCCGGCACGGTGAAGCGGCAATACACGCGCGACCTGATCGCGCAATGGGCGCAAAAATGCCATGTGCGGCTGGTCGGCAGCATGCAGCTGGCGCGGCTAGCCGAAATCTACATGCGCGAGGGGTTTGTCGACGAGGAAGAGGTGCGGGCCGAGATCGCGCCATGCTTCGTCGAGCAGGACGGCCGCCGAACCGACATCGTCGTGCTCGCCTGCACGCATTATCCGTTCCTCGCCAACCGCATGCGCAAGATGGCTCCGTGGCCGGTCGACTGGCTCGACCCGGCCGAGGCGATCGCGCGGCGGGCGCTGTCGCTGCTCGACGGCCAGGGCGCGCCGCGACACGATCGCCGCGCCGCCGATCTGCCCGACATCGCCGTGTTCACTTCCGGCAAGGCGGATTTCGCCACCCGCCGGCTGATGCAGGGTTTTGGCCTGAGCCTCAAGCCGCCGTCGGGCTAGCCGCGCTGCGGCCTGACCAGCGTCGACGCCGCGACGATGAGCGCCACCGTCGCCAGGTAGAACACGATCTGGATGCCTTCCGGCCGGGCCACATAGCCGACCAGGATGTGCAGCAGGAAGCCGACCGCCGTCGTCTGCGGCAGCAGCGCCGACGTGTTCCAGATGTCGTAGCCGAGCGGCGGCAGCCAGCCGGCCTGCACGAGGAAGGCCGCGGCCTGCGCGGCCAGCCCGGCGGCGAGCAGGATGATGATCAGCCCGGTGACCCGGAAGATATGTTTCAGCGGCACGCGCAGCAGGCCGGCGTAGAACAGCCAGCCGACGATGGCCGCGGCAACCACGCCGAGCGCGCCGCCCTGCAGCATCGCCGCGGTGCCGACCTCGCCGTCGATGGCGATGCCGTAGAGGAACAGCACCGTCTCGGAGCCTTCGCGCAGCACCGCCACGGCGCAGATGATCGCCAGCGCCGACAGCGGCCGGGCGCCCTCGCGCACGGCCGTGCCGACCGCCTTGCTGGCGCCGGCCAGTTCCGCCGCGTGCGCACTCATCCACGCCTGGTGCCAGCCGAGCATGGCGACCGCCGTCAGCAGGATGGCTGCGTTGAATATCTCCGTGCCATTGCCCTCGAAAAGGTCGGCGAGGCCGCTGGCGAACACCGCGACGACAGCCGCGCCGGCAAGCCCGGCGACGACGCCGGCAGCCACCCAGGCGGTGCGGCCGGCGATGCCGCTGCTGGCGGCGAGCACGATGGCGACGATGAGCGCCGCTTCCAGCGTCTCGCGGAAGACGATGACGAAGGTGGAGAGCACGATCCTACTCCGCAAACAGTTTTCCGAGCGCCGAATCCATGTGGCGCTCGCCGAAGAATCCGTATTCGCCCGCGGTCAGCGGGCCGACATGGAAAGTCATCTGCTTGCCGCCGGCGATCACCTTCTCGACATGGAAGTCGTTGCTCTCGAACTCTTCCGCCGTCGGGTCGGCGTTGACCACCACCAGTGCGAACTTTTCGCCGGCGGGCACCGTCAGCGTCTCCGGCGTGAAGCGGTGGTCCTTGATCGTCAGCGTGAACGATTGTTCCGCGGCCGCCGGCCCGGTCTGGCCGGCAATCAGAGGGATCGCCGCGGCAGCGGCAAGCAGCAAGCAGCGGCAAGCGGGCATGACAAGTCTTCCTAAAACAAGCGTCGGGAAAAGCGGATCGTCGCGTTCAGCATAGAAAGATGATGTCCATTGTCAAGAAAAAGCACAGATTAGAACCTCTATAAATACAATAATTACAATACGTTGCCGCTTGTATTCGATGCTGCGGGCAGGCAAAGGAACCGCGACTGCCAACGCGCGTTTCCGCCGCGAGGGCGCAGCCAGGAGCCACGACCATGCCAGCGAAATCGAAGGCGCAGCAGAAAGCCGCAGGTGCCGCCCTGTCGGCCAAGCGCGGTGAGACGAAAAAGAGCGAACTCCAGGGCGCGTCGAAGGAAATGTACGAATCGATGAGCGAAAAGCAGCTCGAGGAATTCGCCGAGACGAAGCGCAAGGGCCTGCCGGAGAAGCTGTCCAAAGAGTAGCAGGCAGCGGGCGCAGTCAGCCGTCGGCAATGCGGCCTTCGAGCGCCATCTGCCTCGGTCGTTCAGCGAATGGGCGTGCATCGAGGCTGGGCGGCCAGGCGGGTGATGCGGTTGTCAGTGTCGCTGTGAGCCTGCATTACCGCCTTGCAAGCTTTGGCGCGCCGACACATTTTTAGCGCATGGGCAAAGACGAAGCACCCGGTCCAGGCAAGACGTTGGCGCGCTCAGGCGCGCGCGAGATCGATGACTTCGTGCGCCTGGCTAAGACCGTTGCCGCCACCAAGGGACCGGCCAGCGGCCGGCTGGTGCTGGCGCTCGACGCCACGATGAGCCGTCAGCCGACCTGGGACATGGCCTGCCGCCTGCAGGGCGACATGTTCGACGCGGCAGGAGCCGCCGGCCGGTTGGAGATACAACTCGCCTACTTCCGCGGGCTCGGCGAATGCCGCGCCTCGCGCTTCGTGCGCGACCCGTCGGCGCTCAAGGAGCTGATGACGCGCATCGACTGCCGCGCCGGCAACACCCAGATCGGCCGGATCCTCACGCATACGTTAAAGCAGACGGCGCATGGCAAGGTCGATGCGCTGGTCTACATCGGCGACGCCGTGGAGGAGGAGATCGACGTACTGGCCGACCAGGCCGGGCGCCTCGGTCTGCGGGGCGTTCCCGTCTTCGTCTTTCAGGAAGGCCGCAACGCCGCCGCGGAAGCCGCGTTCCGCGAAATCGCACGGCTGTCGAAGGGCGCGTGGTTCCAGTTCGACCGCGCCGCCGCGGCCAGGCTTGCGAAGCTGCTCGCTTCGGTGGCAGTGTTCGCCGCCGGCGGTCTGGCGGCGCTGGAGGCGCGCAATCTTCCGGAGGATCGCTTGCTGATCGAACACATGCGGGGCAGCGGGAGATGACCTACGCCATCGTCGCGGCGCTCGTCATCCTGGCCGGTCTCGTGGCGGTGACGGCGTTCGTCAAGTCCGACGCGGCGAAGCTGGCGAAAAGTTTGCGCACGGCTGGGCCGGTTGCACTGTTCGTGCTCGGCATCCTGCTGTTGCTGATCGGCAGGGCAGCCATCGGCGGCCTGCTGGTATCGACCGCGCTCGCGTGGTTCGGCGCTTCGCGTATGGGCGCCGGCCGCAAGCCGAAGACGCGCGGCAAAAAATCCAGCGTACGCACGGCTGCGCTGGAGATGGAACTCGATCACGACAGCGGCGCGCTGGAGGGGTTGGTGCTGGCAGGGCGCCATGAGCAGCGCGTGCTCGGCACGATGGGCCTGCGCGAACTGCGCGAAGTGCTGGCGGACCTGAAGGACGATCCGGAAAGCCGGCAGCTACTTGAGACGTATCTTGATGGCCGCTTTCCCATCTGGCGCGAACACGCGAAGCCGGATGACGGCGACGGGGAGCGTGTTGCGCCAGGTTCTGGCGCCATGACTAAGCAGGAGGCCTACAAGATCCTTGGTCTTGAAGCGGGGGCCTCCCCGGCGGATATCCGCAAGGCGCATCGCCGCCTGATGCAGCGCCTGCACCCCGACCTCGGCGGGACGTCGTTCCTCGCGGCGCGGATCAACGAGGCCAAGGATATCCTTCTCGCCAGTCACCACTAACTCCCCCGATACGCGATACACAATTCGGAATGGTCCAAAGGGCTCAGTTCTGCACGGCGTAGCAGCCGATCCGCTGCTTCTTCAGCTGGCCGCAGGCCTTCCAGGCGTCGGCCTTGGACGAGAAGCCGGCGAAACGGACGCGATGGTAGGTCACGCCGTCCTTGTCGAAGGGCACGGTGTAGCCGGAGGCCGACGCTAGAATGTTGGGCGCGCGGCTGGCGGTGGCCTCCAGCGTAGCGGTCGCCTCGGCCCGGCTCGGCGACGAGGCCACCTGGATGACCCAGCCTGAGGGCTCGACCGAGGCGGTACGGACCGTGTCGACTTCGACTGGAGGACGTGGCGCCGGCGCTGCATAGGCCTGTTCGACCACGGCGGTGGTGGTCTCCTCGACCGGCGGCCGGGCCATCTCGGTGCGGGCGACAACCTCGGCGACCTCCTCGTCCTGGTCGTCGTCCGGCCGGGCTTCCGGCTTCGGCGCCTTGCGTTTGGGCAGGATGGCCTCGGCGAGCGCGGTAAGCGACGACCCTTCGGCGCGGGCGACCAGCGGGCCGCCCTTGCGGCCGCTCGCCTTGGGCATGTACTCGGCGATCAGGTCCGCCATGTGGCGGTCGCGCGCCGCGCCGCTCTGGCCGCCCATCACCACGGCGACGATACGGCGATTGCCGTCGGTGACGGAGGAGACGAGGTTGAAGCCGGAGGCGCGGGTGTAGCCGGTCTTGATGCCGTCGACACCCTTGACCTTGCCGAGCAGGCGGTTGTGGTTGGCGATGTTCTGCTTGCCGTACTGGAAGGAGCGCACCGAGAAATAGTCGTAGTACTGCGGAAAATGCTCACGCAGCGCGATGCCCAGCGTCGCCATGTCGCGCGCGGTGGTGAACTGGCCGGTGTCGGGAAGGCCGTGCGGGTTGCGGAACACTGTGGCCGACATGCCGAGCGCGCGCGCCTTGGCGGTCATCATGCGGGCGAAGCCGGCCTGCGAGCCGCCGAGCAATTCGGCCAGCGCCTGCGCCGAATCGTTGGCGGAGCGGGTGATCAGCGAATAGATGGCGGTCTCGACCGGCACGGAGCCGCCGGCGCGCACGCCGAGCTTGGTCGGCGGCTGGGCCGAGGCCTGGGCCGAGAACTTCACCGGGGTCGATTTCTTGATCTTGCCCGCCTTCAGTGCCTCGAAGGTGAGGTAGAGGGTCATCATCTTGGTGAGCGAAGCCGGGTAGCGGCGCGCTCCGGCATTGGCCGAAAACAGCGTCTTGCCGGTGTTGGCATCGACGACGATCGCCGCGTAGCGGGAGTCCGCCGCCTGTGCGGCCACCGCCGCCAAACTCATCAGTAGAGCGAGGAGAACGGCGACGATCGATTTTATGGAGGAGGCTGGATGGAAAAAACGGATCGCTGTCGCCTGACGCACTGTTTACACCCTTTGAGATTGTTGTTGGCACCGGTCGAGGCGGCAAAGGTCCCTGCCTCGAAGGAGCAGATTAGGTGCGGCGCGTTACCAATCCGTTTATGGTAACCAGATCGTTCAGGAATTCGGCGGTCATTTGCGAAAAATTCACTCGAGTTGGAGCGTTTCCAGGATCGGGTCACGCCGACCAAACGGTTGCGCCACAAGGGTCGCGGCGGTTTCCCTTGACATTTGTGCACTGCACAATAAATATGCTGTAGCGCACACGCGGCGCTTCAATCACCCGACCGAGGATGCCATGACCACCATGTTTGAAGACGCCGGCGCGTTCGGCAAGGAATTCGTCGACAGCGGCCTGAAGAGCTTCTCGACCCTGTCCAAGTCCGCCCAGGCGATCGTCGCGGAGGCGACCGACTACACAAAGAAGTCTTACGAGACCGGCGCCGCGACCTTCGAGAAGCTGTTCGCGGCGAAGTCGCTCGAAGCCGCCGTCGAGATCCAGACCGACTATGCCAAGAAGGCGTACGAGGGCTTCGTCGCCGAATCGAGCAAGCTCGGCGGCCTTTACGCCGACCTCGCCAAGGAAGCCTACAAGCCGTTCGAATCTCTGGTCGCCAAGGCGAAGTAACGCCTCGACCGCCACCGCGCCCATTATGGGAATGCAGGAAGCCCGGCCGCCTCGCAGCGACCGGGCTTTTTGCGTTGCCGGGCCACCATGGGCAGGTTGTCGCCGCAATCATCAATCTATTGTCACCCCAACAGAAGGGCTTAAAATCGCGGCGCAGAGACCTACATGTGACGGGCGGGGCGGACCCGCGGAAGGACAAGGACCTGTGAGACAAGGCGGGGACAAAACGTCACGAAAGCCGGCGTGGATGCAGGCGGCGGGCGCCAACGGGCAAGGGCCGGGGCGGGGCACGGCCGTGATCACGCGCACCAAGCCGAAGACGAAGAAGCCGAGCCTTTATCGCGTCCTGATCCTCAACGACGACTACACGCCAATGGAGTTCGTGATTCACATTTTGGAGCGGTTTTTCCAGAAGGATCGCGAGACGGCCACGCGCATCATGCTTCACGTTCACAATCATGGAGTGGGCGAGTGCGGGGTCTATACATTTGAAGTGGCCGAGACCAAAGTGGCCCAGGTCATGGATTTCGCCCGTCAGAATCAGCATCCGCTGCAATGCGTGATGGAAAAGAAGTGAGGTCTTGAATGCCGGCTTTCTCACCAGGACTTGAAAAGGCCCTACATCAGGCGCTCACCTTCGCCAACGAGCGCCACCACGAATACGCCACGCTTGAGCATCTGCTGCTGGCGCTCATCGACGATTCCGAGGCGGGCGCGGTGATGCGTGCCTGCAATGTCGACCTCGACGAACTGCGCCGCACGGTGCTGAACTACATCGACACCGAACTCGACAACCTCGTCACCGGCTACGACGAGGATTCCAAGCCGACCGCAGGCTTCCAGCGTGTCATCCAGCGCGCCGTGATCCATGTGCAGTCGTCCGGCCGCGACGAGGTGTCGGGCGCCAACGTGCTCGTCGCCATCTTCGCCGAGCGCGAGAGCCACGCCGCCTATTTCCTGCAGGAACAGCAGATGACCCGCTACGACGCGGTCAACTACATCAGCCACGGCATCGCCAAGAGGCCGGGCTCCGGCGAGAGCCGGACCCCGCGCGGCGCCTCCGACGACGACCAGAACGGCGCGCAGGGCGGCGGCGACGCCGAGGAGAACAGCAGCGGCGGCAAGAAGAAGCAGCAGGACGCGCTGTCGGCCTACTGCATCGACCTCAACAAGAAGGCACGCTCCGGCAAGATCGACCCCCTGATCGGTCGCCAGTCCGAGATCAGCCGCACCATCCAGATCCTTTGCAGGCGCTCCAAGAACAACCCGCTCTATGTCGGCGACCCCGGCGTGGGCAAGACGGCGATCGCCGAAGGCCTGGCCAAGCGCATCGTCGAAGGCGATGTGCCGAAGGTTCTGGCCGGCGCCACCATCTTCGCGCTCGACATGGGCACGCTGCTGGCTGGTACGCGCTATCGCGGCGACTTCGAGGAGCGGCTGAAGCAGGTGGTGAAGGAACTGGAGGAATATCCGGGCGCCATCCTGTTCATCGACGAGATCCATACGGTGATCGGCGCCGGCGCGACCTCCGGCGGCGCCATGGATGCATCCAATCTGTTGAAGCCGGCGCTGTCGTCCGGCGCGATCCGCTGCATCGGCTCGACCACCTACAAGGAGTTCCGCCAGTTCTTCGAGAAGGACCGCGCGCTGGTGCGCCGTTTCCAGAAGATCGACGTGAAGGAGCCGACGATCGAGGACACGATCGAAATCATGAAGGGGTTGAAGCCCTATTATGAGGACTTCCACCAGGTGAAGTTCACCAACGACGCCATCAAGGCGGCGGTGGAACTGTCGGCGCGCTACATCAACGACCGCAAACTGCCGGACAAGGCGATCGACGTCATCGACGAGACGGGCGCCTCGCAGATGCTGCTGCCGGAGGCCAAGCGCAAGAAGACCATCTCCGTGAAGGAGATCGAGGCGACGATCGCCACCATGGCGCGCATTCCGCCGAAGACGGTGTCGGCCGATGACGAGCAGGTTCTCGCCAATCTCGACGCCGAGCTCAGGCGCGTCGTCTACGGCCAGGACACCGCCATCTCGGCGCTGGCCTCGGCGATCAAGCTGGCTCGCGCCGGCTTGCGCGAACCGGAGAAGCCGATCGGCTGCTATCTGTTCTCCGGCCCGACCGGCGTCGGCAAGACCGAGGTGGCCAAGCAACTGGCGTCGTCGCTCGGCGTCGAGCTGCTGCGCTTCGACATGTCGGAATACATGGAGCGCCACACCGTAAGCCGCCTGATCGGCGCGCCTCCCGGTTATGTCGGCTTCGACCAGGGCGGCCTCTTGACCGACGGCGTCGACCAGCACCCGCATTGCGTGCTGCTGCTCGACGAGGTCGAGAAGGCGCATCCGGACCTGTTCAACATCCTGCTCCAGGTGATGGACCACGGCAAGCTGACCGACCATAACGGCAAGCAGATCGATTTCCGCAACGTCATCCTGATCATGACGACCAATGCGGGCGCCTCCGACATGGCCAGGGCAGCGATCGGCTTCGGTTCTTCGAAGCGCGAAGGCGACGACATGGAGGCGATCAACCGGCTGTTCACGCCGGAGTTCCGCAACCGCCTCGATGCGATCATCCCGTTCGGCTCGCTGCCGGTGCCGGTGATACACCAGGTGGTGCAGAAGTTTGTGATGCAGCTGGAGGCACAGCTTTCCGAACGTGGCGTCACCTTCGACCTGTCGCCCGACGCGGTCGCCTGGCTGGCCGACAAGGGTTACGACGAGCGCATGGGAGCGCGGCCGCTGGCCCGCGTCATCCAGGAGCACATCAAGAAGCCGCTGGCCGATGAGGTGCTGTTCGGCAAGCTCAAGAAGGGCGGAACGGTGCGCGTTACCGTCGAGGCCAAGGAAGGTGGCGGCAACGGTCTGAAGCTCGAGGCAGTGGCCGACGAAATACCGGTCAAGCCGAAGAAGGAAGTGGCGGCCAAACCGGCGCCACGCAAGGCCGCGGCCAAGAAGGCTCCTGCCAAGAAGGCGGCGGTGGCGCAGAAGCCGAAGCCGCCGGCCAAAGACGGCGGTGGTGGCAAGCGCAGCCTGGTCCCGCAACTGCCGCGCAAGAGCTGAAGGCTCGCATGGTCCGCAAAAAGGCCCGCCTACGGCGGGCCTTTTTACGTCCGAGTGCATTTATTGCGGGGGCGCCAGGCGGCCGTATTTCTCGAGAATCGCCTTCAACGTGTCATGCGGCAGGCCGAACAGCCGGTAGCCGTTGGCGCCGGTCATCGTCCGCGCCACCACCATGGCATTGACGACCGCTTCCTCCGTCGCCTCGACGGTGGCGGAGAAAACCGGATCCATGTTGGCCTGCGAGATCTGCCGGAAGGGCGGGGCGTTGGCGTCGGAGACGTCGTTGACGCCTTCGGCGGTGGAGAAGGCGACGATCAGGTCGCCCGAGGTGTTGCCGGAAAACGAACCGAGCCGGCCGAGGCCGAGGGAAGCACGGCGGGCGACACGATCGAGCTGGTGCGGCAGCAGCGGCGCGTCAGTCGCTACCACGACGATGATCGAGCCATTGTCCGGCGGCGAGGTGCCGCCGCCACCGTCGGCCGTGCATTTCGGCGTGAATTCCTCGCTGCCGGCAACATCCGGCGCGTAGCAGGGCAGCAACGTCCTGGCCAGTTCCTCGCCGACCGGCGCGCCGGCGATACGCAGCACCTCACGCTTGCCGGTATTGCACTGCACCAGCACGCCGACGACGTAAGGCGCGCCTTCCAGGGTGATCACCCGCGACGCCGTGCCGATACCGCCCTTGAAGCCGAAGCAGCGCATGCCCGTGCCGCCGCCGACATTGCCTTCGGCGACGCGGCCGACGGCCGCCGCGTCGAGCGCCTGCTTTACCGTCTCGGGCTTGACGTGAAATCCTTCCATGTCGTTGAGATCGCCGTCCCAGGTCTCGGCGACGACTGGCCACATGGCATAACCGAACTGCTTCGACGTCCACTCCTGGATGCCGGCGTAGACATGGCCGATGGCGTTGGAGTTGCTGAGGCCGATCGGCCCGTAGACCACGCCGAAATCCTGCAGGTAGGACTGGCCGGTCATCTCGCCGTTGCCGTTGAGGTTGAAGAATCCGGCATAGACTGGCCGGGCGCTTTCCCGGCCGCGCGGCAGGATCACGGTGACGCCGGTGCGCACGGGCCCGACGCCGGTCTGGCGCCGGCCTTCGCCGGATATCAGCGTGACCTGGCCGACCTGAATGCCCTTGACGTCGGTGATGGCGTTGAACCGTCCGGGCGTGCCCTCGAACGGCACGCCGAGATCGCGGGCGCGTTCGGCGGCATCGGCCGGCAATGCCGCCAGCATCGTAACAGCAAGAATGATTGCACGCAGACTTCTCATGGCGCCCCCGAGCCATACGCGGGAAACCGGCCTAGTCGCCGGGCTGACGGCTACTGTGCCATCAATCGGGACATCGGCGAAGGGCGGCGCTCGACCCACCTGCACCTTGGTCCGGGAGGCACCAGCATTCCGGGCTGCACCCACAGCCGGCAAGCTGAACGTAAAGCGCCGCCCCGAAAGAACGGGGCGGCGCCTGTCGGCGGGCGGCTGCGTTATCTGCCGCCGATCTTGCGTGCGCTGGCGTTCTCATGCTGCACCATGCTGACGATGGTGTAGAGGCATACGGCGACGGCGCCGGCCAGCGCAATGGCGAGCACGAACGGATTGTCGGCGAAGGTGAAATAGGCGCCTGCGCCTTCCCAGGTGGTGATCGGTGCGGAATTCATGAGTATCTCCAAGGATCGGTTTGAAACTACTCGGCGGGGCTGAGGGCGCCGTCGCCGAAGGCGGGAATGCGGGATTCCGGGTAGGCGCGTGCCGGCACCTCGGCGAGGTCGAGCCCGGCACGTTCCACCTCTTCCGAGCAGCGCAGCAGACCGACGACCCTGAGCACATAGGACAGCGTGTAACCCGGCACGAAGCCGAGCAGCACGAACACCACCATGCTCTGCAACTGGCCCATGAAAGACACCGCCGGGCCTTCGACGTTGGGATAGCCGGCGGCGAAGATGCCGCAGGCGAGCAGGCCCCACACGCCGCCGAAGCCATGCACGGCGACCGCGCCGACAGCATCGTCGATCTTGAAGCGGGTGAGCAGGATGGTGTTGATCTTGGGGATGACGCAGCCACCGACGAAGCTGATCAGGAATGCCAGCGGCGGATAGTAGACATCGAGGCCAGGCGCCGCCGAGATGACGCCGACCAGCGCGCCGGACATCATCCAGAACGGATCGCGGGTGACGAGGTAGCAGCCGAGCATGCCGCCGGCGATGCCCATCAAGGTGTTGAAGGCGAAGGCAGAAAGCGTGGTCGGGGTGTTGTAGATCGACATCCAGGTGTCGCCGGTATAGATGATGCAGCCGCCGAGGAAGCCGAAGAAACCCATCACGATCAGCATCAGGCCTATCAGCGACATCGGCATGTTGTGGCCGTTGATCTCGTTGACTGAGCCGTCGGCGTTGAAGCGGCCGATGCGCGGTCCAAGATTGATCAGCACGCCGAGCGTGAAGAAGCCGGCGACCGTGTGCACGCAGCCGGCAGCACCGATGTCGTGCAGGCCCCACTGCGCGGTGAGCCAGCCGCTTGGATGCCATCCCCACGCCGCGCCGAGTATCCACACGACCGAGCCGAGCGCTACGGCCAGGATGGTGAAGGCGGAGATGCGGATGCGCTCGATCACCGAACCGGACATGATCGACGCGGTCGTCGCCGCGAACAGCGTGAAGGCAGCCCAGAAGATGCCGGATGCGTTGTCGGTGAGGTTGGGTCCCATCGCCATCGACCAGGGCAGGCCGTTGGCGCCGGCCTCGGCGATGACGAAGCCGCCCGGGAAGGCATTATAGATGAACCAGCCGACGAAATAGAAGAACGGCACGAGGAAGGCGAAGGCAATCAGGTTCTTGATGCCGGACGCCAGCGCGTTCTTGGCGCGCGAGGCGCCCATCTCGTAGGCGAGGAAGCCGGCGTGGATCGCCACCATGAGGGCGGTGCACCACCAATAGAACGCCTCGACGTTGACGGCGGTGGCGGTCTTCAGCGCGGCCTCGAGCGCCTCGACCTTGGCTTGCAGTTCTGCGGGTTCCATTTGTTTGACCCCTCTGTCGGATCTTGTTGTTGCGATTGACCTCCTTCCTCCCCGACCGTTTCTTGTTGGGTGCCCCGGCTTTGCGAGTCCACCGTTGCCCTGATATTAGGCAGGCTTAGGCTATGCAGAAAAAAGCGGCAACGCAAACGCTTTGTTAACATCTGCCCGCAGATGTGGGCACCCTTCCTTGGGCCAAATGATCCTGTGCGCGGCGGCATCGCACCCGAAGAGGCGATGTGCTAGTCGCGGACCATGAAGGACGAAACGCCACCAGTTCCCGCGCCGGACCGCGTGCGCAGATGGTTCCTGCGCGGCGTGAAGGCGTCGTTCTCCGTGCCCGGCCTGATCCTCGCCAGCGCCCATGTCGGTTTTGCCAGCCTTGCCAAGGAGGCCGGCTTCTCGCTCGCCGAATCGATGTTCATGACGGCGGTGGTGTGGGCGCTGCCCGCCAACGTCGTGCTGATCGGCGCGGTGCTGTCTGGCGCGTCGCTGCCGGCCGCCGCTTTCGCGGTCACCCTGTCATCCGTGCGGCTGATGCCGATGGTGGTGGCGCTGGTGCCGGAACTGCGGGCCGGGCGCACCCGCAAATGGGTGCTCTACGCGCTTTCGCACTGCGTCGCCGTCACCTCCTGGGTGCTAGCGATGGAACGCCTGCCCGCCATCCCGCGCGATATGCGCACCAGCTACTATGCGGGGCTTGGCGTGACGCTGGTGATCGTCAACACCATCCTTGTCGGCATCGTCTACCTGCTGGTCGGCAGCCTGCCCGACTGGGTGACGGCGGCACTGCTGTTCCTGACGCCGATCTATTTCCTCACCTCGCTGTGGGGTTCGGCGCGCGAGCGGGCAGGGCACGTTGCGATGGGGTTTGGCCTGGTGCTCGGCCCGCTTCTGCATGTGCTGGTGCCGGGCTTCGAACTGCTGGCGGCCGGCCTGATCGGCGGCGGCGCGGCGTTTCTGTTCCACCGTCTGCGGCGCGGGGCGACATGACGTTCGAAGCGGTCGAAGCCTGGTGGTGGCCGTTCCTGTTCATCCTTGTCGCGGGATGGCTGGCGACCGACGCCTGGCGGTTCCTCGGCGTGCATTTCGGCGGCCGCATCTCCGAGGACTCCGAGGTTCTGGTCCTGGTGCGGGCGGTGGCGACGGCGCTGGTCGCCGCCGTCATCGGCAATCTGTTCGTCTTCCCGAGCGGTGCGCTCGCAGACACGACGGTCGCGCTACGCATCGGCGCGGCAGCGGCAGGTTTCGCCGCCTATCTGCTTGCCGGCAAGCGCATGCTGCTGGGTATCGTCGTCGGCGAGGTCGTGCTGTGCGCCGGCATGGCGATTGGCTGGTAGGGCTGATGTCTCTCAGTTCGAGGCCAGCGCCGCCCTGATCTTGTCCGCGTTGGCGGCGAGCACGTCCGGCTTTTCCATCTGGCCGGTATGCGGCTTCAGCGCGACGCCCTCGAAGCGTGGCAGCACGTGCACATGCAGGTGGAACACAACCTGGCCGCCGGCGGACTCGTTGAACTGCTGAATGGTCACGCCGTCGGCGGCAAACGCCTTCACCACGGCGCGCGCCAGCTTCTGCGTCGTCGCCGCGACCGCCGCCAGGCTCTCCGGGTCAACGTCGAGAATGTTGCGCGCCGGCTTTTTCGGGATGACCAGGCAGTGGCCTTCGCCACGCGGCATGATGTCCATGAAGGCGAAGGTGGCCTCATCGTCGTAAAGCTTGTGGCTCGGTATTTCGCCGCGCAGGATCTTGGCGAACACGTTGTCGTCGTCGTAGGCGGGAGCGGTCATTGGCGTCTCATGGCAACAGGCAATGCATATTCGGTTGCCAGCGCCACGCGGGTCAACCGTCGAATCGGATCGGGCGGATGTATTTGAACTATCTCTATCTGATCGTCGCCATCGGCTTCGAGGTGATCGCCACCAGCGCGCTGAAGGAAACGGACGGCTTTACCCGGCTATGGCCGTCGTTGCTGGCGATGGGCGGTTATGCGCTCGCCTTCTATTTTCTCTCCATTCCGCTTCGCACCATGCCGGTGGGCGTCGTCTACGCCATATGGAGCGGCGCTGGCATCGTGTTCATCACCTCGATCGGTTGGGTCTGGTTCCGGCAGGCGCTCGACATGCCGGCGCTGTTCGGCATCGCGCTGATCGTGGCCGGCGTGCTGGTCATAAACCTGTTTTCGCGCACCCTCTCGCACTGACGGTGCTGCGTGCTGGTCCGGAAGTGGACGTTCAGTGGCGCGCCGTGCCTTCAATAGCCGCCGATAATCGGCAGGATCTCGCCGGTGATGTAGCTCGAACAGTGCGGCGAGGCGAGGAAGACATAGGCGGGGGCGATCTCCTCCGGCTGCGCCGGGCGTTTCATCGGCGTCTTGGCACCGAACGCAGCGACGTCTTCGGCCTCTTTCTCCGACGGATTGAGCGGCGTCCAGACCGGGCCGGGAGCGACGCAGTTCACGCGGATGCCCTTCGACATCAGGTTGCCGGACAAGGCTCGCGTGAAGGCGTGGATGCCGCCCTTGGTCATCGAATAGTCGACGAGTTCCTTGCTGCCGTCGATGCCGGTGACGGAGCCGGTATTGACGATGGCCGAACCGGGCTTCATGTGCGGTACCGCCTCCTGCGCCATGTGGAAATAGCCGTACAGATTGGTCTTCAGCGTCGTATCGAAATGCTCCTCGGTGAGGTCCTCGAACTCGGATGAATGAATCTGGAAGGCGGCGTTGTTCACCAGCACGTCGAGGCCGCCCAGCCGCTTCACCGTTTCGGCAACAACGGAACGGCAATAGTCGCGCTCGGTAACGTCGCCGGGAAAGGCGATGCATTTGCGGCCCTCGGCCTCAACCGCCTTTTTTGTCTGCTCGGCATCCCCGTGTTCGTTGAGGTAAGAAATGGCTATATCTGCGCCTTCGCGGGCAAACAGCACCGCCACTGCGCGGCCGATGCCGGAGTCGCCGCCGGTTATCAGCGCCACCTTGCCGTCCAGCTTCTTCGAGCCGATGTAAAACGGAGCCTCGTACATCGGCGCAGGTTTGATCTTCGACTCCTCGCCCGGCTTGGGGTGGTGCTGCTCTGGAAACGGCGGCTCGGGATACTTGCGTGCTCCCGCCTGCACCGCCCCGCCTTCGCCACCGTTTTTCTGTTTCGCATCGGCACGGTCGACCTTCTTCTGGATCGCCCGCTGCTTCTTTACTTCATTGTCGGCTTTGGCCCGATCCTGCATACCCATGGCAAGGTTCTCCTCGTTGGCTCCTGATCCAAACGCGCGAGCGGCGGGGTCGATCCCTCCGGCCTGAGAATAGGCGGCGTGGGCTTGAGAACCCACCGGCGGAGGATAAGCTCGTAGCCTGCCGATCAACCGATCATTCGGGACACCGACCATGAAGCGCGATATCGAGATCAGGACCGAGGACGGCGTCGCACAAGCCCGGCTGTTTCGCGGGGTGCCCGTCGGCAAGGCCGGCGTGATCCTCTATATGGACGCGTTCGGGCCTAGGCCGGCACTCGACGAGATGGCGGAGCGCCTTGCCGGCGAAGGCTATGTGGTGCTGGTGCCCGATCTATTCTATCGCAACGCGCCGTATGGTCCGTTCGATGCCAGGACCGCCTTCAGCGAAGAGGCGACAAAGAACCAGTTGATGGCTTTGCTTTCCGGCACCAGCCAGGCGATGACGCAGCGCGACAGCGGCGCGTTCCTGGAGGCGCTCGCCGCCGAGGGCGTCGGACCGGTCGGCACGGTCGGCTACTGCATGGGCGGCGGCCGGGCACTGAACGCGGCCGCCGCCTATCCGGATCGCATCGTCGCGGCAGCGAGTTTCCACGGCGGCAACCTGGCGTCCGACGCGCCCGACAGCCCGCACAGGAGCGTCGGAAACATCAAGGGTCGCGTCTATATCGGCGTCGCGGGCGTCGATCGCAGCTTTCCGCCCGAACAGTCGGCGAAACTGGCGGAAGCATTGCGCACGGCAGAGGTCGACCATATCATCGAAAACTATGTCGGCATGGGGCATGGCTGGGCAGTTCCGGACCATGGCGTCTTCGATCCGAGCGGTGCGGAGCGCCATTGGAAGCGGCTGATCATGTTTTTCGCAGAGACGCTCCAGTGAAAAATGGAGGTTCCCATGCCCGGGTCACGGCCTGGCCGTCTGGACGGACTCATTCCGTTTCAAGGGCCGTAACGGTTTCGATCTGCGGGAGGGCGAAATGTGCGGGGGAAAAACGTTCGAATGCCGGTACATGGGCAATCACATAAAGATTACGGTCTCGACGACCACGATGCAGGACAGAGCAACGGTTGGCCAGCGCAAGGCAAACGGCACCGCGATGAGGGTGAACGCCGGAGCGCCAGTCCTTCCACCTCCGTGCGAGAACATTTTTGTCGGCGACACCGCAGCGTTGCGACGGCAGCTACCCGGTGGCGGTGACGCCGATGAACTCGCAAATTTCGAGGACGGCAAGCTGTGTGAATTCAGCATGAAGGCAACGATCACCGGCAGGGAAAGTACAGCGCTCCCGATCGAGATCGGCTTCATTCAGCATGTGACGAGAAGCAAGCGCGTTGCGACATACACACCGGGAGAGCCCCAGAACTTTTCGAATTTCGAGATCAGCAGGACCCCGCTGGATGCCGGGGCATCGCTCCTCGATTGCGGCGAGAATGGACCCTATCCGTGGTTCCAGGGCAAATTCGCACTGCTCGACGCGCAAGCCGAAGAGTGTGCGCTTACGGCCTTCGACAATCCGAAATGGGAAGTTCCCACCTTTCTCGATCTCGTCGACGACGGTGGTCCCTACGGGTATCTCGCGTCCGTGGTATCCGAGAACTCGTTTGCCACCTGCGTTGCCGTCTCCTGCAAGGCCGCCGGCACCACCAAATTTGTTCCACTGCTGCAGACGTCTTGGTCGTCCAGCATGAAGGTCGATAATATTCGCCTGCAAGGGCAACATCATGATGCGCGCGTCATGGCCGACACCAGTATCGCCGCGCGGGTATCGAGCAGCGATTGGGAGCAAGCCGCCAGTGGAACCGAATGGGAATTCGGCAAAAACCCCGAGACTGCTAACATCAAACTCGTGGATTCCGTGAACTATTTCGACGTCAGGGCTGGCATTGCGGAACTGGATGCTTTGGACGATCTTATCTCTTGAGCGGCAGATGCCCAGCATGATCCCTGCCAGGGATTCGAGAAATGCCAGACGATCCATTCAACCTCCAGCGTTATGTCAGTGCACAGGCGTCGGTTGTCGACAAGGTCCGCGACGAACTCAGGCTTGGACGCAAGGCGAGTCACTGGATGTGGTTCGTTTTCCCGCAAATCGCCGGCCTCGGCTGGAGCGCGATGTCACGGCGGTACTCAATAACCTCATTGGAGGAGGCACGGGCCTATCTCGCGCATCCGCTTCTGGGCGAACGCCTTCGCGCTGGCGTCAAACGGATGATGGAGGTGGAGGGTCGGTCCGCCCACGATATATTCGGCAGCCCCGACGACATGAAGTTTCGCTCATGCCTCACGCTGTTTGCCGAAGCGTCGAAAGAAGAAGTGTTCTTGCGCGCGCTCGACAGGTATTTCGACGGCGCGCCGGACCCGGCAACGCTCGACATTCTGGATGGGATGGCGGATTGACGGTGGCTCGGCATCGGCTCGAGCGGCGGCCGCTGTGAACGTCCCGCACCACTATCTGCATCCCCTGTGATGAACGGGGGAGGGAAGCCGGCACTTCAAGCGATGGACTTGCCTCCTCCCGTCGACTGCCGGTGTTGGCGGCATGGCGATGTCTGTGCGTGAAGCTATACGAACTCGAAATTGTTGCTGCCGAGCACCCAAGGCTGCACGCCCTGCAGCAGCAGCACGTCGGTCGCGCTGAACCGGAATGCCAGGTCGTTGACGCCGCTATAGCTTGCTACCGCCATCACTTCTTCGAACGTATCGAAAGCAGGTCCCAACTGCTTCAGCACGATCACATCGCCATCGGCGGTGCTGAAGTCGGTAATCCTGTCGACGCCGTAGTTGGCCCCGAACACGAAATGATCGAGGCCGGCGCCGCCGGTCAGCGTGTCACTGCCGCGACCGCCGTCGAGCGTATCGTCGCCGGCACGGCCGAGCAGTCGGTTCGCGGCGATCGAACCGGTCAGGCTGTCCGCCAATTCGCTGCCCTCGACCCCTTCAAAACCGAGAATCGTGTCGCCCTGGGCATCGCCGTTCTGGGCCAAGTTCTTGCCAAGGTCGATGGTAACCCCGCCGGCGGTCGAACCCGCATAGCTCAGGAGATCGACACCGTCGCCGCCATCAAGGAAATCGCCACCGGCGCCACCGCGGACGATGTCGTTGCCAAGCCCGGCGGAAATGGTGTCGACGCCGGCATTGCCAAGCAGGACGTTCGCCACCGCGCTGCCGATGAGCGTGTCGTCGCCATTGCCCCCGTAGGCACTTTCGATGCTCTGGAGCTTGTCGCCCTGGGCATCGCCGCCGCTTGCGGTCTGCTTGAGAAGGTTGACGACCACGGCCGCGCTCGAGCCCGCGTAGCTGACCGTGTCGACACCGTTGCCGCCAAGCAACTGATCCGCCCCGGCGCCGCCGGTCAATACGTCGTTGCCGTCGCCTCCGGACAGCACGTCCTTGCCGGCACCGCCCTGCAGCGCATTGGCCACGGCGTTGCCGGTGAGCTTGTCGTCGAACGCGCTGCCGATCACGTTCTCGATGCCGCTCAGCTGATCTCCCGTCGCCTCGCCGCCCGAGCCTTTGCCGGTGTTCAGATCGACCGTCACCCCCGCCGTGGACGCCGAATAGATGGCGGTGTCGACGCCGTCGCCACCATGCAGCATGTCCTTGCCAAGGCCACCGGTCAGCCTGTCGTTGCTGATGTTGCCGGTGAGCACGTCGTCGCCGGCGAAGCCTTCGAGCGTATTTCTGCCGCGACCGCCGGTGATCTCGTTGTCGCTGGCATTGCCGATGCCACGAAACGCGTCCTGGCCGAAATAGGTCAGGTGTTCGACATCTGCGCCAAGCTTGTACGTGCCGGCGACCAGCAAATGGATGGTGTCGATTCCGCCGCCGGGGAGCTCCTTGACCACGTCCAACTTCGAATCGACGTAATAGAGATCGTTGCCGGTGCCTCCCTCCATGCGGTCATTGCCGAAACCGCCGACCAGCTTGTCGTTGCCGGCGCCGCCCAGCAGCTTGTCATTCCCGGCAGCGCCATCGAGCTGATCATCACCATCGAGGCCGGAAAGCGTGTTTACGCCGCCATTGCCGGTGATGGAGTTGTTGGCTCCGTTGCCGGTGCCGTCGATGTTGTCGAAGCCGCTCGAGCCGCCGGTCAGGAGAAGGCCCTCGACGTGGTCCCCGAGCGTCCAGGTGACCGAGGATGCGATCGTGTCGCTGCCGCCGCCGGCACTCTCCTCGACGACATCCTTCAAAGAATCCACGATGTAATAGTCGTCGCCGGTGCCCCCGACCATCAGGTCGTCGCCGGTACCGCCGTTGATGTAATCTGCCCCTGCGCCGCCGTAGATCTTGTCGTTTCCGGCGCCGGCGTCCACCTGGTCGTTGCCGTCGAACCCTTTGATGGTGTCGACGCCGCTGCCGCCGATGAAGAAGTCTATACCGCTGGTGCCGTTGAAGGTAAGCGCCCCCTTGGAGCCGGCCGCCGTCAGAACGTTCCAGTCAAGCATTTCCGCGTTGATGTCGCCCTGGAACGTATTCCAGACCTTCACGCTCAGGCGGTAGTTCTGAATCGTCGATGATTCATCGAGATAGAGGTCCATATAGATGTCGCCGGACTCTTGGCTCGACCCCGTCAGCGGGCCGGCGTCGGGCTGGCCGACACGGTAATAGCTGGCGTTCCACTGCGTGTCGCCGAAATACTCGCCTGTCTCGGGATCGATGTAGGGCGGTATCGAATAGCTGATGTAATACGTCAAATAGCCGGCATCGACATCGCGATCCAGCGTGTAACGGATATCAATCGACATCTGAGCCCCCGCACAGGTGATTTATATGCCTAGTTAATGATCATTGTGCCTATTTTCGGAGCCGAATGCAATCTGCCGTAGTAGGAATGCAATCTGTCTTTATGCGGCGAACGGATGGATTTAGGCGCATCCAGCCATTCCTGATCCAAGAAAAATCTGGAATGCCTACTTGTCGGCCGATGTATTTCGCTACCGGCTCGGCTGGAACGTCTTTGTGCCAGCGCCGCTTATTGGGTGTTCCAAATCTGGTTGACCAGATGACCGGGGAGATCTGGTCAACCAGATTGCGTCAGTGCGCCGGCACGCCCGCGTGGGCCAGTCCGGCCTGCGGATGGGTCTGACGGTAAGCCACCCAGTCCTTGAACGGGTTGTAGGCGATGTCGATTCGCGCCAGCGTGTTGACGATGCTCGGCATCATGTCGGAGATGCGGCGCATCGGTTCGTGGAAGAGTGGACTGGCCGCCATGGTGTGGTTGGGTGTCGCCGGCTGGTGGCGGTGGCTCATGCGCATGGCGTAACCCTTCTCCAGCCGGTACATGTTTTCCACGAAGATCGAATAGAGCTCCTCGGCGTTGCGGAAGTCGGGACCGAGCGGCCGCCGCTCCATCATGCCGAAGGTGGCGCGCACCGAGTGGAACAGCTCGTGAATCAGCACGGCGTCGGCCTCGCCGTCGGGCAGGCTGCTGACATAAAGCGGCGTGAACAGGATTTCCGTGCCGGTGCCGCGTCCGGTGCCGTGCTGGGCCGGGTCCGGGCGGCCGCGAAAGTCGCGCATCTCGACGCCGCGGCGAAAGCTTGCAGCCAGATCCTGGGGCCGGCTGAATGCGTTCGGCTCGTGCGGGCTGCGCTGCTCCTCCGACGTCGCGGTGTCGCGTCGCATCGGCACGATGGTGGTGCGGTGCGAGCGCAGCGCGAAGAAGCCGAGCACCGCGCGGCCGGTAAGCGTGCCGTTGATGGTCGTGAGGATGCCGCGCAGTTCGCGCTCATATTCCGCTGCGCCGCCGGGGTAGGGATAGCCGGTGCCGTCGCAGCTGACATTGGTGACGAATTCGAAGCTCATCGGCAGGCCCCCCAATTCGTTCGCCCGCGCTGCTTGGCATGGGTATCGCAAGCATACTCCCGATCCGCGTCACAATGAAGTGGATCCCAAGATGGCCAATGTCCCGCGATGGGCCGCCGTCTACCGAAAGCGCAAGGCTGCGATGCGGCTTTTCGACTTGCTCAAACGACGCCCCGCCACTAAGTCGGAGAAAAGGCAGGATGCGGCTAAAAGCATGGTCACCATCGACCTTCTCAATAATGATCCGCGCAAGGTCGGCACGTTGCGGCCGCGACATCCCGAGAAGGCGCACCGTCCGGACCAGGAAGTCCTGCGCAAGCCCGACTGGATCCGCGTGAAGGCGCCGACGTCGAAGGGCTATGCCGAGACGCGCGAGATCGTGCGTTCGCACAAGCTGGTAACGGTGTGCGAGGAAGCCGGCTGCCCCAACATCGGCGAGTGCTGGGACAAGAAGCACGCCACCTTCATGATCATGGGCGAGATCTGCACGCGCGCCTGCGCCTTCTGCAACGTCGCCACCGGTCGGCCCAACCCGCTCGACCCGACAGAGCCGGGCAGCGTGGCGCGCGCCGTGCGCCAGATGGGGCTGACCCATGTCGTCATCACCTCGGTCGACCGCGACGACCTCGACGACGGCGGCGCCCGCCATTTCGCCGCGGTGATCCGCAACATCCGCGCGCTCAATCCCGGCACCACCATCGAGATCCTGACACCCGACTTTCTGCGCAAGGAAGGCGCGCTGGAGATCGTGGTGGCGGCCAAGCCGGACGTTTTCAACCACAATCTCGAGACCGTTCCGTCGAATTACCTGACGGTGCGGCCGGGCGCCCGCTATTTCCACTCGATCCGGCTGCTGCAGCGGGTCAAGGAACTCGACCCGTCGATCTTCACCAAGTCGGGCATCATGGTCGGGCTCGGCGAGGAGCGCAACGAGGTGCTGCAGCTGATGGACGACCTGCGCTCCGCCGACGTCGACTTCATGACCATCGGTCAGTACCTGCAGCCGTCGAAGAAACACCATCCGGTGAAGAAATTCGTCACGCCGGAGGAGTTCAAGTCTTACGAGACCGTCGGGATGAGCAAGGGCTTTCTGCTCGTCGCATCGAGCCCGCTGACGCGCTCGTCGCACCATGCCGGCGACGATTTCGCCCGGCTGCGCGCCGCGCGCGAGGACATGCTGCGCAAGGCCGGCTGATGCCGACATTCGACACGGTCAGGCAGGTACGCCACAAGCCGGAAGATATGTTCGCGCTGGTGGCGGACGTCGAGAAATACCCCCAATTCCTGCCGCTGTGCGAGGCGCTGGCAGTGCGCTCGCGCAAGGAACGGGAGGGCCAGACGGTGCTGGTTGCGGACATGACGGTCGGCTACAAGGCGATCCGCGAGACCTTCACCAGCCAGGTGCACCTCAAGCCGGCGCAGAACCGCGTCGAGGTCAAATATATCGACGGGCCGTTCAAATATCTGAGCAATGTCTGGTGGTTCGAGCCGGCGCCGGGCGGCTGCAACGTGCATTTTTCGATCGACTACGAGTTCAAGAGCCGGCTGCTCGGCATGGTGATGGGCTCGATGTTCGACCGGGCGTTCCGCATGTTTGCCGAAGCGTTCGAGAAGCGTGCCGACGCGATTTACGGGCGCGAAGGCGGTGCATCGCCTCGGCAGGCCTAACCCACTGTAATCTTGTCATTTCAGCGGCGGCCACGAAGCTGCTTCCGACAAGCGGCGGCGTTTTGTCAGGCGTGTAAAAGTCTTTGAGATCAGGATATTGACGGAACAAGGCGATGAAATGCCGCCTGAGGACCTGCCGCCGGGCCACGTAAACCTGACGAAAGAACCGATGCAGCCCTAATCCAACTGCCGATGCATCCATGAAAAGGCCCGCGGACCTGACGATCAGGTCGCCAGCGCCTTCAGCCCCATCTCCAGCGCCATCCTGACGGTCTCGCGGCGGATATAGTCGCGGCCATTGTTGTCGAAGATGCGTTTGTCGGCGAGTGGCGGCCTGCCGGTGATGGCGAGGCCGAACCAGACCAGCCCGACCGGCTTTTCGGCTGAGCCGCCGTCGGGACCGGCGATGCCGGTGACCGCCAGCGCGATGCCTGCGCGAGAGTGGGCCAGCGCGCCGGCCGCCATTTCCAGCGCGGTCTCGCGCGAAACCGCGCCATGGGCATCCAGCGTCGCTTCGGCAACGCCGATCATCTCCATCTTGGCTTCGTTGGAATAGGTGACGAAGCCGCGGTCGACCATCGACGACGAGCCGGGAATGTCGGTGAGGGTGGCGATGATCAGGCCGCCCGTGCAGGATTCGGCGGTTGCCGCCAGAATCTTGCGGCGCGCGCAGGCTTTCAGAAAACGGTCGGCGAGGTCGCCGATGTCGCTCATGGCAGTTCTCCCGGAAAGACCACGGTGGCGGTGGCGATGGCGGCGATGCCTTCGCCGCGGCCGATGAAGCCGAGCTTCTCGTTGGTGGTCGCCTTGATGGAGACGCGGGTCGGCGCGACGCCGAGCATGGCGGCCATCGCCCTCGTCATCGCCTCGCGGTGCGGCCCGACCTTGGGCGCCTCGCAGATCAGGGTGACGTCGGCATTGGCGATGCGGCCGCCGCGCTCGCGCAGCAGCGCGACGGCGTGTTCGACGAACAGTTTCGACGGCGCGCCTTTCCATTGGGGATCGGACGGCGGGAAATGCGTGCCGATGTCGCCCGCGCCGCAGGTCGCCAGCAGTGCGTCGGTCAGCGCGTGCAGTCCGACGTCGGCGTCGGAGTGACCGCAAAGCCGCCGGTCGAACGGGATGGCGACACCGCACAAGGTGACATGGTCGCCAGCCTCGAAGGCATGGACGTCGTAGCCGTTGCCGGTGCGTACATCGGGGAAGCGCGGGCCGTCATTCAGGCGCCGGTCGGCCATTTCGATATCCTTCGCCCAGGTGAGTTTGGTGTTGTCCGGCGAGCCGGGAACGAGTTTGACGGCGAGGCCCGCCCATTCGGCGATCGCCGCGTCGTCGGTGAAGTCCGGCAGATTGGCCGCGGCGGCACGGCGATGCGCCGCCAGGATTTTCGCGAAGGGAAAGGCCTGCGGGGTCTGCGCAGCATGAAGGCGCTCGCGCGGCACCGTGGCGGCCACATAACCGCCATCGTCCGCCTGCTTCAACGTATCCGAGACGGGCAGCGCCGGCAGCGCTGCGGTTTCCTCGCCGGTCGCGGCGATGACGCGGTCGATCAGCGCTGCGTCGACGAACGGGCGGACGCCGTCATGGATAAGCACGATGCCCGGCTGGTGCGCTTCGAGCGCGGCGAGGCCGTAAAGCACCGACTGCTGGCGCGTCCGTCCGCCATCGGTGAGCATCACGCCATCGGACAACGCGCCGGCTGCCGCTTCGAACAGCGCGTGGTCGTCGGGATGGATGACGACGACGATATATGCGATGTGGGGGTGGGCGCGAAAAACCTCGATCGTGTGGGCCAGGACGGCCTTGCCGCCGATTGGGCGATACTGCTTCGGCCCATCTGCCTGGCCGGCACGTTCTCCGCGACCGGCTGCTACGATCACCGCGCCGACGCGCGCTGGAGCGGCGTCGGGGGTGGGGTGGGACAGGTCAGGCGAGATCATGCGCGTGGCTTAGTCGCTGGCTAAAGCAAGAGCCAGCGCTTTCCGCAGGGTAGGGCTGTTTCGCGCTGCTTGGCGGTTGCAGTTTTCATCATTTCTGGCTAGCAATTGTGCACTATGCAGGAGTGCTTTGTTTTTGTGCATGAATAAGACCTCCAAACTCGCCGCGCCGCTGATCGCCGGGAGCGTCACCTTGCGCAACCGGGTGTTCGTCGCGCCGATGTCGGGCATTACCGACCAGGCATTCCGCATGCGCGCGCACCGGCACGGCGCCGGCCTCGTCGTCTCCGAGATGGTGGCGAGCGGCGAACTGGCGAAAGGCCGCGCCGGTTCGCAATTGAGGGTCCGCCATTCCGGGCTGGACGTTCACATGGTGCAGCTTGCCGGCCGCGAGGCCGCTCATATGGCCGAAGGTGCGCGCATCGCGGCCGGCGAGGGCGCCGACATCGTCGACATCAACATGGGTTGCCCAGCGAAAAAGGTGACAGGTGGTTATGCCGGCTCGGCGCTGATGCGTGACCTCGACCACGCCGTTTCGCTGATCGACGCCGTAGTCGGCGCCGTCGCGGTGCCGGTGACGGTGAAGATGCGGCTCGGCTGGGACGAGACGGCACTCAACGCGCCGATGCTGGCGCGCCGTGCCGAAGCGGCCGGCGTTTCCATGGTCACCGTTCATGGCCGCACCCGCTGCCAGTTCTACGAGGGCAAGGCGGACTGGCGTGCCATCCGCCGGGTCAAGGAGGCCGTGTCGATCCCGGTCGTCGCCAACGGCGATGTCCGCACGAGCGAAGATGCCGAGACCGTGCTCAGGCAATCGGGCGCCGACGCAGTCATGGTCGGCCGTGCCGGCTACGGCACGCCATGGGTCGCTGGGTCGATCGCCCGAGCCGCCGGCGTGGGATACGGGGATCCGCCGCCGGCCGGGGCTGAGGCGTTGGCCGACTATGTCGTCGGGCACTACGAGGACCTGCTGTCCCTCTACGGCGTCGAAAGCGGGCTGCGACAGGCGCGAAAACATCTCGGCTGGTATCTCGACCGGCACGCCCCGCACACGGACGCTGCCTTGCGGGCGGAGATCCTGCGCGGGCTGGAGCCGGCCGCGGTGATGTCCGCGTTGCGCCGCGCGCTGCTTTCCGCCGGGACGGTGCGAAACGTGGACGAAGAGGCGGTGGAAACGATGGTGGCAGCCGCATGAATTTTTCCCAGCCGCCCGCCGCTTCGGACAATGCCGCGCAGATCGTGCTCAACACCATCCGCCGGCCGGTGATCATGATCGGGCCGGACGGCCACATCTCCTATGCCAATGCCGATGCCGAGGATTTTTTCCGCTCCAGCGCGGCGATGCTGTCGCGGGTGACGCTCGCCCGTTTCGTTCCGTTCGGCAGCCCGATCCTCACGCTGGTCGAGCAGGTGCGCGAGCGCAACGCCCCGGTCAACGAATACCGCGTCGACATTTCGTCGCCACGCCTCGGCATAGAGAAGGTCGTCGACCTCTACGTGGCGCCTGTGCCCGAACTGCCCGGCTCGGTGGTCGTGATGTTCCAGGAACGCTCGATGGCCGACAAGATCGACCGGCAGATGACGCATCGCGGCGCGGCGCGCTCGGTAACCGGCCTCGCCGCCATGCTGGCGCACGAGATAAAAAACCCGCTTTCGGGCATACGCGGCGCCGCGCAACTGCTGGAAGCCGTCGTCACCGACGAGGACCGCGCGCTGACGCGCCTGATCACCGACGAGACCGACCGCATCGTCTCGCTGGTCGACCGTATGGAGGTGTTTTCCGACGAGCGGCCGATCGATCGTTACCCGGTCAACATCCACATCGTGCTGGATCACGTGAAGGCGATTGCCAGGAGCGGTTTCGCTAGCAAGATCAAGATATTCGAGGATTATGATCCATCATTGCCTCCGGTGTACGGCAACCGCGACCACCTGATCCAGGTGTTTCTGAACCTGATCAAGAACGCCGCCGAGGCGACCGGCAATGTCAGCGGCGCCGAGATCACGCTGTCGACCGCGTTTCGCCCTGGCATCCGCGTCTCCGTGCCGGGCTCGCAAGACCGGGTGTCGCTGCCGCTCGAATTCTGCGTGCACGACAACGGCCCGGGCGTGCCCGAGGACATCCTGCCGATCCTGTTCGACCCCTTCATCACCACCAAGCCGAACGGCTCCGGGCTCGGCCTGGCGCTGGTGGCGAAAATCGTCGGCGAGCATGGCGGCATCATCGAATGCGATTCGGCGGCGCGCGGCACGACGTTCCGCATCCTGATGCCGGCATGGAAAGAGGCGCCGTCCGCGACGGAAGGTGGAGCGCAATGAGAACCGACACGAAGCCGCGCGGCCAGATCCTGGTGGCCGACGACGACGCCGCCATCCGGACCGTGCTGAACCAGGCGCTGTCGCGGGTCGGGCACGAGGTACGCGTCACTTCCAACGCGGCGACCCTGTGGCGCTGGGTGGCGGCAGGCGAGGGCGACATCGTCATCACCGACGTCGTCATGCCCGACGAAAACGCCTTCGACATGCTGCCGCGAATCAAGAAGGCGCGGCCGGAACTGCCGGTCATCGTCATGAGCGCGCAGAACACCTTCATGACCGCCATCCGGGCGTCGGAGACCGGCGCCTACGAGTATCTGCCGAAACCGTTCGATCTCAACGAGTTGCTCGGCATCGTCAACCGGGCACTTTCGGAGCCGCGGCGCCCGGTCGCTGACATCGCGCATGACGACCAGCCCGAATCGATGCCACTGGTCGGCCGCTCGCCGGCCATGCAGGACATCTACCGCATGCTGGCGCGCATGATGCAGACCGACCTCACGGTGATGATCACCGGCGAATCGGGCACCGGCAAGGAACTGGTGGCGCGCGCGCTGCACGAATACGGTCGCCGCCGCAACGGCCCGTTCGTCGCCATCAACATGGCGGCGATCCCGCGCGACCTGATCGAATCCGAGCTGTTCGGCCACGAGAAGGGCGCCTTCACGGGCGCGCAGAACCGCTCCACCGGCCGTTTCGAGCAGGCGGAGGGCGGCACGCTGTTTCTCGACGAGATCGGCGACATGCCGATGGAAGCGCAGACGCGGCTGCTGCGCGTCCTGCAGCAGGGCGAATATACGACCGTCGGCGGACGGACGCCGATCAAGACGGACGTACGCATCGTCGCAGCCACCAACAAGGACCTGCGCACGCTCATCAACCAGGGCCTGTTTCGCGAGGATTTATTCTACCGGATCAACGTCGTGCCACTTCGTCTTCCACCGTTGCGCGAGCGCGCGGAGGACGTTCCGGACCTCGTCCGCCATTTCTTCAAGCAGGGCGAGCAGGAAGGCCTGCAGGTCAAACGCATCTCCAGCGGCGGCATCGAGCTGATGAAGCGTTATCCATGGCCCGGCAACGTGCGCGAGCTCGAAAACCTGGTGCGGCGACTGGCGGCGCTCTACGCGCAGGACGAGATCTCGGCCGAGATCATCGAGGCCGAGCTGAAGACCGGCGAGCAGCCGGCAATGCCGGGCGGCAGGTTGCTGCCCGACGACCTGTCGATCGGCCAGGCGGTCGAGCACTATCTGCAGCGCTATTTCGCCGCCTTCGGCAGTGAGTTGCCGCCGGCCGGCCTCTACCAGCGTGTGCTGACGGAAGTCGAGTTTCCGCTGGTGCTGGCCGCCATGACCGCGACTCGCGGTAACCAGATCAAGGCCGCCGACCTGCTCGGGCTCAACCGCAACACGCTGCGCAAGAAAATCCGCGAACTCGGCGTCAACGTATATCGCGCCGCCAAACCGGGCTGAGAGGCCGCGCAAGCGGCTATTTCCGCCGGTTTTCCGGCAGACTGGCGGCGTTGCCGTGGTTAAGCTGGGGAAGAAGCTTGGGTTCGTGGCGGCTTTGTTGCATAATCGCCACAATGCGTTGCATAGATCGCTTAGGCACCCCGGATCGAAGCAGCAGCATGGCAGTCGACGCACCGATCGCTCCAGCCCCGATTTTCCCGAATGCGCGGGCATTCGAGGGAAGGCGGCTGCTTGCGCTGACCGGCATCGTCGCCGTCGTCGGCGCGTTGCTCACGGCCGGCCTGTCTTTCGCGGTGCTGATCGGCGCGACGCCGTTCATTCCCGACAGCACAACGACGCTGGCGATCGTCATCGGCATCAACGCCGTGTTCGTGATCTTCCTGATCGGACTGATCGCCCGCGAGGTGCATCGCATCCTGGTGGCCCGCCGCCACGGCAAGGCGGCGTCGCGGCTGCATGTGCGCATCGTCGCGATGTTTTCGGTGGTGGCCGCCATTCCGGCCATCATCGTGGCAATATTCGCCTCGGTCACGCTCGATATCGGCCTGGACCGCTGGTTCGAGATCCGGACGAAGACGATCGTCAGTTCGTCGCTGTCGATCGCCGAGGCCTATGTGCAGGAGAACGCCCGCAATCTGCAGGGCACGACGCTTTCGATGGCCTATGACCTCGCCAATGCTCGCACGCTCTACAATCTCGACCGCACCGGCTTTCGCGACTTCATGAGCCAGCAGGCGGTGGGCCGGGCGCTCGCGCACGCCGCGCTGATCCGGCCCGACGGGTCGTTCATCATACAGGCGCAGACGCAGGCCGACTTCGCCATGCCGGAGCCGCCACCCGGTGCCGTCGGCGACGCCAGCAACGGCCAGCCCGTGCTGATCGAGCCGCGCACCAAAAACATCGTCGGCGCGGTGGTGAAGCTGCGCGAATTCGACGACACCTATCTCTACACGATCCGGCTGGTCGACCCCGAGGTGATACGCGCCCGCCAGATCGTGACGGCCAACACGGCGGCCTATCGCGGGCTGGAAGCCAACCGGCGCACCACCCAGATCGCGTTCGCGCTGCTTTACCTCGGCGTCACGCTGGTGATCGTGCTGGCCGCCATCTGGATCGGCATCGCGGTGGCGGACCGGCTGGTGCGGCCTATCCGCCAGCTGATCGGCGCGGCCGACGAGGTGGCGACCGGCAATCTCGACGCGTCGGTGCCGGTGCGTGCCTCGGACGGCGACGTCGCCCTGCTCGGCGACACCTTCAACAAGATGCTGCTCCAGCTGAAATCGCAGCGCGACGAGATTCTTTCGGCCAAGGACCTTGTCGACGAACGGCGGCGGTTTTCCGAGGCGGTGCTGGCCGGCGTGACCGCCGGCGTGATCGGCGTCGACCCCGGCGGCACCATCACCATCGTCAACCGCTCGGCCGAGACCATGCTGACGCTGTCGGCGCGCGAAAGCGTCGGCCAGAACCTGTCGAAGCTGCTGCCGCAGGTCGGCAAGGTATTCGAGGTCGGCCGCTCTTCCGGCAAGCCGGTCTACCGCGAGCAGGTGACGTTCTACCGGGCCGGCGCCGAGCGCACCTTCAACGTGCAGGTGACGCTTGAACGCGGCGACCGCGACGCCGGCGAAAAATCGTTCGTGGTCACCGTCGACGACATCACCGACCTCGTGACCGCGCAGCGCACATCGGCCTGGGCCGACGTGGCGCGGCGCATCGCGCATGAGATCAAGAACCCGCTGACGCCGATCCAGCTGTCGGCCGAGCGCATCCGCCGGCGATACGGAAAGGTCATCACCGAGGACCGCGAGGTGTTCGACCAGTGCACCGACACGATCATCCGCCAGGTCGGCGACATCGGCCGCATGGTCGACGAGTTCTCGGCCTTCGCCCGCATGCCGAAGCCGGAGATGAAGGACATCGACCTGCGCGAGGCGCTGCGCGAGGCGGCGTTTCTGGTCGAGGTCAGCCGCTCCGACATCAGCTTCGAGCGCGACTACGGCAACGAGCCGCTGAAGGGCAAGTTCGACAGCCGGCTGCTCGGCCAGGCGTTCGGCAACGTCATCAAGAACGCCACCGAGGCCATCGACGCCGCCGAGCGCGCCGAAGGCGAACCGGGCGTGGTGCGCGTCGCTGCGACGCGCGACGGCGGAACGATCCGTGTCGACGTGATCGACAACGGCAAGGGCCTGCCGCGCGAGAACCGGCAGCGCCTGCTCGAGCCCTACATGACGACGCGCGAGAAGGGCACGGGGCTTGGTCTCGCTATCGTCAAGAAAATCGTGGAAGACCATGGCGGCCGGCTGGAGCTGCACGACGCTCCGGCCGGGTTCCATGGCGGCAAGGGGGCCATGATCAGCCTGTTCTTCCCGGCGACCGCCGCGAAGACCGGAGAGGCGCCGCCGGCGCCGGCTGCGCAGAAGCAACGTGAAACCGAGAAGGTCGGGAATGGCATCTGACATCCTTGTCGTCGACGACGAAGAAGACATCCGCGAGCTGGTTGCCGGCATCCTCAGCGACGAAGGCCACGAGACACGCACGGCCCACGATGCAGACAGCGCGCTGGCGTCGATCGCTGACCGCGTGCCGCGCCTGGTTTTCCTAGACATCTGGCTGCAAGGGTCGCGACTCGACGGCTTGGCGCTGCTGGACGAGATCAAGGTTATGCATCCCAACCTGCCGGTGGTGATGATTTCCGGGCACGGCAACGTCGAGACGGCGGTGTCGGCGATCCGCCGCGGCGCCTACGACTTCATCGAGAAGCCGTTCAAGGCCGACCGGCTGATCCTCGTCGCCGAGCGGGCGCTGGAAACGTCCAAATTGAAGCGCGAGGTTTCGGAACTGCGCAACCGCAGTTCCGAAACCTTCGACCTCATCGGCATGTCGTCGTCGATGAGCCAGCTTCGCCAGACGATCGAGCGCGTCGCGCCGACCAACAGCCGCATCATGATCGTCGGCCCGTCCGGTTCGGGCAAGGAGCAGGTGGCGCGCGCCATCCACGCCAGCTCGACCCGCAAGACCGGCCCGTTCGTGTCGCTGAACGCCGCCACCATCACGCCGGAGCGCATGGAGATCGAGCTGTTCGGCACCGAATCGAACGGCACCGAGCGCAAGGTCGGCGCGCTCGAGGAAGCGCATCGCGGCATCCTCTATCTCGACGAGGTCGCAGACATGCCGCGCGAGACGCAGGCAAAAATCCTGCGCGTGCTGGTCGAGCAGCAATTCGAGCGGGTAGGGGGCACCAAACGCGTCAAGGTCGACGTGCGCATCATCTCTTCGACCGCGCAGAACCTGGAAGGCATGATCGCCGAGGGGCGTTTCCGCGAGGATCTCTATCATCGCCTCGCCGTCGTGCCTGTCATGGTGCCGGGACTGGCGGAGCGCCGCGAGGACATTCCTTACCTCGCCGACAGCTTCATGAAGCAATATGCCCGCAACGCCGGCATCCGGCCTCGCCGCATAGCAGACGACGCGATGGCGGTGCTGCAGGCGCACAACTGGCCGGGCAACGTCCGCCAACTGCGCAACAACATCGAGCGGTTGATGATTCTGGTGCGCAGCGACGACGTCGAGGCGCCGATCACCGCCGATCTTCTGCCTTCGGAAATCGGCGACGTGATGCCGCGCACGCCGAGCCAGTCCGACCATCACATCATGGCGCTGCCGTTGCGTGAGGCCCGCGAGATGTTCGAGAAGGAATATCTGGTCGCCCAGATCAACCGTTTCGGCGGAAATATCTCGCGCACCGCGGAGTTCATCGGCATGGAGCGTTCGGCCCTGCACCGCAAGCTGAAGTCGCTCGGGGTCTGACGGTGGGCGCCTCCGTTTCTTCCAGGCGCCGCTGAATGCGCGTCATCATCTGCGGCGCGGGGCAGGTCGGCTACGGCATCGCCGAGCGGCTGGCCGCGGAAAAGAACGATGTCTCGATCATCGACACCTCGCCGGCGCTGATCCAGTCGGTGCGCGACGCGCTCGACGTGCGCGGCTTCGTCGGCCATGGCTCTCACCCTGACGTGCTGGAGAAGGCCGGCGCCGAGCAGGCGGACATGATCATCGCCGTGACCTTCTACGACGAGGTCAACATTGTCGCCTGCGAGATGGCGCATGCCTTGTTCAACGTGCCGACGAAGATCGCCCGCATCCGCGACCAGTCCTACCTGCAGCCGCACTACCAGGACGTGTTCTCGCGCGAGCATCTACCCATCGACGTGATCATCTCCCCCGAAGTCGAGGTCGGCGAAATGGTGCTGCGGCGCATCGCGTTGCCGGGTGCCCAGGACGTCATGCGCTTCGCCGACGACAGGATCGCGGCGATCGCCATCGAGTGCCTGGAGGACTGCCCGGTCATCAACACGCCGCTGGCGCAGCTCAGCCAGCTGTTTCCCGACCTGCAGGCGACGGTCGTCGGCGTCAACCGTGCCGGCAAACTGTTCATCCCGCGCTCGGCGGACCAGTTGCTGGTCGGCGACGTCGCTTATGCCGTGACGACGCGCGAGCAGGTGCGCCGCACGCTCGGCCTGTTCGGCCACGAGGAGCAGGAAGCCACCCGCATCGTCATTGCGGGCGGCGGCAATATCGGGCTCTACGTCGCGCGCGCGCTGGAGCAGAAGCAAGGCCGCAACGCGGTGAAGATGATCGAAGCGAACGCCGACCGGGCGGTCGCGGTCGCCGATTCGCTGCGCCGCACCGTCGTGCTGAACGGCAGTGCGCTCGACCAGCGCCTGCTGCTGGAGGCGGACATCCACGATGCAGAGCTGATGGTGGCGGTGACCAACAACGACCAGGTCAACATCCTTTCCAGCGTCATGGCCAAGCGCCTGGGCTGCAAGTCCAACCTGACGCTGATCAACAACCCGAGTTTCCTCGACCTCACCCGCACCATCGGCATCGACGCCACCCTCAATCCCGGCTCGGTAACCGTGTCGCGCGTACTGGAACATGTGCGGCGCGGGCGCATCCGCGCCGTGCACAGCCTGCAGCATGGCGCGGCCGAGATAATCGAGGCCGAAGCGCTCGAAACCTCGCCGCTGGTCGGTGTGACGCTACGTGATCTCGACCTGCCCGACGGCATGCGGATAGGTGCGGTCTATCGCGACAACGCCATCATCAAGCCGAGCGGATCGCTGCGAATCAAGGCCAAGGATCGCGTCGTCATCTTCGTGCTGCAGAAGGCGGTGAAGCACGTCGAGCAGATGTTCCGCGTCAGCCTGGAATTCTTCTGAAACCATGAGTCAGGAGCGCCGCAGCCTCCTTGCTGCATGGCGTTGCACGCCGCGGGGTTTTGCCCCCAGCGTTGAATCGGATAGGACGATCCGAGCGTTTTCAGGGGGACGATGCAATGCCGCGTATCGCTTATGTCAATGGCCGCTACGTCGCCCATGCCGGCGCCAGCGTACATGTGGAGGACCGCGGCTATCAGTTCGCCGATGGCGTCTACGAGGTGTGCGAGGTGGCGCGCGGCAACATCATCGACATGACCGGCCACCTAAACAGGCTCGACCGCTCGCTGCGCGAACTGTCTATCGACTGGCCCATGGCGCGCGCCGCCGTCGAGATCGTCATCGGGGAGGTCGTGCGCCGCAACCGCGTCCACAACGGCCTCGTCTACCTGCAGGTGACACGCGGCGTGGCCAGCCGCGATTTTCTGTTTCCGGAAGGCATAAGACCGTCGCTGGTCGTCATCGCCAAGAAGGCCGATCCCGCCTTCAACGCAAAACGCGCGGAGACAGGCATCAAGGTCATCACCGTGCCGGAAAACCGCTGGGAGCGCGTCGACATCAAGAGCGTCGGGCTTCTACCCAACGTGCTTGCCAAGCAACGCGCCAAGGAGGCGGGTGCCCAGGAAGCGTGGTTCGTCGATACCGACGGCAACGTCAAGGAGGGCGGGTCGTCCAACGCCTGGATCGTCACTAAGGATGGCAAGCTGGTGACCCGTCCAGCCGACGAAGGCATCCTGCGCGGCATCACCCGCACCACGCTGTTCGATGTCGCCAGGAAGCTCGGCCTGGAAATCGAGGAACGGTTCTTCAGCGTCGCGGAAGCCAAGGCGGCGCGGGAAGCCTTCATCACCTCGGCAACCACCGTGGTCATGCCGGTCGTTGCCATCGACGGCGAGCCGGTCGCCAACGGCCATCCCGGCTCGGTCGCCCTTTCCCTTAGGGAAGCTTTTTTTGACGTTGCGGAAAAGCGTTCAGCCTGATAACCGCCAACAAGGTAGTTACATCAATCTGTCTCATTGCGTTTGTCCGGTTACAGGGCAAGGGCAGGATTTGTGCGCTTGACACGTGCGGATTAATTTGGCGCACTTGGCCTGCATCTCCGAGGGGACCGGCGAGAGAAAAGAACGATGGCGGAACGATCGCAGAATCTTCAGGACCTGTTCCTGAACTCGGTTCGCAAGAGCAAAAACCCTCTGACAATCTTTCTCATCAACGGCGTCAAGTTGACGGGTGTGGTCACCTCGTTCGACAATTTCTGCGTTCTTCTTCGCCGCGACGGCCATTCGCAGCTCGTCTACAAGCATGCGATCTCGACGATCATGCCGAGCCAGCCGGTGCAGATGTTCGACGCCGAGGATGGCGGCCAAGGCAACTGATTGACACAAGACGTTTCCGCGGGCGCAGGCGCGCCTGACAAGGGCAAGAGCCGGACCGTTTCGCACGAGGCGGTCACCGAACGCGCGGTCGTGGTGGTGCCGATCCTGCCGGCCGGCCGCGGCGAGGACGATCGCAACCGGCCGCGGCCGACGCGTTCGGCCGAGGCGCGGCTTGAAGAGGCCGTCGGCCTGGCGCAGGCGATCGATCTCGATATCGTTCATTCGGCCGCCGTGACCGTCACGGAGCCGCGCCCGGCGACGCTGCTCGGTTCAGGCAAGGTCGCCGAACTCGCCGATATCGTCAAAGCCGAAAAAGCCGGGCTGGTGATCGTCGACCACCCGCTGACACCGGTGCAGCAGCGCAACCTGGAGAAGGAAACCGGCGCGAAAGTGCTCGACCGCACCGGGCTTATCCTGGAAATCTTCGGGCGTCGGGCCCGCACAAAGGAAGGCACGCTGCAGGTCGACCTTGCCCACCTGACTTACCAGAAGGGCCGGCTGGTGCGCAGCTGGACCCATCTGGAGCGCCAGCGCGGCGGCGCCGGCTTCCTCGGCGGACCTGGCGAAACCCAGATCGAGGCCGACCGGCGCGCCTTGCAGGAAAAGATCATCCGGCTGAAGCGCGAACTCGAACAGGTGCGCCGCACCCGCGACCTGCACCGTTCGAAGCGCCGGAAGGTGCCTTTCCCGGTGGTCGCCATCGTCGGTTATACCAATGCCGGAAAGTCGACGCTGTTCAACCGGCTGACCGGGGCGGGAGTGCTGGCCGAGGACATGCTGTTCGCGACGCTCGACCCCACGCTGAGGCGGGTGCGCCTGCCGCACGGCACGCCGGTGATTCTCTCCGACACGGTCGGCTTCATCTCCGACCTGCCCACGCATCTGGTCGCCGCCTTCCGCGCCACGCTGGAAGAGGTGATCGAGGCGGACCTGGTCATCCATCTGCGCGACATCTCCGATCCGGACACGGCGGCACAGGCCGAGGACGTCGAGCGCATCCTCGCCGATCTCGGCGTCGATGTCGGCACGGACGACCACATCATCGAGGTGTGGAACAAGGTCGACCTGCTCGACGCCGGCGCTCGCCAGCACATGCTCGATGAGGTCGGCAGCGGGCGGGCAGGGCCTCCGGTCGCCATTTCCGCCGTCACCGGCGAGGGCGTGGACAAGCTGACGGCGCTGATAGAGCAGCGGGTGTCCGGCACGCTCGCCGAGATGGACGTGACATTGCCGCCGGCCAGGCTCGGCTTGGTCGACTGGATCTACCGCAACGCCGATGTCGCCGCGCGCACCGACAACGAGGACGGCAGCGTCACGTTCAAGCTGACGGTGACGGCGGCGGCACGCGAGGAGATCTCGAACCGGCTGGCCGCAGGGAAGTCGGCGAACAGTGACTAGGCTGTAGTGACGATTTAATGGTTTGGGATTCCCATTGGCTGGCAAATCGGATTCAACGCTGACTTTTGGAGGTCGGCGATGGAAGGCGAGGTTCTGCGGGACGATCAGTGGGAGAAGGTGAAGCCTTTCGTTCCGGG